>SXGT01056486.1_pt1 | contig 14837 bp, 13 predicted proteins | sample 3176221 | NCBI WGS metagenome assembly SXGT01 (sample SAMN11356862, study PRJNA531348) | freshwater metagenome | isolation source: freshwater sample F1-120 | place: China: Fuxian Lake, Yuxi | collected 2017-12-25
CCCGGCACCGGCGGCAGGGCGTTGGGCATGATCTCGACCGCGATGAGCTCGAGATTGCCCGCACCATAGGCGCGCGCCGCCACCACGAAGGGGCGCTCGCGGAAGGTCAGAAACTCGGCGCGCAGCAGCCGCGCGATGTCGGGCCAGCTGAGCACGCCGATGATGAAGATGATGCCCCACAGGCTGGGCCCGAAGAACGCCGCGATGATCAGCGCCAGGAAGAAGCGCGGCACGACCTGGAAGATCTCGGTGATGCGCATCAGCAGGTCGTCGACCCGGCCGCCGTAGAAGCCGGCGATTGCGCCGACCACGACGCCGATGACCACGGCCAGCAGCGTCGAGAGGAATCCGGCCAGCAGCGAGGTCCGGGCGCCGTACATCACGCCGGTGAAAATGTCGCGGCCGAGATTGTCGGTTCCCAGGAGATGCTGGGCGTCGGGCGGCTGCAGGCGCTGGCCGGTCATGGCGAACGGCCCGCCGGGTGAGACGATCGATGCGGCACTCGCCAGCACCAGGACGAAGGCCAGAAGCACCAGCCCGATCACGGCCAGGCGGTTGCGGCGGAAGCGCCGCCAGGTCTCGAGCAGGGCCATGGCGAGGCTGCGTCCGCGCGCCACGTCCCCGGCACCGGCGGCACCCAGGGCCGGGGTGTTGGCGATCTCGCTCACTGGTACCGGATGCGTGGATCGAGCCACGCATAAACGAGATCGGTGATCAGGTTGCCGATGATCACCAGCAGGCCGATGAACAGGACCATGCCCATCAGTACCGGGTAGTCGCGGGCATAGATGGCGTCGTAGGTCAGGCGGCCGAGACCCGGCCACGCGAACACCGTCTCGGTAAGGACCGCGCCCGCGACCAGCGTCTTGATGTTGAGACCGATGATGGTGACCACCGGCAGCACCGCATTGCGCAGCGCATGGCGGAACAGGACCTGGCGCTCGCCGATGCCCTTGGAGCGGGCGAAAATGATGTATTCGAGGCGCAGGACCTGAAGCATGTTGGCCCGGGTCAGACGCACGATCAGGGCCAGGTTGAAGAAGGCCAGGGTGATCGCCGGCAGGACGAGATGGTGCAGCACGTCGAGCGTCACCTCGAACGGCGTCAGGTCGTAGCGCAGCGACAGCATCCCCTGCGCCGGAAACCAGCGCAGCTGCAGGGCGAAGACCAGCATCAGGATCTGCCCCAGCCAGAAGACCGGCATGGCGTAGCCGACAACCGAGAACAGCGTGGCGCCGGTGTCGACGAGGCTTCCCTGCCAGCGCGCCGAGATGGCGCCGAGCAGCACACCGAGCACGATGGCGATCACGTACTGCGTGCCCATCAACAGCAGAGTCGCCGGCAGCCGCGCCAGAATCACCTCGGTCACCGCGGCGCGCGAGATGAAGGAGTAGCCGAGATCGCCCTGCGCTACGTTGGCCAGATAGATCCACAGCTGCTCGATGATCGGCCGGTCGAGCCCCATGCGGGCCCGCACTTCGGCGACGAACTCCTCCGACACCGGCGCGTCGCCGATCAGATAAAGGATCGGATCGCCCGGCGCGAGATGGATTAGGATAAAATTCAGAATGAGGATGACGAGCAGGATCGGCAGGAGCTGGAGCAGACGCTTTGCGAGATAAAGCCCCATCGCCTGCCGTTGCCCCGACCTGGCCCGCTGACGCCGCGAGACCGATTTATCAAAAGATAATCTGACGTACGATGTTAGGCACCCTGCTCGCGGTGACGTAAGTAGTGGTTGGCCGCTAAGACCGACGCCATTCAGCGAAGTCTTCCCGTGAGTTAGAAGAGCGCATCGCCGCGCCTCACAAGCAGGATTGGCAGCCCTGCGCAATCGAGCAACCAATGGTATCCGCACGCGGGATCGGCGTTCGCGCGACGGCAATTCCGCGGCTAAGATCGTCTTCCATGATTCGTACTCTGCGTATCGCCCACACCTCCGACGTTCACCTGCATGACGGTCCCGACGGCGCCCCGGTGCGCGAGGCTTTCGCCCGCGTCGTCGATGTCGTGCAGAGCAACCGGGCCGACCTTTTCCTCATCGCCGGCGACCTCTTCGACCACAACCGGGTCGCCGGGCCGGTCATCGACTTCGTCGTCGCCCAGCTCGCCCGCGTCGCCTGCCCTACCGTGATCATCGCCGGCAATCACGATGTCTGGGACGAGCGCTCGGTCCTCAAACGCACTGACTTTGCGCAGGCTGGCGGCCATATCACGTTGCTCAACCAGCCCGAAGGCATGCAGGTGACTTTCCCGGAACTGCACACCACCGTCTGGGGCCGCTGCATGCTCGATCACGATCCCAGCAACCGGCCGATGGCCGGCGTCCCGTCCCGCGTCGGCGATCTCTGGCATATCGGCATGGCGCACGGGCTCTACAGCGACGATCCCAGCACCCAGCGTTCTTCCCTGATCACCGCCGGCGAGATCGAACGCTCCGGCTTCGACTATCTCGCCCTCGGCCATGTGCACGCCCATCGCCAGATGCGACACGGCAGCACGCTCGCCTGCTATCCCGGCGTGCCGCTGGCCAGCGAAGGCACGGCCACCAATGGCTGCCTGGCAATCGTCGACCTCGCGCCCGGCGCCCCGGCCCGCGCCGCAGCGCTGACGCTTTAGGTCTTCTTCATCCCGGCTTCGACCAGCACCGCCTCGATGGCCGGCGCCTGCGAGCGGATGGCGTCGTGGAATTCCTTGGCGTTCATCGCCTTGGGCGAGATGGTCAGGCTGCGCATGGTCTGGATCAGCTCGGCATCCTGCGCTGCCTTGGCCACCGCCTGCTCGAGCCGGGCGCGGATCTCCGCTGGCACGCCGGACGGGCAGGCAAAGCCCAGCGGCACCACGGTCGCCGCGTTGTAGCCAAGCTCCTTGAGCGTCGGCACGTCGGGATAGTTGGGCCAGCGCTGATCGACCGCCGAAGCGAGAAGCCGCAACTGCTTGGCTTCGATCAAGGCGATCATGTCGGCCGGAGTCTGCAGCACCACGTCGACATGGCCGCCGACGGCCTGGGCGACCGCCTCCGGCTGGGTGTTGGCGGGCACGAACTGGAACCTGGTGCCGGCGACGTTGGCCAGCTGGATCATGGCCATGCCGTTCATGATGGCGCTGGCGGAATAGGTCACCCGGCGCGACTTCGACGCCCTGATCAGATCCTCCACCGTCTTGATCGGCGAATTCGCCGCAATGCCGATGCCGTAGTAGTTCTCGGCCACACCGCCGAGGAAGGCGAAGCTGTCCCAGGTGTAGGGCACCTTCATGATGTGCGGGAAGACCAGCAGCCCGCCGACATTCACCAGGCCGAAGGTGTAGCCATCGGGCCTGCTGGCGGCGAGCTCGGCGAAGCCGGTGAGCCCCGCCCCGCCCAGCACGTTGCGCACGGTGACCGTGGCGTTGAGCTCCTTGCTGGCGATCCTCGCCACACCGCGGGCGACGGCGTCGGCCGAGCTGCCCGGGCCGACCGCCACGATGATGCTGACCTCACGCGCCGGCCAGGCCTGTGCCCGCACGATGGCCGGGCTGGCCAGAAGGCCGACAGAGGCTGCACCACCCGCCAGGACATCACGACGCCGCATGCGATTTCTCCCGTGCTGCAATTATTGAATTGTTTCAAAAATACACCCCGCCCCGGCCCCTGACAACCCGCGCCGGTCAGTCGGCGCGGATTGCCAGGCTGCGGTTAGGCCGCAGGCCGAGGATCAGGAACAGCGCCGCGACGCCGAGCAGCCCCAGCGACAGCGAGCTTTCCGTGAAGATCGACAGATCGCCGCCGGAGATGGTCAGGGCCTGACGCAGCGAGCGCTCGAAGATCGGCCCAAGCACGAAGGCGAGGATCAGCAGGCCGAGATCGAAATCGTGCCGGCGCAGGAAATAGCCAATGAAGCCGAACAGGACGGCCAACAGCACCGCCGTCTGCTCGCCCGAGGAATAGACGCCGATGATGCAGAGCAGCAGGATCAGCGGCGAGAGATAGGCGCGCGGCACTTCGAGGATGCGCACCAGCAGGCCGATCAGCGGCAGGTTGAGCAGCAGCAGCATGATATTGCCGATATACATGCTGGCGATCAGGCCCCAGAAGATCTCCGGCTGGCGCTCGATCATCGCCGGGCCCGGCGCCACGCCATGGATCATGAAGGCGGTGAGCAGCACGGCCGAGACCGCGTTGGCCGGCAGGCCCATGCAGAGCAGCGGCAGCAGCGCACCTGCGGTGCCGGCGTTGTTGGCCGTCTCCGGCCCGGCCAGGCCCTCGACCGCGCCGTTGCCGAATTCCTCCGGCCTGCGGCTGAGCTTGCGCTCCCAGGCGTAGGACAGGAACGAGGCCAGCATGGCGCCGCCGCCGGGCAGCACGCCGACCATGAAGCCGAGCAGCGTGACGCGACCGATCGGCGCTACCGAGCGCCGCGTCTCCTCCCGCGTCGGCAGGAAGCCGAGGAGAGTCTTGGGCGGCGGGATCATCTTGAGCCGCGAAAGCGGCTGACGGGCCATGGCCAGGATCTCGGAAAAGCCGAACAGGCCGATGGCCAGCGGCGTCAGGTCGATGCCGCCGACGAGATCGAGGCTGCCGAAGGTCAGGCGCGGCGTCAGGGTCATCGGATCGGCGCCGATGCAGCCGAGCGTCAGCCCGAAGCCGACCATCAGCAGCGCCTTGAGCAGGGAGCCGCCGGAGAAGTAGATCACGGCCGCGAGGGCTGCAAGCATCAGGGTCGTGTACTGCGCCGGACCGAAGGCAAAGACCAGCTGGGCCAGCGGCGGCGAGACGTAGGAGATCGCTACCGTGCCCAGGGTCCCGGCGACGAACGAACCGAGCGCGGCGATGGTCAGCGCCGCTCCCGCCCTGCCCTTGCGCGCCATGGCGTAGCCATCGAGGCAGGTCACCACCGACGAGGCCTCGCCGGGGATGCGTAGCAGCACCGAGGTCGCCGTGCCGCCATAGGCGACCCCGTAGTAGATGCCACACAGCATGATCAGCGCCGAGGTCACGTCCATGTTGACGGTGAACGGCATCAGAATGGCGATCGTCGCCAGCGGCCCGAGCCCCGGCAGGATGCCGATGATCGTCCCGAGGAACGTACCGATCAGGCAGTAGAGAAGATTGGCCGGCGTAATGACAGTGGCGAAGCCGAGCAGGAGATTGTCCATCCCGGCCTCAGCGCAGCAATTGCAGCAGGAAACGATCGGCGGCACCCAGCGGAATGCTGGCCCCGAGCACATGGCCGAAGCCGATGACGCCGGCCACACCGCAGAGCAGGGCGAAGACCAGAACCGGACGCCAGCCGCGACCCTCCGCCCCCCAGCTCAGGGCCATGACCAGAATCAGGCTGGTCAGGATGAAGCCCAGGAAAGCCGGCGCCAGCGCCAGGAACACCAGCGCCCCGGCATAGCTCCAGAAGGCCCGCTTCTCCGCGGGTCCCATCTCCGGCTCGGCTTCGGCCTTCTTGCCGTCCGCCGCCAGACGTGGAAAAGCCGCCAGCACCGCCGCGACCGCAGCTACGAAAAGTGTCACCGCCTGGGCAAACAGCCCGGGTCCCGGTCCCATGATGCTCCAGGCATCGAGCCCGGACGCTTCCCAGACGAAGACCAGCGCCACGCCGAGACTGGCCAGAAAGGCCAAACGTTCCTTCGAGATCCCCATCGCCCCTACGTCTTTCAGCCTCCGCCGATGACGTCAACCCGCCGCGCCGCCGCCTTGACCCGGCATATTTTGAAACGTATCAATATCGAGTGCAATTTGCACTGGTGATGGAAGGTCCACATGCCGCGTTATGAATCCCCCTACAGCCCCTCGCTGATGCCCAAGAACCTGGAGCACGTGCTCTACGAGAAGAAGGGCCATGTCGCCTATGTGACGATCAACCGGCCGGAGGTGCGCAACGCCCTGCACAGCTACGCCTACGCCGAGCTGCGCTCCTGCTGGCGTGACATCTCCATCGACCCGAACATCTACTGCGCCATCGTCAGCGCCTCGGGCAACGATGCTTTCTGCGCCGGACGCGACGTCAAGTTCCTCTCCAAGCATCAGGCCGAAGGCAAGCGCACGCCGCATGAGGATCCGACCAGCCCGATGTACCATTGGGGCGGCGGCGGCCAGCCGACGGACGTGGAGCTCTACAAGCCGCTGATCTGCGCCCTCAACGGCTTTGCCGTCGGCGTCGGCCTGTCGATCGTACTGCAGTGCCAGCTGCGCGTCATGGCCGACCATGCTTGGATCGGCGACCAGCACACCAATGTCGGCCGGACCGGCGCGCCGCACCGCATCTACCAGGCCCTGCCCAAGGCCACCGCCGCCTACCTCACCCTGTGCAACGGAAGGCTCAGCGCCCAGGAATGCCTGCAGCAGGGCATCGTCAACAGGGTCGTGCCGCGGGACCGGATCATCGCGGAGGCCGAGAAACTGGCCGAGATGATCTGCAACGGCTCGCCGCTGGCCACACAGGCCTGCGTCAAGCTCTACCGCATGGCCGATGCGTTCGACGAAGCCCTGATCCAGTACGCCAAGCATCTCGACAAGGAGATCGCCGAGACCGAAGACGGCGCCGAGGGCCCGCGCGCCTTCAAGGAGAAGCGCAAGCCGGTGTGGAAGCTGCGCTAGGCGGGAGGCGCACGCTCGTGGCCGACGGCGCCACCACCGACAGGCCCTTCGGCGACCTGACGCCGCTGCTCGCCCCGCGCTCGGTCGCCATCATCGGCGCCTCCGAGCGCGAGGGGAACCTTGGCGGCGTCTGCGTGCGGCATTTCCGCAAGTTCGGTTTCGCGGGAGCGGTCTGGCCGGTCAACCCGTCGGGCAAGCCGGTGGCCGGCCTGCCCTGCTTCGCCAGCCTCACCGATCTGCCGTCGGTCCCCGACCTCGCGGTGATCGCGGTCCCGGCCGAGTCCGTGACCGGCGTGGTGAAGGACTGTGTCGCGGCCGGAATTCCCGCCGCCGTGGTCTGGGCGGGCGGCTTCGCCGAGGGTGACGATGCCGGCAAGGTGCGTCAGCGCGAGCTGGAAGCGGCGGGCGCGGGGCGCATCAAGCTCTGCGGCCCCAATTGCCTGGGCATCATCAACACGGCGAACGGCCTCACCGCCTCGTTCAGCTCGCTGCTGGTCGACTTCCCCAATCTCATCCCGGGTGCGGTGTCGATGGTCAGCCAGAGCGGCGGCATCTCGATCACCGCGCACGCCAAGGCGCAGCAGCTCGGTCTCGGCTTCCGCGCCACGATCAGCTGCGGCAACGAGGCGCTGCTGAGCATTGGCGATTTCATCACCGCGCTCGCCCAGGATGACGGCACGCGGGTCATCGCCGTCTACGCCGAGGGTTTCTCCGACCCGGACAAATTCGTTGCCGGCCTGACGGCGGCGCGACGCCAACGCAAGCCCGTGGTCATCCTGAAAGGCGGGGCCAGCGAGGAAAGCGGGCGCGCTGCCCTCGCCCATACCGGCCGCCTCGCCGGGCTCGACCGCACCTACGACGCCCTGTTCCGCGAGTTCGCCGCCATCCGCGTCTATTCGGTCGAGGAGCTACTCGACGTCTCCTTGCAACTGGCCGCCCTCGGTCCCGACCGGCTCCCGGCGGGCGACCGCGTGCTGCTCAGTTCCTTCGGGGGTGGCAGCGGGGTCATCGGTACCGACCAATGCACGCGCGAAGGATTGAAGGTACCGCCGCTCAGCGAGGTGACACGCCAGCAGCTGAAACCGATCTTCCCCGCCCTCGGCTCGATGATGAATCCCATCGACCTGACCCCGGGCGCTGTCACCAATCCGGCCCAGCGGGCCAACCTGCCGCAGGTGCTGAAGATCCTCGCCGATTCACCCGACACCGACCTGTTCGCGTTTCTTTCGGCAGGCTTCGATCGGCTCGCACCCGATGTCATGCGGATGTTCGAGGATCTGAAAGCTCACAGTACCAAGCCGGTCTGCCTGAGCTGGCTGTCGCCGCCGCCGGGCATCGCCGAAGCTCTCGCGGCACGCGGCATCCCCACCTTCGACGAGCATGCAAGGCTGATCCGCGCGGTGGGTCACATCGCCCGCTATGGCGCCGACACGCGGCACCGCATCCGGCAGCGCCCCGAGCTGCGCCGCGACTTCCCCTGGGCGGAGTTCGTGCGTCCGGGCGACAGCGTCATCTCCGAGAATGTCGTGGCCGCCATCCTCGAGAAGGTCGGGCTGCCGGTCGCCCGAGGCCGCCTGGCAAAAACAGCTGGTGATGTAGCGCGCGCCGCCGAGGAAGCCGGCTTTCCCGTGGTGATCAAGGCGATCTCGCCCAAGATCACGCACCGCGCCGCGGCGGGCCTGGTGAAGCTCGGCCTCGACTCCACCGAGGCCGTGGTCAGCGCCGACCGCGCCTTCCGCGCCCGCGCCGCGGAGCTGGGCGCCACGCTCGACGGCACCTGGATCCAGCACATGGTCTCCGGCTCGGCGGAGCTGCTGGTCACGGCGCTGCGCGATCGGGAGTTCGGGGTGATGGTCGGCTGCGGCATTGGCGGCGGCATGACCGAGATCGTCGACGACGTGGTCTTCACCCGTGCACCGATCGACAGCGATGGCGCCAGCGATCTGCTTGGCCGGCTGCGGACGATGCGCCGCCTGCCCTCCTATCTGTCGGCGGCACAGACGGCCAGCGCCGCCCGTTTCATCGCCGAGTTCTCCGCGCTGGTGGCCGGAGCCCCATGGGAGCGCTTCACTTTCGAGATCAACCCCCTGAAGCTCGGCAAGGAGCACGGCGCCGCAGTTGACGGCCTGCTGATCATCGAGGACTGACATGTTCGCCGCACCGCCCGTCATCGAGACGCAAGTCTTCACCCGCCTGCCCGACGAGCTGCGCATCGGCGGCGAGACCGAATGGACACGCCATCGCGGCAGCGGCCCGCTGCATTCCTTCCTTGAAGGCCCATCCTTCGACCGCGAGGGCAACCTCTACTGCGTCGACATCAACCACGGCCGGATCTTCCGGGTGTCGCCGGACGGACGCTGGCACGTGCTCGCCCAATACGACGGGAATCCCAACGGCCTGAAGATCCACCGCGACGGCAGGCTCTTCGTCACCGACCAGAAGCAAGGTCTGCTGATCTTCGATCCGCGCACCGGAGAGCGGCTGTCGCGCCTCGCCGGCCCGCCGGGAGCCCTGTTTGACGGGCCGAACGACCTCGTCTTCGCCGATGACGGCACCCTCTATTTCACCGATCCCGGCCAGAGCAGCCTGGAGAACCCGGTCGGCCGGGTCTATCGGCTGCGTGAAGGCAGCGCACCGGAACTGGTGGCCGAGAACCTCGCCTATCCCAACGGCCTCGTGCTGAACGAGACCAGCAGCGCGCTGCATATCGCGCTCTCGCGCACACTGCAAATCATCCGCGCCCCGCTGGGGGCAGGCCGCGGGCTCGCGAAGAAATGCGCGGTGTTCATCCAGCTGTCCGGTGGCCTGGCCGGTCCCGATGGTCTGGCACTGGACGAGGAAGGCGGCCTGGCGGTCGCCCATTCGGGCCTGGGCACGGTCTGGCTGTTCAGCCGCCTCGGCGAGCCGCTGGCCCGGATCCGGTCCTGTGCCGGCATCCGCACCACCAACATGGCGTATGGCGGCCCCGACCGCCGCACCCTGTTCATCACCGAATCCGAGGAAGGCGTGATCCTGCAGGCGCGGATGCCGGTGGCCGGGCGGCCGATGTATTCGCACCGCTGACGCTACGCCCTTTGGTTAATACGTGCCGATCCTGCTAGCCCGGGCTTGCGCACCGATGATATTCTGAAACCATTCAATATTAAGGCGCCCTTGAAGGTGCCGAACGGGAGGACAAGGCCATGATCTGGACACTTCTCAGCCGCACGCTGCCGCTCGCCCTCGCCGCCATGCTCGGCGTTACGGCCGCGCACGCCCAGAGCTTCCCCGCTTCGGGCAAGTCGATCACCCTCATCGTCCCCTATGCCCCGGGCGGCGTGACCGATACCGGTGCACGGCTGATGGCCGCCGGCCTCGAGCAGGAGCTGAAGACCTCGGTGCAGGTCGTCAACAAGGCCGGGGCCGCTTCGCAGCTCGCCCTGACCGAGCTCGTCCGCTCCACGCCCGACGGCTACACCCTGTCATATGCCGTGCTCCCGACGGTGACCACGCACTACCTCGATCCGGCCCGGCAGGCGATCTACACCAAGGCGAATTTCCAGCCGATCGGCATGCACCATTTCACGGTGATGATGCTGGCGGTGAAGACCGAGGCGCCGTGGAAGACGCTCAAGGACTTCGTCGAGGCGGCCCGCGCCAAGCCGGGTACGATCAAGATCAGTGACAGCGGCCTGATGGCGGTGCCGCATACGCAGGTCCTCATGCTCGAGCGTGTGGCCAATGTCCGCTTCGCTGCCGTTCATTTCACCGGCGGCGCGCCGTCGATCACGGCGCTGCTCGGCGGCCATGTCGACGCGCTGTCGGGCTCGACAGCCGACGCGCTGGCCAACGTCAAGACCGGTGCCTTCCGCGTGCTGGCAATCTCGGGCGATCAGCCGGACAAGTCGATGCCGGAGGTTCCCACGATGGTCTCACAGGGCTACGACGTGCAGATCGCTTCCTGGGCGGGCATCGTGGCCCCAGCCAACACGCCGAAGCCGGTCGTCGACCGCCTCACCGGCGCCATGAAGCAGATTATAGAGAGCCCGGCGCATGCCGCGAAGCTCAACGAGCTCGGCATCGCTCCCCGCTACCTGTCGCCCGACGACTACAGCAAGGTGTGGCAGGACATCGAAACGCGGATGAAGCCGCTGGTCAGCGAATTCAAGAACTGACGGAACAGTGAGGGGCGACCGCCTTCCACGGTCGTCCCCCGCGATAGTATCGGTGGCATGAGACGGGCCCATCAGATCGCCGGATTGGCCTTTCTCGCCCTGGCCCTCTTCCTCGGCTGGCACGCCACGCGCCTGCCCTACTATTCCGCGCTCGGGCCCGGGCCGGGCTTCTTCCCCGTCTGGCTGTGCGGCATTCTCGCCGTACTGGCCCTCATCGCTCTTGCCAGCACCCTTCGAGCGGCGGACGGTCAGGCAGCGGAGCGCTTCTGGCCCGAGCGCGAAGCCTGGCCGTCGCTCCTCAGCGCCGTGGCCGGCCTGGTCTTCGTCGTGCTGGCCATGAGCTCGCTGGGTTACGTGGCGACCCTGTTCGTCTTCTCCCTCGTCCTGGTGGTGATGCTCGGCACCCGCAACCCGCTCATCATCATCGCGGTCACGCTGCTGGCCAGCTTCGGCACATCGGCCGTCTTCGCCCGCTATCTCAAGCAGGCGCTGCCGGCCGGAACCTGGTGGATGTAGCGCGGTGGAGGCATTCGATCTTCTCCTGAGCGGATTTGCCGTTGCCCTGCAGCCGAAATACCTGCTCTTCGCGCTGATCGGCAGCGTCATCGGTACCCTGGTCGGGATGCTGCCGGGCATCGGCCCGGTCGCCGGCACGGCCCTTCTCCTGCCGGTGACCTTCACGCTCGACCCCACGGCCTCCATCATCATGCTGACGTCGATCTACTACGGCGCCATGTATGGCGGCACGCTGACTTCCGTGCTGGTCAACGTGCCAGGTGAGGCCGCCTCGGCCATCACTTGTCTCGACGGCTATGAGATGGCCAAACGTGGCCGGGCCGGCGCCGCCCTCGCCGTCGCCGCCATCGGCTCGTTCATCGGCGGCATGGTTTCCATCGTCGGCCTCGTCGTCCTCGCCGGCCCCCTGACGAAGCTGGCGCTGCTCTTCGGCCCGCCGGAATTCTTTGCCCTGATGCTCGTCGGCCTCTCGCTGGTGGTCGGTCTCGCCGGCCGCTCGGTCACCCTCGCGCTGATCTCGGCGGTGATCGGCCTGCTGATCTCCATGGTTGGCATCGACCCGGTCGCCGGCGCACCGCGCTTCACCTTCGGCAGCCTCAATCTGTTCGGCGGGATCGACGTGGTCATCGTCGCCATGGGCCTGTTCGGCGTCGGCGAGATCCTTCTCTCGCTGGAAAACCGGGAATCCAGAACGACCTTCGGCGCCCGTATGCGCGAGCTGGTGCCGACCCGCGAAGAAACCCTGCGCTCGCTCGCGCCCATTGCCCGGGGTACCGGCATCGGATTCTTTCTCGGACTGATACCCGGGGTGGGCGCCGTGGTACCGACGGTGATGGCCTACGTGGCGGAAAAACGCCTGTCCAAGACCCCGGAGAGATTCGGCCACGGCATGATCGAAGGCGTCGCCGGACCCGAGACGGCCAACAACGCCTATGCCAACGCGGCGCTGATCCCGCTCTTCACCCTCGGCATCCCCGGCTCGCCGACCGTGGCCATCATCATGGGCGCGTTCATGATGAAGGGAATCATCCCCGGACCGTTCCTCTTCCGCGACCACGGCGCCCTGGCCTGGAGCGTGATTGCCAGTTTCGTCATCGGCAACCTGATCCTGCTCGTCCTCAACCTGCCGCTCATCCCGCTCTGGGTGAAGCTACTGCGCATCCCGCGTGCCATCCTCTTCACCTTCATCCTCGGCTTCTGCATTGTCGGCGCCTACAGCCTCAGCGGCCAGATCTTCGATATCGGCGCCATGGTCGTGTTCGGCGTGCTGGGTTACCTGTTCAAGAAGCTCGACATTCCGCTGGCGCCGCTCATTCTGACGCTGATACTCGGGCCGCTGATGGAACAGTCGCTGCGCCAGTCACTGGAGATCTCGCAAGGCGATTTCTCGATCTTCTTCACCCGGCCGATCGCTGTGGGATTAATCGCGGTAGCCACCACGGTCATCGCGCTCTCGGCATTCTGGGTGATTTCGACCGTACGCGGCCGCGACTCCGAGGTTTAGGGAGACGTCCATGAAGCTTGAGCATCTGAAACTCGATGTCACCGATGGCGTGGCCACCGTCACCATGGACCGGCCACCGGTCAACGCCCTCGGCCGGGCCATGCGCCTGGAGATGATCGACGTCTTCGACACGCTGAACGACCGCGCCGATGTCCGCTGCATCGTGCTGACCGCCGCCGGCAAGGTGTTCTGTGCCGGCGCCGACATCAAGGAGCGGGCGGCGCTCAAGGACGAACCCGGCGACCACGGCCGCCTCAATCGCATCGTGCGTGAGCTCTTCTACTCCATCATGGAATGCTCGAAGCCGGTCGTCGCCGCGGTCAACGGGCCGGCGATCGGAGCCGGTTTCGCCCTCACCCTGTGCTGCGACATCCTGGTCGCCTCCCAGGACGCCGTCTTCGCCATGCCGGAGATCGATGTCGGCATGGCCGGCGGGGTCAAGTTCCTGCAGCGGCATTTCTCGCCGTCGAAGTCGCGCTGGCTGATGCTGAGCGGTGAGCGGCTGCCGGCGGCGGAGCTCTACCGGCTCGGCGTGCTCGAGGCCTGCGTGCCCTCAGGCGAGCTCGCCGCGACGGCGGGCCGCATGGCGGCGACGATCGCCTCGAAGAGCCCGGTCGCGGTCAAGGCGATCAAGGATTCCTTCAACATGGTCGAGAGCATGTCGCTGCGCGATGGCTACCGGCTGGAGCAGAACAAGACGGTCGACCTCAACCGCACCGCCGACGCCCAGGAAGCCAAGCGCGCTTTCATCGAGAAGCGCAAGCCGAAGATTACCGGCGCGTGACCTTCGGCCCGCCCCCGCGCGGCAGGTTGGAGGCGACGGAATCGCGCATGACGATCTCCGCCTTGAGCTCGACATGGCGGACCGGCAGTTTCTCGTCGCTCATGCGCCGGATCAGCAGCTCCCAGGCGGTACGCGCGATCTCTCCCGTCGGCTGACGCACGACCGAGAGACGCGGCGTCACCAGGTCCGCCCATTCGGGCTCGCCGAAGGCCATGACGGAGACCTCCTCCGGAAAATCGACCTTCAACGACCGCAGAGCGCGCATCAGCCAGGCGGCGATGGTGTTGTTGGCGGCAACGAAGGCCGTCGGCGGGTTGTCCTCGCGCAGCAGCGCCGCCAGCCGGCTGGTCAGGGTGATCTCGTCGGGGCCGCATTCGACGATGATGGCGGCTGCGGAAGCCCCGGCCTCGGCCACCGCCTCCCGCAGGCCCCGGATGCGCAGCTTGGTGGTCGAGAGCTTCGGCTGCTGGACGATCAGCACGATCCGCCGATGCCCCAGCGCGATCAACCGGCGGGCCACGTCGAACATGGCGCCACGATTGTCGAAGGTCACCTCGTCGAAGATCTCGGTACCGGTCGGCCGGTCGATGATCACCACCGGCGTGCCGGACTTCGCCAACGCCTTCAGCGTGCGATCGGGCTGGATGCTCGGCACCAGGATCAGGCCGGCGACGTGGTAGTGAAGCAGGGCCTGTACGCGATCCAGCTCCTGGGCCGGGTCGAGTTGGGTCAGGACCTGGATGATCTTGTAGCCGCGATCGGCGGCGACCTCCTCGAAGGCATCGACCAGGGCCGAGAAATAGGCCACCGAGGTGTGAGGCACGCAGACGCCGACCATCGGCGTGCGGCGGCGGCGCAGGCCGGTGGCCAGAATGTTCTGCGAGTAGCCGAGCTTCTCGATGGCCTTCTGGACGCGGCGCCGCCGGCTGTCGCTGACCGGCACCTTGCCGTTCAGGACATTGGACACCGTGCCGACCGCGACCTTGGCCAGCTTCGCGACGTCGAGGATGGTAGGCGGCGCACGCCTCATCGAATCTCGGCCCGTTGTGACAACGGGCCGAAAGTCGCCTGTTTTGGCGGCCGGCGCAACTGGCCGGATCGCGCCCTCCTATTCGGCAGCCTCCAGGCGGCGCATCGTCTTGAGCATGGTGCTGCCGAGACTGGCCGGGGAATCGGCAATCGCATAGCCAGCCGACCGGAGGGCCTCGAACTTGGAGGCGGCGTCGCCCTTGCCCCCGGAGATGATGGCCCCAGCATGGCCCATGCGCCGCCCCGGGGGGGCGGTGGAGCCGG
>SXGT01445337.1_pt1 | contig 14836 bp, 15 predicted proteins | sample 3176221 | NCBI WGS metagenome assembly SXGT01 (sample SAMN11356862, study PRJNA531348) | freshwater metagenome | isolation source: freshwater sample F1-120 | place: China: Fuxian Lake, Yuxi | collected 2017-12-25
GAGCAGCGGCCGTTTGAACCACGCCCCGACGAGCGCAAAGAGGGCGCCATACACGGCGAGCCCGACCGCGAGCAGCGCCAGGTCTGTCACCAGGTTCGGAAACGTCGACCCGATGTCGCCACCCAGCATGGGCACGACGAGAAAAAACACCAGCATCACCGAGGGCAGCACCACCAGACCCGTGCTGGCCAGATACGCCAAGTATTTTCCGACCAGCACGGCGCCCCGCGACAGCGGACGCGTGAACAGGTACGTGATAGTCTTGTCCTCGACCTCGTCCGCAATGAGGGCGGTCCCGTAGAACACCCCGAGTAAAGGCACCGAGAATCGCAGATAGAAGCCCCAGATCATCAAGCCGAAGATGATCGGCCCGTCCACCGTGATGGGCCGACCGTCGACCATCCCGCGCCCGGAGATCAGGTCCAGGCCGACCAGCACGCGCAAGATCACCGCCACCACGACGGGGCCACCCACCACCAACGCCATGAAGACGGTGCGCCGCGACCAGAGCATCTGACCGAGCGACAACTCGTAGACGCGCCAGGCCGATTGGATGAAGGACGGCGAAACGGCCGAAGCCGAGGTCGAGGGGGTCGTCGATGGGGGGGTCGGTGTGGCCATCACATCGCCAGTCTTGGGCACGGCTACTTCACCAGATACTCGAACACCGCCTGCAGGTTGTCATCCGGCGAGCTCACTTCGTGCACCTCGCCCAGTTCTCCGCTCGCGGCGATCTGAGTCAGTCGACTGTAGAACGCATCCGGCGCTCCGGTCTCGACTATGACCGCGTCGGCTTCGAAGCTCAGACTCCGCACGCCGTCGTGCTCGATGAACGCACGGGCGAGACGCCGCGGATCGCTCCCCCGAATCTTCACCGTGTGGGGGTGCTCGTCGATGAGGTCACGAATCTGATGAATATTGCCTTCGGCCAGGATCCGACCGTTGTTGATCAGCAGAATCGTGGATGTCATCGACTCGATTTCGTGCAGGATATGACTCGAAACGAGCACGCTCTTGCCTTCGTGTCCCCAGCGCTGGATCAGCCGCATGACTTTGCGTCGCGCGATCGGATCCATGCCGGCCAGCGGTTCGTCGAGCACCAGGAGCTCGGGGTGGTGCACCACGGCCTGGGCCAGCTTCACCCGTTGCCGCATTCCCTTGCTGTACGCGCCGATTTTCTTGTCCGCAGCATCGAGCAGCCCCACCGTGTCTAGCGCCTGCCGCGCCGCGTCGCGGGCCGCCGCCTCGGAAAGACCGTTCAGACGGACCAGAGCCATGACCCACTGCAGTCCGGTCATCCGTTCGTAGAACGAGTCCTGTTCCGGACAGAACCCAAGGCGCGCATACAGGCCGGGGTTGCCCCAAACGGGCTCCCCGAGCACACGGACGGTCCCCTTGCTGGGCTTCAGCTGCCCCGTGATCAGTTTCAGAAACGTTGACTTGCCTGCCCCGTTGGGTCCCAGCAGCCCGGTGACGCCAGGCCGCACCTCCACAGAGATGTCATTGAGACCGATGACCTGACCGTACCACTTGGACACATGGGCGGCGGCCACCACGGGGGTGCTCACGTAACGACCTCCACCCCACGGACACGTCGCTCGAGGACGACTGCGGACAGGCCGATGAGGAGCAACACCACGCCGACCGAAAGGAGCCACGGTGAATCGAACCGTGGCGGCAAGCGGAAGATGACATCACCGATCTGATCGAGATTCGCCCGGAATGAGAGCCACGCCAGCCCCGAACCGTTCGTGATGCCAAAGAGAATGCTGAACAGTGCGGCGGTGAAGAGCACCACACCGGCGTAGAGCATCGCGGTGTAGCGCGCGCTCGCGGTCAACGAGGACAGCGCCAACATCGTGAACGCGGACAGGAGAACCTCGATCAGGGCGTAGAGGGTGATGGCTGGAATCAGAAAGAGGTTGGCGCCAACGAACGCAAGGCTGGCCGAGAACATCATCTGCAGAAACAACAGCGCCAGGGCTGGAGCCAATGTCACCAGGATGAGAAAGAACACCAGCGTGGCCAGCTTACCGGCGACATACTCGACCCTGGACAGCGGCTTCGACAGGTAGATCTGCAGCGCGTTCGAGCGTCGATCGTTCGATATCAGTCCGGACCCGACATACACCGTCACGAACAGCACGAAAATCTCTTGGATCTCAAAGAATTGCCGGAACGTTTCGACCGACGGAGCCAGTATCTCGAGGTTGGGGAAATTGGCGGCGAGGTAGAACGTGACCGCTCGGACAAAGAATTGCCCCCAAGCAGCCAGGAGCACGAGCAGGAACAGCTTCTTCTCGAGCACGATGCGGATGCCGGTCTGCGCGATCGTCAACCAGGCAGTGCCGGGAGGCTGACGCACGCCGGCGTAGCGACGGTAACTCTGGTCATGGATGGGAGTCATTCCTCTCCGATCGCTGCCGCAAACACATCTTCGAGGGTCGGCACGCTGGGTCGCAGGTGCCGGACCTGGACCTGATGCTGCGCCGCAAGGCCAAAGAGGTCACGAGGGCCCTGGTCTGGTGCGACGGACACCCGCAGGAGATCCTCGCCCGTCCCGTGGCAGTCCGCCCCGGCCGCCTTCAGAGCGCGGAGGAACGCCTCAGCGTCACCTTTGATGCGCACTTCGAAGACCTGCCGCCGTCGCCCCTTGAGATCGTCGATGGACCCCTGGGTGGCGACCGCGCCTTGATACATGACCACCACGCGGCCGCACGTGGCCTCGACATCTGGCAACAGGTGGGACGACAGGATGAGATTCACGCCTTTCCGCGTGGCGAGATCGACGATCAGTTCGAGCATCTCGTCCCGGCCCTAGGGATCCAGGCCGTTCGTCGGTTCATCAAGAAACAGCAGGTCGGGGTCGTGCACCAACGCCTGAGCCAGCTTGATCCGCTGTTTCATCCCAGTCGAGTAGGTCTCAGTGTTCCGGTATCTCGCCTCGCCGAGCCCCACGTAGTACAGGACCTCGTGCGCACGCTGCATCGCGTCGCTGCGGGGCAGACCGGCCAGCTGGGCACAGTACGCCACAAATGACACCGCGTTCATGCCTGGGATGTGCCCGTCCGATTCCGGCATGTACCCCAGGCGGGCGCGAACGCGTTGTGGGTCCTTGGCGACATCGAGCCCCAGCACGTCCATGCGGCCGGCGCTTGGCTTGACGAAGCCGAGCAGCACCTTGAGCAGGGTGCTCTTGCCGGCGCCGTTCGGTCCAAGGAGGCCGACCGCGCCCGGCGGAAAGCTCGCCGCCACGTTCCGTAACGCCTCCTGCGCGCCGAAGCGCACAGTGACGTTGTCGAGCCGGGCGACCGGCTCCTCAGATGCGGAGGTTGACATCACTGTAGGACCAATACGGACACCGACCTATGGAGGTTCGCACGCATCGGTAGGAGGCCACCGGTCTGTCTAGAGCGTCCCGCGTAATCCAAGTGCGTCAGCGTGAAGACGCATGAACGCAATGACGTTCGCGATGTGCTCGTCGAGGGACAGGCCCAGTTCATCGGCGCCTCGACGCAGGTCTTCACGCGGCACCGCACGCGCGAACGCTTGGTCTTTCATCCGCTTCTTGACGGACTTGGCCTCGAGGTCGAGCACGCTGCGCGACGGACGCACGAGCGCCGCAGCGGTCACAAATCCCGACATCTCGTCACACGCGAACAACGTGTGCTCCAGCCGCGACTCCCGAGGTACCCCGGAGTAGTCCGCGTGCGAGAGGATGGCGCGCATCACGTACTCCGGGTAGCCCTGCACCCGCAGGATCTCGCAGCCACGGTAGGGATGGTGCTCGGGGTCGGGCCATCGCTCGTAGTCGAAGTCGTGCAGCAAGGCGACGATCCCCCAGGCCTCTTCATCCTCGCCAAATAGCCGCGCGTACCCACGCACGGAGGCCTCGACCGCGAGGCCGTGCTTCAGCAACCGGTCGTTGCTGGTGTATTGGGTCAGGAGATTCCAGGCGTTCGCTCTGGTGGTCATATTTAGACGGGGCTACGCCCCGCGCCCCACGCGGCGCTGCGCGGGGACCCCCGGGAGCCCCACTCCCCGCCGCGGGCCGCGCATTCTCGCGCGGCCGGCTTCCACGGCGCTACGCCCCGCACCCCATTCGACGGGGCGACGCCCCGCACCCCACGCGGCGCTGCGCGGGGACCCCCGGGTGAGCGACGGTAGCATCGCGGTTTCAGCAGTGTCAACGCAGGTCGACAGCTCTGGCAATCACCGCGCGCGTCAGGTCCGTCAGGGCGTACGGCGCCAGACTCTCGGGGTCCGCAAGCGCGACCGCCGCGGCATCTGACCCAGGGTGGAGGCTGCCGCCAACCTGCTCGCAGAGGTAGTCAGCCAGCACGAAGTGATAGCGCACCCGGCCGTCCGGGTCCCGGGTGATCCGTTCACACAGTTCGATGAGCGGACCCACCCGAGTCTCAACGCCGATCTCCTCCCGCAGCTCGCGGCACACCGCGTCTCGCAACCCCTCGCCGACCTCGACGGCACCGCCGGGAAGGCTCCAGTGTCCTTGCAACGGCGCATGCCGCCGTCTGACCAGGACCACGCGTTCGTCGATGAACAGGACACCACCCACGCCAATGATGGGGCGAGAGGGAAACTCGCGATTCACGCGGCGCCGCCCGCGTCGAGCGGCAATGTCGGCAGGGCCTTGAGCTCTCGCGAGGCGGTGGCGCCGACGCGTAACTGGCGCAACCCGGCCGCGGCAATCATCGCCGCGTTGTCGGTCGAGAGATGCAAGGTGGGAAAAACGACTGGCAGGCCACGCTCGTCCCCGCCCGCCGTCGCCACGTCGCGCAAGCGGCTGTTGGCCGAGACCCCACCCGCGATGCCGACGCTCGCGGCCCCAAATCTCCGCGCCGCCTCGAACGTCCGATCGAGGAGCGCATCGACCACCGCGCGCTGAAAACTGGCGCAGACATCCGCCAATTCCTGTTTGTTCAGAGGGCGACTGTGCGCAGCTTCGTGGCGCTGCACATGCCGGGCGACCGACGTCTTGAGTCCGCTGAAACAGAAATCGAGCCGCCCCGGCGACAGCGGGAATCCGGGAGGACGGACGGTGGGCGCCCCCGGCGCGCGAGCGGGGTGGGTCATCCGAGCCACTGGAAACCGCATGGCCTGCTCATCACCAGCGCGAGCGAGGCGGTCGATCACCGGTCCACCCGGGTAGGCCAACCCCAGCAGTTTCGCGACCTTGTCGAACGCTTCCCCGGCCGCGTCGTCGCGCGTCCGGCCCACCAGGTGGTAGGTGCTGGCGTCGGGGAGGTGATAGAGGCTGGAGTGCCCACCGGAGACAACCAGCACCACCGCGGGTAGGGGCAGATCTGGCTGACACAGAAACAGGGACTCGATGTGGCCGGCCAGGTGGTTGACCGCCACCAACGGACGCCCCAGTGCGAGCGCCAGCGACTTGGCAAAAGCCACCCCCACGAGGAGCGACCCCACGAGCCCGGGACCCTGGGTCACCGCAATGGCATCGAGATCCGCCCAACCAATGCGGGCGTCGGCCAATGCCCGCTCAACGACGCCGCAGAGGTCACGTAGATGCTGCCGGGATGCCAGCTCCGGCACCACGCCGCCCCATTCGCGATGAATCTCCACCTGCGAGGCGACCACGCTCGACCGGACCTCGGGTGCCGGCAGCTCCGCCCCCGGGTCGACGGCCACCGCCGCGGCGGTCTCGTCGCACGACGTCTCAATTGCCAGCAGCGTGGTCGGGCTCACGATGTCCAACCGTCAGGCCACACCACAGGCCTCCCTCAGGCTCTTGTCGAACGGGGCACGGCAGATACCGTGTTCGGTGATGATGCCAGTCACGTACTCGGCCGGGGTGACGTCGAACCCCGGGTTCCAGACATGGGCGCCATGTGGCGCGAGTTGGGCGCGGCCCAAGTGGCTGAGTTCCTTGCCGTCGCGCTCTTCAATGGGAATCTTCGAGCCATCCGGAAGCGAGAGGTCAATCGTCGACACCGGCGCCGCCACGTAGAACGGCACCCCATGCGCCCGTGCCAGCACCGCAACGGTGTAGGTCCCGATCTTGTTGGCGACATCGCCGTTGGCAGCAATCCGGTCCGCCCCGACCACCACGATATCGACCCGCCCCGCGCGCATGAGCGCCCCGGACATACCGTCGGCGATCACCGTGGTGTCGATGCCGTCGCGTACCAGCTCCCACGCGGTCAACCGCGCGCCTTGCAGGAACGGACGCGTCTCGTCCGCGAACACCGCCACCCGTTTGCCCGCTTCGACCGCCCCTCGGATGACGCCGAGCGCCGTGCCATAGCCGCCGGTGGCCAGCGCCCCGGCATTGCAGTGCGTCAACACCCGTGCGTCGGCCGGAACCACCTCGGCGCCGTGCGCCCCCAAGGCCCGACAGTTGGCCACGTCCTCGTCGTGCACCAGGGTCGACTCGGCGCCAACCGTGGCCTTCAGCTCGTCGGTCGACTGGCCGGCCAACATCGCCGCCGCGAACACCCGCTTCATCCGCTCGATGGCCCAAAACAGGTTGACGGCCGTGGGCCGGGTCGCCGCCAGCAGTTCGCACGCCCGGTAGAATTCCGTCGCCAGCTGCGTCGTGCCGGTGGCGTGACTGCGGCGCACCTCGAGCGTCAGCCCCATCGCCGCCGCCACCCCGATCGCAGGCGCGCCGCGAATCACCATCGTCTGAATCGCCTTCGCGACGTCCTTGGCGGTGCGACACCGCACGTACACCTCGCGGCCAGGCAACTTGCGCTGGTCGATCATCACGACGGCGCCGTCTTCCCAATCGATGGTCGGTAGCATGTCTCGCCTGGTCCTCCGCAGCCGTCAATGATAGCCAATGTCGGAATCAACCGCGCGGAGCCAGGCCGTGGGCATCAGACCTCGGAGCCGACTGCCACGCCGTGGGCGCTGCGACGTGTTGCCGTAAGACCGACAGCGCTACAGCAGCATCGACGCCAGCGCCGCGTTCAGCAGGGTGGCAAGGAACCCACCGAGTAGGGCCAACGGTCCGAGTCGCGCCAGGTCGGCACGGCGCGTGGGGGCGAGAGCCCCGATGCCACCGAGCAAGACACCAACGGATCCGAAATTGGCAAAACCGGTCAGGGCGAACGTCGCAACCATCAGGGTGTGCCCACTGACCGAGCCTAGGTAGACGTCGTTCAGCTTGATGAACGCGACAAACTCGTTCGTGGCCAGTTTTGTGCCCAGCAGATCGGCGACCGCCGGCAAGTCCTTCGACGCGATGCCAAGCAGGGCTGCCACCGGTGCGAAGAGCACCCCAAAAATCGCGGCCAGGCTGAGACCCGAGCTGAGCTGGCCAAGGCCGAAGTCGATCATCGCAACGAAGGCGAGAAACGCAATCAACATCGCCGCCACATTGATGGCCAGCCGGGTCCCGTCCGATGCGCCTGAGGCCAAGGCGTCGATCATGTTGACGTGCTCCCGTTCGACCACGATCCGGACGTCACCGACGGTGGCGGGCGTGTCAGTCTCGGGCAGCAGGATCTTGGCGAGATACAGGCCGCACGGCGCCGCCATCACACTGGTCGCGAGCACCCCCACGGGGTCAGCGCCAAGGCTGATGTAGATGGCCATCACGGTGCCGGCAATGGTGGCCAACCCTCCGGTCATCAACGCCAGTAGCTCTGATTGGGTCATCCCGGCGATAAAGGGCCTGATGACGATGGGCGCTTCAGTGCCCCCCAGAAACACATTGGCCGCCGCCGACAGGCTTTCGGCGCCGCTGGTCCCCATCACGCGCGCCATGACGCGAGCCATCAGACGCACGACCACCTGCAGGACCCCCAGGTGATAGAGCACCGTGAACACCGACGACATGAAAATCAGGATCGGCAGCGAGGCGAACGCCAGCACCATCCCATTCGGGAACTGCTGCCCCATCAGCTCGGGGTCCGCCAGCACGCCGAAGACGAACCGCGAGCCGACGTTGGTGAACTCAAGAAAACGGGTCGCGGCGGACGCCACCGCCGCGAAGAACTGATAAACGGGGCGCACGCCGCCGACCTCAACTTTCAGGATCAGCACGGCGAGCCCGATCTGCAGGGCCAGTCCACTCAGCACGACGCGAGGGTTCACCGCACGAATGCGCGTAGAGGCGGCGCCGGCCACGGCCAGAAACGCCACGAGCCCGGCTGCGGCGCGCACGCGTGGGTCGAGCGCCTCTTGCCACCACCAGGCGGCGCCGCCAAGGACACCGGCGACGGCACCCAGTGCCAGGCGTATAGGCCAGTCGGGGGGTGCAACCGGTTCGCGCGCCGACGTGGTCATTGACGCGCCGATCATACGCGGATCGGACGACGCGCGGTGGTCGGCGCGACCGACCGGCGGCTAGAATAGGAGCCGCGTGGTCGACTATGCCTGACGCTCCGACCCAAGAGCCCCTCGATCCCGAAGCGGGCGCGCGTCTTATCGCGTTCGCCCGCGCCTGCGCCGCGTCGGTGCGGGCGCTCTCCCTGTATCCGGCCGCGCACCGCTCGGTGGACGCCGCGCTCGGCCGGTTGATGGAGTGCGCCCGGCTCGTCACCGCGGAGAAAGCCCTGCGGCTCACGGTGCTCCCAGCCACCCTGATGATCGACGGTCGAGCGCCTGCGACGACCGACCCGGCTGTGGCGGGACTGGCGGCCGCCCTCCACCGGCACCGGGTCGGCGGCATGACTGTGCGCGGCGCGGGCGAGGCCACGATGTGGCAGCGATTGTTGGGCCTCATCGGCCGCCCGGTGGATGAGATACGCGAGGCCGGTGGCCTCGGACACCTGTGGAGCGACTCCGGTGGCATGGCCACGGCGGAGTATCTCCAGTGTGTGGAACTGCGCGAAGTCGACTACGAACGTCTCCTGAGCCGCCAGTCGCTGGGGGACGCGCTGACTCTGGAGGAAATCTTTGGTTGCCTCGAGCCCGCCGACCCGGAGGCGATGGGTCCCGCGGCCCAGGCCCTGCTGGCCGAGATCGTGTGTGACGCCGACAAACTCGCATTGTTCGGAGTCAGGTTGGCCGAGCGCTGCGCGGACCGCATCTCGCACGCCGAGGCGCTGTCGCACCTCTTCCGCCAGGCCACGGAACGTGTCGGTAAGGGTCAGGCCGGTGCGGAAGCGAACGCCGTGGGCAACCTCGCGACGCTCATGGCCAGCCTCGACGCCCCCACGTTGGCACAACTGCTGCGTCATCGCCACGACGACACCGCGATAGGCCGTGGCGTGAACACCATCGCAGAACGGGTCGAACCGGAGCAGATTGTCAGTTTTGTCTCGAAGTCGATCGTGTCAGACCAGGGGGCCTCGCAACGGCTGGCTGAAGCGTTGCAGGCCCTGGTTCCGGACATAGACGAGCGGCGCAAACTGGTGTCCCTGGCCGGTAACAACCTCGCCGTATCACCGTTTGGACAGGACGACGAGTTCCCCAAGCTGTGGGCGCGGGCTGAATCGCTCCTGACGTCGTATTCCGACCAGGAGTATGTCAGCGCGGAGTACGCCCACGAGTTGGCATCGGTCCGGACGCAAGCCATCCAGGTGGAGCACGCCAGCGACGACCCGCCAGAGCGTATTGCCTCCTGGCTCTCGACCGTCGACGATCCGGCGCTCCGGTCGCTCGATAGTCAACTGCTCCTGGACCTGCTGACCCTGGAGACCGACGCACACCGATGGCGCGAGGTCGCCGACACGGTGTGCGCACATGTCGACGCATTGGCGCTCGTCGGCGACCTCGACTGGGCACGCCGGTTTGTCGAAACCCTGGCGGCAACGCGCGGGCATCGGCTGGCGTCGCGCCCGCCGAACTCGATCGCCCACTTTGCCGCGGAGGCCTGCGACCGACTCACCACCGGGTCCATGCTCGGACACGCCTTGGCGCGGCTCGGAGATGACGGTGACAAGGCCGCCGCTCACATCGCGCCGATCTGCGACGCGCTGGGACCCGCGACGGTCACCCCGCTCGCCGCCGCCCTGACGGCCAACCCAGACGCCCGCGTCCGACGAACCGTGCAAGAGATCCTCCTCGGTTTCGGGGCCGACGGCCGTGCGGCGGTCCGACAACTGCTGAACGCTCCGGAGTGGGAAGCCCGGCAGACCGCAGCCTTCCTGCTGCGAGAATTTAGCGCCGGGGACGGGCTCGACGACCTGAAACAGCTGTTGAACGATTCAGAGCCTCGGGTGCAACGGGAGGCCATCCGGGCCATGATCCTGGCGGGCGATGGACGCGCGTACGAGGTCCTGGTGTCTGTGCTCAATGAAGCGGACGCGGGACACCGCGCCACCCTGGCGGAACAACTGACGGCCCAGCGTGATCCCCGAGCGGTCTCACTGTGTCGCTACCTCCTGACTCATCTCAGCCACCGGACGCACCCCACGGTCCAGATCGCAGCCATCCAGACCCTCGGGGCGGTAGGGACCGAAGGAGCGGTGGAGCCGCTGCGTGGGGCCTTGTACGACGGCGTCCGGTGGTCACCTCTTCGCACGCGCACCGTCCGCCAGGCGGCCGCGCAGGCGCTCCGACGGACCCGACTACGGTCTGCGGCGCAGGTGCTGCGGGAGGCGGCCGACCACGGGTCCTGGGGCGTGCGAGCCGCGGCGCGGGCGGAAGTCGCGCACCTTGAGAGCCGAGCATGAGCGATCGGCACGAGACGTCATCGTACGAGAACCTGGCGCGTCGGTTTGCCGCCGCGGTGCGTAGCCTCCAGCTCTACGCCGCGGACCACCCGCTCCAGCGCCAGAACCTGGTGCACCTGGCCGATATCCTCGCCGTGATTCACACGACACGCCCTTCCATCGCGCTGGGCGTCGTGGGCGGGCAACTCGTGGTCGCCGATACGCCGCTCTCCCGCGGCACCGGCGCCCTGGCTGAACTGCTTGGACGCCTGACGGCATCCGGTATCGACCGCATCACGGTCAGCCAGGGCGTCACTGACACCGAACTCTCGACGTTCGTGGCGTGGGTCGCCGGCCTGACCCAACAGCAGTCAGCGGAGTCAGCCGCCGCACCCACGCTGCGCCACATCACGGTCGGACGGATCGGGAGGGAGACGGAGCAGAGCGGTATCGCCCAGGACATGGCCGCGATGAAGCGGCTCTATGACAATGCCACAGTCTCCGCGGAGGGCATCTTCGAGAGCGCCCGGACCGAGGGCCGCCCCGAACTGAGTCTGGCCCGTGGAGCGATCGAAGGACTCGCGGAGGCGATTGCCCAGAACCGTACGGCCCTCATCGCGCTGACTGCCATGAAGGGCTACGACAACTACACGTTCACGCACATGGTGAACGTATCCATTCTGGCCATGGCGCAGGCCGAAGCGCTGGGCATCAAGCGTCAGACGCTCCGGGAATTCGGCCTGTCGGCGCTCATGCATGACATCGGCAAGGTCCGCACCCCACTCGAGATTCTCCAGAAGTCAGGACCACTGACAGAACAAGAATTCGTGATCATGAAGCGGCACGTCGTAGACGGCGCGGAGATTCTCCGGCTCACGCCGGGGATGCCGATCATGGCGCCCAGCGTCGCGTTCGAGCATCATCTGCGGGTCGACGGGACGGGGTATCCGGATGTGCGCCGCCCCTCGCTCAACCTGGCCACGATGCTGACGGGGATTGCCGATGTCTACGACGCTCTGCGGTCACACCGCGCGTATCAGGAGGCGTTCCCAAGCGACCGCATCCTGGCGGTCATGAAACGCAATGACGGGACACAGTTCGACCAACATCTGGTCCGACGGTTCGTCCAGCTCATCGGCATTTATCCGCCCGGAACCGTGGTACGACTGAGCACCAACGAAATCGCCATCGTGCTGCAGGTCCATGCGCCTGACCCTCATCGGCCTCGTGTCCGCATCCTGCGAGACGGCCACGGCCATCGCGTGCCGTCCGAACCGACCCGCCACCTGTGGGAAACGCGTGACGGCGAGGAGGATGTGCACGTCGCGGAGCCGCTCGACGCCGCGGCCCACGGCATAGATCCACTCGAGTATCTCTAGTGCCAGCGGTCTCCGATCTGTCGCCGCACCCCAGGCGTGGGGCACGTTCCGGTTGTTGTTCAATTCCGTGTTCTACGGACCTGCCGTCGCCGTCAGGCCGAGCGGGGAGTACACCTCGCAGGACGGACCATGACCATGGAGATCAATGACGCCGACCTTGCGTTGATTCTGGCCTGCGGCGTCATGGCCATAGCCCTGGTCCGGTTGTCCGTGACGGCGTCTCGCGCCGACCCGTCGGCCCCGGACCGGCTGGTAGCCGAGCTACGACTGGCGCAATTCGCGGCGCTCATGCTGGTGCTGACAGCCGGTGTCTATATCGGGTTCGCCCTCGCGCATGGATCGAGCCCAGGGAGCGGGCTCGACGTGGCACTCGCCGTGGGGTTCCTCGTGCTCGCCGCCGTCGCGGTCACGCTGGAACCGGGCCACGCCCTGACAATGCTCGCACTTGGTTTTGCCGGGCACGCGGTGGTCGACCTGTTGCATGGGGCGGGTTCACTCCCGTCCGACGCGCTACCAAGCTGGTACGCGACCGCGTGCGCGATATACGACGTCGGCATCGCGGGGGTATGCTACTTGCCGATGGTGCGCCGACCGTAGGCTGCGTCACTGGCCTGCCTCCCGGGGCCTGGCCGACACCGGAAACGGGCTCGCCACCGCGACCGGTGAGTCCCGCGACACCACGTGGAAGAGGACACCACCATGACGGACGCCGCCAACACACACCTCCTTGAAATCGCCCGCGCCCGGATGGTCGTGCATCAGGCGGGACAGGTCCGTGCCTGTCTGGAGGCGCTGAACGACGGACAAATCTGGTGGCGGGCCAACGAGGGGTCAAACACTATCGGCAACCTCGTCCTGCATATCAGTGGAGCGACCCGGTGGTTCATCGGCCACGGGGTCGGCGAGACCGGCTACGTCAGAAATCGTGAGACCGAATTCTCCGAGCCTGGACCGATACCCAAGGAGGCCCTCCTGGCGCACCTGGATTTCGCCATCTCAGAAGCGGATCGGGTGCTATCCAGCTTCGACCCCAGCCGAGCGGACGAGACGACGGATCGGACCGGAACCGCCATCACCTATGGCGAACTGATCCTCAACCATGTGCTCCATTTCACGGCCCACGCCGGACAAATCGTCTTCGCCACGAAGCTCATCCAGCGGGGTCTGATCGACGAATTGTGGAAATCGACCCCCAAGTGCTAGACGTCCGGCCGAGGTCTCGTGCCTAGCGCCGGAGTCCAACGGACCGCTCCGGCGACACCTCGCGCCAGTACGTTCGAAACGCGTGTACTCCACGTCGTACGCCGGATTCCGGCTGGGCGGGTCGCCACCTATGGTGATGTGGCCGCGATGGCGGGACGCCCCCGCGCCTGGCGCGCCGTGGGCACCATCATGCGAACCTGTCGGTCGCCCAGCGTGCCCTGCCATCGCGTCGTCGGATCCGGCGGCCGTCTTGGCGGCTACAGCGACCCCATCCTGAAGCGCCGACTCTTGCAGGACGAGGGCGTCATCGTGGGCCCAGGCACCATACGCGGGTTCGCCGCCGTTCGCTGGATGCCCCGTGACGAATGCAGCGACAAGCCCAGTGACTGACGCCAGTCGATTTCTATCGTTCTGCGCGGTTCTGATATGATGGCCGCGGCTAGGGCCCACGCTGTTCCCAGCAGCCTGTTGGCCCGACGCGGGAGGAACGCATGAAGCGACAGCACTCTACGAGTCTCATCCTGGCATCCGCCGTCCTCGGCTTGACCGTCGGCGGTCCAGTCGATGTGGCTCGGGCACAAACAGCTCCGGCCAGTGTCGATGTACCGGCCGGTGAGGTCTCGCTGGGATCGGTGGAATTGCCGCGACGCGTGATGGCCAACGGCCAGACGTTGGCCTCGGGCACCTACGACGTGCGGGTCACGGGTGATTCGGCCGCCCCGGAAGCGCCGGGACAACTACCCGTACTGGAGCGCTGGGTCGAGTTTCGCCAGGGCGAAGAGGTGCGCGGCCGTGAGGTCGTCAGCATCGTGCCGCAGAGCGAGATTGGGGATGTAGCGAAGACCGCACCGCCGGCAAGCGGCACGTCGCGGGTTGAGCTACTCCGGGGGGACGACTACCTGCGCGTGTGGTCGAACCAGAACAACACCCACTACATCATCCATTTGGTCGTCGGCTAACCGCCGAACGTCGTCGCTCGTTCGGCCGGTCACCACGGGGCCTGCGTGGCCCAGACGGTCGGCCGGCCGGGTTTCCTAGCCGTTCTCCACTGTCATTACGTCGAACTGTTCGTGGTGCAGGAGTGCGTCCGGTCGCAGCGTAATCTGCCGCTTGAGCGTCCGCTCGATTTCCTTGAGCACGCTCCGCTCTTCATGCTTGAGGGCCCGCGCCACATCCGGGTTGACACGAAGTTGCACGCGGTGCCCGTTCAGGTCGTTGCTGATCTTGCGTAGCTCCGACAAGATTTCGAAGCAGATCGCCGAGGTCGACTTCACCACTGCGCTCCCGGAGCAGTAGGGACAGGGTTCGGTCAACTGACGCTCGAGACTCTGCTTGACCCGCTTCCGCGTGGTAATGATGAGACCGAACTCGGTCACTTGGACCGCTTTCGACGGCGAGCGGTCGCGCCGGATCTGCTGCTCGAACGCCTGATAGACGCTCTGGCGGTTCTTGCGCTCCTCCATATCGATAAAGTCGAGCACGATGATGCCACCGAGGTCGCGGAGACGGATCTGCCGCACGATTTCACTGACCGCTTCGAGATTCGTTTTGACGATGGTGTCCTCGAGACGACCGCTCCGTTTCCCCACGTAGCGCCCGGTATTCACGTCAATCGCGACCAGCGCCTCGGTTTGATTGATGACGATGTACCCACCCGACTTCAGCCACACC
>SXGT01752373.1_pt1 | contig 14833 bp, 9 predicted proteins | sample 3176221 | NCBI WGS metagenome assembly SXGT01 (sample SAMN11356862, study PRJNA531348) | freshwater metagenome | isolation source: freshwater sample F1-120 | place: China: Fuxian Lake, Yuxi | collected 2017-12-25
CGAGCTGAACGAAGGCAACGGCGCCTATGTGCTGGCGACCCTGCAGCGCGCCTGTGATGGTAACATGAGCGGCGAATTTGCCGCCGTGGTGACCGGGCCGGTGCACAAGGGGATCATCAACCAGGCCGGGGTCTCGTTCAGCGGCCACACCGAGTTCTTTGCACAGCTGGCGTCCCCGGATGGCGCTGAAGTTGGAGCCCGTGCCCGAGCCGTACTTGAAGAGCCTGGCCTCGGACTTCATGAGCTCGTAGATGCCCATGAGATCGTCGGAGACAGCCTGGATGAAGCAGGCAGAGCACTGGGGGCGCTCGTAGGCGCTCCTCGTCTCGGCCACGGCGTTGCCCGTGGGATCGGTCGTCGTGTCCCAGGCCCAGGAGCCCCCGGATCCGTCGATCCCGTAGGCGTGGAAGAGTCCGCAGTTGAACCAGACCGGGGAGTTGAAGGCGCCGTGCTGGTGGAGGAGCAGATAAGAGAGCTCGGCCTCGAAGGCCTCCGCGTCGGCCTTGGTGGCAAAATAGTCACCGAGGTCTTCACCGGCCTGGCGGATCGTGTGGGCGATCCGGGTGACGACCTGCTTCACGCTCTTCTCGCCCAGCTCCTTCTTTCCCTGGATGCCAGCCTTACGGAAGTACTTCGATATGACGATGTCCGTGGCCAGCTGGCTCCAGCTGGAGGGGATCTCGGCGCCCTCCATCTTGAAGACGATGGAGCCGTCAGGGTTGGTGATGATCGACGAGCGGCGCTCGTAGACCAGCGTCGTGCCGCCGGGGGCAGGGGCGCCGGCGTCCAGCGGGTTGACGCCGGGGCGGGTGTACTTGCGCTCGACCGTGACACCTCGGCCCTTGCCGGACCGCCCGGACCGTGACGCCTTCTCGCGGAGGGCCCTGGAGACGTCCTTGGCGGCGCCAGCGCTCCTGGGCGGGCTCTTGGGGGCCAGGGGAGGCGCCATGACCTCGGTCATGTCCGGGGAGCTCGAACGAGCCGGACGCGAGGGGTGCGTCCCCGCCTTGTCCGTCATGGCTCCCTTCTTGGCGCCCCCTTTGTCCTGCGTCTGACCCATGAACCCTCGCGCGGAGAGGCCGCTTCCATTCGTCGATTGTGCCATCTCGCTCCCGTCCTTCCCAAAGCCGGCGCGCGCTCGCGCGCCAACACCGGACAAAGCCCGTCCTGCGACGGGAATGACCCGCTAGCCTGAAACCACTGCACGGAACCTCGGCCTCTACTGGATGCCCGTTCAGAATCACGCCGCCATCACCTGGCCGTCGCTCACATCCAATCGAGCAGCGCTGAACAAAACAGTAGCTGCCATCCGTGCAACGCTCACGCGAATCCAGACTCGAACACGACCCTCGCCGCCGGGCCAACTTCTGGAGGGGTCGTTCGCTTGTCTCCCTCAGCCATGGAATGGATAGCGCCGGTATACGGGGGCTGGCAAGGAGAAATACTCCATGTGGGGCTCGCTTTCCGTAATAGGTACTCCATCTTGTACCGGTCCGCTCCTGGGGTTTCTGGCCCCCTTGGCCTTCCTGGCCAGGTGGACAGGCCCACCGCCGAAGGCGCAAGATATGGACATCACTGAACTCCTGGCAGTGAACACAAGAACTCCACCGGAGGTCCCCTGCTTGTTCAGGGGTTCTCCACAGGTGTCCAGGTGGCGGTCGGCGCAGGGACGCTGTCAGCCCACGACGGGGAGAGCGCGCCCCTTGCGCCCGCCGCGAGGAGGGGGCGAGGGCGTGGTGGCCAGCAGGCGCTCGGCGAGCTCGATCCCGCGATCCACGAGCTCGCGCGCTCCGCCCGCGAGGAGCTCGCTGGTCTGCACGGTCTGCATGTTTCGCTCCATGTCCTCGGCCGTCCACCCACGGGAGTGGGCTATATAAGGAAACTGCGGGAACTGGCACCCCAGCTCGGCGAAGAAGCCGAGCAGCTGGCCCGCGACCGCCTGCACGTTGTCCTGGCCGCCCGTGATGATGGCCGAGACCACCTTGTTCTGGAGCAGCACACGGTCGGCGATGGTGACCTGGTTCTGGATGCAGTTCATCCGCTCGATCATCTTGAAGTAGAGGCTGCTCGCCGAGCCCCACCGTATGGGCGTGGCGACGATGAACACGTCGCCCCAGTGGACGAGCGCCTCGTAGACGCGATCGAGCTGGTCTTCCGGGTCCATCTGCGTGATCGAGCAGGGCCAGGTGCAGGCCCGCGCGGCCTTGGAGTAGTAGCCCTCGCACGCCCGGAACGAGAGCTCACGGAGCCGGAGCATACGGGCCTCGTGGCCCTTGCTCCTCGCGTGCTCGAGGGCGGTCTCGAGCAGCGCCTCGGAGGTCGAGTAGCGCGGGTAATCCGGGTTCATCGCCGTCGTCGAGATGCCGACGATCCTCGGAGGGCCGGGCTCGCGCCGGGGCTCGCGGGAGAGCGGGTGGGGGGCGTGGGGCTTCTTCGCTCGCTTCTTGTGGGGCCTGGAGCTGACCTCGACGCGGCCCTCGCGCTCGCGCACATGGTACGCCGGCACCACGTCCTCCTCGAAGCCCCGCTCGCCCTCGCCGCCGATGCGATGAAACTTCCAGTGGTGCCACGGGCAGACCAGGTACTCCCCGTCGAGCTGGCTCTTGCCGAGCGGGCCCCCCGCGTGGTTGCACGCCCCGTGGATCGCTCCAAAGACCCCGTCCTTGTAGCTCAGCGCGATCTTCACGCTGCGGACCATCACCTGCTGGACGGGCTTCGTGGAGAGCTCCTCCACGGAGCCGATGTCGTGCCAGTCTTCTTCGGTGTCGAGGGGCATGGCGCGGAGCTTACTGGACCCCCATGCGAGCGTCCACAAGGCGCCCCCTCGGGCTCATCGAGGGAGCGCATAGACGTGGCTGCGCGCCCCGGCGATCTCCACCCAGTGGGCACGGGAGGTGTCGAGGGCGGTCGACCAGCCGGTGGTCGGCAGGGCGGGTGTGGCCCCGCCAAGGATCTTCTGGGGCGAGCAGGGAGACCCGTAGGGCGCGGTCACCAGCTGGCCCGCCCTCTCGTACAGGACCGACGCGAGGTCCGTCGCGAAGAGCGGGGGGCCCGGGGTGAGCGGGCACCCTGCCCTGGACACGCAGTCCTCGCTCGAGCAGACGTGGGTGCTCGTGTTGGCGACGAAGAGTGTGGTCGCGCCGCCGTTCCACGAGAGCTGCCGGGCGTCGGGGAGGTCCGAGAGGGGGAGGGCGGTCGTGGCCAGCGTGGGGCTGACGAGCGAGACCCGCGTGAGGCCGGTCGCCGCGCGGCCCCAGAGGTAGGACGCGTTGTGCCCCAGGAGCTCCGCGCCGCGTAGCCCCGACACGATCTGCGCGAAGCCGTTGGTCAGGCTATGGGCGACGGCGGTCAGGGCCGTGGTGTAGAAGATCCAGTGATTTCGGCCCGGGACCCTCACGTCCCTCGCGTCGATCACGGCGGCCCCCTCGCTCCGCACCGGGGCCGCCGAGGAGCACGCGGGCGCGGCGCAGGAGTGGAAGCCCGTGGACGCTCCGTTTCGCGCCACGAGCGCGAAGACCAGATCGGCCGGGGGGTGGACCGCCAGGAGCTTGATGTCGTCGGCGCTCGCGGTGAAATGGACGCGGGGTGAGCCGCAGGGAGCGCCCGAGGGGCAAGCGAAGATCCTCGCCGTCGTCCCGTCCTGGGTCGCGAGGTAGAGCGTCCCGCCCTCCACGAAGAGCCCCCGGGGGGCGCCAGGCAGATCGGCGAGGCGGTCGGCGTCGCACTTCCCTGCCGCGCACGCGCTGCGGCACACCCTCCCGCACTCGCCGCAGTTGGCGGGATCGCTGTCGAGGGTCCCGGGATCGCAGGGCAGGGGCGTCGAGTCCGCCGGAGCGTCCGCGCTCGCCTCGGGGGCGAGGCCGTCGAGGGGGGCCGAGGCGTCGGGCAGGCCCGCGCCGTCAGGGGCGGGCCGCGCAGGGCGCTCCTCCAGGCCAAGGATCGCCGAGCACGAGGCCACGAGCCCCGGGAGCGCGATCGAGGCGACGAGAGCGCGCCGGAGTGTCCCGGGCGCCGCGCGGCGGGGGAGGGCCATCGCCGGCACGATATCGGATCCGGGCATTCGTTGCGACTGCCCCACGGCTCGACAATGCGCCTGATTCGAGGGAACGTAGCGCCAACCATGGAGGCGAGCGGCGAGAGTCCCAGCGTCCGGCGCGCTCGAGCGCTGGTCGGTCAGGTGGTGGCCGAGCGCTATCTCATCGAAGGGGTCCTGGGCGAGGGCGGCATGGGGACCGTGCTGCGAGGCACTCACCTCCTGCTGGAGCAGCCGGTGGCCCTCAAGATCATGAGCGAGGACTCGCCGGCCGAGCTGGAGGTCCGCGAGCGCTTCCTCAGGGAGGCGCGCATCCTGGCCAGCCTCAAGTCGCCCCACGTGGCGACCCTGTTCGACGTGGGCGCCCTCCCGGACGGTGCTCTCTACATCTGCATGGAGTTCCTGGACGGCCAGGATCTGTCCGAGATCGCGTCGAGCCCGATCTCGGCGCCCCGCGCGGTGAGCTACGCGATGCAGATCTGCGAGGGCCTCGCCGAGGCGCACGCCAAGGGGGTCGTTCACCGTGACCTCAAGCCCTCGAACGTGTTCGTCACCCGGCGCCCCGGGGAGAAGGATCTGCTCAAGCTCATCGACTTCGGGATCGCCAAGGCCAAGCGCGGCCTCGAGAACGCGAGCACGACCCGCACCAACGTGGTGATGGGCTCGCCGCTCTACATGGCGCCCGAGCAGATCATCTCCTCCAGGGCGGTGGACCACCGTGCCGACATCTGGTCGCTCGGGGTGATCCTCTACCAGCTCCTCACGGGGCTCGTCCCCTTCATCGACGAGTCCCTCGGCGCGGTGCTCATCCGGGTGCATAGCCAGCCGACCCCGGAGCTCCCTCCCCACGTCCCTCGGGGGCTGGCCCAGGTGGTCTATCGCTGCCTGGCCAAGGACAGGGACCAGCGCTACGCGAGCGCGCTCGAGGTGCGCTCGGCGCTCGCTCCCTTCGCGGAGCTGCCCGATCTGCCTCCTCCGGCCCTCCGCCGCCATGCTCCTCTCCCCTTCGGGCTGGACCCCCTCCAGCGCAGCCCTCCCCCTCTGCTCGGGCCGCTGCTCGTCCCTCCCCCCTCGTCGACCGGCCCGCTGCCCGCCAGCGCTCCTTCCGGGCACGCTGGCCACGGCGGCCCTGTCGGCCCCGTGGACGATGCTCCCACCGGGTCTGCGGTGGCCCTCGCTCCGGCGCCTGCCTCGGGCAGGAGCTTGAAGGTCGCCGTGGCCGGGCTCGCGCTCATGGTGGCGATCCTCGGGGTCGCGCTCCTGGAGTCCAGGCGAGGCGCCTCGGCCGGCGGCTCTCTCACGGCTCCCTCGACGAGTCCCCCGCCGGGTCCCTCGACGGGTCCCTCGACGGGTCCCTCGACGGGTCCCTCGACGGGTCCCTCGACGGGTCCCTCGACGGGTCCCTCGACGGGTCCCTCGGCTCTGCCCTCGTCCGTGCGCCCTCTGCCCTCCGTATCGGCCAGGCGTCTGCCCCCCCTCAGGCCGGTGCCCAAGGATCCCCTTGCTCCATGATCGTCGCATCGCTCTCGTGCTCGTCCTCGCCTCGCAGATCCTGGGGATAGAGGCCCCCGCGCTCGCGGACACGGACGAGGCGCGGGAGGCGCTGCGCAAGGGGTACGAGCTCAAGAAGGCGGGGAGGTGCGCGGAGGCCGTCGTCTTCCTTCGAGAGAGCTTCGAGAAGAGGCCGACGGCGAAGGCCGTGCTAAACCTGGCCGAGTGCGAGGAGTCCTCCGGGAAGTTCCTCACCGCGCGGGGCCACTACGAGCAGGGCAAGCGCCTCTCGTCGAGCGAGAGGAACGCGGAGCTCACCGCTCTCGCCGACGCTCGGGTCTCTGCCATCCGCTCGAGGATCCCCAGGGTGACCTTCGTGCTCCCCAGGGGCGGAGAGCTCTATCTGGACGGGGCGAGGCTCGCCGGGCTCAGCGACGTGGAGGTCGATCCCGGGGATCACGTCGCCAGGATCGTCCTTCCGGGCTTCGAGGCGAGGAGCGCAGCGCTCACCCTGGCGCCTGGCGAGAGGCGCTCCGTGACCCTCGAGCCAGGGCCCGCGATCCAGGCCGATCCTGGCTTGCAAGGGCGCGCCTCCGCGCCGGGCGCCGGGCAGGCCGAGGGCGGGAGCCTAGGCAGCGCCCGGCGTGTGGCGGGCGGGGTGATCTTCGGCGCAGGCGTCCTGGGGGTGGCGGGGGGCTCCGTGCTCGCGCTCACGGCCAAGGGCGACTACGACTCCGCGGTGTCCTCGCACTGCGATCCGTCGGGCTGCGATCCCGAGGGGCTGGCCGGAGTCTCGGGAGCGAGAGGCCGCGCCGACGGCGCCACCGTGCTCTTCGTGGCGGGGGGCGTCGCCACGGCCACCGGGTTGGTGCTGTTCTTCACGGCGCCCAGGGCCAGCGTCCGCGCCGGGGCCTCCGGCGCCGGGCTCTTCGTGCGAGGGGCCTTCTGAATCCCGGCTTCAGGTGCCTTCGAGCTGGAGCAGCTCGAGGAACCTCCGCTGCAGCGTCCTGGCCTCGCTCCCGAACCGCACGGTCACCTTGGCGAGCTCCCCCTGGCCATCGATCTTCTCGATGATCCCCTCGCCGAACTTCTTGTGCCCCACCCTCGCCCCCGCGCAGAAATCGGGCGCAGCGATCTCGGCCTTCGCCGGGGGCCTCTTCGCGTCGAAGAGCTCCACCATCGCGTTGGCCTCGTTCGGCCTCACGAACCAGAGCATCTTGGCCAGATCGCGGGGCAGATATCCTGCTCCGTCCGGCATGTCCGGGGATAGCCCTCGCTCCAGCAGGGCCTTCACGATATCGGTCGAGGCCGAGCAGACAGCGAAGTGGAGGAGGGAGGCCCCCTCGATCATCCCTCCGGGCCCGTCGTAAAATCCCCTGTATCCAGCGACATCCCCGGAGGAGAGGGCGAGCAAGGCCAGGTCCAGCTCCCCGGTGGATATCGCAAATTCGATGTCCATGGGGTGCTTGGCGCGAGCTCCATGGGCGACGAGCCGGTCCACGAGGCCTCGATCCTTCGGCTTGAGAAATAGATCGATGAGCTCCCTGGTCTGGACGGCGCCTCTCCTGCTGGAGATACGGACAAGGTACTCGGGGCACAGGCATCGCCTTATGGAGATCAGGTGCCGCCCCAGGACATCGGAGGCCAGCTCCCGACCTCCCTTCGAAAGGAAGCGCTCCAGCATCTCGAGCGAGAGATCCTTGGCGTTCCTGTCATGGTATTCCCAGCGATCGGCCAGGGCGGCGGCCGCCAGCCGGAGCTCGTCGTCCGTGGGACCCTGGCCCAGGGCGAGCTCCAGCGCCTCGAGATCCTGTTCTTGCACCGCCACGAGCGCAGGAGGAGGGACCCACGGAGGCTCCGGCTGCCGAGGAGTCGAGCTCGCCGGTCCGTACACCCCCACGCTGAGCAGATCGCGGTGGGCATGGTGCACCCGTGCGATCTCCGCCAGAGGCCCTCGCCCCAGCGCCTCGTAGGCAGACACCAGGAGGCGGGTGCAGGCGCTCCTCTCCGTATCCCTGTCGGCGTGGTGGAGCTCTCTCCCGAGGACCAGCGCCAGACCCCCTTCTCCCCGGGCGAGCTCCGCGTCCGCGCGAACGATCCACTCCCCTATCTCCGGGGCGCTCTTCACGTAGGCTTGCCACCTGGCCTCCGGGGAGGGCAGGTCGACCGGCATCGACCAGCCAGGGAGGTAGGCCCCCACTCCTCCGTGGGCGAGCTCGATCCTCGAAGGGGGAGGGGGGCCTATCCCCTCTTCGGCCAGGGCCTGGTCCTCCAGGGGGCGCAGGGCATCGAGCCAGGCGACCGTCGCTCGAACGCGCCTCGCGTCGTCCTTGTCCAGGTGAGCCCTGCCGCTCACCTTGGAGCGAATGCACGCGAGGAGAGTCCTGCCTTCCGGGTATACGACCCCGTCGTCGCGGGCCCAGCCATGGGCGACCAGGGCAGGGAGCTCCGAGGGAACATCGTAGAAGAGGCCCCAGTGGCTCCCGTCGGAGTCCCCCGAAGCGAGGGTCACGAACTCCGGAGGATCGGAGCGAAAGCGGCACTCCAGCCTGGGGTCGAGCGTGGCCACCCGCTCGGGCTGGTCGGGCGCCAGCCATTGGAACCAGCTCGCGAAGCCAAAGAGGCCCACCGGGCAGAGCTGCTGCTCTTCCCTGGAGAGGCCGAGGAAGAAGGCCGCGCCGAAGAGCAGGTGGCGAGGGAGCCTCATCCGGTAGGCCTCCTCGAAGCGCCTCTGGACCTCGGGGAAGCGCTCCTCGGCCTGCGCCAGCGCAGCGTGGCGACGCTCGCGGGCCTCCCGGCCATCCATGGCTCCCGCGGCCTCGATCGGCATCCTGGAGTGAGCTTATGGCCTGGGCTCGCCGGTGGCCACCCTCCGACGAGCGCCGAGCCAGATCAAGGGGTCGTCCTCTGCTCGTTCTCCGGCAAAAACGCTACACTCCCCCCGGCATGTCACGGCTCGCGCTCTCCTTGCTCCTCCCCTCGTTGCTCGTTCTCGGGGGCTGTCCGCGCAAGGGGCCCACCCCTGCCGAGCTCGCCGCGGCCGCGGCCCGGGCCGACGCGGCTCCGGTCTCCCAGCTCTTGAGGCCCGTCGATCCTGTGGATTGCGAGAGCCTCTTCGCCGACACCCAGACCGGCCTGGTGACCCGCAAGAGCCCCTTTGCTCGCTTCTCTTACGAGGGAAAGGACGGGGTCCTTCGCGAGGGCAAGACCGAGCTCCTCCGCGTCCCTCTGGCCTCGCTGCTGGACGACGCGGGCGCCGCCGGGCACCCCCCCGTGTTCGGCCCGGACGCGGTGGTCCTCTCTCACCGCGTGGTCGCCCTGGTCGATCGGGATCTGGTGGCCTTCGATCGGGTGACGGGCAAGCGGGTGTGGACCGCCAGGGGGCCGGCCCTTCACCTGGTGGCGGCTCCCGGGGATCTCGTGGTGGCCATGAACGGGCACTGGCTGGTGGCACGCCATGGCAAGACCGGTGCGGAGGCCTTCAGGGCCGATGTGCCCAGGACCGCGGATCTGGAGGTCCCCTTCGTGGCCGAGGATCGCCTCCTGGTCGTTCGTGGCAAGGACACGACCTTCCTCCTGGATCCTCCGATGGCGGAGGGCACGGTGCTCCCTTCGTCCCTGGCGAGGCTCCTGCTCCCCGAGCGGGTGCTGGCCGTGGGAGGTATGCGCGCCACGGTGGGCGACGTGGTGGTGGTCACCCCGACCGAGCTGCGGCGTATCCACCGCTCGGCCGACATCGACGAGCAGGTGGGCAAGGTGGTATTCCGTAGCCCTGTTCCCTTTGCCGGCGTGAGGGCGGCGGTGATGCTGGACGCCCAGGATCTGCTGATCCTGGCGGGCTTCTCTCCCATCTCCGACTCGGGCGCCGAGCTCATGGCCTTCGAGACCAAACCAGGCGGCTGGACCGAGCTATGGCGTACCCGGGCCGATCCCCTCGGCGTGGGCCACGAGAAGTACGAGCACCGCATCGGCCTCGGCACCGAGAACGGAGCGCTCGTGGTGGCCAGTCTGGGGAGCTCCGGGTCCTTCGTCGAGCGCCGCGATCTGAAGACCGGCAAGGTGCTCTCCCGTCGGGTGCTCAGGGACACCAAGTGAGGAGTAGCTCCCCCTCCCCTCTCCGTGAATACTCCTTGTCTGGCTGCCCACAACGTTTGGTTGAAGGATACCAAGTTTGCGTCAGTTCGTCCGCGTTGACTGCTGCTTTGAGCCTCGTCGGCCCCGGGGTTCAACCCGGGGCCGACGGGGGCTGGTTCAGCGATGCGTGCCGGCCTCTACATCAAAGCGGCCAACTTGACATGAACTTGGTATCAGAGGCGTGGGGCGAGTGATGTAACTCGCCGGTTCGGCGGATCAACGTGAACGCGAACGTAGCTTTATCCCCGGAAATCACAGGGAGAACCAAGAGAGCGATGGCTATGCTTCCGAATTGAAGGTCGGCGTTCTAGTCGTGCTCTGCCAGCCTCTTCCTGGCCTCGCCCAGCTCGGCGACCAGACGCTCCATGATCTGGGCCACCGGGCGCACCTCGTTCATCTGCCCCACGATCTGACCGACCGGCGTGCCCAGGAGCTCACGGCTCCGGTGCAGCCGGATACGCGCCTCGGCCTCGGCCACAAGCATCCCCTGGAGCGGCATCGGCAGGGTCCCCGGAGATCCTGGCGCCTCCCACGCCTCGGTCCACGCGGTCTTGAGCATCCTGGCAGGCTTGCCGCTGATGACGCGGGAGCGCACCGTGTCCGACGAGGTCGCCCTGAGGAGCTTCTCGGTGACCACGCCATAGCCGCTCTCGGTCCTGGGCTCCACCTCGTACTCGGCGCTGGTGAGCCACACCGATCCCAGCCACACCCCGTCGGCTCCCAGCGCCAGGGCCGCGGCGATCTGGGCGCCCGTCCCTATGCCTCCGGCCGCGAGCACCGGCAGCCCGGACACCGCGGAGACCACCTCGGGGACCAGCACCATCGTCGTGATCTCCCCGGTGTGCCCCCCGGCCTCGTAGCCCTGGGCGACCACGATGTCGACGCCGGCCTCCTTGTGGGCGAGGGCGTGCTTCGCCCTGCCCGCCAGGGCCGCGACCAGGATGCCTCGCTCGTGAGCCTGGGCGATGACGTCGGCCGGCGGCGAGCCCAGGGCGTTGGCCAGCAGCTTGACCGGGTGGCGCAGCGCAGCCTCGACCTGGGCCCTGGCGAAGGAGTGCATCCACCCCGTGATCGCGGAGGGCCGGTCCGCCCCGGCAGGCAGATCGGGCACGTTGAACCTGGAGAGGACGTCCTCGACGAACCGCTTGTGCCGCTCGTCGATCATCGCCTCGAGCGCGCCCAGATCGTCGCCGCCGCCGAACTTGGTCGGCATCACGATATCGAGCCCGTAAGGCTTTCCGTCGACGTTGGCGTCCATCCAGGCGAGCGCCTCCTCCAGCTCCTCGATCGCCGTGTAGCGGATCGCCCCCAGCACGCCCAGGCCGCCCGCCCGGCTGATCGCGGCGGCGACCTGGGGCGAGGGCGTAAAGCCCACGATGGGGTATTTCACATCCAAGAGTTCGCAGATTCGACTGCGCATCCGGCGGCTCCGTAAGATCCTGGGCTTCAGAGGGGGCGAAGGAAGACGTGGGAGCCGTTGGGGTGGTGGACCGGCAGGGTCTGGATCGAAGGGCGAGAGGTCGGATCGGGCTCTATCCGATAGCGAGTGAGGATGGCGTGGAGCATCAGCTTGAGCTGCTGCTTGGCGAAGCTCTTGCCCAGGCAGACGCGAGGGCCGCCCCCGAAGCCGACCAGCTTCCCCGCCATCGCCCGGCGCTCCCCGCGCGCCGGGCTCCAGCGATCGGGATCGAAGGTGTTGGGGTGATCCCAGGTGGCAGGATCGCGGTGGCTCATGTAAGGCGAATAGAAGACGGGGGTGCCGTCAGGGATGACGAAGCCCCCGAAGGCGATGTCCGCGATGGCGATACGAGGGAAGAAGAGCACGCTCGGGTGCATGCGCTCGATCTCCTGGAGGAACCACCCCGCCTGGGGGATGTTGCTCTCCTCCTCGACGCCGGCAGGATCGTCGCCCATGGCGCGGGTCAGCTCGTCCCGTAGCCTCTCCTGCCAGTCGATCCGCCTGGCCAGCTCGTGGAGCACCCACGCGCCGGAGCTGGCCGTGGTGTCGTAGCTCGCCCAGAAGAGCAGGAGCAGGTGGCCGATGATGTCGTCGATCGGCAGGTGGCGCCCTTCCGGATCGCGGTGGTGCGCCAGCTGACCGAGCAGGCCCGAGGGCTCCCCGGCCCTCGCCGCCTCGACGCGCGGCCTGAGCAGGCGGACCAGCTCGGCCCTGGCCCTGAGCGCCCGATCGAGCTTCCCCAGCGGGAAGCGGATCGTCGTCGCCGCCATGACGCCCTCGATCAGGCGCTCGAAGTAGGGGCGGAACGCCTCGGTCTCCTGGCCCAGCTCGAGCCCGGTCAACACGTTGGCCGACACCTCGAAGGTGGTGCGCTCGGCGAGCGCATAGACGTCGGCCCGCCCCCCGGCGGCGAGCGAAGCGGCCCGGGACCAGGTGCCATGCACCCTCGCCCTGGAGTCCCGGATCGCCAGCTTGCCGACCGCGGGGGTCAGGATGTCGCGGGTGCGGTCGTGGGCGTCGCCGTCCTGGAGCATGATGCTCCCCTCGAAGACGCGCTTGATGGCCGTCTGCGCATAACCCATCCCCATGCTCACCTCGTGGCGGCGGGTGACAAGGATGGATTTGTTGGCCTCGTCGCCTATCAAGAACACGACGGGGTAGACGAGCCTGGATTTGAAGATCCGGCCGTGCCGCTCGAAGCGCTCGTGGAAGAAGAGCGTCGCGTCCCTGAGCAGGTGCCCGAGCTCCAGCAAGGAGTCGGAGCCTGGAATGTCGGACAGCCGGCGGGCATCGGCCCGCTTCGCCGCCGGTCGTCGCGTCTCGATCGTCGTCACCGGCGTCGTCATGGGATCCTCATCACTGGAGCGCCCGTTCTCCGAACACGGCGCCGGCCTTCCCGGGCGCTCCAGGCGCTCCGGCGCTCGCGCCTCCCGCACCCCCCGCGCCCCCCTTGCCCGACGTCACGGTCGTCGCTCCGAATTTATTGGCCCTGGCTCCGTCGCCCACGAGGCCTATCGCGATCGACGGGCCTCCATTGCCCCCCGCGCCTCCGCCCCCCGCGCCTCCGCTTCCTCCCGCAGCCCCGCGGCCCCCCGCGCCCGACGAGTAGTTGATGGCGCCGCACCGCTGCGAGCCTCCGCCCTGCCGCCCTGCGTCGACCATGCCGCCCGCCGGGGTCCCCGGGAGCCCCTCGCCCCCCGCGCCTCCCGCGCCTCCCTCGCCACCCAGGATCGTCCCGTCGGTGAAGGACGGTTGAGAGTCGACGATCAGCACCGCGATCGCCGCTCCTCCCGGGCGCCCGCCCTGGCCGCCTCCTCCTCCGCAGCCTCCCTGGCCTCCGTTGCCGCCCCTCCCTCCAAGGAGGGTATCGCAGCCAAAACAGGCCCGAAATCGCTTGGTGCCTCCCGATCCTCCGCCCCCACCCCCCGTGCCGTTGGTCCCGTCGGTGCCAGGGCCTCCCGCCGCGCTGGTCCACTCCCCCGCCTTGAAGGTCCCGTCGGCCGCGACGGCGCCTGCTTCCCCGTTGGCTCCCCTGGCTCCGGCCACCCCGTCCTGACCGTCGCTTATGCCGTCGCCGCCCACGAGGGGACAGGCGCTGGGGCAGTTGTTGCTCCCGCCCGCGCCCCCCTTGCCTCCGCTGACAGCGGCGCCGCCGGCGTTGCCGTTGCCGCCCGCCGCGGACTCGCAGTCGGTCGCCAGCCCTCCTGCCCCCCCGGCCGCCGTGCACGAGCCGGCGAGCCCCGCCGCCCCCGCGGCCCCTCGCGCCCCCTTGCCCGCGGCGACGGTCGAGTGCGAGAGCGCCAGGAAGGCCTTGGACGCGCGGATCCAGAGCGCGTACGAGCTCTTGCCGTCGCTGGCCGTGGAGAAGTCGGCGCCCGCGATCGTCACCCCATCGACCCGGGTCAGGGCGTCCAGGCCGTCGGCGACGACGGTGCGCGCCTCGTTCGAGGTGATGCGGACGACGTTGGCCTTGGCGTCGCGCGCTTCGAAGCTGCGGCCATAGCCCCCGAAGAGGTTCACCCCGGCGTAGAGCGAGACGCTCTCCGCATAGGTGCCCGCGGCGATCTTGACCAGGCAGGGCGCCCCGCCGCAGACCTTGGCCCGGCGGATCGCCGCCTGGATCGAGCGCATGGCGGTCGTGGGGGAGGTGCCCTCGGCGTTGTCGTTGCCGTCGGGCGCCACGAAGATGGAAGGCCCGCCGAGCTCGTCCGTTCCGGCGTCCTCGACGGGAGGATCCTGGACGGTGTCCCGGCCGGAGGTGGCGCACGCGGCCACGAACGCGACGACTGCGCCCATGACCCACAGCCTCGAACGATGCATGGCGCGTTCCCTTCCGTCTCGGGGGCGAGATTAGAACATGTTCTAGTCTGCGTCGAGCATGGAAATGAGACGGCCTCAGAGCTTGGTGAGCTCGTACGTGCAGTCGTAGCTGAGGAGGCCGTACGTCCTGCCCGCCGAGCCGCGCACCTCGATGAATCGGGTGTTGGAGAAGGGCGGGGGCGGGGCCGCTGGGCGCGGGTTCGAGCAAGGCAGCGGCACGCCGGAACCCCATGCCCTACGGGCGACGAAGACAGAGCCCCCCGCCGGGCTCCGCTGGAAGAAGGTGTCGGTCTGCTGAGGATTGGTGGAGATGAGCGCCGAGTTGAGGCCGCAGGCCGGGGCGGGGTTGCCCACGCCAACGGTGCTGCACCCCCTGCGGTACTGGCCCGCGGTCGCGGTCGTGGTGGCGCCGAGCGAGACCAGGATGCGGTCGTACGTGCCCGCGATGACCGAGGGTCGGACAGGCGTGCCCTGGGGCGCGCCCGGGTTGTCCGGGCCGACTCCACACCCGCCCGCGCAGCCGTTGTTGCAGGAGATCGGCGTGGTGTTCGTGGTGCAAGCGCGCATCGGCTCGATGCGGATCGTGCGGGTGCCGGTCGGCTTCATCTCCTCGTGCAGCGTCGTCGTGCACGTGTTCTCCTGGGTGAAGCTCCCGAGGCTGCAGCACGCGGGGCTCGCTCCGGCGTACGTCAGCGTGCACACCGAACGCATCCGGTAGTCGGCGCCGTTCTCGGCGGCCGTGAAGAGCGGCTGACCCGCCATGGCCGTGGGCGCACAGACGCCCGCCTCGCACACATGCCCCACCCCGCAGTCTGGATCTCCGAGGCAACGCTCACCAGGATCGCACAGCCGAGGCCCTGCGGCGCCACAGACGGGCGCGGCGTCCGCGGCGTCCG
>SXGT01843824.1_pt1 | contig 14833 bp, 10 predicted proteins | sample 3176221 | NCBI WGS metagenome assembly SXGT01 (sample SAMN11356862, study PRJNA531348) | freshwater metagenome | isolation source: freshwater sample F1-120 | place: China: Fuxian Lake, Yuxi | collected 2017-12-25
CTGGAGATAGACCGCGTCCAGTCCCAGTTTGTCCTCGGTGATGATCCCGTCAATGCCTCCGTCACCCGCCCGGCCGGTCACGCGTCCCGCGGATGTCGATGCGCCTCCGTACCCCATTGCCCGCAGGAGATCGACGACAAGGCGTTCGAAAAAGGCCGGTGAACACTGCATGACATGTTCAAGCAACTCGGTGGCGAGACGTGCGCGGAGGTCCCTGGAGGCTTCCGCCATGACTTCTTCGGGCGTCTGGGTCGCGACCGGGGCGACTTCGATGGGCGAGGGAACCGTTGGGATAGTCGCTACATCTGTACTCGGTATCGACTTTGACTTGAACGCCGCAAATGCGGGGAACTGAAGCAGGAACACCACGTCCATGTGGGCCGGTGGCTTTGCAAGCACCGCCTTGCCTGCGTCGGTGATCCGGAAGTGGGCACGGCGTGTCGGTTCGGTCAATCTGGCCTGTCTCAGGTAGGCCTGCGCCCACGAAACGCGGTTGTCCAGTACGGCCTGACGGCCACTCGGAAGGCGTTCGGCACGGTCATCGGCGGACATCGCGAACCGCACGGCCATTGCTTCGATGGTGTCGCGGTTCGACCGCTCATCACCGCCCCCCGCAAACTGGAGAACCGGCAGGAGAAACGCCTGGTACTTGGGTACGGCCATGTCCGTCTGGTTACCCGAGACGTGCCTGAACCGGTTCCTCACCAACCTGATCCGGTGATTGAACCGGGTTTGGGTCCGTTGCCTTCCACGCCAGACGCCCGCATCCGGTCGAGCGAAGCGTCTTGCAACCAGTGGCGACGGGGTGATGACGGCGAGGGTTGCCGGAACGGTTGACGCCGGTTCCACCTGCCAATAGTCTGCCCTTGCCTGAACGAGATGACCGGTTGGCGCAAAACGATCCCACCACGTGGATGGTCCATGCGGCAGGTTTGCGCACCGAAAGATGTCGCAGGTGAGGAGTGAGGGGCATGTCCGAAGCAAAGAGTGATCCGGCGCCGGTGGGTGCAGGATTGGAAACCATGGGCAGTGGTGGGGGCACCGGGCGAAGCACATATCAAGCGGGGGCGATTGGGGGCGGAGTGTCGGTATCTCGCCTGACAAGGCGCAGGTGGCACATGGTGGCAGTTGCCGGTGCGTCGGCTGCCGGGATGATCCTGGCTGCGTGTGGTGGAGATGCCCCGGCAGCGGCGCCAACGGCGGCAGCGAAGGCCGAGCCAACCAAGGCCCCCGCCCCGACGGCTGTATCGGCGGCGGCAACCGCCGCTCCGGCACCCACGGCCGCCCCGGCGGCGGCCAAGGCCCCGGTGGAGATCACCTACCAGACGTTCTTCCCGCAACAGCGCCTGGACCTTCTGGCGGGGAGTTTCAAGATCTTCGCCGAGAAGAACCCTTCCATACAAGGCGAATGTGGTCTTTGATGGCGATCACCGCGCCAAGTTGGCCACCCAGATGGCGGCCGACAGTGCGCCCGACTGTTTCATCCATGACGTCTGGAGTGCCGCCAAGTACTACGAGGCGAACGGCATCCTCGACCTCACGTCCCGTCTCGCTGTCGACAAGATCGACCTGACGCGCGACTACGCCCTCATGGGCATCGAACAGTGGTGTGGCAAGACGTATGCCGTGCCGTTCTACGTCACATCCATGCTGTTGGCCTACAACAAGGACCTGCTCAAGAAGTTCGGTGCCCCCGACCCATGGGAAAAGTGGAACGGGCAGTGGACATGGGACGACTTCCTTTCCGTCGCCAGGCAGGTCACCAAGGCACCGGGTGCCGATAGCCCGACGGGAACCTGGGGCCTGGTCATGGACGGAAACGGCATCGACAACATCGATCGCAACTATCAGGTCTGGATGACCTCCAACGGCGGCGAGACCTACGACGTCCCGAACATGAAGTACACCCTGGACGACCCGAAGTCGATTGCGGCCATGGAGTTCCTGGTCAAGTTGATCAACGAACAGAAGGTCATGGCCGGCCCGGACGACTGGAAGAAACTGACGGATACCCTCGGCACCGCCGACCCGTTCGCGTCCGGGGCCGTTGCATTCCGCCAGGAGTCGACCGGACGCTTGTCGGTGTACGCCCAACAGGTGGCCGGCAAGTTCGACTGGGATGTTGTCCCGTTCCCGTCAGGGCCGGGTTCGAAGTTCATCGGCCACTCCGACGCCGACGTGACGAACGTGGCGGCAAAGGGGAAGAACCTGGACGCGGCGTACACCTTCGCGAAGTTCCTCGGCGGCGAGGAGACCCAGGGCGCCCTGGCTCAGAACAAGCTCCTCATTCCCGCCCTCAAGAAGGCGTCCGACGACAAGGGGACGTTCCTCAAGTCCCCACCCGCGCACATGCAGTCGTTCGTGGAACCGTTGCGGTCGGGTCAGTTCCGCACAAGCTTCTACCACTACAACGGCTTGGAGGCATTGCGTCTGCAGAACGAGCAACTGAAGCGCGCCGTCATGAAGGAGGTGACCGTCAAGGACGCGATGCTCGAGGCAAACCGCGCCGCGAATGCTCAGGTCAAGTTCGGGTCATGCCGCCAGACCGTGACGTGGAAGACGCGCGTCTAGGCAAGGCCTCCGGGCAACAAGCGGGGTGACCCGCACCGTTTCCCAATAGCCACGAGACTGTTTCCCCCGCCCGGCATCGGTGAACACCACCGGTTACCCGGTCGGGGGTTGTGGTGGGACCGGTCTGGCCGATCCGCGTTGGCTTGGCAATGTCTTTCGGATTTGGGACCGGCCGGAACTCGTTCGTGCGGGTATCTTCGCGGGGCGTGCGACGGCAGGGGCCGTCATGCACCGGAAGGAGTTGCAGTCATGCGAATCGAATCCGTGGAAAGCCATGCCATCGCCGGGACGCAGGTGGTGCGGATTGCCACCGAAAGCGGCATCGTGGGATGGGGCCAGACTGCCTGTTGGGCCTACCCCGAGGCGGTCGATGCCGTCGTGCAGAAGTTTGCCACCTACCTTGTTGGCCAGGATCCGCGCCGGATCGAACACCACTGGAACTACCTGTACCGCATGGGACCGTTTCGCGGGTCGGTCCTCTCCGGCGCGGTCAGTGCCGTCGACCTCGCCCTCTGGGACATCATGGGCAAGCATTTCGGCGTCCCAGTCTGGGAACTCTTGGGCGGGAAGTCGCGCGACAAGGTACGCCTGTATCTCCTCATGGGTGGTGACACGCCAGAATCCGCGGCCGCGAACGCCCGTGCCGCCGTCGATGACGGTTTCACCGCGATCAAGTTCGACCCGATCCCGCATGGCTTCGGTGACATGACCCTGCACGCCCTCGTCGCCGGGGTCGAGGCGAACGTGGAGGCGGCCCGCGACGCCGTCGGTGGGCGTGCCGACGTCATCCTTGAACTCCATCGCAAGCTGACGCCCCTGCAAGCCATCCCGGTCGCCGAGGCGGTGCGACGCTTCCAACCCCTCTTCATCGAGGATCCCATCCAGATCGACAGCATCCAGTCGCAGGGCGAAATCTCCAAGCGGATCAACGCGCCGTTTGCGAACGGCGAACGTCTGCACACCATCTGGGAGTTCCGCGAACTCCTGGTCGCGGGCGGGACGCAGTTCGTGCGCCCGGACGTCGGCCTGGCCGGTGGCCTGACGCACGTCAAGAAGATCGCCGCCGTCGCGGAGTCGTTCCATGCCGCCGTGGTGACCCACAACTTCCTGACACCGCTGCTAACGGCCGCGTCGATCCATCTCGACGTGTCGATCCCCAACTTTGTGGCGCAGGAGTATTCCAAGGGCGACGAAGGCCCGATGGCGCGCGCCTACCCGGGGACACTGAAACGCGACGGTGGCTACATCCACGCCCCGGATGCGCCGGGACTTGGTGTCGAGGTCGACCTCGCCGTCCTGCCAGAAGTGGGGCGCACGTTGCTGAACCCGTTGCGCAATCCACTCCGTGACGATGGATCAGTTCTCTACGCCGTCTAGGTTCCCGCGCAAGTCCCGGTCACGTTCTTGGGGACATGACCGGGACCACCCTGTCCCTTTCGGTTCGCTTGGGAAGCGCACGCTGCTCGCAGTTAATGACCCATGTCACCACGCAGTACATATGCCGACAGATCATCGGCGCATGGAGGATGGTTCACAGGATCGAGGGCATCCACCATGCGGAGATTGCCGCCGTCGACGAAGATCAGGCCAGTCTCGAGGACGAGGATCACGGTCACGCCGCCCACACCCACGTCGCGCACTGACCACACACCGGTGTGACGGCCTTGACCCTGGCCTTCACACCGCAGGGAGTTCGGGCCTTGTGCACGACCCCCGCACTTTTGGGAGCGAGGGTCATCCCATGTCTGCGTGACTTGACACGTGGCCGACGGCAGTCATCACCGCCGGACCGGTTGGCCTGGCGAACCTATCCGGCGGTTACCGGGGCGCCGATGCGGGCGTCCTGGCGCATCTGCGATTTCATGAGATTGGCATAGGCGCCATCACGGCCCATCAGTTCGGCATGAGTGCCAACCTCGGCGATGCGTCCGGACTGCAAGACCACGATGCGGTCGGCGTTGCGGATGGTCGAGAGACGATGCGCGATGATCAGGACGGCGCGACCTGCCGACGCCGCCACCAACGCATCGCGCACGGATGCCTCGTTGGCGGCATCAAGGTGCGAGGTCGCCTCATCGAGGATCAGGATCGGTGTCTCACGCAGGAGGGCCCGTGCCAATGCAAGGCGCTGACGTTGCCCACCAGAAAGTGACGCGCCCCGTTCCTCAAGGCGCGTGTCGTAGCCATCGGGTAGGGCTTCGATGAACTGGTGCGCTTGCGCGCGTCGGCAGGCGGCCTCAACATCGGCGTCGGTCGCTTCCGGGTGGGCAAGGCGGATGTTCTCACGGACGGTGCGACGGAAGAGGTAGATATCCTGCGTGACGACCGCCATCCGGCCACGCAGGTCGTCGAGGATATCTGTGCGGGCATCGCGGCCAAGCACACGGATCGTTCCCGCTTGCGGGTCCCAGAACCGCAGGGCGAGGTGGGCGACCGTCGACTTGCCGGCCCCGGACTGTCCGACGAGGGCGACTGTCTCACCGGCATGGATCGCGAAGCTGACGTTGGCAAGGGCGGGGGGCAGGTCCGGTTCGTAGGCGAAGGTCACCCCATCGAACTCGATTGCGGGATGGTCGGCGGGAGACCCGGCATCCGTATGGACACCCGGACCGTCATCGACCGCGACCGGCGCATCATGGACCCGGAAGAGGCGCCGACCAGACCCGAACGCGCCTTGCAGTTCCTTGGCCACCTGCGAGATCTGGGCGATTGGCCCGAAACAGGTGAAGGCAAGCATCGTCAGGAGTGGCAGGTCGGTGGCGCGGATCGTGCCTTGCGTCGAAAGCCACCCGCCAAACGCAAGCACGGCAAGTCCGCCGTAGGCCTGCGTACCCTCGATCATGCCGGTCTGGAAGCCGAGTTGGCGACCGTACGCCACTTGCAGGCTTGTCAGGGCCTCACTCTGGCGCGTGATCTCGGCAAGGCGGCGCGTCCCGTACGAGTACGCCAGGACCTCGCGCAGGCCTTGCACGCTGTCGGCAACGTGCGCGTTCACGAGGCCGGTCTGCGCACGCAGGCGGTTGCCGATGCGGTCGGTCCGGCTACCGATGAGGTAGGGACTGAATCCGACGGCGATCAGGAAAGGCACAAGCACGAGGGCGAGGACCCACGAGTTTGCCGCCAGGACAGCGAGGGCAAACCCGGGCACGAGGACGGCAACGAATGCCGGGGCGATGGCGTGGGCGAAGAAACTCTCGACCGTCTCGATATCGCCCGTCATCATGCTCGTCAGGTCGCCGGTGCGGCGCCCCAGGAGGTAGGCAGGGGCGAGTCGTTCGAGGCGCGCGAACAGGGCGATCCGCATCTCGCAGAGGAGTCGGTAGGCCATGTCGTGGCTGATCCAACTCTCGAACCACGCCAGGCCGGCGGCCACGATGGCGATGACGGGCACGCCAATGGTGAGAGTGGCGACGGTGTCGGAGTTGCCCGGGACGCCGGCCGCTGCGGCGAGGATGCCCGAGGTCACGCCGAGTGCGACCGAGGCCGCTGCCCCGAGGATGCCCGAGGCCAAGGTGATGGACAGGCGCACCCACTGTGGGCGCACGAGTTGCAGGAGGCGCCACCCGGTCTCGATCGCACCGGCGTCGCCAGAATCAGCCTCGGCAATCGCCGTCATGGCCACGTTGGATTCGGACGCCACCTGTTCGGGTTCGGTGAGCGACCGGACCGGAGAGGCATCGGTGGGGACGAAGTCCGCGGTGTCCTCGACGGCGTACGCGACTTCCTGCGCGGCGACGAGACGCGCGAAGGCCCCACCGCGTTGGCGCAGGTCGGCGGGCGAACCGGCTTCGACGACCTGCCCACGGTCAAGGACCACCACGTGGTCGCACTGCGACACGGTCGAGAGGCGGTGTGCGATCACGATGGTGGTGCGACCCCGCATCGCCTCGGCCAGGGCCGCTTGGATGATCGCCTCGTTCTCGGCATCGACGTGCGAGGTCGCCTCGTCGAGGCACAGGATCGGGGCGTCCTTGAGGAGGGCACGGGCGATCGCCAGTCGTTGGCGTTGCCCACCCGAGAGACGCAGGCCACGTTCGCCGACGATGGTGCCGTAGCCCGCGGGCAATTCGGAGACGAAGGTGTGTGCCCCGGCGGCGGTGCAGGCGCGCACCAGGTCGGCATCGGAAGCGTCGGTGCGGGCAACGCGCAGGTTCTCGGACACCGTGCCGTGGAACAGCCATGTGTCCTGCGAAACCAGCGCCATCTGGTCGCGAACCTGGGCCCGGGTCATCGTGCGCAGGTCGTGCCCCCCAATCATGACCATGCCGTGTTGCGGATCGAAGAATCGCATCAGCAGGGAGACGATCGTGCTCTTCCCCGCACCCGACGGGCCGACGATGGCGAGTGACCCACCGGCGGGAACCTCAAGCGAGACGCCCCTCCGCACATCGCCCCCGGTTGCAAGGCTTCGTCCGAGGGCCGGTTGACGGGCGGCCCCACCCGTGGCGCGCGGGTACGTGAAGGTGACGTCGCGCAGGGCGATCACCGGTTCGATCGACGCCCCGGCCGGAACGGCAGATTGGGCGGGATCGGTCACGACCGGGCGGATGTCGAAGAGGTCGAAGACGCCGATCGCCGATGCCATGGCCAGGAGGTTCTGGTGGCGCAACTGGCGAAGTTCTCGGATCGGCCGGAAGACCTCAACTCCGAGGAAAAGGAGGATCATCAGTGGGGCAAGGCCGAGGTCACCAGACCCGACGCGGACGGCACCCCACACCAAAGTGACCGCCGCTCCGAGAAGCATGGCGACGTTCGAAACGCCGCCTTCGGCAATGTTCAGGGCGAGGACCGACATCGTCGCCTCGAAGAGGGACCAACTCCGGCGGGCAAGGTCCTTGCCGGTGCGACCGCCCTGACCGAAGGCCTTGAGGGTGGGCAACCCTTGGATGGCATCGACGAACTCGGCAGCGAGGTCGTCGTAAGCTCGACGGCGTTCGACGGAGGTGAGGTTGGTGCGGGTGCGGAACAGGTTGGGCGCAAGCAGGGCGAGGGCGGCGAAGGCAAGGAAGAGGAGTGCCGAAGGCAGGTCGATCCACGCCATGAGGAGGAAGATGCCGACCGGCGCGACGAACGAAACCACGAGTTGGGGCAGGTAGCGCCCGAAGTAGACGTCGAGTTGCTCAACCGCCTCGACAGCGGCGACAAGGACATCGCCGGTGCGCCTGGTGCCAAGCGAACCCGGCCCGAGGTCAAGCAGGTGCGCGTAGATGCGTGCCCGCAGGCGGACCTTCATGCGCGCGGCGGTTTCATGCCCGACGAGTTGCTGCAAGGTTATGAAAGTGAGGCGCAGAAGGGGCAAGGCGACGACGGCGAGCAACCACGGCACCACATCGACAAATGGTTCGCCCTCGAAGAGACTGGCAAGGGCAACCCCCTGGACCGACAGGCGGAGGACGCCCGATGCCGATGCGAGGAGGCCGAACCCGGCGGCGAGGGCGATGCGTCCGCGGACCCCATCGGTCTGTGCGAAAAGGCGCCGGGGGATCGACGCCGGGGCGGTTCCGTTGGGCGATACGGTCATGGCGGACGACTTCCTGGCAGGGCTGAGGGTGCATTCCTGCGAATGATTTGCAACAAGCCGGACCATGGTGTCACGCGGTGGCTAGGTTGTCAACTGGGGTGACGATCGTGAACCGAGGCCTGCGCCATGCCCCGCCCGAGGTCATTGCCCGCCTGAATGCCGGCGAGGCTGTCAATCCCGCATTGGTCTACTTCCGCTCCGTCGCCACTTTCGAGACGGTTGAACCCCCTCTGGCATGGTTGACCCGGTCGTTGGTTGTGGGGACTGGCGCGCGCCATCCCGCCCGAGTGGCCATCGAGTTCTGGACGGTCAGATAAAAGAAGTGCCCGGTCTTCGCGGAGTGTTGATGCGTTGCCTCGCCGCACGCGCTATCGTTGGATCGACATGAGCAGCCGGGGTTCCGACCACACTACCAATCCGTCGCCCCTGCCCACCCCGGATGCAGGTGCGGCCTCGTTTGGTCCGCAGTCATCCCTTTCCAACGCCACGGTGGGAACGGTCACGGTGGGGGCCACTGCCGAAGCGGATACCAAGCCCAAGGTGCCTGACGCCTGGGATGACGACTGGGACCCTTTCGAAGCCATCCCGCCGATCAACTGGCAATCGCCATTCGTGATCCGCACGATCATCGCGTTCCTTGCGTCGATCCTTATTGGTGCGTCCGGTGGGTTTGTCTACCTGCGTTTCATCTCGCCGCCATCGGCAACGCTGTTCGTGGAGACCTTCCCCACACCCTACCTGGGTGAGTTGTGGTGGAAGATGTCCGGCACCGACCGGAACGGCCTGCGATGGACCCCCGGCGGCTACCGGTTTTCACCGCGCCCCGGCCAGAGTGCCTTCATCACCTTCGACATCACCGACGTGGTCATCCCCCTCCCGACCTGGCGTACAAGCCTGCGTAATTCGATTGGAAGTTATCCCCCACCGTCTGCCGACCGACTGATCCTTGACCTGCGCACCGAACGTCGGGGCAATTACCTGACGATCTTCGAGAGGCCGCCATTGCACGTCCAGGCAACGCAGTATGGCCTGATGATCACCACACCGGATCCGGCCAATCCCAAGGAGATTCGCAATACCATCCTGCCGGATCCGACCCGGCCTGAGGGATCCATCTGGCAGCTCGAATACGTCGATGGCGTGGCGTCACTGACTATCGACGGACGTCCGATCTGGGAAGGCCCGGTCGCCAACCTGGACAAGGTGGTAATGATCGGCGAGACCCGTAACGACCCCGAACATGACGGGACCATGATTGTCCGGTCGGTCAAGTTCGGCGGCTCTCGCTAGTCCCGATCCCCGTCTGCGGTTCCCCAACTGGTCCAAGGACTACCCTGCCCGACTCGTCACCTACGACTATCAGGACAGTCGCTTGCGGATGCGTGGATCAAGCAGGTCACGAAGTGAGTCGCCGAGCAGGTTGCAGCAAAGCACCGTCAGGGTGATCGCCATGCCCGGGAAGATCACCAGCCACCACGGTGGCTTGAACGCCTCCGCAAGGACCCCACCAAGCATGTTTCCCCAACTCGGTGCCGGGGGTTGGATCCCGATCCCGAGGAAACTCAGCGCCGCCTCGGCAAAGATTGCCGTGCCAAGATTGACGGTGACCAGGACCAGCCACGGCGCGAGGCATTGCGGTGCGACATGCCGGCGCATGATCCGCCACGGCGAAGCCCCGAGGGCACGCGCCGCATCGACAAACTGGTATTCCCGAACCGACAAGACCACCGATCGCACGACACGGCATGTACCCGGTATACGCGTTACCGCAATCGCGATGATGACCGTCCGCAGGCCAGCCCCGAGGCCGATCAGCAGCAGCATGGCCAGGATCAGGGTCGGGAAGGCCAGCAAGACCTCCAGGATGCGTTGCAGCACCATGTCGAACTTCTTGCCGGAATAGCCACTCAGGATGCCGAGGACAAACCCGATCCCGTCACCGATGATCACTGAGGTTGCGGCGACGAACAGGGTCACGCGTGCGCCATGGATCAGGCGGCTGAGGGTGTCACGCCCGAGGTTGTCGGTGCCGATCAGGTGAAGCAGCGACGGAGGCTTGCGTGTCTGGGAAAAGTTCGTCTTGAGTGGATCGAACGGCGCGACGTCGTACGCCATGATCGCGACGATCGCCACGGCAATCAGCAGCAGCGCACTCATCACCCCCAGTGGCGCGCGGCGGCACAAGCGCAGGAAGGTCCGAGTCAAACGCATCGCAGGTGACGGGCGCAGGGAGGTCTCAAGCCCCGCAAGACTAGACGGCGATATGGTGGTGGCCATTGATCCCTGCCTTTAGCCGTACCGGATGCGCGGGTCAAGCCACGCATAGCTGACGTCCACAATGAGATTGATCACCGTGTAGAGGACGCCATAGAGGAAGACGAGATTCTGGATGACCATCCAGTCACGTTCATTCAGCGCCTGTACCAGTGCCAAGCCAAGACCTGGCACGCCGAACGCCCGTTCGACCGCGACCGACCCGCCTAGCAGTCCCCCGAGGGCAAGCCCGGAAAGGGTCACGACCGGCAGCAACGCCAACCGAAGGACGTGGCGGGTGACGACAACCCGTTCGGACAAGCCCTTGGACCGGGCCGTCCGGACGTGGTCGTCGAAGAGGATTTCCAGTACTGATGACCGGGTAAGTCGCGCCGTCACCGCGGCGAGGCCCAGGCCGAGGGCTATTGCCGGACCGGTCACGATCTGGAGGTTGCCTCGCCAGTCATCCCAGAAATAGATGATCGTGAGCGGCGGTCGCCAACTGAAGTAGAGGATGCCGATCAGGACAATCGTCAGGCCAAGCCAGAAACTGGGCACCGCGGTGAGGAAGGTCAGGACTCCCCTGACGATCAGGTCACCCTTCCGGTTGTGATTGATCGCACTGTACGCCCCCACAGGCACACCGATCAGCCAGGAAAGGACAACCGCCATGAATGCGATCTCGGCGGTGATCGGTGCACGGCGCAGGATGAGTTCGCGGATCGGTTCCCCGCGCCAGAAGGATCGCCCAAGATCACCCCGGGCGATGTCCGCAAGCCAACTGCCGTACTGAACGTAGAGCGGCCGGTCAAGACCCAGCGAAGCGCGGGCCTTCTGGAGTTCAGCGGGGGATAGCCGGTACTGCCCCTGCCCTTCCGTCGAGATCTGGGCAAGGGGATCCCCCGGCAGCACCCTCATGGCCAGGAAGATCAGGAGGGTGATGCCGAACAGTGTGACGATCGCACCGGCGAAGCGCGTGGCGAGGTACCGGATCATCGGATCTGACTACGCATCCATCCAGGCGGTTTCCACCCTGCCCCAATGCGCGAATGCCCGGTAGTCGAAGGCCAACCCCTTCAACGCGTTGCGCCACATCAGCAAGTGGAAGGTGTAGCCAACCAGGAACCACGGCGGGTCCGCATCAAGGACATCCTGTGCCTGCGACGCGAATTGGGCACGTTCGTCCAGGGTCGTCGCTGCCTCGTACTGGGTCAGCAGGCCATCAAAGGCCGCATTGCTGTACCCCCCGTAGTTGCGGCTTGCACCCGTGCGGAAGACGGCGTTACCAATCACCGCAAGGTCGCCAATGGCGTGGCCTGGCGTATCGAGAATGATATCGAAGTTGCCCTTCTGTGCCTCTTCGATCTGCAGGGCACGTTCGGTGATCCGGATGTTGCAGTCGATGTTGAGGGTCTGCTTCAACTGGTCCTGGAAGGCCGGTCCGAGGATCTCGGCATGCGCCGCGACCGATGCCACGCAGAAGTCCAGTCCCTTGATCCCGTTGGCATAGCCGGCATCGGCCATCAGCTTCTTGGCCTCGGCAATATCGTCCTTCTTGCTTACCCGGTAACCGGGGGTGCGGGCGATTTCGTCCGACGGTGTTGCCAACTGGTTGCCATACGGGATCCACCGGGTCAGGTTGATCATCTCCTGCGTCTCGAACGCGGTGATCAGGTCCTGCCGGCTGACGGCGAGATGGATCGCACGACGTACGCGCGGATCGGCCATGGGGCCGCGCTTGGTGTTGAACATGACTGCGTAACAGCCGTAGTTCCCAAGGCGGTTTGCCCCGAACTGCGCCTTCCGCTTCGCGCCCTCATCCCACGTCTCGCGTGAGATGTTCCACGACATGTCGAGTTGTCCCGAAAGAACACCGGTCCCGCGGTCGGTCCAGGCCGGGACGTGGATCAGTTCAATCTGATCCAGGTAGGGCAGTTCGGCATCCCAGTAGTTCGGGTTGCGTTCCATGATCCACCGTTCGGCCGGGCGGTGTTCCTTGAACTGGAATGCACCGGTGCCGGGGGCGATCACCTTCTTCAAATCGCCCTTGTTCTCGTCAAGGACCTTCTTGGAGTAGATGATGTTCGCCGGATCGGCAAGCAGGTCCATGAAGTAGGCGCGCGGGGCCTTCAGGGTGAACCGGATGGTCATCGAGTCGAGTGCCTCGACCTTTTCGACCACACTGAAGACGCCCTTGTTGACGCTCACGATCCCTTCGGGCGGGGCGGTGATCCTCTGGAACGACGCGACGACGTCATCCGCACTGAAGACGACACCATCGTGGAACTTCACACCACTGCGAAGCATGAAGGTGTACTGCAACTGGTCGCTCGATATCTCCCATGCCGACGACAGGTCCGGCACGATCGTGCGCAGGCCATCGGAGAGGTTGTAGCGGACAAGCCCGTTATACATGTGGCACAGTGCACTTGATGATCCGCCCTGGGTCAGGTCGAAGTGGGCGGTTGTGACGCCAAATCCGATGCGCAACGAACCGCCCCGCTTGGGAAATGGTTCGGGCGGGCGTTGGAGACCCGCGCGTGACGTTTCCTGCGCAAACGCGACGGGTGCCATCGTTGCCATGGCCCCGAGGGCAGCCGCCCCGGTCAACACACCGCGCCGGCGTAATGCCGAACCAAGGGTGCCTGCCTGTTCGCTGCCGGTCACCGGCGACTTTTCCTGATATCCCATGCTTTTCTCCTCGTCGCAACGGTACTCGCTTGGCGGTGCGCGGCCCACAACATCGCTGAGATCCCCACGCAGAGGCCGTTCCCTGTCGGACGTGATACCGTAGCCTCCCGTCGTTGGTCACGCAAGTGCCGGCGCAAGCCCCGTGCGCGATCAAACTGGTCGGTATGACCAGTGGCAACACAAGGAGAGAGAACCATGGCCAAACCATCCGGCGACGGTCGCATCCGGGTCGGCATCATCGGCAGCGGTGCCATCTCGCAGATCATTCACCTGCCGATCCTGCGCCAGTTGCGTGAACAGTTCGAAATCGCCGCCCTCTGCGACATCTCTGCCGAGACGATGTCAATCCTCGGGGTCGAATACGGCGTCCCGGTCCACGCCCAGTTCACCGACTACCGCGCCCTGTGCGCGTCCGACCTCGTCGACGCCGTCCTCATCTGCCCGCTTGGCACCCACGTGCCCTACGCCATCGAGGCCCTCAGGCACGGCAAGCACGTATTGGTGGAGAAGCCCCTCACCTCCCGTCTTGACGAGGCCGATGCGTTCGTCGCCGCCTCGCATGAGGCCCGCGAGAAGCACGGCGCCGTCACCCTCATGGCCTACATGAAGCGCCACGATGCGGGCTACCAGTATGCGCAGCGCCTGGTCCGGCCACTAGCCGACAAGGGCGAGATCCGGTTTGTGGAAGCCCACCACATCCACAGCCGCAACGAACGCTACATGGACTACTTCCCCGTCATCCGGCCAAGCGACATCCCGGATTCCGCGCGGGCCGCCGCCCGTGCCGAACACGTGTCGGTCCTGGCAGCCGCCCTCGGCCCGAACCCCGATGATCAAGTTGCCAAGTGCTTCGGTGGCATGATGGGTTCATCCATTCACGACGTCTACACACTCTCCGGCCTCCTCGGCCGTCCGAAGTCGATCATCGCCTCCGAGGTCTGGGACGATGGCCATTGCTGGCGTGCGATGTTCGAGTTCCCGAACGGCACCAAGGTGAACTACGCCTGGATCGACATCCGTGACGTGCGTCGTTTCCAGCAGGAGTTCGCCTGCTACGGCCCCGACATCCGGGTCAGCCTGACCCTGGCCATGCCGTTCATCGCCGGCGATGCCTCCACCGTCCGAGTGCAGCAGATGGAACCGTCACCCGCTGATCCCGCACCGTATGGCCGCCACGACGGAACCGCACACGCCGGAGATACCCGTCCCGGTCTCGTCCTTCCCGGTGGCGAAGGATGGCCGGCTGCAGGCACGGCCCACACTGAGAAGTTTGTCACTCCCGGGTTTGACAACCAGTTCAAGCGCGAATGGCAGCACTTCCATGCGTGCATCACCCGTGGGGTCGAACCCTTGGTGGGCGCACAGGAAGCCCGTGACGACACTGCATTCATCATCGAATGGGCGCGGGCTACGCGGGGTGTCTGACGATCACCGCCCCACCGCCCCACCGTCCCACCGCCCCACTCGTAAGGAGAACCGGTTCATGACCCCAAGCGTCTTCGACTGGCGTGACGACCCGATGGGCACCATCGTCGCCGTCCCGCCGGTCCGTGCCCGCTTCATGCGCTTCGAACCCGGCTTTGCCCAGACCGAGGGCCACAGTCACGAACAGTCCGGGGGATGGGAACTCTTCCTCTGTCTGGAAGGCGCCCTCGAGTTCACCATCGATGGTGTCCCGGTGGTGATCACCGCGGGACAGGCACTCACCGCCGCCCCGTGGCAGGTACACATCCTGCGATGCGTCAGCGATGTGCCTGCCATCCTCTACCTATCGGTGACGCCCCATGTGCCACCGAC
>SXGT01709214.1_pt1 | contig 14830 bp, 9 predicted proteins | sample 3176221 | NCBI WGS metagenome assembly SXGT01 (sample SAMN11356862, study PRJNA531348) | freshwater metagenome | isolation source: freshwater sample F1-120 | place: China: Fuxian Lake, Yuxi | collected 2017-12-25
CTTCAGCTCAGTGACCTTGACGAAGCTCGCGTCGTCCCACTCCGACTCCAACCGTTCGGCCATCAACGTTCGCTGCCGCGTGGCTTCGGCCCGCAATTCGCCGGCTCGGGACTGGAGGACCCGCGGGTCCGGAACCTTGGCTGTCACGATGCGCTCCTATCCGGTCGTTGCGTAGAGCGACTCGCAAGTTCGAGCTGCTGTCTCGAACACTTCGACGAGTGCGGGCGCGGCGAGCGGGTCGCCCGCACGCGACCGCCAGCGCTCGACCCCACGCAGCGCAGCTTGTTGTACCGAGCTCGGGCTCGCGTCCTTGCCGAGGCCAAGCGCGCCGTTGCCATCCGCCATGAGCACTCGGTCGAGGTCGGAGCGTTCGTCGTCGCGGACGACCACCGAGCCCGACGCAACCAAGTGCGCAGCCCGAGCTCGAGCGAAGTCGACTGAGCTCGCCTCGATCCGCTCCGACTCCCGATCGAGTCGATCGGCGACGGCGGGGTGACTCGCGCGCAAGTCGCGGGCAAGCGAACGTAGTGCGACCAACGCGGATCGCGCCTGCAGCACCTTCGCTCGCGGGCCGAACTGCTCGTCGAGCACCTTGCGGAGCCGGGGTACTCCCGATTGTTCGACGAGCACGGGAGCGAGCTGAGCCGCGGTTGCAAGACCCTTCGATCGGACGAGATGGGTTGCGACCCGAATACCGAACATGCCGAATCGTTCGAGCAGATCGCGCCGCGACTCAACCGTGATGAGGTCGGTCGCGGTCCCGCACAGCTGGTCGGCCCCGAGCAGCATCCGATCCAACGTGGCATCCTCGTGACCCGCGAGCGCGCGCAACGCCGCGGCTTCGTCCTCGCGCATGGTCAGGCCGGTTTCGGCGAGCAAACCGGCCACGGGAACCACGGTCGACGTCAGCTCGCGCACCGCGGCCTCGTCGCGATAGCGGCGGGCGATTCGCATTGCTGAATCCATTGCGTCGAGCCGACCCGCTCCGATCTCGTCGGCGCGCGAGAGAACGGCGACGGTGTTGACCGGTGAGGCCGCGGTCACCGAGCGGTCCATGAACGCGTCGAGGAACGCGACATCGGATTTGTGCAGGTGGCGCATGAGATAGATCACGGCGTCCGCATCGGGCGGACGTTCGTGGTCGTACTCCAGGAAGTCGCGGGTCCGACGCGAGTTCTCGTCGTTGATCGACGCGAGGCCGGGAGTGTCGATCAAGGTCATTCGTTCGAGGGTGGTTGCCGGCCACTCGACTTCGATGCGGTCGATGTCTCGTTCGGAGAGATCGCCGAGGCTGATCGACAATGCGCCATCTCGTCGCTGAAAGGCCAGCGTTGACGCTTCTCCGGTGCGCATGCGCGCAGCGACCGCGTATCCGGCTCCTCGGCGATAGACCGACACGATTCGTGTGCACTCCCCAGCATCGGTCGGCGCAAGCCGTTCCCCCACGAGCGCGTTCAACAGCGTTGACTTGCCGGCCTTGACCTTTCCGGCAATCGCAACGCGCAGTGGTCCGTCGATGCGAGCCTGAATGGCCGCGATGCGCTCGGCGTGGACCGTGCCGCGGAGTTCGGGTGCGATCGCATTGACGAGCGCAATCACCTGGGTTGCTGCGTTCGGAGCGGTCATGACCCGGTCGCCGAACCCGCGCCGCGCTCGATCTGAGCCAGCACGTCGAGTTGTCGCTTGACTTCCGCGGATCGTTGTTGTTGTTGCTCCTGGGTTCGCTTCGCGGTTTCCTGCGCGCGTTGGGCAGTTTCGGTATAGGTCCGCTGGAGCTCAGCCAACCGCCCCGAAATCTCGTCCCGGAGCGAGCGTTGGAGATCGCGGACGAGCGACGTGATCTGGTCGCCGAGTTCGAACTGAACGTCGTCGGCGAACTGGCGTATCTGTGTTCGGGCGGCTTGGCGACGTTGGGTCACACGACGCTTGCGATCCTCCGCCAACTGGAAACCACCGAACACCGCGCCCGCGCCGAGCAAGACGGGATTCGAAGCGAACAGAACGGCTGCGGTGCCGGGAAGGAATTGCCCGAGCATGCCGAACATCATCATTCCACCTTGCGCGCCGCGCAGACCCGTGAGGCCCTTTTGGAGTGCGAGCTTGCCTTTCTTGTCGCCTTCCGGATCGATCGCTTTGTCGCGCCAGAAGTCGCTGATGTCGATGTCGTCACCGAGTCGACGAGCTCGACCTTCGGATCCGATCTGCTCGTCTTGGAGCAACATTGCGATGTCGGCCCGGATGGCCTGACGACCCTGTTCGATTGCGACGAATGCATCGGTCACCGCCGATGCGGTATCGGTTTGCAGATCGCGCACGAGTTCGTCCCACTGGTCGCCGCCCCCCAACTGCTCCGCCCGCTCGTCGCAGTCGCGCATGATGGCGCGCATCGCGCCGCGGAAGTTGTGCATCACCGCGGCGGAGAGGTCGGTCACCCGATCCGCCAACACGGTCGACCACTTTGCGCCCGGTCCCCGGAGGTGGTCGAGGCGCTCCTTGGCGGCGTTGAGTTCGTCGACCGAAGCCTGGATCTTCGTGGGATCGGCCAGCAGGGCCGCTTCTTGCTGCAGCCCATTCCGCAGCATCGACGCAATCTGCGCGACATCGTTCGCGGAACGCGCGCGCGCCGAATCCTTGGCGGGAGCGACCACTCGTTCGCCGACGACTTGGATCATCTCGGGGAAACGACTGTCGACGTTGAGTTCGCGATCCTTGCGGGCGATGGCATCGAGCCGGAGCTTGCTCGAGACCGCAACGATCGGGATCTCACCGAGTTTCGCGAGATGAGCGCGATTGATGTCGACGATGCGCTGCCACGCGGGGTAGAGATCGATCTTGGTCTGAGCGAACATGACGAGCGGACACAGCTCGGTCGCGCGACGCATGAAATCGAGTTCGGGCGCGCTCAGCTCGGCCGAAGCATCCGACACGAGCACCAAGCCATCGGCGAACGGCAGAAAGGCCATGGTCGCGGCAGCATGCCCGGCGCCAAGACCGCCCATTCCCGGCGTGTCGACGATCATCAGGCCCTGCTTCAGCATCGCGCTCGGCATGGCAAGCTCGACCCGTTGCACCCCTTTGTGGTTTTCGGGGTTCCCGCGCTCAGAACACCACGACGACAGGTCCTCGATCGCCACACGTTCGGCGACCGCTTGACCATCGACCGTGCGTCGAACGACCGCTCCGGGTTCGTCGCCGTAACGCACGAGCGTGATTGCGGAGGTGGCGAGGTCGTCGTCGACGGGGCAGGCCGCCGAACCGAGCAACGCGTTGACCAGCGAACTCTTTCCCTGTTTGAACTCGCCGACGACACACAAGATCGTGCTGGGTCGTTTCAATCTCGCCGAAGCGGCGTTGACGCGATCGATCAAGTCGGCGCGCTGATTTGCGGCGAGGAGGGTCAGGAGTTCCGCGATCGCGGACTCGAGGATGTCGGGTGCCGTCGTGTTGGTCGTGGTTGTTGTCATGGCCTCGCGAGATTCATGGTCGCCGGTCGATCATCTGCCACCGCTGCTGGCGGGACTCACTCGAGCCCTTCGAACAAGTCGTCGGTGAGGGAGTCTTCCATCGTGTCGGCGATCTCGATACGTTCGTCGAACGTCGGCTCCGGCACCGTGGCAATCTCGGCCTCCGGCATCGGAACCTCCGGCGGCGCGTGGTCGACCGCCGTATTGTCCGCGCCGGCTTGAGCGATCGGGTCGGCTACGAAGGCCGTTGTCGCCGCGTCGGCGGGCTGGGGCGCCGCGACGTCGGTACCCGCCGGTGTCGATGCGCCGACGGGTGTTGCTGCAACGGTGTTCGCATCCGACATCATCACGATGTCGTCGCTGATCGAGACCTGGGACAGCTGGGCCGACCCGGCGACGACGGCCGCGGCTGCCGGCGTCGCGCCAGCGTTCCCCGCAGCACCGACCGCCGGGGCTCCGGCGCCGTCGTCGTCGCCGAAACCGAGCAGGTTCTTGCCGGCGCCGATCAACGAGTCGGCAAGGCCGCCGCCGTCGTCGTTGCCGTTGTCGTCGTCTCCGCCGCCGAAGAGGCCTTTGGCGCCGCCGACGAGTGAGTCGAGCAGGCCGCCGCCTTCGCTGTCGTCGTCGTTGCCGTTGTCGTCGTCTCCGCCGCCGAAGAGGCCTTTGGCGCCGCCGACGAGTGAGTCGAGCAGGCCGCCGCCTTCGCTGTCGTCGTCGCCGCCGCTGTCGTCGTCTCCGCCGCCCAGCAAGCTCTTGCCAGCGTTGAGTGCGTCGTCGAAATCGAATGCCATTGCGGTTCCTCCACTGTGGTCGATGGCTATTCGCCGTCGAAGATGTCGTTGGTCAACTGGTCGTCGATCGCATCGATCGCATCGAGACGCGTATCGAATTCGTCAGGTCCCGGTTCGATGAACGCAGGCTCAGGCAACGCGGGCGCCGCTCCCAGGTCGCCGACCGAATCGATCGGGCCGAGATCAGCCGCGATTCGCGGCTGTCCCAGTTCGGGAGTCGAAGTCGGAGACTGCGTCGCAGTCACGCCGGCTGTGGCCGCCGCGGTCGGCGTGATCGAGCCGCTCCCGAGGTTGCCAATGGCGTCCTCGAGCAACCCTCCGTCGAACGATGTATCGGTGTTCCACTCACTCTGGGTCTCGCCGTCGACCGTCACCGCGGCGTACTCGGCTTCCGCCGACGCCGACATTCCGTAGCCCTCGGCGGATCCACTGGCTTCGAAATGCTCGACCGTTGTGCCGTCTTCGGTTTCGATTCGCGTGTAGCCGGCTTCGCCTTCGACCTTGAGTCCGAAGCCCGACGCGTACCCCTCGCCCGTCACGATGTCGACTTCGACGCCGTCTTGCTCGATGTGCTGATAGCCGATGCCGCCCCCGACTTCGCCCACACCCTTCTCGCCGACGACTCCTTTGACGCCGACGGAGGTCATGCTGTCGCCGTCGGCTGTCTCGACATGATGGACCGAAACGCCGCCGCCGACGTAAGTCCCACTGGGCATCAGCAGCGTCGCCTCGGCGTCGATGCCGGCGGCCCAAGCGCCATCGGGAGTCCGTTGGAACTCGTACTCGCCTTGGCTGCTCAACAGTCCAACTGGAGTCGGGATGGTTCCCTGCCAACGTCCGTCGACCTCGACCGAACCGTCGGACGACACCTCGACGTGTGTCTCCGCGTAGGGCAACGGCCCGAGCGGAATCCCCGCGCTTGCGGAGAGGTCGAGACCGTCACCACTGACATCGAACGACGCGCTCGACACCAATGAATCCTGATACGCACCTACCCCGTCCTCGCCGACCTTGACGCCAGCCGACGCGACGCCTCGGATCCCGAAGCCGGCGCTGAAGTTGCCGCCATCCCAATCGATATTGACGACGCCACCGGTGACGTAATCGACGGTGTCGAAGACATAATCGTCAACGGCGTCGGCGGCTGACCCAGCAACGGTTTCAACGGTGTCCACCACGGTGTCGACGACCTCGGTCGCCGCGTCCACCACCGAGCCGGCCGCATCGCCGACGGTGTCGACCACATCTCCCAGGAAACCCCAACCCATCGTCAGTCGACCTTTTGTCCGACCTGTCGGCGCGCCACACCAGCGAAAGGCTCTACCCTGTCGCGGTGGCCGGTGATTCGGGGACACCGAAAAGCGTTCGACGCGAGACCGCGACGAGTCGTGTCGTTGTGCACCCTTCGTCGATCGTGCGCCCGGTTCCAGGCTTCGTGTTCGCGATTCCGAAGGGTTGGGTTGTCGACGAGGCCGCATTCGCGTTGGCAATGGTTCGGCCGCTGACCGAACTCGACGGCTTCTTCGCGAACTTGCTCATCAGCCATGACCGCGTCCCGAGGGCGGTCGATTTCGAGCGCGCGGCGAAACTCACCTGGGAACGCATCGCTCGCGACACACCCGACGCGAAAGTCGTCGCCCAACAACTCGTGCGGTTCGGAGACAACATCGTGCATCTGCGCGGCGCTGAAATGAACGCACCCAAGACGGGTCGTGCGATCGCACAACTGCACGCCTTGTTCTTTGCTCCCGTCGAAGGTGGGGGCAAGACGGTCGACTTCTTTCAGATCACCGCAACGGCGGCGACTGAAACGATGGATCGAATCGGCGCAACGTTCGTCGACATCATCGCGTCGTTTCGTTTCGTGTAGCGGCGCGCTCGTCACCCCGCTGCGATAGACGTCCATCGTCACATTCCCACGTCGTCAGGCAGGGTGTCGTTTTCGGCCAACGCATCGAGGTCGGACTCGGCTGATTCGGCGATACGGAAGTCGTCCTCGCCGAGCTGCGACGCGGCGTCCGCACCGTCGAGCGCCTCGATCTGGATCGATGCGACATCGTCGCCAACTGCGATATCGGGAATGTGCACCGACGGTGCGTCGGGGATCGCCGCGGTGAGACACGTGGGCGCATCATCGGCGATGGTCGGAGTGGATACCGATGCCGCAACCGCTGGAAGAGTGTCGCCGACAACGTCGTCGACCATCCCGCGGTCGTCGACGATTCCCGCGGTCATGACGGCCGGGCGGCCTTCGAAACCGACAGGGGGGCCGTCGTGGCCCTCGACCGTGACTGCTGCGGGTTTGCCGAAGGTCAACTCCTCGAAGTCGTCGGCGAGGGTCGCGCCCCGCGTGCCGACTTCGCCGAACTCCGACGAGGCGTCGGCCGGCTGCAGATCGCCGACTCGCGTTGCGAAACGCGGATCGATCTCTGCGGTCTCGGAAGTGATCATCTCGCGTAACACGTCGCCGCGCAGGGTCGTGAGCAGCGGGGGTACGACACCGGTGTTCTCGGGTACGGGCGTATCGGACGCGCCCAACTCGTCGACGACGGCCTCGATCTTTTGGTCTTGGGCGAACTCGTGGACCCGATCGTTGAATCGTTCCCGCAAGTCGGCCAGTGCATCGTCGGGTGTCTGGCCCGGGATCGGTGTGTAACGGTCGATGATGCCTTCGAGGTCGGCGCGCATCTCGTCGACCGCCGCCGGGTCGGCGCCCGGCGGCGGCGTCCAATTCTCGAGGCGATCGCGGAGTTGCGCAGAGAACTCGTCGACGCGAGCGTCGAGTGCTTGCGCGTCAGCGGTTTCTTGCTGGCGTTCTTCGATGAGCGCGTCGAGCTTTTGGTCCTGCGCGAAGTCGTGCACGCGACCTTCGAACTCGTGGCGCAGACCTGCTACGGCGTCCTCAGGCGACTGTCCTGGATATGGGTGGTAGTGCTCGAGGAGGTCGGCGAGGTCTTCGCGGAGTTCAGCGACCTCGGCCGGGTCGGCGCCCGGGGGTGCCGTGAACGCTTCGAGTCGTTGTTGCAGTTGCTCGCGGACTGCCTCGACGCCCGGATCGCTCAGCACGCTTCCCGGCCGTGACGGGCTGCCCGATCGGACGGCGGGTCCATCGTCGTGGGAGTTCCCGCCGCGTGATCCGCCGCTGTCGTTCGACGGACTGCTGAACAGACGGGCCGCCACTCGACCACTGGCTGACCCACTGAAGACTCCACCGTCGGCCTCGCCGCCACTCACGTCGGAGACGGGCGCGGCCGCGGGCGTGGGCGTCTCGCTCGGTTCGGCCGTCTCGGTGTCGGCGACGTCGTCGAACGCGTCCATCGACTCCTCGCCGGAGTCGCCATCGGTGAGCTTGCCGTACCCGACGACTCCGGCTGCGACCGCGCCCGCAGCCGCGGTCACGCCGGCGATGCCCGCGACAACTTTGGTCGAGGCCGAGCCCCCTTCTGATCGTGTTCGTTTTCCGTCGCGACCGCCTCGTCCCGCCGCCGAAGCCGCAACGACAGCTGCGTCCGGCGCCGGCGTGGCCGACTCGATCGCGCCACCACCGGCCGCGCCCAGCGCCACGACGGCTTTCGCGTCGACGTCGATCAACAACGGGCGTCCCGTGTGGGCCGCAACCATTTCCTGTACGAGCGGAATGCGTGCAGAACCGCCCACCATGAGTACGCCGGCCAGAGCGCCGGCATCGGTTCCGGCGCTCCCGACGGCCCGATCGAACGACGTGAGGGTGTCGGCGACTCGTTCGCGTACTGCGGCTTCGAACTCGCTGCGCGTGATGCGGACGTCGGTCCGCAGGTCGGGCAGATTGACCGGAATCACCGCGTCGGCTTCCTGGGTCAGTGTTTCCTTCGCGGTCGTGCACGCGCTGCGCAGCTCCGCGATTGCGGTGCGAACCGCAGGATCGGTCGTGTCGAGCTCGCGCAGCTTGCCGTCGAGCGCCGAATCGACGTGGACGAGCACCATCTGATCGATGTCGACCCCGCCGAGGCGTTCGAGCCCGCTGGGCGTTCCCACCACGACCGCACCGTCTGTGTCGACCCGCACAACGGCGACATCGAAGGTGCCGCCACCGAAGTCGTAGACCGCAACCTGGTCGCCGGCGTTCAGCTTGCCCAGCGATGCGTAATGGAGTGCGGCCGCGACCGGCTCGGCAACGAGCAGCGCGTCCTCACGACCAGCGAGCCGGGCGGTCTCGAGGAGCAGATCGAGCTTGTAGCCGCCCCAGTTCGCCGGATGGGTGAGCACGAGTTCCTCGACGTCGCCACCCAGTTGGGCAGCCGCTCGTTCGAGGACCGCGGCCAACGACGCGCTCATCAGTACCTCGGCGCCGTACGGAGAACCGCCGACCACCATCGGCGTCGTGTCGCCCAGGCGACGTTTCATCTCCCTTATACCCGACGATGCGTCGGTTGCGATACGCCGTTCGGCGGCCTCGCCGACCACCCAGCCGTCGCCGTCGCGGGCGACCACCGAAGGCATGGCGATCGTGTGGGTTCCGAGCTGGAGGACCTCGGCGTTGGCGTTGTTGGCGATCGCGGCTGCGGTCCACGTGGTTCCGAGATCGACTCCGACTCGTCTGGTCATGGTTCGTTGGGCTCCTCGAACGGTTGCGACCGGGCACCCTGAACTCTACGGATCAGCCGAGGCGTTGTCTCCGGGTACCTACCCGGTTCGTCCCCAAGAAAACCGGGTCAGTCCTCGTCCGACCCGTCCGCGATCTCGTCGTCGGTGAGGCGATCCAACCCGAGGATCGAACCGAGGCGCGCCGGAGCGGGCTGGTCGTCGCCGAGGAACTCCTGCTGTTGGGCCGACAGTGAAACCTTGTCGATCGCGAGATCGCCCCAGGGATCTTGCGTACCGGCCGTGTCGCCGGCCGCTCCCTCGGAATCGTCCGACCTCGACGCGAGTTCTTCGGCATGCGATACGACCGAGTCCCACCAGGGTGCTCGCCGCGGCGTTTGCGGGTGATTGGTCATGTGTACTCCGCTCCGGTGCCTGGAGACTCGGTCACAGCGCCCTGACTCACGAGAACCGCGAGTTCGGTGCGGGTCCGGATTCCCAGCTTGCGAAAGATCTGTTGGAGATGGAAGTCGACCGTTTTGCGCGAGACGAACAGTTCCTCAGCAGCTGCACGGTTGGTTCGCCCATTGGTGACCGAGCGAGCGACGCGCATTTCGGCGGGGCTCAACGCGATCACGGCGCGCGGCTGGCGTGACGGCTCGTCGGGCGGTACTCGCGTCGGACGGTCCTCGAGCCACGAACCGAGGTGCGCGAGTCGGCGACCCCCCGCCTGACGTTCCACCTCCGAACCGCACCGCACCGCCAGCTCCGCCGCGGCGCGTACGAGCCAGCCGTCGAAACGAGCATCGCCATCGAGCAGCGCTGTTCGCCAGTCGGGCTCATCTCCGTCGGCAGGTGAGTTGCCCAGATCGATGTCGATCGCAGCGAGGACGAGGCTGGTGAGGCGTTGCCAGCGGCGGCCCGCGACGCCCAGCGTCACCGCGCGGCGGAGATCGTCGGCCACCATCTCGATATCGTTTCGGTCCCCGCCCGACCAGGCGCGATCGAGCAGCGAAGTGTCGCAGAACGCGGAAGGAACGACCGCGCGGTTCCCCGCGCGCATCGCCACGTGGGCGCGTTGATGCAGCGCTGCGGTGGCATCCGGCGCGTCGAACTGGAGCAAGGTTTCGGGTGCGGGGCCCCACGTCGCGGCAATCACCGCCGACGCGGCCACGCGAATGTCGGCTGGCGCACGGGTCACGTCGAGTTCGTCGAGGCGTCGCCGCGCGCCTTCGTCATCGCCGCCGAACACTCGAAGGCCACACGCATCGACGATTCGCACCATCCCTGCCGCAGGGTCGACGTCGAGTTGTGCGGCGCGTTCGAGTGCTCGGGCCGCCGCAAGGGGTGCGCCGCGACGACGATCGTGGGCCGCGACGAGGTCGAGCGCCATCACCGCGTCCGGATCGTGTCCGTGCGCGGCCTCGGCCAAATGCCACGCGCGGCGGACGGCGTGGTCAGGTCGGTCGTAGGCCGCCGCGAGCGCACGATGCGCGGCACGGCGACTTGCTTCGGCGATCTCTTGGTACGCAATCGAACGAGTGTCGGGGTCGGTGAAGCGGACGCGTCCCGCTTGCACGTCGAGGAACCCCGATGCCACTGCCTCGTCCAGCACGCTGCGATCTTCACCGAGACGGCCGAGCGCATCCGAGATCAACGGGATTTCACCGCTGTCATCGGCCGCAACCACCGCGAGAGCGCGGCGAAGGTCCGGTGACAGCGTGGCGAAGCGACTCGCGGCGACGTCGTTCGTTTCGTGCGCACGGTTGACGAACGGCAACGGGGCCTGCCCGCGACGCTGCTCAGGATCGAGCGTGAGCGCGAGGCTGCGAGCCGCCATCGGGTTCCCGGCGGCGCGATCCACGATCACATCGACCACGGCGGGGTCGAAGTCGGCGAGCTCGTCAATGCTCGCTCGGATCTCCGCATCCGACAACGGTTCGAGCACGACGAGCTCACCGGCGAGCGTGTCGAACGACGATCGAGATCGGTCCAAGGCGGCATCGACCACCAAGACGGCGTCCGCCATCAGTTGCCCGATCGCGAAGGTCATTGCCTGCTGGCTTTCCGGGTCGAACCGGTCGGCGTCATCGAGGAGCAACGCCAACGGTTGATCGTGCGCGCTATCAGCGATCAATCGCAGGAGCCCTACTTGGACGACGACGCGATCGACGCGGCCGCCCACCTCGAGTTGTTCACCCAACGCGCGCTGCGCGGCGCCGTCGGCGAAGAGGTGGACGAGCGTGCGGAGCGCGCCGAACGGTTCGTCCGAACAAGGGCCGAGGCCGCCGAGGAGGTACACGTTCCAGTTCTCGGCGTCGAGGACGTTACGCAGGTGCCGCAACAGCGTGCTGCGTCCGATACCGGCGGCACCTCGTACGTGCACGATCTGGGCGCGCCCAGTGGCCGCGCGATCGGCGGCCAATCGGAGACGCCGATCGCGGTGCGGCGCCGCCGAGTCGATCATGCGGGTAGATCGATGCAGTCTCCGCCCTCGGTGGAGATGCCGTGGGAGGCGTCGGCGACTCCGACGCACAACGCAGTCGCGTCGCCACGATCGGCCACCTTGGCCTCATCGAACACGAGCTCGCCCTCGCCCTTCGGAAGGTCCCACACGGTCCAGACGCCGCGGCTGTCGGCGGGGACGTTCGTTCCGACCTGATCGATCGTGAAGGTGCTGAAGAAGAAGTGGACGTGGTGGTCGCTGTCGCTGCCGCCGCTCTCGCGCATGAGCGGATCGAATCCGTCGGTGCGATAGGTCACCACGTACCTGTCGCCTTCGACCGCAATGGACTCCATTGCTGCACAGCGAGCGGTTGCGGCAGTGCAAGCCGGTGCCGCGGTGGTCGAGGATGCGGTCGTGGTGGTGACGTCGACGTTGCTCACTTCGGTCGTCGTTGCTGCCGCGGACGTTGTTGTCGTGTCGCCGTCGTCGCCGCCGAGCACGAACGCTCCGGTCGCTCCAGCAAGCAACGCGACACCGAGCAATCCGCCGATGAGCAGACCTCGGCTTCGTGCACGAGGGCGGCTCGCCGGGTCGCCCACGGATTCGCCGTTTCGGGTCTCCGACCCGGTTGCGGTGGCGACCACCGTATTGGTCGGCGGTGCTGCTCCACCCGTTTCCAGTGCCATGCGCGCGGCACCGAGTGCGACCGCATGCTTCGGGTGTGCGTCGATCGCGACCGGTCGTCGAAGCTCTTCGGACAACATCTCCGAGACGAGCGGAATCCGTGACGACCCGCCGACGAGCAAGACCTTTGCCAATGACGATGGTTCGACATCGGCGGCGTCGAGCGCTCTACGCAGCGCAGCGATCGTCTCGCGTATCGGTGGGCGAACCATCGATTCGAACTCGGATCGCGTCAGCCGGACGTCGATCGATCCGGACGGCATCCCGACGTTGATGATCGTGTCGGTGTCGGTCGAGAGCGCCTCTTTCGCCGCGGTGCATTCGGCGCGCAGTCGGGCTCGCGCCCCGGCCGCGTCGTCGGCGTCGAGTTCGTCGACGCGCGGGCCGAGTGCACGTCGTACGTGTTGCACGATCGCTTCGTCGAAGTCGATCCCGCCGAGTCGCTCGATCCCCTCAGGCGTACCCATCAATTCGAATCCGGCAGCACTCCGACGAAGCACTGCGGCGTCGAATGTTCCGCCGCCGAGGTCGTAGACCGCGACGATGTCGCCAACGTCGATGCGTTCGGTAGAGGCGTAGTGCACTGCGGCGGCAACCGGTTCGCTGACGAGCGTCGCATTGCGCAATCCGGCCAACGTGAGTGCCTGGGCCATCAGGTCGACCTTGTACGCACCCCAGTTCGCCGGGTGCGCGACGGCGACTCGATCAGGGACGGCGCCTTCGCGGTCGATCACTTCGCTGATCACCGACTGGAGGAGCAAGGCCGAGAGTCGCTCGGCCGAGTACGGGCTGGAACCAACAACCAGCGGCGTCGTGTCGCCGACCCGGCGCTTGAACTCCCGCGCCAGGCGGCCCGGCTCCGTGGCCCCGCGACGCTCTGCTGCTTCACCGATCAGCAGCGACTCGTCTTCGCGGAGGAACACCAGCGATGGGATCACTGCGGCCCTCGTGCCGAGATGCACGATTTCGGGACGGCCATCACGCATCACTGCGGCCGCGGTGAATGTGGTGCCGAGGTCGACGCCAAGCGAGTCAGCCATGAGGCGACGATGCTAGGTGCACCCGCGGCGCTCGGTCACGCCCGATGCGGTGGCCAAGGAGTTCGACACCGATGCGAGCGATCTGGCCGTCGCCGAACCCGGATTGTGAGGATCGCCCGTGCGCGCCGGCCGGAGACCCTGGAACAATGGGTGCTCAGTGGATCGTATCGTGATGACACGAACCGGTGGGGTTCGGTCGTTACTCGAGGGACGCGAGGAACTCGTGATGGGCAGTAAGAACCAAGACTTCCTGCAGTCAGTGCTGGACCAGGTCGGTGATCGGGTGAAGGCGGGCACCGAAGTGGCCGCCGGCTCGACGGATTCCGCCGCATGGGACTCGGGCGAACTCGTTGAATGGGCGGCGAATCGGGCCGGGGCGACCATGCCCGATGGGAGTTGGCGGCAGTTCAACGCGTTGCGCGACTCGGGTCACAGCATCGACCCGGAAGTGGCACTCCGCACGCCAGGAGCGCTGCTGTTCAAGTTCTCGAGCGACCCTGCCCGAGGGATTCCGGCCGAACGCCAAGTCATGATCAGCCTGGGCGATGGGCGCGTGATCGACGCGAGCGGCAAGCACGTGCAGGTTTCGGCGGCGAACGCAGCCGAGTTCTCGCACGCGGCCACGATCCCGGAGTTCTCGATCGATGCCGACGAGCAACGCGCCGTCCGCGAGCTCGTCGATGGCCGCATCGGAGCCGTCGATGCCGCGAGCTCGGTGCAACCGCCATCGGCCGCGACCACACCACAAACTCCTCCGAGCACGCCCGTCGATCCGATTGCACTGCGCAAACTGGCGCTCGACGAGCACCAGCGCGGCGAAGCGTTGCTCGCCGACAGAGCGAGCGCCGAGACGCGACGTGACAGGCTCGAGGCCGAAGCGCACGAGATGCGAACCGGAGCCCAGGTCAAGCGCGACGAAGCTCGCGCCACACGAGACGCGGCCGAAGCAGCCCAGAAAGCGTCGGAAGGACTCACCGGCGATGCACGCGACGCCAAGGTCGCCGAAGCCGGACGATTGACCGACGACGCCACCCGATTCGAGCAGGAAGCAGCCGCGATCGACGCTCAGGTCGCGGACAAACAAGTGTGGATCGATCGCGCGCAGGCCGGTATCGAATCGCTGCGAACGCGGGCCGAGTCTTCATTCGACACCGCGACCATGCGTGACCGCGATTCGGAGGCCGCGGTCCTCAGCCAGGTGCCAGGCACGCAGCTCGACGCACCTCTCGGAGCGACCGATGTGCTCGAAGTTCCGGCCCCACCCCCGCAAGGCGCCAGTGTCGACGACATCAAGAAGTGGATCGGCGGTCGCGAAGACGCCGAGGCGTCGATGGAGCGCGCCGCTGCGCAACACCACCGCGCCGCTGCGCAATTGAGCGACGTTGCAGAAACGAAGGCGGCACTCGCGGCGAACGCGCTCGCCAGAGCGGACTCGCTCGGTGCCGCGATCACCGCCGAACAACAACGCCTCGAAGCGTTGGAGGCTCGGCAGGCCGCGGCGAAGGCGCAGGCCGACCGCTTGACCGACGAAGGACTCGAGGAGCACGCGCGGTTCGAGACGCTCAAGGCGCGCAACGACCCAGGCGCCGAGGCCTCGAGCCAACGGGCGACCGAGATCATGCGCCAACAGATGGACTGGACGAGCGAGGCGCACACGCTGGGAGAGCGGATCACGCAGTCACGCAACGCCATGGCGCAACACGTTGCCGACCAGGCCGACTTTCGCCAGATCGGCACCGAACTCAACGACGAAGCGCGCACCATGCGTGAGACGGCGGCGAACGAAAGCGCGGCCGCGGCGAAACTCCAGGCCGAGGCCGCGAGTCTCGACCGTCAGACCGACTC
>SXGT01024050.1_pt1 | contig 14829 bp, 8 predicted proteins | sample 3176221 | NCBI WGS metagenome assembly SXGT01 (sample SAMN11356862, study PRJNA531348) | freshwater metagenome | isolation source: freshwater sample F1-120 | place: China: Fuxian Lake, Yuxi | collected 2017-12-25
AGCTGCCAAACGTTGTCCTCTTCGCCAGTGACAACGACGACCTGGGCTCGATCGATCCCCGTGAATATCTGCTCGTAGGTCTTGGGAGCCTCGATCTGCGTGAGCGCGCGGATCACCGCCATCGATCCGGCGGGCGTCCGGGTGAAATAGCTCGGCATCGCGTTGGTGATCGTGTCCATGAACTGCGTGGCAGGGGCTCCGCCGTTGACCGCCGAGATACGGTTGGGGAGCGTATTGTCCACGTAGGCGAAGGTGTCGCACCCGTTGACCATCCACATCATGTATTTGTTGGCGACGAAATCCCCCTTGGTCATCAGGGTGCGGACGTTCTCTCCCAGCCCCGCGTGCCCGTTGTAAAGGATCATGTCGGCGGTGGGGGTCAGCGGGTTGTACCAGGCGTCGAAGGTCGCGCCGTCCTGGTAGATCCGATACCCCACCAGCATCACGTTCACGTGGATCTCGCGGGGCGTCTCGCCTAGAGCCGCCGGGAGGGTCACGCTGACCGACACCTGGGAGTTCGCGAAGCCCGGCGTGTTGGTGAGGCCCGGCGTCTCCGTGATCAGCGCGGGGTTGGGCTGCAGGGTGCGCGCGTACTGGCGCACCGAGGCGACGAAGGTGTTGTAGTCGCGAATACCGGCATCGCTGTTGGCGGTGGCGCCGCTCACGTTACGGCCGAACATGGCCACCACGTTGAGCTTGTGGTCCTCCCAGACCTTGTCGTACTCGGGATACTTGCCTGTCGTGTTCTCCGGGGAGCGCGTCACCGTGGCCGCGAGGGTCACGCTGTCGGCAGGGGAGAGGGCACAGGCCGCGCGAGCAGGCCTGTAGTAATACCAGAAGCTCCACCGGTCGGAGCCGCTCCCCTCGCCCCCGACGCAGGTGGTGTTGTAGTTGGCGACCCAGGCGTCCAGGCCCGCATCCGTCCCCGTCCCCGGCAGGCGGAAGTTGTACGTCGTGGGCTGGGCCGCGCGCCTCCCCCAGGCCACGGGCAGCACGGCGTGGTAGGTGACGGAGTAGTTGCCCGCCGTCCCCGTGGCCACGATGTTGGTGAGCGCCAGGCGCTCGAAGCGCCCCACGGAGTTATCGCCGTTGAGCTGGCCAACGGTATACATGAGCTGCGCCGCGATCTGGTTACGCAGCGCGGCCTGGTTGTTGGTGGTCGACCTCAGCTGCCCGTCAAACTCGAAGTCCAGGAGGACCGCTTCGACGCTCGCGAAGGCCTGATCGACCTCGCCGGTCTCGTCTGGCAGGGAGTGCGAAGGCGCCGCGCTGCAGCTCGAGAGACCCACGAGGAGTGGAGTAGCCAGGCACAAGAGTCTTCGCATGAGGGCATCTCTTAGGTGAGGGGGTGAGCGCTCTGGGGGACCATCGTTTTTCCCACGTCGTCGGGCCACACGCCAGGCAAACTCGAGGAGATCGTGAAGTGAGGCACCTCGTGGGGCGCACGCTCGAGCTGGGGCGGCTCAGAGCAGGAGCCGCTCCGCGAGCTGCACCGCGTGGAGCGCCGCGCCCTTCCTCAGGTTGTCGCTCACGACCCACATGTTGATCGCGCCGGGCACCGCCAGATCGTCGCGGAGCCTGCCCACGTAGACCGGATCCGTACCCGCGGCCTGCCTGGGCTGGGGGTGATTTCCCGGGGCGTAGGGCTCGTCCATGAGGACGACGCCCTCGGCGCCACGGAGGAGCGCCTTGGCCTCGTCGGCCCTCATGGGGCGATGGAACTGAGCGTGGATCGACTCGGAGTGGGCGCTCACCACGGGGACGCGCACGGTCGTGGGGGAGACCCCTATCGCGTCGTCGCCGAGGATCTTTCGGGTCTCCCTGACCATCTTCCACTCCTCCTCGGAGTAGTCGTCCTCCCCTGCCGTCCAGTCGCAGAGCAGGTTGAAGGCGATCTCGCCAGGGAACACGCTCGGCGCCACGGGCTGGCCCGCGAGGCTTGCCCTGGTCTGCTGGAGGAGATCCTCCACGGCGGCGTGGCCCTTGCCGCTCGTGGCCTGGTAGGTCGAGACCACGATGTGCTTTAGCCGCGCGGCGTCGTGCAGGGGCTTCAGGGCGACGACCATCTGGATGGGGGAGCAGTTGGGGTTGGCGATGATCCCCCTGGGGCGCACCCTCGCGGCCTCGAGGTTCACCTCGGGGACGACCAGCGGGCAACCAGGGTCCATCCTCCAGGCGCTGGAGTTGTCGACCACCAGGGCCCCGGCGGCCGCGGCGATGGGGCCGTACTCCCTGGAGACCGAGGCGCCCGCGCTGAAGAGCGCGAGATCCACCCCCACGAAGGACCCCGGCCCCAGGGCCTCCACGACGAGCTCGCCCCCGGCGAAGGGGAGCCTCTGGCCCGCGCTCCTCGGGCTCGCCAGGGCGACCAGCCGGGCGATCGGAAAACTCCGCCGCTCGAGCGTCGCCAGCATCTCGCGACCCACCGCGCCCGTGGCGCCCACCACCGCGACGACCTTGCTCATGAAAGCTCCTTCCGAAGGCCCTCCCGGGCCGTTGCATCCTAGTGCCACACACGCCCAAGGGAAAAACGTCCAGCGTGGTATTCTCGCGTCCCATGCCGGAAGAGCCTAGCCGTCGGCGCTCGCGCTCCCCCTCCCGGAGCGCCTCCAGGCTCGGCCCCGCGGTCCTGGCGGCGCTGACCTCGAGCTGCAGCGTGGGGCGAGGCCCGGAGCTCGCCGATGGACACCTGCGGGGCGCGGGCGTGGGCGCGTTCCAGGATCCCACCGTCGTGGGCGCTCGCGTGGTGCCCGAGAAGGTCGAGAGCACGGCGAGCTTCGGGGTCGAACCCAACGGGAGCAGCCGGGGCCTGATCGCCGGCTACCGGGTGCTCACCAACCCCGACGGGGCGGTGCTGGCCGCCGAGGATCGCTTCCCTCAAGCGCCTCAGGTCACCCTGGCGGTGCCTCAGCGGCTCGGTGGGGGCTTTCTCTTCCTCATGGGCTCCACCGTCTTCCGCGCCGAGGGCTGGCTAGGAGAACTCCGGGCCATCCACGCGTCGGCGACCGCCGTGCAGCGCATGTTCCTGGGCCTCGATCGCGTCTACCTGCGCACCCAGACGGGCCACACCGCCATGGATCCCCGCACGGGGAGGGAGCTCGATCTCGGCCCCTTTCCGCAGGCGCCCCAGGTCGTGTCTTACGCCTCGGTCGACGGGTGGCGCGCCGCGGCGCTCGCCGATCTCGCGGGCCTCGTCGTCACCGGCGACGCGGGGGCCACGTGGCGCCGCGTCGACGTCGGGCTCGAGCCCAGGGAGGTCTCGGCGATCGGGGGCACCCTGGTGGTCTCCGGCGTGGAGCCGGGACGGGGAGCGGCGCGGGTCGAGCTGCGCGACGGCGGGCAGACCGTACACCTTGCGTCGCCGGGCAAGGACACGCCAAGGAAGCTCGCCCCGCCGGAGGAGCAGGAGGCTCGCCCCCCCGAGGCTCGGGCCTTCGGGAAGCGCCCTCTGCTGGCGGCGATCGAGGACGGCTGGCCCCTCACCGACGGGGCGGCCCTCGTGGCCAGGGACGGAGCGCTCGCTCGTGTGCGCCTGGCCGACGGAGCGCTGCTCGAGGCGATCTCCAACGCCTTTCCGCTCCCGGTCTCTCGGTGCCACGCGGTCTCCCTCGAGCGCCCCACGGCCAAGGGCGCCTTCGGCTTCGTGTGCGGCGAGCCCCGGGGTCGGACCGAGATCTACGCCTACGATCCAGCCCGGGGTCGGCTGGTCACGCTGAAGAGCTTCACCAGGCCCCGCCTGGTGCTCACCTCGGGCAACGGAGCCCTCGCGGCCCGGGGGAGCTGCGCCGAGGCCAGCGAGGACGAGCCCCGACGCGGCGAACGCACCTACTGCGTGCTCGATCACGGCAACACCTGGCACGAGCTCCACGTGCGAGGCGAGATCGGCTCCGAGCGCCTGGTCGTCCTCGCCGATCGCAGGGTGGCGATCGTCTCACCGCCCTCGGGTGACGTCGTCACCGCGCGCCTCACAGTGCTCGACGTGAATGGCACGGGCGCCGCGAAGACGGTCCCCCTCACCTTCCCCCGCATCGGCACCGACGTCGCCCGCGCGCTCCGGTTCGGCGTGTGGCTCGACGGGTTCGAGGAGCGCCGCCCGGGGGTCCTGGGCGGCTGGATCGACGCGGGGGGCACGGTGCTTGGCGTGGAGATCGCGCTCGACGGCTCGGTGACCCCCGGGCAGTACCTGCGGGACGCAGGTTTGCCCACGGTCTCGGGGCGCTACGGTCTTGGGTGGACCCAGGCGCGCCGCCTCTTCGAGACGACCAATGGCGGGATGACGTGGACCTCGGCGGAGGCGCCCGATCCGCTGGTGCCCCTCGGCAACGTGCAACAACGCGCCGTGGGGCCGATCGGCGCGGCGGCGGCGGGGTGGCTGCGCGTCGGCTGGGGCCCTCGTCCGACGCACGAGCCCGGATCCTCGGGCAAGCCCCCCGAGCCCGCCAGGGCCCGGCCCAGGATCACGCCCTCTCTCTCTCTCTCGTGCGAGGCGCTCGCTCCCACTCCCAAGATCCCTCCTCCCGAGAAGCCCCCCGCGCCCAAGGTCGCCCCCGGCGCGCCACAGCCCGGCCACATCTCCAGGGGAGGTCCGGTCGTTCCTCCTTGGGCCGCACCTGCCAGCGGCTATGGCGGGGCGAGGTTCCCCCAGGAGCTCTCCTCGTTTTACGGGACGGCGGCGCCTCGCCTTCGCGACTCCGAGCGGCCCATGCTCTCGGTCGACGTCCACGACGCCTTCGATCGGGCAGCCCGCGGCACGCCCCTCGCCAAGATCTACTCGTGGGGCCCCAGGACCCAGGATCCCGATCCATCGAGCCGCTGGGCCGTACGCTGGCTCTGGCCCTACGACGGCTATGCCGAGGTGCGCAGCACCGCCGCATCGAAGCTCCCGACCCTGCTCCTCGACAGCATGCGCGGTGGGCTGACCTCGGGCGGCTACACCGGCCATTACACCTCGACCTGGAGCGTCGGGATCGGGGACGACAGCGCCCACTCGCTGATCGCCGGGCGGACCGCCGGGCGTCAGGGCCTCGCCCTCTGGGAGCTCGAGTCGGATCGAGGGCCCGTCGAGGTGCGCCGGCTCGACGGCGAGACCTTCAACGAGATCGAGTCGGCCGTGCGCGTGGGCGGCCGCTGGATCGTGTCGGTGCCCGCCACCACGAGCCCCTCGGGTGCGACCGTGCTCTTCCAGATCGACGGAGGGATCGCCCAGGAGCTCGCCAGGGTGCCTCGCGCGGCAACCGACGGGCGGCCTGGCCAGGGCCGGCTTGCCCGGCGAGCCGACGGGCGAGCCGTGGGCTTCGTGGTGGAGGCGTCAGGCCCCGCGTCGAGAGGCCAGGGCGAGCGCTGGATCCTCTCGGTGGACCTGGAGACCGGCCGGATAGGCGAGCCCGAACTCGCCGGGGCCAGCGACTTCTCGGACCGGCCCCTCGCGGCCTGCGCGGGCGACGAGACCGGCTGGGTCCTCGACATGCCTCACTCGATGCCCGTACGCCTCCGCGGCACCTCCGCCGCGAGCGGCTCGCTCTCCAACCTCCTGCTGAGGGTGCGCTTCACCGGCGAGAAGGCGTGTCTCGATCACGTCGCGGGAGCCCTGGTCGGCTCCTCCGAGGATCGCATCTCCCTCGTCGCCAGGAAGGGGCCTCCGAGGACACAGGCGCCTCCCGGCACCCTTCGCGTCACGGCCTTCGCCAACGCCATACGGTATCCGCTGGCCTGCTCGGTCGTCCCCTGAAGACAAAAAAAATGCTTCCAGGAGCGCCGCGCTCGCTCCGCGACGCTCCCGAGACGCTATGCTTCGCCGGTGAATCGAAGAGCCCCTGCCCGCGTCGCGCTCCTAGCCCTCGTCATGGCGGCCACCGCCTGTGAAGCCAGCCAGCCGGTGACGACGACGTCGCCACAGCCCGTCGTCGACGAGCCCCTCCCCGGAGGCGAGCTCTGCGAGGAGGAGAACTCCACGCCTCTCCGGCTGCGCTTCGACCCTCCCAAGCTCGTCCTGGCCCCCGGCAAGGAGCGCCCGGTGAGGCTCATCGTGGATCCCGATCTATGCAGCCCCTTCGAGGTCACCTACAGGACCACCAGCCCCGCCGCCGCCCCCCCCGGGAGCGCGAAGATCGATCTTCGCCACCCCACCCACGATTTCAATCTGCGCGGCGTCTCCGTGGGGGCGTCGAGCCTGATCGCCCGCATGGAGCGGGTGAGCCCATCCAACCCTGACGACAAGGAGATCGCCGAGGTCGAGCTCCCCATCGACGTCCGCGACGAGGCGCCCCCCACCTGCTCCCCAGGCGAGGGCAAGGGCGGAGTCAACCTGGGCCCGGGGTCCCTGAGCGCGGCCGGGGGCGGGGCCCTCGCCTCCGCGGCCCTCTCGGTCCCCGCGGGCGCGTTTTCCCGCACCGACGAGTTCGCGCTCCCCCCCTTCGCGGCCTCGATCGGCTGCGGCAAAAAAGCGGATCTCGTCCCTGACGCCGGAGGGGATCTGGCGGCGCTTGGCCCCGCCGTGGCCTTCGAGGGCTCCGGCCCCGTCACCTCGTCCAACGTACTGAGGCGGGAGATCGATTTTGCCATCCCGGTGAACCCCGCGGCGCTCCCCTCGGCGGCCCGGCTCCGCCACCTGGAGGTGCTCTACCAGGGCCCCCGCGCCAAGAAGCCTCGCACCGTCGCGATCGCCAATCCCCGCATCGAGGCCTTCCAGGGTGGTGGCTATGTGCTGCGCTTCTCCTCGCCCTGGCTGGGCACCTATCAGGCCGTCGCTCGCAAGGACGCGGGCGCCGGGCGTCGCACCCGCCGGCTGATGCACCGGGCCATCGTCGGCTTCTCCATGGGCGCGGGCGGCACGGCGAGCTTCGGCAGCCGTCACCACGACCGCTTCGACGCCATCGCCCCTCTGGGAGGCCTGAGCGACTACATCTGGCTGTCCTGGTTCATCGAGGGCAACGCCATGAGCGGCTTCTGCCCGGCGTCGAACCCCGACTGCGCCAAGGTGGCGCCCAACCGCTACCCCATGCCCGAGCCCTTCGCTCACACCATGGACTGGAACCACTGGTGGTACGAGCAGGGCAGCGGCAACGGGGGCAGCTTCCCTCGCCACGACTACGTGCAGATCTTCGGTGATCTCTCCCTGGCCTTCGGCAACCTCATCGGGCAAAACGCGGATCCTGCCCTGGTTCACATGGTGGCGGGCCCCAAGAAGACCGACCCGTGGATCGTGGGGAACGTGACGGGGCTGCCCCCCGGGGTCGACTGCTCCTTCGCCGTCTCGCCCATCGGCGACGATCCGGACAACGCCGAGCAGCGCCGCCGCGAGCAGGGCTGCCGCAAGTTCCGGTGCGATCCCAAGAACGCCTGGACGGCCAGGACCAACTACTTCGACGACGAGTTCAACCCCGACGGGAGCAAGCCGGTCATCTCGTTCTGCGACGGGGGACAGAAGGGCGTGAGCCCCTACAAGAACACCTGGACGAGCGACGCGGGGGATCACACCGAGCCCGTGAACGTGGCGCTCGCCGTCGATCTCAACGGCAACGGCATACGCGACGAGAACGAGCCCGTCATCCGCTCGGGCCACGAGCCCTACGACGACTGCGGCCTGGACGGCCTCTGCGATCCCAGCGAGCCCGGCTACGATCCTGTGACCAACCCCGATCCCAACCAGGACGACTACGACTACATGCTCTCGCCGTCGGGCACCGAGGGCAATCACCACTACGAGCTGGGCGAGCGCTTCCGGGACGACGGCTTCGACGGGGTCCCCAACACCAAGGATCGCCACGTCGCGGGGGATCCTGGGGAGGGTGACGGGGTCTACAGCGAGGGCCAGGCCTGGAAGAGGATGCGCTCCGCCGACGCCCACTCCATCGTCCGGGGCTGGACCGACGAGATCCCCGGCGGTCCCCTCACGGACCCCGCGCTCGGGCGCTTCGACATCATGACCGACGGGGGCGTCCGCGATCTCTTCAACTTCGCCTCGGTCGCCAACCACCTGGCGGGCGCCGTGGGGACCCGGCGCACCGCGGCTGGCCGGTCCCTTAAATCGATTGCATTCTACAATGGCTACGAGTTCCTCCCCGGCCAGGATCCTGCGCGCCCCCAGGACTTCGCCCCCGGCGATCTCCGCTGGAAGGACATCGCAGACATGCCCAACGTCCGCTACGGCTCCGTGGACGCGACCCCCCAGCAGATCCTCCAGGGCGACGGCATGCACGTGGGCACCGCCGCCCAGCTCCTGAACCGCCTGCTCTTCGGGTTCTATTACGTGGCGGCGCGCTGGCCCGACGCCGACCGCACCCGCACCTCGCTCTCGATCGACCAGCCCGCGCCCTCGACGATCAACGAGCTTGGCACCAAGTGCGAGCTCCTGGGGCGCTGCGAGAAGATCTTCACCGGCCCCAAGACCAAGCGCACGGGCCCCATCGCCGTGACCTTGCCTCCTGGCTATTCTCACGAGGAGAACGTCAGGCGCAACACCCGCTACCCCGTGGTCTTCGTCCTCCACGGCTATGGCCAGGATCCTCGCGATCTGGAGGCCACCGCCCTGGTCACCAACAACTTCATGAACGACGGCACCCGCTCCTCGGCCACCCGGCTGCCCAAGTTCATCGTGGTCTACGTGGACGGCCGCTGCCGCCAGCAGAACGGCGTCCCCGAGTGCATCCAGGGCTCCTTCTACGTGAACTCGGCCCGTCAGGGCGGCCCCCAGTTCGACTCCTGGTTCGAGGAGGTCATGGAGTACATCGACAAGAACTACCGCACCATGCCCCCCAGCGACGTGGAGATCCCCGAATGAAGCCAGAGGCCTTGGATTGAACAGGCAAAGGACAGCCTCTTGATGTCCCAAAGATTCCTCCGTTCGACCCTCGTGATCACCGGCGCGCTCCTGGCCGCCCTCACCGCGGGCTGCAAGCGCAACAAGCCCTCGCCCGACGCCTCCGCCGGCGCGACGCCCAAGGGTCCGGGAGCGTGGAGCGTGGTCGCCAAGGGCGTCGCCGAGGACGGGACGCTGTCCAACGAGGCGGTGCTCAAAGCCTTCGCTCTCACCGTTGCTCCGCTCCCTGGGGTCGATGTCCCTCCGGTGGACTCGAGCGTCCCCTTCTGCGGGGCGAGCGCGGTACGGGAGGCGCTCGCTCGCCTCGACAAGTTCCCTCCTGCCCAGCGCGAGGCGATCACCAGGGCGCTCGAGGGGGAGGGCGCTCCGGGCAAGGCCAACGCCCTCACCTTTTCGAGCCCCCGCGCGGAGCGCTACCGCCCCGAGATCGAGCGGGCCCAGGTCTGGCTGGCCCGGTTCCTTGGCCGGCCTCAGCTCGATGTTCGCGTGGAGTGGACGCCGATCTTGCCCAGGGGCCCGGGAGGGGGAGTTGTCTTTGCCAACGCGCGCCCCTGGTGCCCCCGTCGGCCTGGAGCGTCGCCCGAGAACCGCGCGGATTTCCGTGAGGCGACCGCCACGGAGGACACCAGCGGGTGCATGTGCCTCGTCCGGGTGGCGAGCGCCGCCGACCAGGTGAGCTCCGCGGGCAAGCTCTACGAGATCTTGCTCCACGAGCTCACCCACTGCCACCAGTACAAGGTGCAGCGTGGCTTCCCTGCCGCGTTCGTGAACGAGGGGCACGCGACCTGGGTGCAGTCGCGTGAGTTCGTCGAGTCCGGCCGCAGGGCCAATGACGGCCTCATCACCACCATGTGGACCGCGTACCTCGACGGCCAGGGGGAAGGGCGGCTCTCGCTCGCCTCCGCGCCTCACGCGGGCGGGTTCGCGCTCTTCCAGGCGATGCACAACGAGGGCCTCGACATGCGGGGGCGCGGCCTCTCGTTCATGCACTCCGGCAACGGCTTCGCGGAGCTCACCTCGGCGAGCACGGCGGCCGCCTCGGCGTGGGCGAGCCAGACGTTGAACGAGCCACCCCTCGGCGCTCGCTGGGTCCCCAGCGGCCCCGGGCTCGATCCAGACGCGAGGCGGCAACCGAGGGCCCTGGGCGCGGTGAGGCCGGGCACACCTCGCCAGCTGACCATCCCCACGGCGGCGCAGGAGGTCGCGCACGCGGCCATCGTGGGCGCAGACGTCCTGGAGGTCGACGTGTCCGCCGGCTTCGGGCGGGCCATGTTCGGGAGGGTGACGACCCCGGGCCTGGGGGTGTCCTCGGCCGGGGCCGAGCTTGGCTGGACGGGGCCCAGCAATTTCCTTTATTGCATGAGGCCTGGGGGCTGCGACGTGGGCTTTCCGCTCCCCGTAGGCAACCCCGTCAACGGCATTCTCGTGGCGGCCACGGGAGGCCCATTGGGAGGGGCGAGGGTCAGCTTGATGGGCCTCTCCGAGCAGGAGGTCCGCGACCGGTCGACCTGCGTCTACGGGCGCTGGAAGTACGACGACTCGTCCGCGCTCGCCCGTATCGCGGCGCGGGTGCAACCTCCCACCCGGGTTCGAAGCGTCTCGGTCGACGACGTCATGGAGCTCAACCGGGCCGGGACGTACCGGGAGGACGTCCGGGCATCGAGGGTGGTCCTGGAGACGGGGGGCGGTCTGGCCGCCAGCACCGCGACGGGCAACCATACAGGCCGCTTCACGGTGACGGGCAACCGCATCACGGCGACCGGTCTACAGCAGCACCTCAGCGTGGACGCCCAGATCCAGATCGGCGGGCGCTGGATCCGGACCCCCATGACGCTGCCCGACGCGGTCGCCATAGGCTCGGCGCTCTCGGGTCAGCCGGTGCCTGGCGCGCCCAGCACCTCGTCTGTGACCTTCCGGTGCTCGGGGGCGGATCTCTTCATTTACGGGCCCGAGGGCGTAAACCACTATACTCGGCTCTAGCCAAATCCCCTGTCCGCCTTCGCTTTCGCCGCCTTGCGGGTGCGGTCGTGCTCGCTTACCGACTCACGAGCGAAGCTGAAGCCCTTTGACATATCTTGAAAGAAGCTCGACTTTGCCTCGGTGCACTGCACCTCAGGAATGAGATCTTCGAGACCTGCAGGAGGGCTTATAGGATGAAGCACGCCAAGGCGAGGACCGACCCCGTACAACCTTCGCAGACCCCTGGAGGGAAGAGCCGAAAGGCGCGCATCCTCGTCGTGGACGACGAGCCGAGCGCGCTGACGGTGCTGAAGAAGCTCCTCTTGGACGAGGGTTACGCGGTCGATACGGCCGAGGACGGCGTCGAGGCGCTGGCGATCGCGGCCAGGCATCCCCCCGACGTCGTCGTGACCGACCTACGAATGCCGCGCATGAACGGCCTCGCGCTCCTCCATAAGCTTCGCGAGCAAGACGCAGATCTACCTGTCGTGACGATGACGGCCACGGGCGATCTGGGCTCGGTGGTCACGGCGATGCGTGGCGGCGCCGAAGATTATCTGGAGAAGCCCATCGACTTCGAGGCGCTCCTGGTCGTCATCGAGCGCGCCATCCAGCGCCGCGACGTCAGCGACGAAGAGGAGAACCCGACGCGGATCGTGCCAACCTGACCTTGGGGTGCTCGTTGGCTCGCGCCGGCCCAAAGGCAATTTGGGTCACTATTTCGACTCCCATGCAAGGAGCCCCGACGTGATTTCGGATCCCCCGAGCCTCGACGTCCGCCGTACGATGGGGCCACCATGTCGGACACCCCAGCGTCGCCCTTCGCCCGCGGCCACTACCTCGTCGCCTGGAGCGCCGATCTCGCGCCCGGACAGGTCATGCCGCTCCGCTGCTTCGCGCGCGACCACGTCCTCTACCGCGGCGAGGACGGCGCGCCGGTCCTGCTCGACGCCCACTGCCCTCACCTCGGCGCGCACCTCGGCTACGGCGGCAAGGTACGCGGCGACGCGATCGAGTGCCCGTTCCACGCCTGGCGCTTCGGACCCGACGGCCGTTGCCGGTCCATCCCGTACGCGTCCAAGATCCCCTCGCGCGCCGAGGTGCGCTCGCACCGAGTGGTCGAGCACAGCGGGATGATCCTGGCCTGGTACGCGCCCGACGGCGCGCAGCCGGACTACGAGGTCCCCAGGGTGCCCGAGCTGTCCGATCCGGCGTGGACGCCGCTCGCGTGCTCCCAGATCGAGATCGCCACCCAGGCCCGCGAGGTCATCGAGAACGTCGCCGACCTCGCGCACTTCTACCCGGTGCATCGCACCAAGATGGACGCCTTCGAAGTGATCATCGACGGACCGCGCGCGACGCAGCGGACCGCCGGCACGGGCCGCAACCTGAAGGGCGAGAAGATCCCGGTGACGAGCGAGGCCACCTACCACGGCCCGGCCGTGCAGCTCACCCGGCTCGCATGGGCGTTCCCGATGGTGCTCATCAACTCCCACGTGCCCATCGACGAGGAACGCTTGCTCATCCGCTTCGCCGTGAGCCTCCGCGCGGGCGCGGGCCTGACCTTGCCGCCCGCGGTGATCGAGGCGCACGTGGCCTCGGCGCGCGACGGCTACTTCCAGGACGTCGCCATTTGGGAGCACAAGCTGTGGCGCGATCGGCCGCTCCTCGCCGATGGCGACGGGCCGATCATGCGGGTGCGGCGGTGGTACGCGTCGTTCTTCGCCAGGGCTCCCGAGGCCGCCGAATGAGCGCGGGGCCGGAGGAACGTTACCTCGTCGTCTCTGCCGACGGCCACGCGGGGCTCCTGCCCGAGCGCTACCGCGACTACCTGGATCCCGGCACCCGCGGGGCCTTCGACGCGTGCATCGCGGCCGAGATCGCCGAGCGCGCCGAGCGCGAGAAGGACTTCCTCATCCACGACTACAACGAGAGATGGCGGAGCGGTAAGGGCCGGCTCCTCGCCGGCGCCTGGGACTCGGACGTTCGCCTCGAGGTCATCGACGCGGACGGCGTGGCGGCGGAGGTGCTCTTCCCTGACGGCATCACCGAGCGCAACGCGCCGCCCTTCGGCGCGGGGCTCGGCCTCCGGCCCTGGGGCGTCGACCCCGAGCTGCAGTGGGCGGGGGCGCGCGCTCACAACCGGTGGCTCGCGGAGTTCTGTGGAGCGGCGCCGCTCCGGCGCATCGGCGTCGCCATCGTCCCGGCGCTCTACGACGTGGACACGGCCGTTCGCGAGGTCGTCTGGGCGCATGAGCACGGCCTCAAAGGCATCTTGATCCCGGCGTTGATGGGCGACCACCCTCCCTACAACCACCCCAAGTACTACCCGCTCTGGCGCACGTGCGAGGAGCGGGGGCTGGTCGTGCACAACCACTCGGGGCCAGCGCCGGACTACGACTTCACGCTTCCCGGGGCGATGGGGGTGTTCCTGGTCGAGTTCGCCTGGTGGTGCGCGAGGCCGCTCTGGCACCTGATCTTCGGCGGCGTCTTCGAGGCGTTTCCGAGCCTCCGCTATTGCCTTACCGAGGTGAGCGAGTTCTGGGTACCCTCGCTGCTCGAGATGATGGACGTGCGCGCCTCGGTGAAGCACACGAGCGGCAAGCTCGGCGATTTTCGTTCGAACCTGACCCTGAAGCCCAGCGAGTATTTCCGGCGCAACTGCTTCCTGGGTGCCTCCGCCCTGTTCGACGAGGGGAGCGCTGCGGCGCGGCACCAGATCGGCATCGACAACGTGATGTGGGGCACCGATTTCCCGCACCCGGAGGGGAGCTGGCCGGCGACGCGCGAGAAGATGCAGGTGATGAACCTGGAGGTGGGTAAGACCATTATGTTCAATGCCACGCCAGAGTCCGTGATTATGATGCGCTGTGGCGGTATCTCGATGGTCGAGGGTCGCATGGGTCGCATGGGCAACAATATCGCCGTCAAGATTGACCGGACGCTGAAGAACCTGGGAGGTGTGTGATGACGCTGACCCTCATGGTGGAGATTGTTGTCGCGGTGTTGCTGCTGGTCACGCTCGCGATCTCGCTGGTGCTGAACCGGCGGCTGGGCAACCTGCGCGCCAACCAGGATGAGATGCGCCGCCTGATCGGCGATTTCGACAAGGCGTTGACCAAGGCGCGGCAGGGTCTGAACGAACTGAAGACCGCTTCGGCAACCGTCGACACCGCGCATGAAGAGCGCATGAAAGCGGCCAAGACGCTGCGCGATGAACTCGGTTTCATGATCGAGACCGGCGACCGGCTGGCCGATCGTCTGGCCGGCGAGGCCAGCGGCAACCGTGCCGCGCGGCAGGATCGCCCGGCTCCAGCCGAGCGCATAGTCGCGGATCGCGCCGGGATGGAGCGTGTGCTGGAACGCGCCGCGACGGAGCGTCCGGAGTTTCGCAATGGCAATGGCGCCACCAATGGCTCCGGGGCGCCCGTCACGCCGTTCCCGCCGAAGAAGCCGTCGATCCCGCCCATGCCATCTTCCACTGGCGGCAACGCCCGCGATTTCAAGATCGAACCGCGTTCCGAAGCCGAGCGTGAATTGCTGATGGCCCTGAGGCAGGCGCGATGAAGGCTGCGGCGCAGAGTCCCGTGACGGCGAACCGGCGTTCATTCGCCGGTCGGGTGCGGATTCTGCCGCTCACTATTCTGGCGGTCGCGCTTCTGCTCGGCCTGAAGATCGGGTCGCTGTGGCAGGGCAGGGCGGAGCTTTTCGTCACGCCAGCCGGCGCGCAGCAGGGCCAGCCGACGCAGACGCCGATGCAACAGGCACAGGCCGAGGCACCGCGGGCATCACAACGGGCACCGACGCCGCTGACCCCCGCGCCGACGCAGATGGCCCAGGCAGCGCCGCCTGCTGCGGCCCCGGCGCAGCAGCAGCCGGCGACGCAATCCGGCGCTCAGGCGGGCACGCGTCCGTCTTCCAGCATCCAGTCGCTGGCCGACAAGGATCCGACCACCTTCACCCGCGCCGAGATCGATCTGCTGGCCAACCTGGCGCAGCGTCGCGATCAGATCGAGCAGCGCGCGCGTGAAATCGATTTGCGTGAAAGCCTG
>SXGT01888084.1_pt1 | contig 14829 bp, 10 predicted proteins | sample 3176221 | NCBI WGS metagenome assembly SXGT01 (sample SAMN11356862, study PRJNA531348) | freshwater metagenome | isolation source: freshwater sample F1-120 | place: China: Fuxian Lake, Yuxi | collected 2017-12-25
ATCACCGTGCGGGTCTGGCCGATCCGCCAGGCACGGTCGCGGGCCTGATCCTCCACCGCCGGGTTCCACCACCGGTCGTAGAGCACGACGTGGCTGGCCGCGGTGAGGTTGAGCCCGGTGCCGCCCGCCTTGAGCGACAGGACCAATGCGCCGGGGCCTTCGAGGCTCTGGAAGTCGGCGATCAACTGGTCTCGGACGGTACGCGCGAGCCCGCCGTGGTAGCAGGCGACCGGCGTCGCGGTTCGGGCCGTGAGGTGCTCCGCCAGGCGCATGCCCCACTGGGCGAAGTGGGTGAAGACGAGCACGCGCTCCCCCGCTGCGAACACCGAGTCGACGATCTCCTCGAGCCGTTCCAGCTTGCCCGAGCGTCCGACGAGCGGCAGATCGTCGTCGACGTACGCCGCGGGGTGGTTGCAGATCTGCTTCAGCGCCGTGATGGCGGCGAGCACGCGCCCCTTGCCCGGCGGCTCACGATCCGGGTCCGAGGAGGTCGGCACGAGTTGGTCGAGCACCGCCTGGTACAGGCCGATCTGTTCGCGCGTCATCGCGCAGTGGTCGAGTTCGTCGATGCGGTCGGGGAGTTCGGCGGCGATCGCCGGTTCTGCCTTCGTGCGACGGAACACGAGGATGCCGTTGAGCGCGCGGAGCGCGTCTTCGGTCCCGGCCGGTTCGGTGCCACGGTCGCGCGACAGTTGCGCGACGAATTGCGGCCGCGGTCCGACGAGCCCGGGATTCGTGAAGTCCAAGATGGCCCACAGATCGCCGAGGCCGTTCTCGATGGGCGTTCCGGTGAGCGCGACGCGCGTGCGCGCACCGATCCGACGCAACAACTGCGACGTGTCGTTCGCAGGATTCTTGATCGCCTGCGCCTCGTCGAGCACGAGCCGCGCCCACGCGACCTGCTCGATGGCCTCGATGTCGCGCACGGCCGTGCCGTACGTGGTGATGACGACATCGGCCGCCTCGACCTCGGCCGCGATCTCGTCGGCCGAGGCGCGGGTGGCGCCGTGGTGCACGATCACACGCAGTCCGGGCGTGAACCGTGCGGCCTCCGCCGCCCAGTTGCCGACGACGGCCGGCGGCGCGACGACGAGCGACGGGCCGGTGCCGCGGTGCGCGAGGAGATGCGCCAGCATCGTCGGCGTCTTGCCCAGACCCATGTCGAGTGCGAGGCACCCACCGAGGCCCGTCGATTCGAGGAATCCGAGCCACGACAGTGCCTCGGCCTGGTAGTTCCGCAGCTCGCCACCGAACCCCTCGGGTTCGCGCGCCGGCTCCGCTGAGACCAGCGCGGCACCCGCGAGCAGGTCGGCGGCCCAACCCGATCCGCCGATCGATACGCCTCCCGGCAACGGCGAGCCTTCGAGCCCGAGCGCCCAGCGCAGCATCTCCGCGCCCGAGAGCTGCGGCGTCTCGGCGCGCTCCGCGAGCGCCAGCGCCGCCGCGTGGAGGTCGGCGCGATCCAGTGCGACCCAGCGGCCGCCCGAGCGGATCAGCGGTTGTGCCTCGCGTGCCAGCCGGCGCACGTCGTCGGCCGACAACTCGACGTCGCCGAACACCACCGACCACCGCACATCGGTGAGTTGGTGCGCGCCGACGGCCGACGGCGTCGACTCGTCGGCGAAGACGCGCAGCGACGCCTTCGGGCGTCGCAGCGACAGCGCCGGGACCGCCACGTCGAAACCGGCCCCGACGAGCTGCGGCCCGATGCGGCTCATCAGGTCCCACGCCTCGGCTTGGCTCAGGATCACCTCACCCCGTCGGCCGCTGCCCGAACGCACGAGCGCCGGGAGGAGCCGCTCGAGGCGAGCGAGGTCGTCCTCGAGATCGCGCTTGCCCACACCCGGGTCGGAGATCGCGCGGTCGAACGAGCGGAGTGCGCCGTCGGGCCCGGGGGCGAGCACCCCCAGGTGCCACGCGCCCTCGTCGTCGGGCGGGTCGAGCCGTACGGTCAGGTGCGTGCGATCTTCGGTGACGGCCCGACCCCAACGTTCCATGCGGGCGACCACCTCCCCGCCCAGACGCACCGGCGCCTCGAACGCGCTGCCGTCGAGTCGAGCGAGGAAGGCTTCGGCGACATCGGTTGCCGTGCGCACCCGCGGTGGCGCGGCGGGAACCTCGATGCGCCGCGCGCTGTCGCGCGCGATTGCGTCGACCATGCCCGTCAGTGCCGAACGAACGAGCGCGCGGGCTTCGACGCCGGTATCCAGCGCCGCGACGGTCCCCGGCATCTCCGCGGCGAGCGCGCGCAGTCGGCCAGCGTCGAGCAGCGACGGGGTCCAGCGAACCGAATACGAGCCGCTGGCATCGTTGCGACTTCCCGACCGGTTGCGTCGTTGGCGCAGCAGCGGGGTCATCGCTCCGTGCGCGACCAGCTCGACCGCCCACATCGCGACCTGACCCAACCAACGAACACCGGCCCCGGTGTCTTCGGTGCCCGCCTGGCCCGCCCCCACAGCGACCAACCATCCGAGAACGTCGCCGACCGGGATCGCGAGCGCGTCGGCACCACCGATCGCGGGCACCGGCACCGGGGGATGCGCGCTCCAGCCCGCCATCGGCGCGCCGGCCGCCGCGAGGAACTCGCCGACCCCCGCGGCGTCGGCCGGACGTTGCCCGGGCCCGCACGCCCACGCGACGACACGGCCGGGTTCCCACGACACTTGCAGCCGGACCGGGCCGCTGATCGCCGGCGCGTCGTCGATCGCATCGCGTGGTTCACGCGCCGGACGCGCCGGCGGGCCGAGGCCGGCCGCGCGTTCCGAGGTGAGTCGTTCCCATGCCTCGGCGAGCCGCCGATGCTCCGCGGTGAGATCGGCGAGCACCTGCGCGCGTTCCTCGCCGCGCAGGCCGCGCGCCGACTCGAGACCTTCTTCCGCGCCGCGCAACAGGTTCAGCAGCGAGGCGCGCCAAGCCGCGCGATCTGCCTCGAGGACCGCCAGTTGCTCAGGGGTCGCTTCGCCGTCGGCCTCGGCGCCGACATAGATGTCGAACTGCCAGGGCGCGACCGCGGTCGACGCAGACGATGAACTCAGGATTCCGCCGTTTCGACGCGCTTGCGGGTCACCTCGGCGCGGCGTAGCTTCGGCCGACGCGGCTCCGGTGACCGCGACCGTACCCGGTCGGATGCCCTGGCCACGATCACTCGGGGGCGGGGCCGGCCCGCAACCGGAGGAGTCGGGCGGCGCGCTTGGCGCGGTGGCGACGGCGCGAGGGGTAGATCCCCCGGTGTCCCGAACACAGATACGCGGCACCGCAGACGACGACGAAGGGGACGGCGGCTCGGGCCCCGAACAACTCGACCCCCATGACCGCGCCCGCGAGCGGGGTATTCGCGGCGCCCGCGAACACCGCGACGAACCCGAGGACGGCGAGCAGCGAGGTCGGGGTCCCGAGCGGAGTCCCCAACGCGGCGCCAAGCGTCGCCCCGATCACGAACAGCGGGGTCACCTCCCCGCCGGGAAACGCGCAGCCGAGCGTGACCGCGGTGAAGGCGATCTTGAGCGCGAAGACCGAGAAGCCGAGCGCCTCGCCGTCGAACGCCCGGTCGAGGAGCGGCAACGAGAGTCCGAGCGAGTCGCGACCCACGACGGTTGCGAGACCGACGATCGCGAATCCGCCGAGCACCGGTCGCGCCGGGGGCCACCGAACGCGACGAGCGAGGAGCGATCGGATGCCGTGCGTCAACTCCACGAACGCGGTGCCGGCGAGGCCGAACGCGAACCCGGCGACGGCGATCTTGCCGAGCAACGCTGCATCGAGGTCGACGATGAGGTGCTCGTGACGAGGGTGGTCGTAACCGAGCGCTGCGACGACCGCGTCGCCGACGAACGCGGCCGCGGCTGCGGGCAGGATCGAGCCCCACCGGTGGCGGCCCAGCGACTGCACCTCGAGTGCGAAGACCACACCGGCAACGGGCACCCCGAACACCGCGCCGAAGCCGCCCGCGAGCGCGGCGACGAGGAGTGTGCGCCGGTCGTCGTCGTCGAGACGCAACACGCGCGAGACGCGGTCGGTGAGGCCACCCGACATCTGCACCGCGGTGCCTTCGCGGCCCGCGGAACCGCCGAACAGGTGGGTCACCCACGTCCCGAGGAGCACCAATGGTGCGAGCCGGCGCGGAATCCACTCCGTGGGCGTGTGGATCTCGTCGACGAGCAGCGCGCTGCCGTGCACGGCACGACCGCCGAAGTGGTGGAACGCGAGGCCGAGGCCGAGGCCGGCGGCGGGCAGGAACCAGACCAGCCCACCGTGGTCGAGGCGGATCCGCGTGACCCGATCGAGGCCCTCGAGGAACACGTAGGCGGCGAGACCCGCGAGCACCCCCGACACCGCACCGAGTGCGATCCGCAAGGGCAGGCCGACCGCGGGACGACGCGGCGCGCTCGGCTCCATCGGAGGAGTCTCGCACGCGCCCTGGCGCGCCCGAACCCTGGCGCGCCCGAACCCTGGCGCGCCCGAACCGTGGCGGGCCCGAACCCTGGCGCGCCCGAACCGTGGGCGCGCGATGATCTGCGGCGCACCGGACATCGAGCCAGGAGGAACGCCATGGTCGGCGCGCCCGGACCCGTCCTGCTCGTCGGAACCCGCAAGGGCTTGTTCGTCGTCACCGGCGACGACACTCGCACCGCGTGGGAGATCGGCCCGCCGCACTTCCTCGGACACATCGCCCAACACGCCGTCGTCGATCCGCGCGACGGCCGACGCCTGCTGCTCGCGGCGAGCACCGGTCACCTCGGACCGACGGTGTTCCACTCCGACGATCTCGGCAGGACGTGGGCCGAGGCATCGCGACCTCCGGCGTTCCGCGCCGGCGATCCGCTCGGGCGCAGCGTGAACTCCGTCTTCTGGCTGAGTCCCGGCCATCGTGAACAACCCGGCGTCTGGTACGCGGGTGGCTCACCGCAAGGGCTGTTCCGAAGCGCGGACGGTGGCGACACCTGGGACCCCGTCGACGGCTGGAACGATCACCCGCTCTGGGCGACGTGGGCGGAGTGGCCCGAGCAGAACACGCCCGACGGATCGATGCTCCATTCCATCAACATCGATCCGCGCGATCCCGACCACCTCTACATCGGGTTGTCGTCGGGCGGCGTGTTCGAGTCGACCGACGGCGGCAGCGACTGGCGGCCGTTGAACGCCGGCTGCGAAGCCGCCTTCATGGTCGAACTCGAGCCCGAGTTCGGTCACGATCCGCACTGTGTGCGCCTCCACCCGCTCCGACCCGACCGGCTCTACCAGCAGAACCATTGCGGCGTCTACCGGATGGAGCGCGCCGAGGGTCGGTGGATCCGCATCGGTGAGCAGCTCCCCGCCGAGGTCGGCGACATCGGCTTCCCGATCGAGTTGCACCCGCGCGATCCCGACACCGCGTGGGTGTTCCCGATGGACGGCAGCGATGTCTGGCCGCGCACGAGCCCCGATGGTCGGCCGGCGGTCTACGTCACCCGCGATGCGGGCGACACGTGGACCCGTGGCGACACCGGCCTGCCCGACCGTGCCTGGTTCACGGTGAAGCGTCAGGCGATGACGGTCGACGACGAAGCGACCGTCGGCGTGTACTTCGGTACGACGAGCGGTGAGGTCTGGGCGAGTCGCGACGAGGGCAACGGTTGGGAGTGCATCGCGCGGCACCTGCCCGAGATCTACTCCGTCGAGTTGGCACGGCCCGCCCCAGGCGCATCGGGCACCTCGGGCGCCTCGGGCGACCCGTCGAGTTCGTGAAGGTCGCGATCCCGACCCCGTTGCGCTCGTACACGACCGGCGCGTCGGCCGTCGTCGCGCATGGAACCACGCTCGACGAAGTGTTGCACGATCTCGATCGACAGTTCCCCGGGATCCGGTTCCGTGTCGTCGATGAGCAGGGCCGGCTCCGTCGCCACATGCGGATCTTCGTCGATGACGACATGGTTCGTGACCTGGCCACCATCGTCCGCGACGATCACGTCGTGACGTTGATGCAAGCACTCTCGGGCGGTGCCGGACCCGCCGATGGCGGTCAGCGGGTCGATCGGTCGGTCCGCAGGTACACGAACCAGTAGACGAGGCCGACGAGCACGGCGCCGCCGATCACGTTGCCGATGGTCACCGGCACGAGGTTGTGGGTCACGAACCGTCGCCAGGTCAGGCTGCCACCGTCGTCGCCGCGGAACAACGCGACCGGGATCAGATAGGCGTTGGCGATGCTGTGCTCGAATCCCGCTGCCACGAACGCCGACACCGGCAGCATGATCGCGAGCACCTTGTCGACCACGGTGCGCGCCGCGAAGCACATCCACACCGCGAGGCAGACGAGCACGTTCGCGAGCACACCGAGCAGCACCTCCTGCCCGAAACCGCGCGACAGCTTGCTCGTGGCGATCGTCGTCGCCCGGACCCCGACCGCGCCCGCGGCTCCATCGAGATGACCCGAGAGGTGCACCACCCAGGCGACCGCGATCGCCGCGGCGATGTTGCCGGCGTAGACGATCGCCCAGTTGCGCAGCAATGCGCGCGTCGAGATCCGCCGGCCGGCCCACGCCATGACGACGAGGTTGTTGCCGGTGAACAACTCGGCACCGCCGACCACGACGAGCACGAGACCGACCGAGAACACCACACCGCCGAGCACCTGTGCCGCACCGTAGGGGAGCGCCGCGTCGGGCCCCGGAGTGGTCGCGACCGTGAAGAACAGCGCCCCGAACGCGATGAAGGCCCCGCCGAGGAGCGCGAGCACGAACATCGACAGTGCCGGCTGGGCCGCCTTGGACACGCCCGCCGCCTCGGCCCGCCGCGCCATCGCCGGCGGCAGCCTCGCGTCGAACGCGCCAGGCTCACTCGGATCACCGACGGCGTCCGGATGACCGACAGCGCCGGGCTCGGGAATCACCGCGTCACCCACGTCGCCGATCGTGCCGGTCGCCGCGCGCCGACTCCAGGGCCTTTCGGCCCGATCGGTTCATCGGCTCATCGTTCATCGGCCGATCGGTTCATCGGCCGATCGGTTCATCGGCCGATCGGTTCATCGGCCGATCGGCACGCGGCAACTCGCGCGATCGTGGCGAACGAGCAGTAGTAGAAGTCGGCGTCCCACCCGACCGCCGGGAACACGACGGACTGCACCGGGCTGTCCGAGTCGATGCGCATCCGTTCCGCGCCCGACTCGATGTCGAGCACCACGATCTGATCCATCATCCGCGCCGCGTCGTGATCGGTGGTCACCAAGGAACCCGAGGCTGCGAAGAGCAACGGATGGCAGGCGTGGTTCTGGTCGCGCCGCCACAGCGGGGTCGTCGATCCGTCGTCCCCGACATCGAAGGCCGCGATCACCCCGTTGCCGCTGTCGTAGCCGACCACGATCCGCCGCTGCTCGTCGACGATCGGCGGGTTCGCGACCACACCGCCGGGAAGTCCGCAGATCTCTGTGAGCGTCGCCACACCGGTCGCCAAGTCGACGCGCACCAGGTGGAGTGGCGCGACGTTGACGCCCTGACCGCGGAACGTGCCGACGTACCGCTCGCTGCCGAAGCCGTTGTCGAGGAACCAGGCGGCACCGAGCGCGATCGCAGCGTCCCATCCGTAGGTCTGACCCTCGACCGTGCGGTAGCGACCGGCGAACCCGGTATCGATCGCCAGTCGCGCGCCGTCCCAGCGGGCACGGTGGAGCGTCTCGGTGCCGACGACGTAGACGGTGGCGCCGTGGGCCGACAACCGCGCGATCGAAGGTTCCGGCATCACCACCCGCGCGACGATCTCGAGGCGTTCGGGTTCGAGGATCAACAACTCGGTGGGTTCGTCGACGTGGCCGGCGGGATCCGCTCCGGGGAGGATCCCGCCGAAATCCTTGGTCGCGAGGTGGCCGTCGGGGAGGATCACGAAGCTGTTGTACGGCTTCACCCGCGGCAGGCGGCGCGTCGCCACGACCTCGAGGTCGGCATCGAGTCGATGTGCGTGCGCGCCGAACACGACGTAGAGCGAGCCGTTGGCGTGCGCCGCGAGACCACCCGGCCAGGTCGGCCCGCCCGCCAGATCGGCAGAACGCGCGACCGTGGCGAGCGACACCGGATCGAGGCGCTCGACCCAAGCGATCGCGTCCGGGCCCGCGGTGTGGCGTAGCGCGTACACCTCCCCCGGCGCTCGGAGCACGACCATCGTCGTGGCGATGGCCTCGCGCGACGTCACGGCCATCGTCGCGCCCGCGGCATCGCCACCGAAGTCGCGGTCGGAGGTCTGGCTCCGTCGCGGCCCGCCGTCTTCGCCCGGCCAGGGGCTCGGCCAATATCCCGGTGCCGTCACCGTCATACGGGGGCCTCGAGCGCGAGCCGAGGTTCGTGGCGTCGGGGTTGATGGTCCCAGAGGTCGGCGAGCAGGTCGGCACGGCGCCCGGCGTGGCTCGGCTCGTCCCAGAGATTGCGCTGCTGGAGCGGGTCTTCGCCGAGGTCGTACAGCTCGCCCTCGGTGCCGTCGTGGACGTGCCCGGGCCGGTACGCGGTACAGACCCAACCGTCTCGGGTGATCGTGCGGAGGTACACGGCGACGCCGAACAACTCGCTGTCCCACTCCGTGAGCGCACGCTCGAAACCGCGCCGCGCGGCGTCGGCATCGTCGAGCGGGAGGGGTTTGCCCTGCATCCACGCGCACGGCTCCAGGCCCGCGATCGCACCGAACGTCGGCGCGAGGTCGACCAGTCCGACGGGCGCCGTCACGACCGCAGGCGCCACGTTCGCGCTCGGCGCTGGCCGCCACACGAGCGGGAGCCGCATGAGCCCGTCGACGTGATACGGGCCCTTGAAGAGCAGTCCGAAGTCTCCCTGGAGCTCGCCGTGATCCGTCGTGAACACGATGTCGACGTCGTCGGTCCAGCCGCGACGCTCGATCGCTGCGACGACGCGTCCGAGCGCTTCGTCGATCAGTTCGCACTCGATCGCGTTCCGCGCGTTGACCTCGCGCACCTGGTCGTCGGTGAGGGTCGCGGGGACCCAGTCGCGCGGCGCCTCGTAGTTCGACACGAGCGTCCCGTCGTACCACATGCGCCAATGGCGCGGTTTGTCGTCGAGAATTCGTTCGCGCTCGGATCGATAGACCGGGTAACCGGCCGGGAGCGGCACGTCGCGCCAATCGACGCGGCCGAGTTCGGAAGCCGGCGGATCCCATGGGTGGTGCGGATCGGGGAAGCTCATCCAGCAGAACCAGTCGTCGTCGGCCGCGAGCGAGTCGAGCCAGTCGATCGTCCGGTCGGCAACCCATTCGGTGTGATACCAATCGCGCAGCACCGGGTTGTCGTGCACCTGCGGCGCGCCGGTCGCGCCCCCGCCCGCAGCATTCACGTTGAACGACGCGTCGATCGCGGAGTAGTACATCCCGATCGCTTCGGGGTGTTCGCGTGCGAGCCATTGCGCGTAGTGGAGCATGCCGGCCGCGCCGTGGGTCGCGAACTCGAGGTGGTCGAAACCGCGGTGCGGACCGACGGAGCCGTCGGCCCACGCACGGGTCGCGGTCGGTTCACCCGACCGGGCGAGCATGTTCTCGGTGAAGCGACCGAACGGATCCATGAACGGCTCGAAGTGCGCCTTGCCGATCAGCGCGGTCCGGTACCCGCTGCGCTGGAGTTCCGCTGCCACCGACGGCGCGTCGACCGGGAGCGGGACGCCGTTCATCCAGACGCCGTGGGTGCTCGGGTATTGACCGGTGAGGATGGTGGAACGCGACGGCATGCACACCACCGACTGGGGCACCGCGCGTTCGTAGCGGATGCCGTCGGCCGCGAGCCCGTCGACGACCGGGGTCCGCGCGAGAGCGCCTCCGTTGCAGCCGAGCGTGTCGTAACGCTGTTGATCGGTCGTCACGAACAAGATCTTGCGGCCCATCGTCATGCACTCCTTGCGTCGTGCGGGCGCGGTTCGGATTCGAGCTGGCGGCGGAGTTCCACGAGCGCCGCACCCGTCGCGCCTCCGATGATCAGCGCCATCGCCGGGGGCTCGCAGTCGGTCGCGTACGCCACGAGGCTGCGACCGTCGCCGAGGTCGAACACGTCGATCGTCCCGAGATGGTCCCGCACGATCGGGACGTCGAGACGGTATTGGAACCGGCGCGCGACGGGATCGATCGTCACGATCTCCTCGGGCATCGGGAGACCGGTCGCGGTCGTGATGGTGCGGCGCGTCCCGTCGACGTCGGAGGCGACCATCCCGGGGAACCACTCGTGGATCGCTGCCGGATCACCGACGCGACGCCACACGTCGTCGGCGTTGCGGTCGATGATGACCTCTCGCCGTACCGTCGCCACGCGCCGGCCCTACTGCCGGCCCATGGCGGCACGTTCGTCGGCCACGGCGTTCGCCGCGGCGTCGGAGCGCGACTCCGAGACGAGTTGGATTTCGACCCTGTCGAGCGTGCCTTCGAATGGGAACGCATCCACGTAACGATTGCTCACCGGCGAGCCGTGGTCGTACCCGACGCTCGGTCCGAGGCTCGAGATGATGCGCATCGCGAACGCGACGTCGAGGGTGCCGCACTCCGCGCCGTCGATCACGAGCACGGCATGTCCCCCGTTGCCGCCACCTCTTCCGGCACGACGGAAGCGCACTCCGACCACCGAGGATCCCGTCGGGACCTCCCGCGTCGACTCGACGATCTGGTGCTCGCCGAAGCAGTTGTAGTCGAACACCAGCCGGTCGCCCTGGACGAACAGCGACAGACCCGAGTTGGCGGTGCCGGTCGCGTAGATCACACCGCCCGCGCCGGCGGGCCGTTCGATCTGCGCGTCGAGGTCCCAGCTCCGGCCGCCGATCGCGGCGCCCACCTGCGCGGGCATCGGCGCCATCGGGGGACGGTAGGTGTAGTGCCGGTCCTCGGCGTGCGGTGTGCGCGCCTGGAACCGCGCACCGAACAACTCGATCGTGCGGTCGTCGAGAGGAAGCACGTTGTGTGCCGCGGCCTCGCGCCACCATCGCTCGGCGAGTTCGGCCACCTTGTCGGGCATCGCCGCGGCGAGGTCGTTGCACTCCGAGCGGTCGTGCTCGAGGTGGTACAGCTCCCAGGTGTCGTCGTCGAAGGGAACGCCGGCCTGGTGACGCGTCACGAGCTTCCACCCGTCGGCGGTGATGCCGCGGTGCCCCATCATCTCGAAGTACTGCACGTCCTTGCGGGTCGGGGCCGCCGCGTCGTCGAGCGAATAGAGCATCGACGTTCCGGTGATCGGCAGTTGCTCGAAGCCGCGATACACCTCGGGCGCGACGACCCCGAGCGCTTCGTAGATCGTTGGTGCGAGATCGTTGACATGGTGGAACTGGTCGCGCAGCCCGCCGCGATCGGTGATTCGCTCCGGCCAGTGGATCACGAGCGGGACGTGGACACCGCCCTCGTGGGTGTTCTGCTTGTACCATTTGAACGGGGTGTTCCCGGCTTGTGACCACCCCCACGGGTAGTTCGTGTGGCTGTTCGGTCCACCGATGTCGTCGAGCCGATGGATCGCCTCGTCCGGTGTCTCCAGGATGAAGTTGAAGTACTTCCACTCGTGGAGCACCCCGAATGGTCCGCCCTCCTGGCTCGCCCCGTTGTCGGAGAGCAGCACGATGACGGTGTTGTCGAGCTGATCGAGATGCGCGAGCGCGTCGATGAGTCGGCCGATCTGCGCGTCGGTGTGGTCGAGGAACGCGGCGAAGGCCTCTTGCAGCCGAGCGGCGAGGAGGCGGTGGTTCGCGGGGAGGTCGTCCCAGGCGTCCACGCCCGGGTTGCGCGGTGCGAGCTGCGTCTCGGCCGGGATGACCCCGAGCTCGAGCTGGCGGGCGAACCACTCGTCGCGGATCGCGTCCCAGCCTTGATCGAATCGCCCGCGGTACTTCGCGAGGTATTCGTCGGGGGCCTGGTGCGGCGCGTGGGTCGCACCGAACGCGAGGTACATGAAGAATGGGCGATCCGGGCGGATCGACTTCGTGTCGTGCACGAACCCGATCGCGTGGTCGACGAGATCCTCGCTGAGGTGGTAGCCGTCGGCGACCCCTTTGGGGGGATCGACCGAGTGGTTGTCGTAGACGAGTTCGGGGTGGAACTGGTCGGTCTCGCCGTCGAGGAACCCGTAGAAGCGGTCGAAACCGCGCTGGCACGGCCATTGATCGAACGGCCCGGCCGCCGACGCGTTCTCCATCTGACACAGGTGCCACTTGCCGAGCGCGAACGTCGCGTAGCCCTCGTCGCGCAACACCTCGGCCATGGTCGCAGCGTGGTTCGACACCTGACCCCGCATGTTCGGGAAGCCGGTGCTGAAGTTCGACACCGAGCGCATGCCGACTTCATGGTGATTCCGTCCCGTGAGCAACGCCGCGCGCGTCGGCGAGCACAGCGGCGTGACGTGGAAGTTCGTGTAGCGGAGGCCGCCCGCGGCGAGGCCGTCGATGTTGGGAGTGTCGATCGTCGAACCGAAGCAACCGAAGTGCGAGAACCCGAGGTCGTCGAGCAGGACCACCACGACATTCGGTGCCGTCTCGCCGGGATGCCTCGGCTCGAGCCAGGCCGGTGTCGAGTCGGCGAGGGTGCGGCCGATCGTGCCCGCGAATCCCTCGGGGTTGTGGAAGTCGGTCATGGTCGGTCCTCTCGGACGAACTCGTCGCGGCGGCGCCAGGCCCGGCCAGGGTAACTACTGGCAGCCATGCTGTCAATACTTTCGGATCAGGAGCGCTCGGAGCGCGATCGTCAGTGCCTCGCGCGTCTGCGCGGGCGAAAAGCCGCGCTCGCGCCGGAAGAAGTCGATCGTCTCGATCTGGGTCAACGCATCCGCGGCTGCCACGACCGCGCGACGAACACTCGCGGGCAACGGATCGAGTTCGGGAGCGAAGTGCGCTTCGAGCTGTTCGCGCAGGAGGCGGCGGCCCTCGTCGAGTTGGTCGCGGATGATCGCGCTGTCGGGGGCCCGCCGACGAGCGGCGCGCGCCGTCGCGCCGATCGTCTCGAAGAGCCCGACACGCGTCGCGACGAATCGCGCGATCCGACCGTCGAGCGGCCCGCGGCCGAGGTCGTCGACCTCGAAGCGTGGCCCGACCGTCTCGAGGTGACGTTGGATCGCGGCGCGCGCGAGGTCGTCGCGATCAGCGACATAGCGATACACCGAGCGCAGCGAGACGCCGGAACGCCGCGCTACTTGGTCGGGCGACGGGTCGAGGTCGTCTTCGGCGAACAAGGCGAGTACCGCGTCGAGCACGGCGATCCGGTTGCGGTCGCGCCGGGCGGTCCGCCCATCGGCCGCGTCTGCCGCGCCGGCCGCCGGATCGCCGGTCATCCGGGTTCGCTCGCAACAGCGAAACCGGAAGCGCGCCTGAGCGCGCAGACCGACGCCGTTCGCGGGTCGAGGCGACCGTCGAGGTGGTCGAGGTAGGCGCGCTCGACCGCGGCGAACCCCGACGCCGTGTCGAAGTGCAGCCAGCCGTCGGTCCAGCGCGAGAACCGACGCCACGCGGCCCCGACCCGTTCGTCGAGCCGTGCCTGGCCCCAATCTTGCGTCCGCTTGGCGCTCTGTGCCGGCGCGAAGAAGAACTGCGGGCGCGGGCCGACGGGCGGTGCAACGGACACCGCCTCGTGGTTCCAGTGTGTGCCCCCCACGATCATGCTGGAGCGCAACCGATCGCCGAGCCGCGCGTGCACCGCACCGCGCACATCGGCGTTCCCGGCAACGTCGATGAAGACCGCGTCGGTCTCGGCCAACGTCGCCACCTCGTCGGAGGTCGCCGCCACGTCGTAACAACCGAGCGACGCGACGAACTCGCGATTGCGCTGCGAGGTCAGCCCGACGACCCGCACACCATCGCGCTCGGCGAGCAGCCAGGCCGCCGCGATGGCGGTCTTGCTCGACGCGCTCGACACGATCACGGTCGTCGCGCCGAAGCAGCCGGCATCGCCGAGGAAGTCGTCGATGAGGAACGACGTGAAGAACAACGGCCACAAGACCATGTGCTGAGCTTCGCGATCGGCGTCGTGGACCGGGTCCGCGTCGACGAACAGATAGCGGTTGTACGCGGATGCCATCGGACGGCGATGCGCGGCGAGGTCGTGGAAGCCGCGGGCATCGCAACGGCCCGGTTCGACCACGAGTTCGGTCGCCATCGGCCAGAACCCGTAGACGCGACGACCGACGGCGACGTCGGCGACGTCGGACTCGACGACCTCGGCGAAGCCCCACACCGGGATGCATCCCCAGCGGGTGCCGTCGGAGCCCTCGGTGGCGGCGAAGAAGTTCCAGTACCCGAGCGCGTCGCCGAACGCGGCGTAGGTGACGTTGTTCGACGTCAGCGCGAAGGAATCGATCCGCAGGCGCGCGCCTCCGGCCGGCAACGCACGCGCTTCGTGATCGGTGACTCGGGTCCGATGCAGGTCGCCGCGATCCACCTCGAGTTGCATGGCCATCCTCTCGCCGCAGGCCTTCGGGAGCGCCGCGAATTGGCATCTACCGTGTCAGAACCTACCGCCACTCCGAGGCGGCGAACAGCAGCATGCGAGACGATTCAGCTCGCATTCGGGTGGGCGCGTCAGAATGAGCGCCGGGGTGAGGCGATGAAGTTGCTGCTCGTCGAAGACGATCTCAAGATCGCGACGGCCGTCCAGCGCGGACTCGAGGCCGAGGGTTTCACGGTCGAGACCTCACGCGACGGCGACGACGGGTTCTGGCGTGCGTCCGAAGGCAGCCACGACTTGATCATCCTCGACATCATGCTGCCCGGCCGGAACGGGTATCGCGTCTGTGCGGATCTGCGCGCCGCGGGGAACTGGACGCCGATCCTGATGCTCACGGCCAAGGACGGCGACCTCGACGAAGCCGAAGCGCTCGACACCGGCGCCGACGACTACCTCGTCACGCCGTTC
>SXGT01066779.1_pt1 | contig 14825 bp, 12 predicted proteins | sample 3176221 | NCBI WGS metagenome assembly SXGT01 (sample SAMN11356862, study PRJNA531348) | freshwater metagenome | isolation source: freshwater sample F1-120 | place: China: Fuxian Lake, Yuxi | collected 2017-12-25
CACGCCAAGATGTGGTTCGGAGCGTCAATGAAATTACGCAGGGGCGGGGATGTGATGTGGTGATCCACTGCAGTCAAATAGCTGATATTTTGCAACAGGCGTTGGAATGTGCGGCGGATAGAGGTACAGTAGTACTTACTGGCAGCCCGCCGGGAAAAGCGATGATCAGGTTGCAGGAGGAAATACTTCGCAAGGAGCTCCGAATTACCGGAACTTATACTAGCAGGTTGATGCACCCGCACCCATACTGGGGTTGGACTCCGGATCGGAACCGTCAGATATACTTGCGTTTGCTTGCATCTGAGCAGCTGGAAGTTGCGCACTTAATTTCTCACGTGGTTTCAGCGAAGGAGGCTCCAGAGATATACTCTCAAATGCTTTCCAGTAGTGAAAACTGGCTGGGCGTTGTGTTTGATTGGAGTGACCAGGCACACTCACTTTGAGCGATTTGGTGCGGTTTAGTTGCAAATCCTGCTCAAGTTTGGGCTGTGTTTTGGCGATGGTGTCTATCGCACGCGGCGGGTCGTGCGCAGGCGTGCGGGTTTGGGATTGGCCGTAGGTAGGAATTGGTTGGTTTTCGGTGCCTGATTGTGACATTTGCACTTGGGTCGTTGATGCGGCTGCAATATATTTGGGCTAGGTGTGGCTCCGTAGCTCGCCACTGTTTGGTTAGTGCTGGAATCAGGTAGCGCGTTGAAGTCATTCGTGGCGGTTCCCTTGGTCTTCCACATAAAATATTGCGTGAGAACACCTGCTATGGTTGCCTAGCAAATATTATGTTTCACCACTGACTGGATGAGGAGCGGGATGTGGCACTGTTGCGATGGGTTAATCCCCGAGTAAGGTGTAGGGTTGGATCAGCCAGCTGAGAGCTTTAATGGAGGAGAGTGCTCGGCTTACACCTTATCTCGTTTCCTTTTATGGAGATTAGTTTTAGATTTGAACTCATTGGCACTGATTAAGGCCGCAGGGCGGAATGTAGGGCTCATTTATTCTGACTCAATCCGGAGTGCTTATGTGCATTTATCTGGTTGTCGGCTTAGATAAGTGGTTGGGGATCTTTGCCTTTTGAGGCCGCGCGTTATGACGCGCTGAATGACCTTGTGCTGTGTGTTTACGAAAAGTCGATTGCACTGGTTTGCTAAGTATGGTAGCGGCGTCTAATGCCTGAATGGGACGTTGAATTCGTTTGAGAGTAGGCGTAGGTTTGCGACGAAAGCCGTGTGATACGGAATTCCGTGCCGAGTTCGGTCCTGAGAGCATTCGTGCTCCTTTTCTCCGTGGGTGTAGATGCGGTCGTGTCCCGGAGCTTTTGCGGAATCGCGGAGCGCACCAAGCATGTCGTCCATGGCTGCTTTGAATTCTTCCAAAGGTCGGAATACGTCAACTCGTAATGCCATAAGAAAGTGGGATGAGCTTTCTCGGATTCTTGGGTCTGATGGGGGATTGCGGGTCGCGAGGTTTCCGTAGCACCCCCCCGACAAGACGCCGGAGAGAATATCGACAAGTACGGCAAGGCCATAGCCCTTGTGGCTACTACCCTCCGGTGTACTTCCCAGCGGCAATATCCGTCGGCCATCCCATGCTTTTTGTGGGTCACTTGTGGGGTTGCCTGCTACGTCGACAGCCCAACCGAAAGGTATTTTCTCCCCTTTCGTGAGTGCTGCACCAATTTTACTGAATGCAACAACTGATGTGGCCATGTCTAACACAAAGGGTATATCCCTTCCAGTTGGGGCGGCCATGCTGATAGGATTTGTGGACATCATTGGGGCGCTGCCGTACGTCGGCAGAATTCCGGGTGACGAGTTGTTGGTAAGTGCAAAGCCAATCATATTGTGTTTTAGTCCAAGCATGGAGTGGTAGGCTGCCATGCCGAAATGCCTGCTGCGCCGTACGGTTGCAATACCAACGCCGCATTGATGGGCCTTGGCTATGCATAGCTCCATGGCCTTCACCCCAACCACAAGGCCCATGCCGCCATCGCCATCTAACAGTACAGTTGTTGGGGTTTCGGTAATAGCCGTCACAATAGGCCGTGGATTTAGGTCCCCTGAGCGAAGGGGATCGATGTATTGAAACAAATTGTTCACCCCATGACTGTCAACCCCGCGGAGATCTGCCTGCACAAGAACATCGGATGCAATTATGGCGTCTGGCGAGCTCACACCTAGGCGTTTGAATAAGGTTGAGATAAATGCGCGAATATCTGCAGCGGGGATGCGGATATAGTTGTTCAACTTAGACCTCCAATTAACTGTATGAGAACCTTTTGACTGTCGCTTCGTTTTTGTGCCATGTTGTATGCGTTTATTTTATCTGCAAATGGGAAGATGTGGGTAATTAGTGGCTCGACGTAGATTTTGCCATAGGTAATCATGTTCAGCGCCTGTTTTGTTGAGGCAAGTTCGGGTTCCGAAGAGGCTCCAGAGATACTAATTGGTCGGTAATATTTGGAAGAGCACACTGGAAAGTCGTTTGGAATTATTGGTGCACGCGGAATTCTAAAATACAACAGAGATACGTATTGCTTTACAAGATGGGCGGCGAGATTGATTGAGAATGGTTCGCCAGCGGCTTCAACGACTAATTCGGCCATAGAATGGTTCGTGATATCTTCCACGGCTACTGCCGCGTTTCCGCCAATAGTTAGAATTTAATGGGTGGCGCCATAGTATTGCGATAATTCAGTTCGATTGGGTTTATGTTCCAAACCTACTATCTTGTTTGCGCCAAGCTGTTTCAGTAGATTGGCTAAGTAGAGGCCAGCAGATCTCTGGCCTATTACGACGGCTGTTTTGCCTATCATATTTGGTAATCGCTCGCAGGCAAAAATCACAGCTCCATGTTGCTGTGCTTGCAATAGGGTCTGCGGTGGCAGGTTTACGGGCAAAGGAATTAGAAGTTCGAGTGGTACTTGCAAGCACTCTGTCGTCGCTACCTGCGTGGGCGACAGTGCAAGTACCCAGTCGCCGGCTGTTTTCGGCCCCCTTGGCTGATCTAGCGCTTCAACAACCCCGACCATTGCGTGCCTGGAGCTACTTGGCTGGCCTAGGTAGTCAGCAGCAGGAGAGTAGAACACCTTGTGAATATCGCTGCCGCAAAAAGACAAGTAACGGGGTCGGATAATTGCGGACCCCGGTTGAATAGCGGGTCTTCCAATTTGGGTTAATCTGAATATTTCGTTCTTATAAATCTGGTGACTTGCATAGGAATGTGATGCGAAGTGTGCGAAAGTAGTGATAATAGAAATGTTGCTTACTGTAGTTCAGTGGATCATGGCCCGTCATTCGCGCCGGAGCAAAACATTTTGATTATGTAATGGCTGGTTAGCGCAGACTTGGGAGGTTAGTTTATTGCTCTGTGTTATTTGTAGGTTCTGTGCGGGTTTGGTGGGTCGTAATAGATGGCGTGGATGGGATCTCTTTCGCAGATGGTGATGGTTGGAGTTTTGATCTTTGGCGCGGTCTGGCATCGCACCGAAAGTATTCAAGGTGATGCGCCTAACTGGAGTGATGCTAAATTGGGGTTTGTGCAATTTATGAGGCTCTCGATTGCTTGCTGAATTCGGTTGCACTGTTGTGGCGCCGTGTTCTAACGGAGGCGTCCTTTAATCTGGTGATAGGAAGGGGTTTTTGGTGATTGGAGTTCTTGTCACACGCTTTTTGCAGCCTGATACGTGAGCATACATGTCGTTTACCTTTAGGTGCGCGCCTCAAATGTCTCAGCGGGAATTGTGTGCAAATAGCGAAGCGGAGTGATGGGTTTGGTCTCTGCTACTGGTTGGCCGATAGTCGAATGGGCGCAGTGCGGTTTCATGTGGCGTGGGCGTGATCCGGGCGAACAATTGCTAATGTTTTGTGGCGTCAAATTCCCGGGTTGTATTTGAACGGGCCAGTGTTAAGTTTTGTCTGGAGTTGTGTTTTCTGTTTAGTGGTCGTTACTATGTTTGTGTAAAAGTGTTTTAAACGTTGGTAAAAGTGCGATGCCGATGGTGTCGTGGGTACTTAGTTGGCGTATTGTCCTTCCCGTGGACTTTATAATGGATGGTTGCAAAGCTGATAAAAATTTTGATGGGACACTGACTGAAGGTGGCTAGTGGTGAATTCGACAATGTGAATTTGTTGAGTGTGCAGTAATTTAGTCGGGGGCGCTGTCAACCGTGGCTCCACCCGCGGTCAACGGTTATACACTGGCCCGTGATATCACTGCTTTCTGCGGAGGCGAGGAAAGCGAACACCGGCTCGACAGTTATAGGTGTCAAGCGCCCTCGTAGGGCTTGGCGGGCTTCGATGGTTTCCAGTACCTGGCTGGGGTCCGGAAAAAGGCGGAGTTCCCCTTCAGTTCGGACTGCGCCTAGATGGATGCAGTTTACTCTAATTCCATATGGTCCAAGATCCCGTGCAAGACCCCGGGTTAGGCCGACAACGCCACCCTTGCTAGCAAGGTAGTGCGTGAGGTCTGCCATACCAAGTCGCAGTGCAATGCTGCCCACGTTGATTATTGCACCACCTCCTTGGTTTTTTAGATGTGGAATAATGGCCTCGCAGCAGCGCCAAGCGCCGGTGAGGTTGATGTCCAATACGTGGTGCCAATCATTATGTGTCATCTTGTCTGCGGTTTTACGCGGATAAATTCCAGCGTTGTTGATCCATACGTCAATGCGGCCGTACCGGTCGATTATTGTTGCTACGGCGGCGTACACCTCGTCAAGTTTTGTGACGTCTAGTTGCAGTGGGTGGGCTGGTGCAACGTCTGCTGCCGAGTGCTCTAGGTTGAGCAACCCTGCTACGACGCATGCGCCGCGTCTCAGGAAACCATGTACCAACCCACTTCCGACGCCTTCTCCAGCGCCCGTGACAACGCACACTAGATTTGTGAGTTCGACTGCCACAGTGTTATTGGGGAGCTAGGAGTCTTGGTTAGAGGGAAGATGTCGCGGTTGTGGTATGGGAGGCGTTCAAAGTTTAACGTAGTGTATCCCGCGCCGTCGAAAACTAGGCCTCGGCCGGGCAAGGCGCTGTAACCAGCCTTCCAGCCAGCGAGGCTCTTAGTATGCACAGCCAAGGCGTCGTCGGGAACGAGGCCGACACACTCGTAGAAGGCAGGATCTGCTCCAAGGGATGGTAATGTGGTGACCACCACGAGCAGCTGCCCCGCCTTCAGAACCGCCGCTTTTCCCATACAGAATTCCTGGCCAGTGTATGATCGTCCGCGGGCTATATATCGGCCCTCGCCTGTCCACTGCACATGTGCGTTGAGTTCGATAGCCTGGTCTCCAATTGTGAATTGGGTTAAGTTGCGGTTTGCTGCTTGTACTGATGCCGGATCAACGACCCAAAGCAAGATAGTTCCCGGAAGATTTTGTTTGAGAGGAAGTAAGTGGCACAGAAGTTCGGCGCTGCGCCCGGTTGAGCCGCCTGTTGTTGCATCGGCTGAGTCAACAAGTATCCAGGGTAATGACTGTTTTTGGCGCAGGCATAACTCGATTTTCTGCCATGAATGTACTCTAGTAGCCCACTCATTGCGCTGTGCGTACCAAGTCTCCGCCAGTTCTTGTGCTACTTTGCGTGCCGTGGATTGACTTGTTGCCGTGATCACAATACTAGTTCCAAGTTCGGGTGTGTCCAGCCATGGTTGGACGGGAAATACACTAATGTCTGGGATACCGTAACTTTTTTCAAGGCGACGGCAATGGTTGAGAATGTCTGCAAACCGGCCTTCTGTATCAGATGTATCAGTTGGCGGAATTAGGACCGCGATCTTGGCCAGAGTGAACCTCCAAGTTTGAGTGTCGTGCATTGCAAGGTTCGCCGCGCGATGCCCGGTCGCAACAAAATCGGTGTGAGGCATGGTGCGGTAGGCAGTTAATGAGGTTGCGTTCAGAAGCATGCGGCGCGTAACATTGGCGTGTAGGTCGAGCGAGACCACAATGGCTCCCGAAAATAAGAGGTCCTTTCTTACCAGCTCAAGAAGGTTCCCCTCAACGTCATCCTCGCCTGTTGCACAAGCGGATCCGTGCAAATGCAATAGAAGCACATCTGCCGGCAATGCAGTTCTCAGTGATGCCGCGAATGTGGAACGGATCTGTTCAAAGCATGTGCGGCTCAGCCGGCCGGCTGGTGAGCCGCACATGATAGCTAATACTGGCGCTGTTGTGCAACCGGCTGCTTCTAGTACATCAAGGCTGCCACTCAACTGCGAAGGCGTATGGCTTGCCCACTGCCGGACTGCGAATTCGCCCTCGCACCATACCCCACCCTGTGTAAAGAGCACGAGCTCGGCTTCATCGGGGTTGAAGGTGTTGCACTCAAAAATAAACTGGGCGACTATTACCTTCATGAACTTGGTTTACCAAAAATCGGCTCCATCAAACCCTTGATATAACCTATGGCGAAAATATTTCCGTGTAGTCCATAGCCACTGTTAGTGCCATGTTCAGTAATCAGTTGGGGTACATGGTCGGAGCGTATCAGACCTTTGTAGTTTATTGCATGATAGGCTTTAAAGACGTCAGGCTGATTTGTAGGGCCATTGTCGGGAAACGTTTCGCGGAAATTGTGCAGTGGGCCGGATATATCGCGGCAGTGTGCAAAATGAATGCGCGAGGCGAAGCGGTGAATTGTTGCGATTAGGTCGACGCCGAGTTCCGCAAAGCACCCCTGACAGAATGCAAGGCCATTGTTTGGACTCGGTGCCAGTTCGAAGAGGCGCTCGAAGCTTTCAACACTACTCATGATGCGGGACAGAGTCCACATCGGGGATAGTGGCGGGTCATCAGGGTGCATTGCGAGCTGTACATCTGCGTCCTCGGCAGCCGGAATAATGCGTCTGAGAAAATATTCTAAGTTGTCCCACATTTGTTCATCGGAGGTCGGCCCTTCTTTTGTTTGTCTTTCGCGTTCGAATTGAGCGAGGTTGAAGGCACTTGTCAATGCTCCGCCACGTTCCGGGGTGGCGTATGATGTGCGTATGACCATTGCGTCAGCTGTAATTTGGGGCATGAAGTTGTAGCAGAGGATGCGTATGCCGAGCTTTCCCATAGTGCCAAGAGCCCGCTTGTAAATTTCAATTTGTTCGTCGCGGCCAGCTAGGCCAAGAACTATTTTGTCTATTGGTGGGCCACCTTCTATTGCTGTGAGGCTTAGGCCGCATCGCTTTACCCGGGCTTGTTCGATACGCAAGTCGTCAAGGCTAGTCGGCATTCCGTGCATATCGTAGTAGACTAAATGTTCTACGCCCAGTTGTGCGAGCAGGCGGAGATTTATGTCCGTGGGCGGATTGATGACTGCCGATAGTTTCAAATGAGACCGATCAATGCGCGCGCGCGCGCCACTGGTGGCTGGGCTAACAGTCGATTCGCGCCTAGTGGCGGACGTGCTAGCAAATAGGCGGCTCCAAATGCGGTCATGAGTGGCCTAAAGCGAACGGCTTCTTTTCCGAGCGCCAAGAATACAAAGGGATGGTCTAGTCTGTCCCGCAAAGCAAGGCTGATCGCAACTGAATTGAAAGCATCTGCGCGGGTGCGTACCTTTTCCACTATTTTTACTAAATCAGCGCCGCGGTCCCGCAAGGAATGTGCGGCGCGCAGGGCTTCCTTGAGGGTAAGTTTGCGAGGTGGGTGCCATGAAAAAATTACGGCTGCGCCGTTCTGGCTTGCTATTGTCGCCACCGCACGTTGCTGTAGGAGGGCGGCTCGGTCGTTTGTCCATTCGTCGTGATTTGGTGCGAATGTGTCTGCCTCGATATCAAGCCCAGCTGATCCGAAGTGCAACATCTGTGTTTGTCGATCCATTCGATGGGCATCAGAGTATGCTGCCAACTTGTGGAATTGTGGCCCATAGATGGCCATAAATGGCGCTCGGCGGAATGTGGTGTAGACAGGAGAGCGCAGGCGCAAAAAAAAACCCTCGTCGATTTGAGTTGAAACCTTAAGGCTGGCTAAGTTTAGTTCAACCGAATGGGCACCGGCCGCGAATGCTGCGGCAGCTACGCGCTCTGCATGCGTCACTTTGCGCTCTACAACCACGCCCACGACGAATGGGGTTTTTAACCTTAGTAAACTCACCATATTGGTACGTGGGGGATCCAACCTGGCCGCTTGAAGTCGAAGAATTCGATTTCATCCCCTTTTTCAAGATAAAGGCGATGATATTTTTCAAGTTTTTCGGAATCAATCTCTACCCCGAGTCCCGGTCCAGTGGGTAGTGCGACTGAACCCTTGTGCCACTGCAAAGGCTTGGTGATAATGTCGTCTTCCTGAAAGGCATAGTGCGAGTCATATTTGTGGCAAAGGGAGGGTGTAGTTGCCCAAAGATGGAGGCTTGCAGTCATTCCTATGCCTAGTTCCCGGTCGCTGTGGATGGCAAGGCTGAATCCGAAGGTTTCCGCCACAGCTGCAAGTTTTTTGCACTGCGTGATCCCGCCCCAAAAATAGGGGTCCACTAGGATGGTGTCAAGCGCTCGCATGCGGAGCATCGGTGCGACTTGGTCGAAATTTAGTACCGCCATGTTGGTTGCTAAAGGTACGGGAACGGTTGCGCGAATCCGAGACATGCCTTCCAGGTTGTAGGTGGGATCCTCGCAATATTCTATGTCGTATTCCGCAAGTCTTTTTAGTTCGTTTATTGCGGTCGCTGTGCTCCAAACTTGGTTTGGATCTACACGGAGTTGTTCTATCTGGGAGCCGAATGTTTCTCGCAAACGCTTTATGGTTGCGCGCTCGATAGCCGGATGCAATACCCCAGTTTTGAGTTTTAATCCCGTAAAACCGAACCGGCGGACATGGTCTTCGTACTGGTCGCAGATTGCCTCGGGCCCATTTTCGCCCCCCTTTTTTTTGTTAAGGCTTTCGTACCGATAAAATAGGTAGGCAATGAACGGCACTAGTTCGCTGTCTGCTCCTCCCCAAAGATCACATACGCGTTTATTCTGGATCTTGCCGATGATATCCCAGCAGGCCATTTCAATTGCGGCTGCCACATAGCGAAGTTCAATTGTGAGCGCAGACTGTTCACTTGTAGTTCGAAACACCTCGAAATTTTTGACTATGCGCGATACCTCGAGTGGGTCATAGCCGATAAAAAATGGTTCTGCGCTGCGGAAGCGTGCCGCGGTGCTGGCTCCGCCATATGTTTCGCCAAGACCTACCAGTCCCGCGTCCGTATGGAGCTCTACAATTGTTCGGGTAGTGCCGTGCTCAACTCCCATGCTCCAGCGCAGAGGTGCTTCCATGGGTATGTAAACTGGAGTGCAGACAACTTTTGAGATTTTCATTTGTTAATTCCAATGGAGCCTTGGCGAGTTTGGGTTCAATATACCGCTAGATTGGAAGTCGAGCGTTTTTTTGGTTTGTGCGGGCTCCAGTAGTAAGAGTGGGTAAAGCAAGTGCGGTCGGGGTACGCTTCCTTCAATTTTACTTGTTGGGCTGTGTGAAGGTGGCGTTGCCAATGAAAAGGATTGTTGAACGCAGATTACAATCAATCGACACAAGTCTGGGATTATTGGCAATTGGTCGTTTATCATGGTCTTCAGGCTTTACCGCCGTTGCCAGACTTTGGTAACTCGGGTTAGATAGTGGAATTCATCAGGGTATTTAAAGCTAGTAGGTATGTTTTGCTTGCCATGTGTACTGTGAGCGTAAGCGGGGACCCGGCTCACCTCCAGCTCCGATCCACCATGGGGCGCTGTAGAAGAATTTGCAGTCAGCAATTCCCATTGGTAGTTCGCCGATTGCGGAGATACTTCCAGTTTGCGGATTAAATTTGAGTATGCTGTTTTCAAACGTGGTGCCATACCCCCCAAATAGATATATGGAATCCGGGCCCCTAGCGGCTGACAGGGCCCGTAGCGGCGTTGGTAATTCGCCAATAGTAGACCAACGGTTTTCGGATATCGAGAAGGAGTGTATTTGTGAAATGTTTTCAACTGCGCCGTTTTTCATGAAGGCACCTCCAAAGCAGAAGATGGTTTCATTCCAACTGGCTAACGAATGTGTGACGATTCCCACGGAAGGTAGTGGCGGAAGGCTTGTCCAGTGGTTAGCGTGCAATACCTGAAATTTTGTTGTGGCTGAGGCCCAGTCGTCATTAATTGTGAGTCCTCCAAGAAGATAAAGTTTTTTATTCACTGTTGCCAAGGCCCCCAATGTTTGGGCTTGTGGTAAATCTGGCAGCGAACTCCAGCAATTATCGCGGTATTCAAGACACGTTCCTGTAATTCCATTTTCATGTCGGCCACCCACAACATAAAGTCCTTCACCGTCAGAACATGAGGCAGATTCGGCGAGTGCCGCCGGGAGGGGGATGCCCTCCGACCAATTTTGGGTGGCTAAATCGTACACGTGAACAGCTTGGGTACGTACTTTTTCCGTGCCATTTTTCCAGTAACTACCGCCTGCTAGAACCAGGTTGGCGTTTACCAGTCCGGCTGCGTAACTTGCGCGTGGTAGAGGAAGCCTACTTGGGCATCCCCAAGCTCTAGCAGTAAGCAATGTTGACGTTGATTGACCCATTATGTAATCGTTTGAATGTTATCATGGAATTGTAGTTCTGTTGTAGTGGTGAAACTGTGCCACATGGCAGTAGTCGAGGCAACCTGAAGGGAAATGGGAGAATTTAGTATCTTTCCCGAATTTATATAGAGGTTCTGAAGATTGGTGTTGCAATTTGCATTCGATAAGCGGACGCGGGGCCTGTGGAGGTATCCGTGCAAAATCTTGTCAATAGCGATGCTTCCGAAAATTCTATAAGTTGCTCAAAAGCATTGTGCTGGTCAGTAGACATTTATTCGATCCGTTTCTGAGACCAGACTGAGTTGGCGGTATGGGGAAAATTGCGAATGCGGTCAAGCGAGGTAATTTCCCTCTTATGATCTGGCAATGTTCTAGCCAGAACGAATTTTATTTTCCGTGAGTTGGCATTGGTTGGGCGAAGGCACCTGCACGAGGTTTGGTTGAGAGGCGCGAGAGTTGGCTTTGTTTGGATTGGTGTTGGGACAGCAATGCACGCAATGCACGGAGCTGGGCTTGATTCGTATGTACTTCAATCGGTAGCGTTATGGCTAGTTGTTGCTTGTGGCTACGGGTATATTTGTGAGTGAATCTTCTCTATAGTCTCGGGGTGCATAATAGTCGGAACACTAGAAGTTAAAGGTAAACTTTGAGCATTTCAAGTGCGAAATAGGGCAATCGCAGGGGAATACCTGAAAATTTGATCGGGTTTGGGTGTCAGTGTTAAATCAGAGTTTGGCGCGAATGGCTGTTTCGTAGGCGGGTAGCAAGGTATATCTGTATCCGTTGCTGTGGGCGTGTCTTGAGTGAGCGGGAGTAATTTTGTTTACTGCTTACTAGGAGTGATGAAAGCTGCGAGATGTGTATCGGGTATTTTGGTTATCGAGTGTTTTTGCAGGTTTGGTGAAGAGCATCGTCTTTATGATCGGGAGGGCGAATTTTGGTTCCGCGCACAGGGATCAGTGGTCCGAGTAGTATTTTCAAAAGGTTATCGAGCTGCTGCGCTCTGTATCGTGCTAAAGAGTGCTATACACAGCGTCTTCTTCTAATGGGTATAGTGGTTTGCGACGTTTCCTATAAATGAAATTTGATGGGTTGGCACTTGTGGAGCCGGGGGTATCCACCAATATTATCTCTGATGCTATTGGTTGGTATGCAGCTTGGGGGGCAATGACCCCTTTTACAATCAGAACCTGTTTCGTCTCGGGCTTTATTCCGAGGATCAAAAGTTGCTCGAGGCTGAGGGGTGCCATGCGCTGGCTCGTAACTACAACTGTGTGTCGGTTTTCGGTTTCAATGACTGCAGTTATTCCTTGATCATTATGCCCCCAGCCACCGTGGCGGACTTTCGTTTCCGTAAAAAATCCATCAGAGAGTGTGCGCACTGTTCCAGTCACTAAAACAGGTGTTCCGTGAAGTTGGTCTGTTTTGGCCCCAACCTGCATTGTCACTTGACTGCGAACTCCCGCTGAAACACATTTGTCAACCGTCTCGGGGTCGTAGAGGACTGCCAGGGCATTTGGTATTCCCTGCCTCAATATTTCGCGCAGAAGTATGGTGCCGTCTCCTGCACTTCCCCCTCCCACGTTGTCGCCGATATCCATCAAGACAAAAGGCGCGCGTGATGGGTAAGAGGCCCTTTGTACCGCTGCAGCGGGTTGCATAAGACTCCCGGTAAAAGTTCGCCTGCGTTCCCAAGCACGAGTCGCCATCCACTTGGCGGCTTTTGTTGCAAGCGATATGTCATTATTAGCCACTGCTAAAAACGATGCCCCCATTTCTTCGACGTCAGCGTAGTAGAAACCCATTGCCACACTTGCTGACAATATTCCAGGCCAAGTCATAACTTCCTGTGCGTCGGCGTACAGGTTGGATGCTGGCATTTTGTTTGTGCTTTGACAGGATATATTGATCAGCATCGGTGGGCGTTCTATTGCTTGTACGGTTTTAATTTCTTGGTTCAGCGTGCGGGACATTAGGCTTGCCGCTTCGAACCCGCGTTCTTGCTGGTCAAGATGCGGATTGCTGCGGTAAATCACTATTGCATTAGTGTTGGCCACCATGTTTGGTGAGACATTGGCATGCAAATCTAGCGTCATAATAATTGGTGTGTTGCCGCCGACAATTCGGCGCACGCGCTGGGCAATTTCACCGTCAGCGTCAGGGAAGCGCTCGGATACTGTCGCCCCGTGCAGTGCAATCAGTAAGCCACCGAGGGGGAGATTCTTTGTGATTTCGAAACCTAGCTCAGCGAGTAGACCTTCGAAACTGCTTGTAGCAACCGTGCCGCTTGGGATTGCATAAGTCGCCATAATAGGTATTGCTGCAAAGCCAAAGTGGCCGGCGCCCTCGATAAAGCCGCCAAGCTCATGCTTGGTTCCAGCCCATCGCTCGAGAACGTCAGGGCCTTTTGTGAGGCTCGCGCGCTCAAAGTTCCCGCGCGTCGTCGGCACTGCTAGAAAGGTATTGGATTCATGTAAGAATCCTACAACGCCAACACGCTTGGTTGCGGGCTTCACAAGGCCCAGGAGTAGTTGAACAAATCTTCGGGCCCGTCGCTGCGCATGTGGTAGTTGTCCTCCAAGCGGATACCGCCTTGAAGTGCTCGGGTATAAACGCCTGGTTCGAGCGTGAACACATCTCCAACCTCAAAGATATCAGCGGATCCCGGTATGATGCGGGGGGCTTCGTGGCCGCGGTTCCCCATCCCATGGCCTACGTGGTGCCAAAAGCTCTTTTCTGTTGCAGCGTGTGAGTCCAGAAAGAGCTTTACGCTATTGTACACAGCGCTTGCTAATATTCCGGGTCGCGCCAAGGCCTCGCCCATGCGGACTGCCTCCATAACTAGTTGCCACGCGTGCATTTGCAGATCCGTTGGTGTGCCTACACAAAAGGTCCGAGTTGTGTCGGCGCGATATGGGTCTAATCCTGGAAAGATGTCAAGAATGTAGAGATCGCCGTTTTCAAGTTTGCGTAGAGTTGGTGCGCCGCCTTCCCTTATTCCCCGTTCGCCGCAAGCAAAATCGCCTTCGAATTGTACAGTTCTGCCGGCTGTGTTGTTGACTGCTTTGTGCATCGCTGAATAAACGTCTATCTCCGAGATGCCAGGCCTAAGAATTTTGCGAGCTGCGTCGTACGCTACTGCACACAAATTCAGGTTGGCTCGGATACACAGAATTTCATCGGCATCCTTTGATTTGCGCATCTGGCGCAGCGATTTGGATGCGTCCAGTAGCTCTACTCCTGAGTAATGGGATGTAATAACATTTTCATACACACCTGCGGTACTTTCACGCTCAACGCCACATCTCCGGACTGGGACTGGTTTTGCGCTGGAAAACAATTGGTCTAGCAGGCGGGCGGCGTCATGTCCGGGTGTGTCGATGCAGCGTTGAATTGAATATGATTCTAAGGTTAGCATCGTGTCACATAGTGCTGGCTGGCTTAGGGCAGAGATAAGGCAAGTCCTCCCATCCGAGCGTTGCACAAAAATGCTTGGGAAATCGGGGCTGGCCAGAAGTCCGGTGAAGTAGTAAACAGTGCGGTAATCGGATGTGACAAACAAGTCCCAGTGTTCAATTGCCATTGCTGCCTGAAGGCGGATCTGTCTAGTTCTGCAGCCCGATGAGGTTAGCATTGTTTTTTTGGGAATAGTGTTGATCGCAGGAGACGAAAGCAATTGATTTGAATGGATTGGTTGCTAGTGGGGGAAGGGGGCCCTCGCAGTGCAGGTGTTAATCTGGCGTGAGTGGGATGTCAGGAATTCAGCGCAGCTGAAAAGTGCGCCAATGTTTGGTCGATGTCAGATTCTGAGTGGGCATTAGACACGTACCACGTTCCGCGGGAAATTGTTCTGACACCGTGGTTGACAAGCTTTGCAACTAACTTTTGGTATGCAAGGGAGTCTCTTTCTGCCCAATCACGATAGTTTCGATGTTCAGTTCTCTTTGTAAAGCTAACCTGAACAACCGGGCCGATTCCGCCTACTATTGAAGGAATACCAGCAGTCTTGAGCCGACTGGAGATACCGAGCCGCAGTCGCTCCCCCATCTGATTGAGGTGCGGGTAAACCACTGGTTGATTATTGCGCAAATACTCTACAGTAGCCAATCCGGCAGCGATTGCCACTGGGTTGCTGTTGTAGGTTCCGGCGTGTGTGACTTCCCCGCTTGATATTAGGTCCATAAATTCTGCCTTGCCTGCCACCGCGCTGAGTGTAAAGCCGGATGCAATTCCCTTCGCGAATGTAGCCAGATCAGGTGTGACGCCAAACAATTCCTGAGCACCGCCCAGTGCTAGCCGGAAGCCGGTTATC
>SXGT01261970.1_pt1 | contig 14823 bp, 13 predicted proteins | sample 3176221 | NCBI WGS metagenome assembly SXGT01 (sample SAMN11356862, study PRJNA531348) | freshwater metagenome | isolation source: freshwater sample F1-120 | place: China: Fuxian Lake, Yuxi | collected 2017-12-25
ATCACGCCGATGATGTCGTTGATCTTGCGCGAGGCCAGGTTGATCTCTTCCATGGTGGCCACCACCTGGCTCACCACCGCGCCACCCTTTTGCGCGCTCTGGCCGGCCACGTCGGCCAGCTGGTTGGCCACGCGGGCCGAGTCCGCCGACTGGCGGATGGCGCCCGACATCTGCTCCATGCTGGCCGCGGTCTGCTGCAGGTTGGAGGCCGTCTGTTCGGTGCGGGCCGACAGGTCGTTGTTGCCGGTGGCGATCTCGCGCGCAGCCACGTTGATGTTCTCGGTACCGCGCTTGACGTCGGCCACCACGTTGACCAGGCGGTCGCGCATGCTCAGCAGCGCGGCGCTCATGGCGCCGAACTCGTCCTTGCGGTCGTTGCGGATCTGCGCGGTCAGGTCGCCGCCGGCGATCTGCTCGGCAAAGCCCATGGCTTCGCGCAGCGGGTTGCGGATGTTCCGGATGAGGAAGAACGCGCCGGCCACGATGCCGGCGATCAGCACCGCGACCTGCAGGGCGGCGATGGTGAGGCTGGTGGAGCGGCGCTCGGTGAACTCGGCCTGCGCCTGCTGGCGGATGTCGGTCTGCATGCGCGCGAACTCGCGCAGTGCGGCCAGGTAGGGCGTCACGGCGCCGTTGAAATTCGACGAGATTTCTCGCGCGGCGCCCGCGGCATCGCCCGCCTTCTTCATGTCGTTGGCCTTGGCCAGCGAATCCAGCACCGCCTTGCGCAGCCCGGCAATCTTCTCCATCTGCGCCTTCTCTGCGTCGCTCATGTCCATGGCCTGCAGTTGTTTCTGCAGTTCGGAGATCGAGGCCACACCCGCAGGAATCAGGTCCTTGTACATCTCCGCGATGGTCGGGTCCGCGCTGGCAATGGAGGCCTGCACACGTGTCACGTTGGTCTCGGTCAGGCCCGCCCACTGGGTGGCGATGGTGGTCTTGGCCGCCAGGTCCGAGAGCACGCGCTCGGACTCTGCGTTCAGGCTGGAAGAGCGCGCGCCGGCGGTGGCCACGACCACGAACAGCGCCACGATGATGGCAATGACGCCGGCCCACAGCCTGGCGCCGACCGAGAGGTGTCGGAAGAAATTCATGACGATGAAGTGCGAAGAGAAGATTTACTGGAGAGCGGCCGGCGCGTTCAGCAGGCCCAGTTCGGCACTGCCGACCAGCGCGCCGATGTCGGCCAGGATGAGCATGCGTTCGCCCACGTTGGCGATGCCGGTGATGAAGGCGGCGTCCAGTGAGGTGCTGATGGACGGCACGGGCTTGATCTGGGCCTGGGTGAGCTCGATCACGTCGCTCACCGAGTCCACCACCAGGCCGATCACGTGCTCATGCACGCTGATGACGATGGTGACCGTGAAACCGTTGTATTCCACCTTCTCGCAGCCGAGCTTGATGCGCATGTCCACCACCGGCACGATCACGCCGCGCAGGTTGACCACGCCCTTGATGAACGGCGGCGCGTTGGCGATGCGGGTGGGTTCCTCAAAAGAGCGGATCTCCTGCACATGCAGGATGTCGATGCCGTATTCCTCCGCCCCCAGGCGAAAGCTCAGGAATTCCCCGGCGCTGGCCAGTGCGGGGGCAGGGTGGCGCGAAGCAGCGCCGGCGGTGGGGTGGTGTGGGGCGTCCATGGATCCGGGAAGGTGGGTTGATACCGCCGTATCGGCGGTATCCCGGATTTCTTAAATCGGCCAGCGTCAGCGTTTCAGTGCAGCTTCACCAGCGGCGTCGCCCGTTTCACCAGGAAGCGCGCCACCGCCAGCACGGCCGTGCGCAGGGTGCCCAGCACCGCCTGGTGGTGCATCAGGTGCAGGCTCACGTACATGGTGCGCGCCAGCAGGCCCTGCACGTACCAGGTGGACTTGAACAGGTTGCCCATGAGGCTGCCCACCGAGGTTTGTGTGCCGAGCGACACCAGCGAGCCATGGTCCTTGTAGACGTAGGGGCGTTTCTGTGCCGGCTTGTCCATCGCGTGGCGCAGCAGTTTGTCGTGCAGGTAGCTGGCTTGCTGATGCGCGGCCTGTGCGCGCGGAGGCACCCAGCCGCCCTCTGCGGTGGGGCATGCGGCGCAGTCGCCCAGGGCGTGGATCTCGGCATGCCCCTTCACCACCAGGTGGTCGTCGACCTCCAGTTGCCCCGTGCGGTTGGTGGGCAGTCCGAGCGTGGCCAGCATGTCGGGTGCCTTGATGCCGGCAGCCCACACCACCAGGTCGGCTTGGAACACGCGCCCGGTGGCGTCTTCCACCTGGGTGGGCGTGATGCGCGCGACGCGGCATCGGGTCTCGATCCTGACGTGGCGTTCCTGGAGCAGTTCCGCAGCTGCACTGGACACTTTCTCGGGCAGCGGCGCGAGGATGCGCTCGGCGCCTTCGAGCAGCGTGAGCTGCACGTCGTGCTGCGGGTCCAGCCGGCGAAAGCCGTAGCGCGAATGCACCACGCTGGCCTCACGCAACTCGGCGGCCAGTTCCACGCCGGTGGCGCCGCCGCCGATGATGACGATGCGCACCTCGCCCACGTTGCCTGCGCTCTTGCGCAGCTCGGCCGCCGTGAGCAGCTTGAGCATGCGCAGGCGGAACTGCTCGGCGTCGGCCGGCCGGTTGAGCGAGAGCGTGTGTTCGGCTGCGCCCGGCACGTTGTAGTGGTTGGCCGTGCTCCCCACCGCGATCACGAGCTGGTCGTAGGGCAGGGTGCGCGCGGGCACCAGCTCTTCGCCCTTTTCGTCGAGCACGGGCGCCACCAACACGGCATTGGCAGCCAGGTCGAGGCCGGTCATTGCACCGAAGCAGAAGCTGAATCGGTTGTCGTGCGCCAGCATTTCGTACGACAGGCCTTCCTGGTGAATGTCGAGCGTGCCTGCAGCCACCTCGTGCAGCGAAGGTTTCCAGATGTGGAACAGCTGCCGGTCCACCAGCGTCACCTGTTCGGCGCCCAGTTCGCGGCCGAGCTTGCAGGCGAGTTCCAGTCCGCCAGCGCCGCCGCCGACGATCACGATGCGTGTTTTCATGCGATCTCCCCGTATCCAGTGGGATCGACTGTAGTCCACGCGCTCCTGGTGCGGCGCGCTGGGCGGGGCTGAACCCTTCAGACCGGTGCCGTGGCGGTCGCGACGACGAACTCGGCCGGCACCTCGTAGGCGGCGCCGTCACGCCAGGGTTCGATGGCCTGCAGGTAGGCGGCACACACCCGTTGGCGCGCCGCCTCGTCCATGCGCGACCACGCCAGCGCCACCGGCCCGCCGACGAAAGCGGCGCGGCATGCTTCATCGGCATCGGCGTAGTGCAGGGTGGTGCACAGGCGCTGGGTCCTCACGCCAATGAAGCCCGCCCCTTCGCAAATTCGCGACAAGGCGTCGCCCCGACCCAGGCGGAAAAAAAGGGGGCAGACCTCGCTGGCAACTTCGGCATCGACGATGGGAAACAGTGGCGACCAGCCGCAGTGCGCGCGCTCGCCCCAGATCGCCAGACCCAGCCGCCCGCCCGGTCGCAGCACACGCTTCATTTCCCGCAAGGCGCGTTCCGGCTCGGGCAGGTACATCAGGCCGAAGGCGCACAGCGCGGCGTCGAACGTGGCATCGGGAAGATCGAGGTGTTCGGCGTCCCGTCGCGACGCACTCACCTGGAGCAGTTGCCGGGTCTGTGCATGGTGCTGCAAGGCGCGAACCATGCGTTCGGACACATCCACGCCCGTCACCCGGCCGAAGGGGCCGACCGCCTGCGCGGCGGGCAAGGTGACCAGCCCCGTGCCGCAGGCCACATCCAGCACCTGCTCGCGCGGCGCCAGCGCCATCTGCGCAAGCAAAGCGGACTGCGCCGGTGCCAGTTGCGCGTGCCACAAGGCCTCGTAATCTGCGGCAGCCAGGTCCCACCCGTAGCGCTGCACGCGGCGTTGCAGTCGAGCATCCATGGCCTGTCAGCGCCGCGTGACGACGCTGGCCCAGCCGGTCTGCCGGTGTGCCTTGATGGCGATGAGGTCGTTGAATGCGTTCATGGCGTCTCTCCGGATGCGTTCGGTGGGTGTCTGGTCGGGTGGTCGCCGCGGAAGCCCCGCGCGAAAGCCAGTGGAACGCGAACACCGCCCCGCTGTCCTGCCCGCGCGCACGGCGCATCTGTCCCAGCGTCCGGCTTGGGTCGCCGGTCGCTCGGTGTCTGACACGGCGTCCGTCAAAGCTGACCCCGCGTCCGATCCCACCCACAGGACGCGGCCGTTTGCCCATAATGCCTTCCTCCCTTCAACACAGGAGCGCCGCCGTGTCCCAGGACCCTCTTGCCCAGGCCCTTCAACGCGTCCAGACCGTGCTGGAGCGGCGTCCCGAGACCGGCCTGCACGACGACGCGCCCGCTCGCGTGCGCTGGACCGGTGGCACGCGCATGGTGGCCAGCCACCCTGCCGGGCGCAGCGTCGACACCGACATGCCCGCCGAGCTCGGGGGCACCGGCGACCAGGTCACGCCCGGCTGGCTGTTTCGCGCCGGGCTCGCCTCGTGCGCCGCCACGTCCATCACCATGGCCGCGGCGGCCCAGGGCATCGCGCTCACCCTGCTGGAGGTGAACGCCAGCAGCCGGTCGGACACGCGGGGTCTGCTGGGCATGGCCGGCGCCGATGGCCAGCCGGTGTACGCCGGACCCGGCGACGTGACGCTCGCGGTGCGCATTGCCGCCGACGGCGTGGCGCCAGAGCGGTTGCGCGAACTGGTCGAAGGGGGTGTGGACTGCTCGCCGATTCCTTCCGCCGTGCGCGCGCTCACGCCGCTGGCTCTGAAAATCGAGACGGCCTAGGTGGACGCGCTGTCGGAAACCCTGCGCGTGGTGCAACTGGTGGGCGCCATCTTTCTGCAGGCGCGCTTCACGGCACCGTGGTGCTATCAGTCGCCCCCTGCCGATGCGGCCGCACCCCTGCTCGAACCCGGCGCCGAGCGCGTGATCATCTTCCACATGGTCACCGAGGGCGACTGCCACGTGGAGCTGGACGGTGCCGAGCCGATGCGCCTGACCGCGGGCGACGTCATCCTGTTCCCGCAGGGTGACGCACACCGCATGGGATCGGCGCCGGGCCTGCCGCCGGCCACGGCCACACCCCTGGCGGAGCTGCTGGCGCGCCGGCCGCGTCAGTTGAACCACGGCGGGGGCGGGGCCACGACGCGCCTGCTGTGCGGCTATCTGGCTTGCGACGCGCGCCTGGCCCGCTTGCTGGTGGCCGGCCTGCCGCCCCTGCTGCGTGTGAATGTGCGAGGCTCGAACGCCGGCGTGTGGCTCGAGGCCTCGGTGCGTTACGCCCTGGCCGAGGCACGCTCGCCGCGCCCGGGTGGCGCCGGCGTGCTGGCCAAGCTGGCCGAGGTGCTGTTCATCGAGGTGCTGCGGCTCTACATCCACGAACAGAGTGCGGGGCGCACCGGCTGGCTGGCAGGCCTGGGCGACCGCATCGTGGGCCTTTCGCTGAACGCGCTGCACCGCAAGCCGGCGCATCCCTGGTCACTCGAAGAACTCGCGCGCGAGGCGGGTACCTCACGGTCCGTGCTGGCCGAGCGGTTCCAGTTGCTGGTGGGCAGCTCGCCCATGCAGTACCTGACGCAGTGGCGCATGATGCTCGCGGCCAACATGCTGTGCGCAAGCCGCGCACCGCTGGCGCGCATCGCGCACGAGGTGGGCTACCAGACCGACACGGCGTTCATCCGGGCGTTCCGGCGCGAATACGGCGTGCCACCGGCGACATGGCGTCGCAACCGGCACGCAGAAACCGACACGGTTCACTGAACCGGCAGCGGCCGGTCAGGATTTCTTCACCGGCGCGGGCGAGTTGGGCAGCGTGGGGTTGCACGGGTCCGCGCCTTCCTTGCTGCCCTGTTCAATGAGCGGGATCAGCGCCGCCAGCGGCCCCACCGTGGCGCCCAGCGCCAGCGCGCCAAGTACGCGACCCACCAGGCCCTGCGCCTCGATGCCCACGTCGGGGCTGCCCAGCGTGCCACCGACCGTGATGGGGGTGCGCAGGGAGAGCGGCGACCAGTCCTTGGGCCGTGTCACCACGCGCAGGTCCAGCGATTCGTTCTTCAGGTTGATGGGGCCGGTGACCCAGATCGTGCTGTCGGCGTTGTCTGCCACCGCGAGCCGGGGTTCGACCAGGCCGTTGTTGGCCATGAGGTCGAAGCGGGCACAGCGCAGGGGCAGCGGCTTGTCGCCGGTGATGACGACCCCGAGCGCCTGCGCCACGTCCAGTCCCAGGGCTTCGGTGATGAGATAGGACACCGTGCCGTCGCGCAGGTTGATCTGGATCGGGCCGTTCAGGCTGCCCAGGATGGCGGCGGTGGAATTGCCGGCGCCGGTCACTTTCACGTTGCCCGAAAGCGCACCGGTGATGTACGACTGCGCAGGCTGGTCGCCGCCCTGGCGCGCCTCGTTGCGCTCCCGCTTGAGCGCGGTGGTCGAGGTGGCTGCCGGTGCCGTCGCCTTGGCGTCGTCCTTCTGCAAGCCGCGCAGCCAGCCCGCCACGTCGATCCCGGCGAAATCCAGGTTCGCCTCCCATTTCGCGGGGCTCGCGTTGGCGTCCAGCTGGGTCATGCCCTTGAGCGAACCCCCCGCCACGACGGTCTGCAGGGATTCGAGTCGCAACACGCCACCGTCCAGTCGCAGTCGTGTCTGAAGATCACGAAGGGGTGCCATCGTCGCCGTGCCGAAGTCGAGCTCGGCGAACTTCATGCGCACGTCGGCATCCATGGCCTTGAGCGAGGGGAGGTCGAACTTGCGCTGCGGCAGCACACGGCCCGCGGGCTGGCTCGGTGCGGGCTTGTCGCCCGCGCCGCTGGTGCCCACCGCCGGGCCGAGATCGGCGAAGGCGAGGCGTGAGCCATTCACCTCGCCACTCAGTCGGGCCGGGCTCACGGTCTGGTCGAAGAGCAGGTCGCCGGCCAGGCGGCTGCTGCCGATGTTGGCGCGCGACGCCTGCAGCCGCCACTGGGCGCCTTCGTGCTGCAGATGGCCCTTGAGGTCGAAGGGCGGCGTGGTGGGCAGCGTGATGCCCAGCGGTTCGCCCACCGCGGCCAGCGACGGGCCCTTGAACTCCAGCGCCCCGCGCAGCCGGGGCGTGCCCAGCAGCGCAGCCGCTTCGCCATCGAACAGCAGGCGCGACGATGCCACGGTGCCTTCGACCCGCACCGGCACCCAGGGTGCATCGGCCGCGAGCTCCGGGTCCTGCAGCAAGGGCAGCGTGCCGCCGGCCTTCACCTCGAGCTTCATGGGCATGGCGCGGTAGCGGCCGTTGATCGAGGCCTCGTAGCCCGATGCCTGCTGGCTCACGACCTCGCCCTCGCTGCCGCGAACGGCGATATCCAGATCCACGTCCTGCACCGCGTCGCGCCAGTCGATCTGGCCTCGCCCCACGGTCAGGGTGCCGAAGCGGGGCAGATCGAAGGCCGGTGCCTCGGGATCCTTCGGTTTCTCCGGATCGCCGAGCTGCCAGTTGGCGGCGCCATCGGGCGTTCGCAGCAGGTGTGCGTCGAGCGTGCTGGCCTGCAAGCCATGCACACGCAGCGCCTCGCCCTGACGCCAGCGGCACACGTCGCCCCAGCGCCAAGCGAGCACCACATCACGCGCATCGACCAGGTGTGGCACGTCGAACTTCGGGTCCGATGCGATGTTGAGGTGTCCCACCTCCAGGCGGGGCTTCCAGATCAGATGCAGCTTGAAATCGCCCTGCAGGCTCGTGGGCACCACCGTGGCGCGCGTCATCGCGCGCTCGATCGGCTGGCGCAGGAACGGCCATCCTGCGATTTCAAGCGCCACCACCGCGAGCACCAGCGCCGATGCCACGCCGATCAGGGCGTGGCGGACTTTGAAGCGACGTTGTTGGGTTGTCATGGAGGGCCTTGTCGCGGGCAGCGACCTGTGTGGGTTCCAGAATAGAGGCGAAGCCTTGCGCGGGGCGTAGGCGCAGGCCGCGATCCTTGTGCGCGATGTCCTACAGACGACCCCATCGATAGAATCCACACTCCGAGCATGAATGGACCGACCCGTGCACCGTGCCACCGCTGGAAACGCCTCCTCAGCCGTCATGGAGGCGCGTGACGGGGCGCTGGCTCCCGAGGCACGCTGGGAGGCAGACGGCGAGGTCTGGGTCCTTCACCTGGTCGGCGACTGGGTGGGTGCCACCCCCGTGTTTCCCGAGTTGCCCGCTGACGACATGCCGTCCGTGCGGGTCGATGCGTCGGCCCTCGGCGACTGGGACGCTGCGCTGGCCTCGCGTCTGTGGACCCAGCTCGAGCCCCTGTCGCAACGCGACGCGTCGGTCGACCTGCGCGAGCTGCCCGATGGCCTTCAGGAGATCGTCTCGCTGGCATTGAACGGCACGCCGCCCCCCGTGGCGCCGCCGTCGGCCAGCGCGCCGGGCCGTGTGACGCGGCTGGGCGCACGCACCGCCGCCTGGTGGGGGGTGAAGCGCAAGGCGCTCACGTTCTTCGGCGAGGTGCTGCTGTCTGTGGGCCGCCTGATGCGGGGCAGGAGCGACATGCGCGCGTCCGATCTTCTGTGGCAGATCGAACAGACGGGGCCGCGCAGCCTGCCCATCATCGCGCTGGTGAGTTTCCTGGTCGGGCTGATCGTGGCCTACATGGGCGCCGCGCAGTTGCAGCGTTTTGGTGCACAGACCTATATCGCCGATCTTGTGACGGTGGGTGTGGTGCGCGAGGTGGCGGCGCTGCTGGTGGGCATCGTGCTGGCCGGTCGCGTGGGCGCGGCGTTTGCGGCGCAGATCGGCAGCATGCGGGCCAACGAAGAGGTCGATGCGCTGGCCACCCTGGGCGTGAACCCGGTCGATTTCCTGGTGCTGCCGCGCGTGCTGGCGCTGGTCATCGTCGGCCCCATGCTCACCGCCTTCGGTGCGCTGGTGGGCATGGCGGTGGGCTGGCTGGTGGCTGTGGGCATCTATGGCGTGACGCCGCTCGAGTACGTGTACTCCAGCGTGCAGGCGCTGACGCTGCCCCACGTGCTGGTGGGGCTGATCAAGGGCACGGTGTATTCGCTTCTGGTGGCGCTCGCGGGTTGCCTGCAGGGGCTCTCGGCCGGTCGCAGTGCGCAGGCCGTGGGCGATGCCACCACGGCGTCGGTGGTACAAGCCATCGTCTGGATCGTGGTCGCCGCTTCGGCGCTCACGGTGGTTTTTCAAAGGCTCGACTTCTAGATGGAAACGCTTCAGGAAACCGCCGTCGTCTCGTCCCCCGCGCCTGCGCCGGCAGAACCGCTGGTGAGCGTTCGCAAGCTCACCATGGCGTTCGGCCCCAAGGTGATCCAGCGCGACCTGACGTTCGACATCCTGCCTGGTGAAGTGCTGGCCATTGCCGGGGGCAGCGGTTGCGGCAAAAGCACGCTGCTGCGCCATCTCATCGGCCTGCAGGCACCGGCCGCCGGGCAGGTGCTGTTCGGATCACGTGATCTGTATGCGGCCGATGCCGCCGAGCAGCGCAAGCTCATGCAGACCTTCGGCGTCACCTTCCAGGCCGGCGCGTTGTGGAGCAGCATGACCGTGGGCGAAAACGTGATGCTGCCGATGCAGCTGTTCACCGACATGACACCCGGGCAGTGCGAACAGGAGGCCCGCTTCAAGCTGGCGCTGGTGGGCCTGGGCGGCAGTTTCGATGCCGAGCCCGCCACGCTGAGTGGCGGCATGAAGAAGCGCGCCGCGATTGCGCGTGCCCTGGCGCTCAATCCACCCCTGGTGTTTCTCGACGAGCCGTCCGCCGGCCTCGACCCGCTGGCCTCGGCCAACCTCGACGAGCTCATCCTGCACCTGCGCAACGACCTGCACACCACCGTGGTGATGGTCAGCCACGAACTCGAGAGCATCTTTACCGTGGCCGATCGCCTGCTGTTCCTCGACGCAGAGACCAAGACCATGACCGCACTCGGCCCACCCCAGGAACTGCGGCGCAGCGGCCCCGAAGGCGTGCAGAACTTCCTGCGGCGCGGCGCACCGAACCCCCAGGAGACTTCGACATGAAACGCAAGGCCAGCGCCACGATGATCGGCACCTTCGTGGTGGCGGGCATCGCCCTGATCGCGGTGGCGATCATTGCCCTCGCGGGCAACAACCTTTTCACGCGCAAGGAACGCACCGTCATGTATTTCAGCGGGTCGGTGTACGGCCTGCAGGTGGGCGCCCCGGTGGTGTTCCGCGGCGTGCGCGTGGGCAGCGTGGAATCGATCGACATCTTCTACGACCGCAAGAACGACAGCTACGCCATCCCCGTGGTGGCCGTGCTCGACAGCAACGCGGTGAGCGGGCTCGATGGCAAGCGCGGCTCGGAGCCTGCACTGCCCGCGCTGGTCGAGCGTGGGCTGAGCGCGCAGCTGTCGATGCAGAGTCTGCTCACCGGCCTGTTGTATGTGGACCTGGACCTGCGGCCCAAGCTGGACGGCCAGCTGCGCGGCACCCGCCGTCCCGAGATCGAGATTCCCACCACGGCCACCGCCATCCAGAACCTGCGCGAGCAGTTCGATGGCATGGACTTCCGGCGCATCGCCGAAGACATCTCTGCCATCGCGTCGTCGGCGCGCGCGGTGGTGGGCGGCCCGCAGCTCAAGCAGGCGATGGACGACCTCGCCGCCATCACCTCCACGTTCAACCGCATTTCCAATCGGCTGGACAAACGCATCGACCCGATGGCCGACGAACTCCAGCGTTCGCTGGTGGCCACCCGAAAGGCCATGGACGGCCTCGGTCAGGCGGCGCAATCGGTGAACAACACCGCCGAGGGACTGGGCAAGACGTCCGACCAGGTGTCGGACCTGCTGGCCCCCAACGCGCCGCTGGTGACCAACCTGCAGCGCGCGGCCGACGAAGTGGCGCGCACCGCCACCTCGCTGCGCGAGGCGACTTCGGGCGATTCGCGGCTCATGACGGGCGCGGACCAGGCGCTCGGCGACCTGTCGCGCGCGGCGCGTGCCTTGCGCGATCTGGCCGAAGCGCTGGAGCAGCAGCCCGATTCCTTGTTGCGCGGTCGCAGGGTGCCTGAATGAGCGCCGCGCCACGCCGCCCCGATCCAGCCCGCAACGCAGTGCACCGCACGGAGGTTCCTGACATGAAAAGACGAATGATGCTGGGCGGCGCGTGCGCGTGCGCGGTGGTGCTGGCGGCCTGCGCCACCGATCCCGCGCCCGACACGCGCTGGTACGAACTTCGCAGCGAACCGCCCGGGCCGCGGCCTGCCCCGCGCCCCGGCGAGGGGGCGGTGTGGGAAATGTCGGGCGCGGTGGAGATGCCGGGTTCGTTCGACAGGGACACCCTGATGGTGGCCAGCGGCAGCGCCGGCCTGCAGCCACTCACCGGCCACCGCTGGGCCGAGCCCCTGCGCGACAGCATTCCGCGCGTGCTGGCGTCCGATCTCGCGTTGCTGCGCGGTGAGGGTCTGGTGTGGCGCGCACCGGCGCCTGCTGGTGTGACGGTCGGCCGCCGCCTGCGCGTGGAAGTCGTGACGCTGATGGCCGACGCGGCCCAGCGCTCGCTGCGCGTGCAGGCTCGCTGGTGGCTGACGGGCCTGGGCGCCACGGCCGCCGCCCCCACGGCGGGTTCGGCCGATTTCCAGGTCAACCTCGCCGACGGGTCGCCCGACGCACTGGCCGCCGCGCACCGTCTGGCGCTGTGGCAGCTTGCCATGCGCATGGTGTGAACCGGCGCGTGGGGTGGGCCCTGCTGGCCGCGTGCCTGCTCGCGCTGTGTGCGCTGGCATGGTGGCTCTGGACACCCGACAAACCGCGCCGTGAACTCGAAGCGAAATACCTGAGCGCACCGGGCGACATGGTGGCGGTGGCCGAATGGCGGCTGCACGTGCGCATCTCCGGGTCCGACGAAGCGCCTGCCGTGTTGCTGCTGCATGGCTTCGGCGCCAGCCTGCACACCTGGGACAGCTGGGCCGAAGGCCTGAGCGCCAGCCACCGGGTGATTCGGGTCGACCTGCCCGGCAGCGGCCTGAGCGAGCCCGACCCCGCCGGGAATTACACCGATGCGCGCAGCATCCAGATGCTGGTGGCCTTGCTGGATCAATTGAAGGTGAGCCGTGCCAGCGTGGTCGGCCACTCGATCGGCGGGCGCATCGCATGGAGCTTCGCAGCGCTGCATCCGGACCGCACCGATCACCTGGTGCTGGTGGCGCCCGACGGATTCGCCAGCCCGGGCTTCGAATACGGCCAGCCCGCCGAGGTGCCCGCCGCGCTCGGGCTCATGCGGCACCTGCTGCCCAAGGCGCTGCTGCGCATGAACCTGAAGCCGGCCTACGGCAACCCGGACTTTCTCACCGACGCCCTGACCACGCGGTACCACGACCTGATGCTCGCGCCCGGCGCGCGCGACGCGATGTTGCAGCGCCTGCAGCAGACCACGCTCACCGACCCGGTGCCGGTGCTGGCCCGCATACGTGCGCCCACGCTGCTGCTGTGGGGCGAGGCCGATGCCATGATTCCCTTCGCCAACGCGAAGGACTACCAGCAGGCGATGCCTGGCAGTCGTCTGGTGTCGTTTACGGGGGTGGGGCACCTGCCGCAGGAAGAGGCCGCGGAGGCCTCCCTGCAGGCGGTGCAGGCTTTCCTGCGCTGAACGCGCAAGGCCTGTCTCAGAACGGCGAGTCGGGGAAGTAGTACTTCGACGCGTTCTCTTTGGTGATCAGCACCGACGGAATCGTGGTGGTGGGCGGCATGGCGGTGCCCTTCACGCGCGATTCGGCCGTCAGCTTCATGGCGTCGGCGATCATGCTGGGCGAGTAGGTGACGTCGGCGGTGACGACCTTGTCGCCATCCATCACCTTCTTGATGTAGTCCTTCGAGCCCGCGCCGCCCAGCACCAGCTTCACGTCGGTGCGCTTGGCCTGTTCAATCGCTTTCTGCACGCCCACGGCCATGTCGTCATCCGATGCCCACACGGCGTCGATCTGCTTGAAGCGCGTCAGGTAGTCCTGCATCACCTTGAAGGCGTCGTCGCGGTTCCAGTTGCCGTGCTTGGCGTCGAGCACCTTGATGTTCGGGTGGTTCTTCATCACCGCGTTGAAGGCGTCCACACGCTGGTTGTCGATCACCGTCGGGATGCCGCGCAGCACCACCACGTTGCCCTTGCCACCCATGGCCTTGGCCATGTACTCGCCGGCCACCTTGCCGAAGCCGGGGTTGTCACCGGCCACGTAGGCGTTCTGCGCGGTGGGGTCGGTGAGACCACGGTCCACCACCGTCACGAACACGCCCTTGCTCTTGACCTGGCCCACCGGCTTGGTGAGCGGGGCGGATTCGAACGGCAGGATCACCAGCGTGTCGATCTTGTTGACGGTCTGCAGATCCTGCACCTGGTTGGCCTGCTCGGCCGCAGAGCCCGCGGTCTTCACGATGACCGACGAGCCGGGGTACTGCTTCTCGAGTTCGGTCTTGGTGCGGTTGGCCCAGTACACCACGCCGCCGGTCCAGCCGTGGGTGGCGGCCGGAATCGACACGCCCATCACCATCTTGTTCTGGGCGAAGGCGGTCGGTGCCGTGACGAGGGATGCGATGGCCAGCGAAATGGCAGAAAAAAGGCGTCTGTTCACGATGTCTCCTTGGGTAAGTTCTCGAGGCTGGAAAATGGCTCGCCGGCCCGGGGGCTGCGCTGCCGGACTTTCATCGTCGCCCTCTTTGGAGGAAGGCCACGACGATGATCACGAAACCCTGCACCGCCGCGTTCAGGTACACGCTGATGATGCTGGTGAGGTTGAGGATGTTGCCGATGACGGACAGCAGCACGGCACCGACCACGGTGCCGACGATGCGGCCCTGGCCGCCCTTGAGCGCCGTGCCACCCACGATCACGGCGGCAATGGCTTCGAGCTCCCAGAGCAGGCCGGTGGAAGGCGAGGCCGAGCCCAGGCGCGGCACGTAGAGCAGGGTGGCGATGCCCACGCACACACCGAGCAGCACATAGGTGAGGATCTTGATGCGGTCCACCGCCACGGCGGCGTAGCGCGCCACCTGCTCGTTGGAGCCGATGGCCTGCACGTAGCGGCCGTAGCGCGTGCGGTTGAGCAGCAGTGCGCCGGCCAGCGCCACGCCCAGGAACACCCAGATCGGGATCGGAATACCCAGGAAGGCGCCGTAGTAGACCGGTCCATAGGTGTCGCCGAGTTCGTTGTCGAGCGTGAGCGCGCCGCCGTTGGAGAAGTAGGTGAGGTAGGCGCGAAAGATGCCGAGCGTGCCCAGCGTCACGATGAAGGGCTCGATGCGGCCCTTGGTGATGAGCACGCCGTGCGCCAGGCCGAACGCCGCGCCCAGGATGATGGCGATCGCCATGCCCACCAGCACGGCCGCCACCGGACTGCCCACGAGCGGCGCGACCCAGTTCATCACCATGATCATGCAGCCCGCAATCAGTGCGGCCATCGAGCCCACCGAGAGGTCGCTGCCGCCGGACCTGATGACGAAGCACATGCCCACCGCGATGATGCCGATGAAGGCCGTGCGCGTGAGCACGTTCATGGCGTTGTCCCAGGTCGCGAAATCGGGGTTGAGCAGGGTGCCGGCGATGCAGAGCAGCACCAGGCCGACGATCGGGCCGGCGTCGCGCAGGAATTGGCGCAGGGGTTGGCGGCCCTGGCGGGACGGGGCTTCGACAGGCTCAGCCCGAACGGGGGTGGGCTCGGCGCTTGCGGTGTTCTGGTTCATCTCAATGTGTCCCCGTGGCATGAGCTATGAGTTCTTCTTCGGTCAGGTGGTCCGCATCCAGCGTGGTCTGCACCGTGCCTGCGCGCATCACCACCACGCGGTGGCACAGGCCGATCAGCTCCATCAGTTCGGAGGAGATCACGACCACGCCGCGCCCTTC
>SXGT01424925.1_pt1 | contig 14823 bp, 13 predicted proteins | sample 3176221 | NCBI WGS metagenome assembly SXGT01 (sample SAMN11356862, study PRJNA531348) | freshwater metagenome | isolation source: freshwater sample F1-120 | place: China: Fuxian Lake, Yuxi | collected 2017-12-25
GGCCCGCGTCCTCGTCTCGCCGCATCCGCCGCCACGCCCACCCAACCCGCTCGAAGTTCGGCGTTGCCACGCTCGCCGACCGGGCGTCGGTGCAGCCAGCCCCTCGCGGTTCGGCGTCCTGCCGTTGTGCCAAACGCCGCTGCCGGTGGTCGGTTCGGTGACGCGGCGGGTGACGGGTCGGGTGGAATTGGCCGAGCGTAGCTCAGGTTCGCTTGCGAACCTGCGGCGGAGCGAGCGCCAATTTCACCCGGCCCGGCAGGACCCGGAGGTGACTTCGTTTCTGTTTCCCCGAGGCGCGACGCTGCATTTGGCCTCTACCCAGGAGGACGCCGACCCGCGCCCCGGGGCGCCGCGTCCTGCCCGACGCCCTACCCCTCGGCGATCTGGACGACGTCGAGCGCTTCGACCTCGGTGACGTAGGCGAGGAGGACCGCGTTGACCACCGGCGGGGTGACCACGATGTGCTCCGGCCGGAGGCTCGCGGTGACGTCGCGGGCCAGGGCGCCGATGTCGACCGACTCGAGGGCGCGGACGTGGTGTCGCGCGACGAGGATCACGCCCTTGGCGACGAGCGGGCTCACGTCCCCGTCGAGGCGCTCGACGACGCGGCGCACCAACGGGTCCAGGAACACCCACTCGTCGTCCACCGTGCGGAAGGTCGGCTCGGGGAGGGGCGGCAGGCCCGGGAGGCGCGTGGCTCTCGGACCCGCGCGGTTCACAGCTTGAACTGCGCCCAGAGGCGTGCGGTGTCGTTGTCGACCGCGTCCTGACCTTCGAGCCGCAGCTCGTAGCCCGCGCCGATGCGCACGTGGTCCTCGGCCGTGTGCCACGCGCCGCCGACCAACAGGTGCGAGTACTGGCCGAGCGTGCTGTCGTCGAACATCGAGAACCGCACCGCGGGCTCGACGGGGCCGACCTGGTAGCTGGCCTGGCCGGTGACCCCCCACCGGTCGGTCTCCGCCCACACCTCGGGCGACTCGACGGTGGTGGCCGTCGGCGCGAGGTGGCTGAAGCTGCCGTCGACCAGGAGCGAGAGTCCCGCCACCCGCAGCATCGCGTCGCCGCCCACCGCCCAGGTGTCGGTGGCCTCGCCGATCTCGTAGAACGCGTTCGCGCCGATGCCGAGACCGAACTCCTTCCGATCGCCCCACGTGGTGTAGGTGTTCGCCTTGCCGACGTCCCACTCCAGGCGGCCCACGAGCAGCTTGCCGACGGTGTCGTCGCCGAACAGGTCGCCGCTGGCGTTGAACGCGCCGAGCGTGACCTTGCCGCCCCCCCGGCCGTAGCCGGCGGTGAGGCCGAGGGCGCGGTCGGGGACCAGGTGCTCCGAGGCGATGCCCCGCTCGGTGAAGACCAGCTCCCCCGCGCCCATCATCTGGTCGCGCGAGTAGGGGAGCTTGGTGCGGCCGGCGCGGATGTCCATGCCCTTGACCGGCTCCACGCCCACCCAGGCGTCGACGATCTCGATGGGCTCGCTCGCCGGCTCCAGGCCGTCGTAGGGCGCGCTGGTGCCGATGGTCAGGCGGTACTGCCACCGCTTGATGTCCCCCGCGAGCCCGACGCGGGCGCGCTTGATCTTCAAGCCTGGATCATCCTCGGGATCGCCGTACCCGGTCGAGTCGGCCTGCGCGTCGACGTCCATGTCGTACGCGGTGAGCCACACCTGGAGCAGGGCGGTCGGGCGCACGGCCGCGCCATCGACCGCGAACGGGAAGGTCCCGGCGGGCGGCGGTGGCGGCGCGTGATCTTCGGCGTGGGCGGTTGAAGAAAGTGCGAGGGCGAGGAGCATCGGCATGTGGGTACGGGCTCGAAGCGATATCGTACCACCGCCATGCTGCTCCTCGCGATCCTCGGCTGCTCCACCTCGTCCGAATGGGCCTCCGCCCGACAGATCGACACGTTGACGGACACCGTCGGCGGTCCCAAGGCCACGGCGCGCCCGGGCGACTACCTGTTGGAGAACGACCGCATCCGCGTCGCGATCCTCGGGCCGCGCTACTCGATGGGTCCGTCGCCCTACGGCGGCACCCTCGCCGACGCCGACCTGCAGCGACCCGACCCGAAGTACGGCGCCGGCCACGGAAAGGACCAGATCGCCGAGGTCTTCTCCACGGTCAACATGAACATCGCCGCGGTCGACGAAGCGGGCGAGGTCGTCGTGCTCCAGGAGGGGAGCGCCACCGAGGCGGCCATCATCCGCGCGTCGGCCACCGGGGCGCCGTTCCTCACGATGTTGTCGCCGCTCTGGGCCATCGTCGACCAGCCCGAGTTCGTCATCACCAACGACTACATCCTCGATCCGGGCTCCCCGGCGGTGAAGATGGTCACGACCGCATCGTTGACCGCCGAGTTCACCGACGCGGTGGAGGTCGAGGGCTCCACCACCGAGCTGAAGCTGCTCGAGTACGCGATGGTGAGCGGCCTGTCGTTCGGCGACTTCTACCTGCAGGGCGGCAGCGTCGACGTGTTCGCCCCCGGCGGCGGCTTCGACGAAGACCAGCTCGTGTCCGAGGCGGTGTCGGCGGGCAAGAACACGTTCGAGAGCCCGTTCCGGTACCCGTTCCTCGCGGGCGTGGCCGACGGCGTGTCGTACGCCATCATGGCCGACGGCGGCGACCTGTTCGTGCCCCTCTTCACCTCGTCGCAGACCGCGACGTTCGGCGCCGGCCGCATCGGCACCGTCACCGACGAGGGCGACACCGGCGAAGGCGACGAAGAGTACGACCGCTTCTCGGGCGGCGGGGTGTGGCAGTACACGCGCTGGTTCGCGGTGGGCAAGGGCGACGTCGGGAGCGCGCTCGACGCGCTGATCGAAGCACGCGGCCTCGCGCACGGCACGGTGCGCGGGCATGTCCTCGAGGAGGGCACCGGGGTCGCTGTGTCACACGCCGACGTGCTGGTCTTCCAGGCCGGCGCCGACGCGCCGTGGAACCAGTGGATGTCCGACGTCGGCGACGACACCCAGCCCGACGGCAGCTTCGGCGGGTCCTTGCCCCCCGGCAGCTACGAGCTGCTCGTGCACCGCGAGGGGTACCCCGACGGCGAACGCGTCGCCATCGAGGTCGTCGACGGCGAGGAGGTCACGGTCGCGATGCCGGCGCGGCGCGCGGGCGCGCTGCACGTCGAGGTGGTGGACGAGACCGGTCGGCCGGTCCCCGCCAAGGTCACGGTCGTCCCCGACGAGGGCACCAGCCCGCTGAACCGCGCCTACGGCGACACCATCGTCACCGGCAACGCGGCGGCGGCGTTCTTCCTGGCCCACGGCGAAGGCAGCGCCACGTTGCCCCCCGGCACCTACCGCGCCATCGCCAGCCGCGGGCTGGAGTACGAACTGGCGGAGTCCGAGGTCTTCACCATCCGCGAGGACGGCGCGGCCGACCTCACCCTGCAGGTGGTGCACTCGGTGGAGTCCGACGGCTGGGTCAGCGCCGACTTCCACGTCCACGCGAGCCACAGCTTCGACAGCGGCGTGTCCCTCGAGAACCGCGTGGTGACCATGGTCGCCGAGGGCGTGGAGTTCTTCACCAGCTCCGACCACGACTACCTCACCGACTACGCGCCGGTGGTGCAGGCCCTCGACCTCGAACCCTTCGTGAAGACCGCGGTGGGCCTGGAGACGACCACGCTCGAGGTCGGCCACTACATCGGCTTCCCGCTCGCCGACGACACGCTGAAGGACCAGGGCGGGGCGTTCGACTGGACCGGCCTCACCCCGATCGAGATCCTGGGCGAGCTCGAAGACCTCGGCGTCCGCGCCGGCTACGAGCCGATGCGCATGGTCGCGCACCCGCGCGACGGCATCCTCGGCTACTTCGACCAGTTCGGGTTCAGCGCCTACGACGGCAAGGTGTCGACGCCGACGTTGTCGTTTGCCAACCCCATCCTCAAGGAGCCGCTGAACTTCACCACCGAGTTCGACGCGCTCGAGCTCCTCAACGGCAAGCGCACCGAGCTCATCCGCACGCCCACCCAGCCCGAGCTCGACCGCTACGCCGCGGGGGAGCCGGTCCGGCCGTACGACCTCGTGGAGCGCACCGCCCAGGAGCAGCTCGATCTCGACGCCGACGTGTACCGCCTCGGCTACGGTCACGACGGCCAGGTCGACGACTGGTTCACGCTGCTGAACACCGGCGTGCGGGTCACCGCGATCGGCAACTCCGACACGCACGGCCGCTTCTCCATCGAGGCCGGCTGCCCGCGCAACTACGTCTACGTCGAGCGCGACGAGCCGGCGGGGCTCGACGAGCAGGCCGTGGCCGACGCGGTGAAGGCGGGGCGGGTCGTCGCGAGCTACGGGCCGTTCGTCCGCTTCGAGACCGACGACGGCGCCATGGTCGGCGACACCGTCACCCCGACCGACGGGGCGGTCACCTTCTCCATCGAGGTGCAGGCCCCGACGTGGATGAGCGTCGACCGCGTGGAGCTGTACCAGAACGGTGTGCTGGTCCACGAGTGGGAGGGGCTCGACCCCGACGTCATCAAGATGCAGCAGACCCTCGACGTCACCGTCGACAAGGACAGTTGGTTCGTGGTCATCGCGCTCGGCGACGACGACCTCGCGCCGGTGTTCAGCCCGGTCGAGATCCCGCCCGTCGAGCTCCAAGACGTCGTGGTCGAGGCGCTCTCGACCGTCCCGGCGGTCGGCGCGTTCGTCTCGCCCGGCGTGCCCATCCCGCGGGACGGGCCCGTGCTTCCGTTTGCGCTGACCAACCCGATCTGGGTCGACGCCGACGGCGACGGCGTGTTCACCCCCCCGGGCATCCCGGAGTTCATGCGCGAGCCCGTCGAGCCCGAGTGAACGACGCGCTGCCGTTTCCCGCCGATCGTCCCTTCCTCCAACTGCCCATCGCGGCGCTGGACTTCGAGACGACGGGCTTGTCGCCGAGCCGCGGCGACCGGGTGATCGAGGTCGCCGTGGTCCGCGGCCGCCCGGGCGAAGCGCCGCGCACCTGGCAGACGCTCGTACAGCCGGGCCGCACGGTGGCCGCCACGCACATCCACGGCATCACCGACGACATGCTCGCCGGCACGCCGCCGTTCGCGGCGATCGCGGACGAGCTCTCCCGGTGGCTCGACGGCGCCGTCGTCGTCGCGCACAACGCGTCCTTCGACATCGCGTTCCTGGAGATGGAGTTCGCCCTCGCCGGGCGGCCCGCGCCCCGCCTCGCGGTGGTCGACACGCTCGGGCTCGCCCGCCGGGTGCTCGCCAGCGGCGACCACCGCCTGAGCACCCTGTGCGAACGCTTCGGCCTGCACCGGGCGCGCGCCCACCGCGCGCTCGACGACGCCCACGCCACCTGGCACCTGGCCGGGCGCCTGGTGCGGATCGCCGACCCCGCCGGCGAGCTGCGGCTGGAGCACGTACAGCTCCTGTCCCGGCGCCGCACCCCCGCCGAGCTCGACTCCCTGCTCGCGGTGCTCGACCATGCGCGCGAGCGGCAGGCGCCGATCGTGGTCGACTACCTCTCCGGCGAGTTCCCGGAGCGGCCCGCCACCCGGCGCACCATCACCGTCCAGAAGCTCACGCGCTCGCGCGTGGGCGCGTGGTGCCACCTTCGCGACGCGGAGCGGACCTTCCGGGTGGACCGACTGCGCGTGGTCGACGACGGGACTACGCCACCTCGTGCAGGTTGATGTAGCGGTTCCCCTGGATGGGGATGCGGCCGAGCAGGACGGTGGGCTGCTCGACCTGCCGGGCGCCGACCTCGGTGAGCAGGATGCGCCCGCGGTGGGCGCTCAGGTTCATCATCCACCGGGCGAGGTAGAACGGCCCGGCCAGCTCCCACCCGTCGCCGGGGCGCTGGGTGTCGGGGCGCAGGCGGCACACCCCCGGGGCCACGCCCGCGGAGAGCCGGTAGCCCGCCGCCGACGTGAGGCGGTGCAAGGTGAGCGCCGACCGGAGCGCGCGCCCCACGGCCTCGCGTAGGCCGCCGCCGGCGCCCCACACCACCAGCAGGCTGCCCTCGCCGCGCTCCCACACCTCGCCCTGGCTCTCGGCGATCACCCCCATCCACTCCTGCGTGAGCGCGGGGATGGACTGCCGCGGCGACGCGATGGACCGCGGCGGCGGGGCCGCCTCGAGCGCGAGCACGACCACCGGCGTGGGCGGCGTGGAGCGAGACGCGGCCGACCGGCCGGGCGCCGACGGGATGGCCGCGGCGTTGGCCGCTTCGATGACGTCGCGCAGGTACGCGCTCAGGTCGCTGTTGGTGGCGCGATGCCCTTCGCCGACGATGATCTTCGACAGGGCGTCGTACATCTCCTGCGCGTCGTGCCACCGGTCCTCCGGCTGCCGGGACAACGTCTTGAGCAGGAAACCCTCGAGCTCTTCGCTGATCTCCTTGCGGTACGGCCTGGGGCTCGGCACCTCGGCGCGACGCACGCGGGCCAGGGTCTCGTCGCGACTGGCCGCTTTGAACAGGCGCCGGCCGGTCAACAGCTCGTACAACATCGTGCCGAGCGAGAACAGGTCGCTCCGCCCGTCGAGCGGGCGCGACTCGGCCTGCTCGGGCGACATGTAGCTGTACTTGCCACGGATCACGTTGGCGTCGGCCTTCTGGACCGCGGCGCGGCTGATGCCGAAGTCGGTGAGCTTGACCTCGCCCGAGAAGCTGATGAGCACGTTCTGCGGGGAGACGTCGCAATGGACGAGGTGGAGCGGCCGCCCCTGGTCGTCGGTGTGCCCATGCGCGTAGGCCAGCGCCTTCAGCACCTCGCCGGTGGCGAAGAGTGCGAGGCTGAGCGGGAAGTCGCCCAGCGAGCGAGCCCGCGCGGACAGGCGCGCGAGGTCGAGCCCGTGGACGTACTCCATCGCGATGTACAGGTGCTCTTCGTGCTGGCCGAGCTCGAACACCTGGACGATGTTGACGTGCGACAGCTCGGCCGCGATGCGCGCCTCGTTCTTGAACATCTCGCGGAACTCGTCGTCCTTGGCGAGCTGATCGAGGATGCGCTTGACCACGAGGATCTTCTCGAACCCCATCGCGCCGGTGGAGCGTGCGCGAAAAACTTCGGCCATGCCACCCGTCGCGATCTTCTCCAGGAGCTGGTACGGCCCGAAGGCCTGCGGCGCGGAGGGGGTGGACATCGCGCAGCCGACCTAACCCGCCCGCGTCGGAAATCGCCTTGTGGGCCACGGCGAGATCGTGTACTTGACGGCGATGCGCACCCTCCCGCTCCTGGCTTTCGTCTTCGGCTGCTCCACGGACTCCGGTTCCGACACCGGCGACACCGCCGACACCGACACCGACACCGATTCGGACACCGACACCGACACCGATTCGGACACCGACTCGGGCACGACGGGCGCCACCGTCACCGGCACCATCACCCTGCCCGACGGCAGCCCGGCGGAGAACTTCCGGGTGAACGTGTGCAGGGCGTTGTGCCTCACCGCCAAGACCGATGCCGCCGGCGCGTACACCATCTCCGGCCTCGCGGCCGAGGTCGCCTCCTACTACGTGCTCCCGACCGGCCCGAGCGAGTGGGGCGCCCCCTACGCGCCGATCACGCTGGTCGACGGTGAAACGCAGACCGTCGACGTGAAGCTCCACGAGTACACCGGCACCATCGACCTCACGGCCGACGCCGACGAACACTGGCTCGGCATGGTGGCCACGATCGTGGCCGACGGCGCCAGCTACGAGTCGGCGCTCAAGGAGCCCATCACCGAGCTCACCTGGACGCTCACCGATGGCGTCGGCGACCGGCCGCCGGTCGAGCTGCCCGACGCCGAGGTCCTCCAGATGATCTGGCTCGGCGAGTTCGAAGGCGAAGGCAGCGGCACCATGCGGTTCGTGAACCCCAACCTGCCCGCCGGCACGCGCCTGAACGTGTGGTACGCGGCGTTGCCGCTGGAGTCGGGCTGGGTGCTCGCGGGCGAGCTCACCTCGGCCGACGGCCAGCCGATGCTCGAGGGCGAGGTCGACATCCCGGTGCTCACCGCCGTCGCGCTCACGGTGCCCGAACAGTAGCCGCGCCTCGCCGGGTGCTTAGCAGTACCCGGGTGTCCGCCCTCGGTGAGCTCCGGTCCCTGGTCGCACGGCTGCGCGCCGAGTGCCCGTGGGACCGCGCGCAGTCCGTCGCGTCCATGCGTGTGTACCTGGTGGAAGAAGCGGCCGAGCTGCTCGATGCGCTCGACGCCGACGACGCCGCGCGCGTGAAGGAGGAGCTGGGCGACGTGTTGTTCCAGCTCGTCTTCCTCGCGCGCCTGTACGAAGAGCGGGGCGACTTCGACCTCGACGGCGCCGCCGAGGCCATCACGCAGAAGATGGTCGAACGTCACCCCCACGTCTTCGGGGAAGCGGCGTCGGCGGGCGCGGGCACCAACGCCGCCTGGGAGCGCCGCAAGGCCAAGGCGGGCCGCTCCCGCATCGACGGGGTGCCGCTGGGGTTGCCCGCCCTGGTGCGCGCCCACCGCGTGGCGGAGAAGGCGTCGGGCGTGGGGTTCGACTGGCCCGACCTCGCCGGGGTGTTGGCCAAGGTCGACGAAGAGCGGGCGGAGCTCGGCGAAGCGCTCGCCTCGGGCGATCCGGCGCGGGTCGAGCACGAATACGGCGATCTGCTCCTGGCGTTGGCCAACCTCGGCCGCTTCGTCGGCGTGGCCGGCGAAGACGCCCTGCGCGTCGCCAACCAACGCTTCGAGCGCCGGTTCCGCGCGGTCGAAGCGCAGGCGGCCGCCGCCGGCATCGAGCCGGCCGACGCGGGGCTCGCCCAGCTCGAGGAGTGGTGGCAAGCGGCCAAGCGTGCGGAGGTCACGTCATGAGGACGGCGTTCGGGCTCTTCTTGCTCTTCACCCTGGTGCCGGCGTTGGAGACCTGGCTCATCATCGAGGTCGGGTCGCGCTTCGGCGCGCTCCCCACCACCGCGAGCCTCGTCGTGGCCGGCATCCTCGGCGCGTGGTTGGGCAAGCGGGCCGGCAGCACCGTGCTGGCCGAGCTCTTCGCGGGCCTGCGCCGCGGGGAGCCGCCCGCCGACAAGCTGGTCGAGGGGGTGCTCGCCCTGGTGGGCGGCGTCCTGCTCGTCACGCCCGGCTACCTCTCCGACGTGGTCGGCCTCCTGCTCCTGTGGCGGCCCACCCGGCAGTGGCTCGCCCCCCGGCTGAAGGACTACGGGTGGCGCTGGCTCTTGGCGCGCGGCTTCACCTTCGTGGGCAGCGACGCCGGGCCGGGCTTCCGGGCTCGCCAATCGGCCGAGGCCCAGTTCGACCATCCGGTCAGCGAGTAGCCCGTGGGCGATGGCGAAGGCCCGTCCGCTCGTCGGCAGGTGTCGGGACGCCATCGCACGCGGTGCGCGCCACGCGCCGGACGTTGAATCGTTCAGGCCGGTCGCGGCGTGGCGCCCAGCAGCGCCATCAACCCCGCGAGCACCGGGGCGTCGGCGGGCGCCCACCCGAGCGCGCACAGCTCGTCGGTGCCGAACCACCCGGCGGCGTCGTGCTCGGTGAGGGTCGGCTCCGCATCGGCGCGGCACAGGTAGCCCACGAGGTGCACCCTGCCGGTGGTCCCCTCGCCAGCCAGGCCGTCGACCTCGACCCGCCACGCGAGCTCCTCGACGAGCTCCCGCCGGAGCGCGCCGTGGTCGGTCTCGCCGGGCTCGACCTTGCCCCCGGGGAACTCCCACGTCCCCGCGTGCTCCATCGTGGGGCCGCGCCGGGCGACGAAGACCCGCGCGTCGCGCACCACGCACGCGCAGACGACCCGGACGGGCGGCCGCTGCACCCGCTCAGCTCGCGCTGCCGTCCGACGGCGGCTCGGGCACCGGGCCCGCCGAGTAGTAGGTGACGACGATGTGCGCCCCCCGCGCCGGCACGGACTCGCCGTTGAACTGGATCTGCGCGTAGTCTTCGAGGTACGTCCAGCCGTTGGTCGCATCCTCCTTGATCGCCGTGCCGTCGACGGTGACCTCGGGGTTGCCCTCGGACTCGTCGCGCTCGGTCTCCGCGTCGTCCACGTTGTACGCCGCGGCGTGCGAGAGCTGGAAGTTGGTCATGATGCCGGTCGCCGCGAGGCCCAACGACTGCATGACCGGCGAGTAGTCGGCCAGGCAGATGTCGGCCTCGACCCCGCCGAGCATCTTGATCGCTTCGCGGTACCGCTTGCCGTTGACCGCGAACTGGCAGTTGGCCGTGGCTTCGGGGCCGATGATGCCCGACATCACGACCTCGCCCGTGCCCGTCTGCGCCTTGGCGTCGCGCAGGCCGGCGACGAGATCGCCGACCGGCGTGAGCTCGCCGTACCGGTTGTAGCAGTCTTCGCCGGTGGCGGTCGGGCCGAGCCGGCCGCTGTCCGAGCAGTCGTTCTCGTCGGTGAGCTGGATGATCATCAAGAGCGCGTCGTCGCGGACGAAGCCCTCGTTGAACGTCTCGGTGAGCGGCTTGCTCACGGCGGAGAGCGCGACCTCGAGGCCCTTTTCCTGGTCGCTGCCGCCGGTGCCGGGCTCGAAGCGCTCGGCCAACTGGTCGGCGTAGGTGCACACCGTACCGGCCGTGCGGCACTCGGACGTGAGGTAGGCCGGGGTGCCGAGCAGCACGCCCGCCTTGGTGTTGGTCGAGTCCCCGTCGGTGGTGATGACGCCGAGGTGGAAGTCCATGTCGGCGGTCTCGAGCTGCTCCAGGAAGTCGACCCCCGCCGCCTTGACCGACGCCTGCTCCTCGGTCATCGACGTGCTGTCGTCGATGACCCACAGGATGTCGACCTTGTTGGACGGGGCCTGGTCGAATTCCTCGGTCAGGGGAACCCGATTGATGTTGTACCCGGTGTCGCAGGCGACGAGCGCCAGGGGCAGGAGCGCGACGGAAAGACGCATGGGCAGCCTCGATCGGTAGCTTAGCGAACCGGCCGGCCGCTGGCGTGCAGAAAGCGCGTACGCGGCGCTCAGGGGACCACCGTGATCTCGGTCACGCACAGGTCGTCGTACTTGTCGCCCTTCTTCGCCGCCGTGAACTGCACCCGCACGCGGTCGGTGGTGTGGCTGGCCGCGAACGTCAGGTTCTGCTCGAACGGAAAGTCCTTGAAGGTCAGCGTCTCGGTGGCGCCGTCGGAGAAGCTCACGGTCGCGCTGACGGGGCGGTTGACCTGCTTGAACAGCTCGGGCGAGAAGCCGGCCCCCGCGCGAACCTTCAGCGCCGACACCGGCGAGCGGCGCGCGAGCGACAGGTCGAGCCACTCACCGGCGCCGTCGCTCTTGGGGTTGCCTTCGCACCACATCGAGTCGGCGATGCCGTCGGCGACGTTGCCGGCGTCGTAGTTGCCGTCGGCGTCGGCCGCCGCGATGGACGACGCGCTGACCGCGGCGACCGGCACCGGGCCCTCGATCGTGCCGTCGGCGAACTTGATCTCGGAGATGGCGGTGTCGACGCCCTTTCCGGAGTAGACGCCCTTGACCCTCAGCTTCACGGTCTGGGTGCTCTTCGGCGCCTTGAGCTTGAGCACCTGCGGCGCCTGCGCATCGGTGGCCGTGAACTCCTCCGTGCTGCCGTCGCCGTACTCGGCGACCAGCGTCTTGGGGCGGTTGTAATGGCCGAAGTATTCGGTGTTGTACCAGTTGCTGCCCCACACCGTGATGGTGGTGACGGTCTTGGGGGCGCCGAAGTCGGCCTGCACCCAGGCGCCGAGGCCGGCGCCGTCGTCGCCTTCGGCCCACGCGGTGGTCTGCTTGCCGTCCCCGAGGTTCGTCGCGTCGAAGCTGCGTGCATCCGTCGCCGCGGCGGTGGTCGACGCGCTCCAGGCCGTGACCTTGAGCGGCGCGGACCAAGCGGCGGAGAGGCAGAGAACGGTCAGGAGCATCCGATAATCCTCAGAAGTTGGCGGTGAACGAGGCGCGAGCCCCCTCGAAGCCGGGGAGTGAACGACACTGGCCGCCCGCGCACCGGATCCCGGCGCGGTAGGCCCCATAGAACGCCTTCACGGTCGTGGCGCTGGTGGGCTGCCACTGCACCTCCCCCGCCATGTACACGTTGTCGCTCACGTTGCCGGTCGAGGTGATGAGCGGGTTGTCGCTGTAGTCGGCGTACACCAGGAGCGCCCACGGCGTGCCGATCTTCAGCGCGGCGGTGCTGGAGAAGTCGGTGTAGTCCTGCTGTTGCACCGGGTTTTCGCCCCAGTGGTACCGCAAGACGCTCGGCGCCAGCTCGATGCTGAGGTGGTGCGCCAGGGGGATGGTGATGGCGAGGTCGGCGTGCACGGTGCTGTCGCCGGGATTGGCGGCGGGGGAGTCGTCGCGGAGGTCGGTGCGGTAGCCCGCGTTGGCCAGCATGTGGAACTCGCCCACCACGGCGACGATTCCGCCCAGCCCGTGGACCACCGTCTCCGGGGCTTCGTTGAAGTGGACGCCGCCGAGGTCCTGGTCGCGGAACGCCGCCGCCGAGACGTAGGGGGTGACCATGCTCCCGCCCTGACCGAGCGCGAAGTCGGTGCGCACCCGCCCGCCGAAGATGTCGTTGCTGTTGAGCGTGGCCGAGGAGTCCTCGGTGATGGCCCGCTCGTACTCCAGCGAAGGGCCGGTCGAGAGCTCGTAGCCGTCCAACCCCGAGAACTGGTTGAGCCACTCGGTGTCGCGGTACAGCTTGCCCTCCACGAGCACGCTCGCGATGCCCGGGTACGCCGACGCGCTGAGGTACGCGCCGTACCCGTGGTCGGCCGTGATGTCGTCGGCGCCGTAGGCGATCCAGTCGAACGCGGCCCCGAGGTCGAAGGGGCCGACCGACGACGCCTCCACGGTGGCGCCGACCACGCCGGCGTCGACGTCGCCGCCGTAGGTGGAGAACGGGTCCTGCGCCTCGTCGAGCTGGCGCACGAACTGGTACGCCACGCCGTGCGCACCGAAGCGGACCCGCCCGAAACGCTCGATGCGGACGCCATGAACGCCGTGGGGGCGGTCGGCGCGCAGGTTCAGGTTGGGGTTTTCCAGGCGCACCTGCTGCGGGTTGGCCAGCGCGGTGACCGCCGTGACCTCCCAGTCGCCGGCGGTGAGCTTGCCGTGGGCGCCCCGCAACGACGTGTCCACGTCGATGTCGGTGTTCTTCACGACGTTGAGCGCGAGGCCGCGGCCGAAGGCCTGGTAGGAATCGCCGAGCGTCCACGCAAAACCGCCGGTGGTGCCCTGCAGCCACACCTTCTCGACCGTGAACCACCAGTTCGGGTGCGGGCCGACCAGGCCCTCGCCCCACAGCTCACGCTCGAACACGCGCTCGTCGTCGAGGATGTACTCGTTGGAGAACAGGGTGACCGCGTCGAGCTGCGCACCGAGCAGGAGAAACGAGCTTCCGCCCGACACCTGCAGGCGCTGCACGACCTCCTGGTAGTCGAAGACCGGCTCGTCGGGGAAGTCGGGCAACCGTTCGTCGGACTGGTAGTGCCGAAACCGGAACTCCTCGAGCCCGTGGGTGGCGCCCCCCTGGAGCGTGCCGGCCACGGGCGCGACCGTGGTGGGCGCCGGGTCCGGGAGGTCGTCGGCCAAGGCCGGACGCGGCGCGCACAGCGCGAGCAGCACCCCGAGCCCCGACGAAGCGACCACCCGGCCCATCGTCACTTCGCCATCAGCTCGACGAGCTCGGCCTTGAGCGCGACCTCGTCGCCGGGGTTGTAGCCGGCGTGGACCTTGGCCACCTGGCCCGCCTTGTCGACCAGCACGTTGAACGGCAGGGTCTTGGCGGGGTTGAACTGGCTCACCACCGTGGTCTGCGGGTCGCGGAGGATCGTGTAGGTGAGCCCCTTCCCCTTGACCAGCGGCTTGACCGTGGCGTCGAGCTTGGCATCGTCGGTCGAAATCCCCAGGATGACCAGGCCCTTGGGCCCCAGCTCCTTGTGCATCGCCTCCAGGTGGGGCATCTCGACCTGGCAGGGGCCGCACCACGTGGCCCAGAAGTTGAGGAGCACGACCTTCCCGGCGTATTGCGAGAGCTTGTGCTGGGTTCCGTTGAGATCGCGGAGCGCGAAGTCGGTCGCGGAGGCGGCCTGCGCGGGCGGCGCCACGACGAGCGCGGCGGCCGAGACCCCGAGCGCGAGCGCGGCGACGAAAAGGGGGCGGAGGTACGACATGCGGAGCGGCTCCTCGGGCGGGGGTTGTTTACCCCAAACGCGCGACCCCGAAAAGACGTCGTCATGGAATGCAACAGGAACCTGACTCGCCGGCCACCCCTTGCCGGACTATGGACGCCGCGATGCGCGCCCGCGTGCTCGTCGTCGACGACGAACCCTCGATCCGAACCGTCCTCAAGGCCCACCTCACGCGCGACGGCTTCGACGTGGCGGTTGCCTCCGACGGGGCCGAGGCGGTCGCCGCCCTCGGCGCCACCCCGTACGACCTGGTCATCAGCGACCTGAAGATGCCGGGGATGAGCGGGCTCGAGCTGTTGGCGTGGTGCATCCGCGAGCAGCCGGGCCTGCCGGTCATCCTCATCACCGCGCACGGCACGATCGATGCCGCGGTCGAAGCGCTCAAGCTCGGCGCGCAGGACTTCATCACCAAGCCGTTCGACCTCGACGAGCTCAAGCACTCGGTCGAGAAGGCGCTGCGGGTGGAGCGCGCGCGGCGCCGCAACTGGCTCGACGAGGCCTTGCTCACCGGCGAGCCGGGTCGGTTCGATCTCGTCGGGCGCACGCCCGGGATGCAGCGCGTGTTCTCGCTGGTCGAACGCGTCGCCGACTCGCCGACGACCGTGCTCCTGGTCGGCGAGAGCGGCACCGGCAATGAGCTGGTCGCGCGGGCGCTCCACGCCCAGAGCGCGCGGCGCGCCGCGCCGTTCATCACCGTCAATTGCGGCGCCATTCCCGAGGCGCTCTTCGAGAGCGAGCTCTTCGGCCACGAGAAGGGCGCGTTCAC
>SXGT01600266.1_pt1 | contig 14822 bp, 10 predicted proteins | sample 3176221 | NCBI WGS metagenome assembly SXGT01 (sample SAMN11356862, study PRJNA531348) | freshwater metagenome | isolation source: freshwater sample F1-120 | place: China: Fuxian Lake, Yuxi | collected 2017-12-25
CGGCAACCGCAAAGTAACCAAGACGTTCCGCGAGAATCAAGTGCAAGCGTTCATGAGCTTGGTCCGAACAGTGTACCCCTGAACCCCGGTGGGCCCCTTTTGGGCGCCGATGTGGGTCCCTTTTGGGCGCCGATTACCAACAACGCGTATGATAATCTGTTCCGTGGCGGCAAGATATCGATCTTGCCGTTGGGGAAGCGAAAAAATCGGCAAGATCGGAATCTTGCCGCCACGAAAACCGCGAGGTCCACTATGCGATTCATCTCGATAGCTCTTGGTTTGCTCCTACCGACCATCGTCTCCGCTCAGGACACCTTCACGCCGCAGCACGTCGCGAAACTGCGCGTCGTCATCGAGGCGGTCATCGCGCCCGACGGCAACTCGGTCGCGTACGTGCTGGCGGTGCCGCGCGATATTCCCAAGGAGAAGGATGGGCCGAGCTGGACGGAGCTGCACGTTGTCGATACCAAGGGCAATTCGACGCCGTTTGTCGCCGGCGCGGTCAACGTCGCCCAGATTACCTGGACGCCGGACGGCAAGGAGATCGCGTTCTTGACGAAGCGCGAAAAAGATACGACGCGCTGCCTCTACGTCATCGGCGCCAAGGGGGGCGAGGCACGCAAATCGATTGAACACGCCACCGACATCCAGGGCTACAGCTTCTCCGGCGATGGGAAACAGGTCGCCTTCCTGGCGACGGAGCCGACAAGCGCTGCCAGGAAAAAGCTGACGGAGCAAGGATTCAACCAGGAGATTTACGAGGAGGATACGCCGTTGGTGCGCGTGTGGTTAGCCGGACGCGCAAGCGACGGATTGAAGGACCCGTCGCTTGCGCGTCCGGCTAACATGCTCAAGCTCGACGGCAGCGCGTCGGAGCTGCACTTCAATCCGAAGGAGGACAAGATCGCCGTCGCGCTGGCGCCCAACGCGCTCATCGACGAGCACATCATGTTTCGCAAGGTCCACATCGTCGATCTGAAGACCGGCAAAGCGACCAACCTCAACAACCCCGGCAAGCTCGGCCAACTCGCCTGGTCGCCCGACGGCAAGAAGCTGGCGATGATCTCGGGGGCGGACAAGCATGATCCGAAGGAGGGACGGCTGTGGATATTTGGTTACCCCGAGAAGATGGCGTGGCACCAACTTGAACACAGAATCCCAGGGCACATCGAATCAATAGCTTGGAAAAATGCAGACGCAATCTTCTACCAAGGCTCCCTTGGCCGGGGATCCACGATCACGTTATGCAGTGAAGAAATCATCGACGGGAAAAAACAAGCGACTCGGCAATTCCTGGCAGGCATCTACGGTCCAATGTTCACCCATGTTACAACGTCCAGCGAAGGCGAATCATGGGCTTGTATTGGTCACACCAAGAACCATCCCCCGGAGGTGTACATCCACCAACCGAGCGACCAATTCAATCCCCGCCGCCTCACCAACAGCAATCCCTGGCTCAAGTCCATGAAGTTCGCCGAGCAGGAAGTCATCAAGTACAAGGCAAAGGACGGCCTCGAACTCGAAGGCATCCTCATCCGCCCGCTCAACGAAGAGAAGGGCAAACGCTATCCGCTCGTCCTCCACGTTCACGGCGGGCCCGAGGCGCATTACTCCAACGGCTGGATCACGCGCTACGCCGATCTCGGCCAGGTCGCCGCTGCCAAAGGGATGGCCTCCTTCTATCCCAACTATCGCGGCTCCACCGGCTACGGCGTCGAGTTCTCCATGAAGGGCCAAAAGGAAGCCGGCGGCAAGGAGTTCGACGATCTCATCGATGGCGTCGATCATCTCATCAAAATGGGCCTCGTCGATGACAAGAAAGTCGGCATCACCGGCGGCTCCTACGGCGGCTACGCGACCGCCTGGGGCGCCACCTATTACTCGCACCGCTTCGCCGCCGGCGTCATGTTCGTCGGCATCTCCGATTGGCTCTCGTGCAGCGGCACCACCGACATTCCGCAAGAGATGTTCCTCGTCCACCATCGCAAATGGCTCTGGGATGACTGGGATTACTTCGCCAAGGCCAGCCCGATCAAGCATCTCGACAAGGCCAAGACGCCGCTCTTGATCATGCACGGCAAAAACGACCCGCGCGTCAATCCGGGCCAATCGCTCGAGATGTACCGCCATCTCAAAGTTCGCAATCAAGCTCCGGTGCGGCTCGTCCTCTACCCCGGCGAAGGCCACGGCAATCGCCGGGCGGCATCGCGGCTCGATTACAACATCCGTTTGCTGCAATGGATGGAGCATTACTTGAAAGGCCCCGGCGGCGCGATGCCGCCGATGGAGATTGATTACGGGTTGACGCCGGCGACGAAGACGTCTACCGTGGGTTGGGATGATCGCGCGCCGCAGACTGCGACCGCGGAGCCGTGGTTGGGACGCGGGTGTCCGTGCTGTATTGGCTGGTGAAGATGCGAAAAGGCGAACGGCCCTTGTCAGGGCCGAGCGTCATTTGCCGCGTTATCCCCAGGCCTTCGGCCTGAAGCGGCACCCGTTTTTTCACGCACGCCAAAGTCCCGATTGATACAATGAATGGACCCGAACTCTCCCGCCTCAACCTTCCGCCAGGCCGCCCATTCGTTTGCACGCAAGGGATCTCATCATGCGCGAGGCATTGCTTTTCCTGCAGGACGTGGACTTGAGCAGCCATGCGCATCTTATTGGCGAGCTCATCAAAAACGCTGACCAATGGCTGCTCGGCATTGTCGTGGTCTTTCTCGTCTGCCTGGGGCATAAGATCGCCATCGGGCATCGCGTCGTCTATGGCTGGGGCTTACGATTGGCGGCCTTGACCGCGCTCAGCTACGGCGGCTATCTGGCTGTGCAGATCGGCGATTTGAACGAGGCCATGACGCCTGCTGTGGGGTGCCGAATCGCGATCGTCGCGGGAGCGGTGCTGGCCGCGAGCTGGATCGTGTTGCCGTTTGTTCTCTTCGTGTACGCCAATTTCCGTTTCGGCCTAGTGGGCTTCGTCGGGTATTGCGGATTCATCCTCGTGAATGGGGAATTCGTGGGCACGGAGGCGCTGCCGGGCGTGGCCGCGCGCGGGCTTCTGGTCGCCGGGCTGGCGATGGTGCTGGCCTGGATTCTGCGGCCGATCTGGGAATTCATCGCGGCGCACTGGCCCGCGCAGCCGCCGCCTCCAACCGCGGCCGTAGAATCCGTCGTGGCGCCCACGCCGGTCATTCCGACGGCCAAGCACGCGGATGACTCGTCGCGCCCGTCCCGCGCCGAGCGCCGCCGCCGACTTCTGGCGCGAATGCAGTCGGCGCGGACGGAATCGACCGAGCCTCTCACTCCCGCTGAAATCGACGCTCGCCGCCGGCGCAGCAAGGCCCGGCTCGACGCCGAGTTGGCGTATGTCCTCGCTACGCCGCAGTTTACCGATCAAGTGCCGCGCGAATTGTTTGATCGCTGGCTGACCCACTATCTCGGTGAGCACCTGACCGCCGAGGAAGTAGAGGAAAATAGCCGCTACCTGCAGAAAATCCTGCGCGAACAAGGCCAGGGAGGCAATACCTGCTTCTCCCTGGAGGAACTTGATTTCTGGTTCGCCAAGGAACGGCAGCGTTACGAGGCGCTCGATCTCGAACCCCAAGACAGGCAAGCGAAACTCACTGCGTTGCAGGACCTATATTACTCCCTGGCGCAGCGATTTCGCACGGAGCCGCCGTTGGCGATCGTGCCGATGCACGCGAGTCGGCAACACGAATTGCTGGCCGAGAGGTTCCCGCTTGCCGAGGCGGCCGGCGCGGGCAATTGAAGCGTCCGCACCGTGTTTCGGGACGATTCCTTGACGGTCTCCATCATTTCTGTGATACTCTCCCTGGCGCTCAGCGAACGCTAGATCCGCAAGCGGCAAACCATTGAAAGGACCACACGAATGGCCAAACGCATCATCCTGCGCACCGGCGAAGCGCTCGTCGAAGGCGCCCTCGATTACCTCTGTGCCGAGCCGGAGATCGTCATCGGCGAACTCGACGGCCCCGTCGGCACGGCCCTGGCGACGCTGCTGGGCGATCAGGTCAAGGGGCACACGAAGGTGTTCGCGATTCTCAACAGCGACGTGCAAGTCAAGCCGGCGACGTTGATGGTAAGCAAAGTCACCGTCAGTGATTCTCGCTACACGAACATCCTGATGGGGACCGTGCAGGCCGCCATCGCTCATGGCGTGCTCGACGCAGTGCGGGCCGGAGATATCCCGAAGAAGAAGGCCAACGAGCTGGGCATCATTTATTCCGTCTGGCTTGACCCGGCGATCTTGAAAGTGCCGAAGGGGAAGGTCGATCACGCGGGCCTGTTCAACGTGCATCGCGAGGCGACGGCGAAAGTCATCAAAAAGGCGATGGCGGGCGAGCCGGGCATCGATTGGCTACTAAAGAATCAGGACTCGGTGCCGCACTACTTCCATCAGCAGGGGCTGGAGGGGAACATCTGATTACCGCGATTGGCCATCAAAGCTTGATCTTTGCCCGCACGCGCTGGCCGATGCGGGCAACCGGGGCGTCTTTGGCGTCTTTCAGTTCGATGATGCACTCTAGTGTGCGCACATCGTTGTAGCGGAACGGCTCGATGACGGGAGTGCGCGTCTGAGCGTACCATTTCGACATGGTCCTGACTTTCCCTTCCCATTTCGGACCGTGATAAACGTCGTCCTCGATTTCGACGAGCTGTCCGTCCTTGCCATCCTTGATGTAGCGGCCCCATTCCTGCAATATCTCGGCCCTCACGATGATCGGCAAGTCCGGAAGGAATTCGAGCGCGGGCATCATCGGATTGGGGCCGAGCGCCTCCCCCTTCTTGACGTTGACGCGCAGAATGTAGCCGTCCCTGGGGGCGACGACCTGGAAATACCGGAGCATCTCGGTCGCCTGCTTGACGAGCAGCTCCTTGGCGTCAAATTCCGCCTGGGCCTGGGCAATCTTCAGTTCCGCGTCTTGCAAGTTGATCTGTTTAAGCCTGGCATCCTCCGCCTTCCTCTTTTCCGCGAGCTTCGCCAGCGCGAAGCCGTATCTTTCCTCGACCGTCGCGAAAATCGGTTCGCCTTTGAGCGTCTTCAACTTGCTGTCGCGATCCTTCTGGACCTCCTTGATTTCCTCATCGACGGCCGCGATGGCGGCTTTTTGCTGCTCGGCCTGAAGGGGATAGAGCTTGCGAAGATTCTCCGCATCATCGCGTTGCAGCTTGGCCGCCTTGACCGCCAGCACGGCTTCTTTCAGCTTGAGCTGGGCGAGCGCGTCATTGATTTGCAGAAGCACCTGTCCCTCTTTGACCTTGGAGTTCTCGGCGACGACAAAGGCGATGTCGCCGAGTTGCTTGGGGAAGAGGGCCCGATTGATGCCCGATTCGACATCGAAATAGCCCCAACAGACGACCATGTTCGGGGCCCGATCGGCTTCCACGGCCTTGCGGTCCTTGGATGAAGTCGTTGCGGAAGACGGATCGAGAACCCCGCGGGCGACAAGGAACATGCCGACCACGAGGAGGATGCCCAGAACCCAGGCCGCGCCTTTGATGCTCATGAGAGTCTCCCTGGTCATCGCAATGTGTCGGTCACACTAGCCCGCAGCGCAAGCAAGGGTTAGGGCATAAAACCCTTGCTTGCGCTGCGGGCTAGAACGAACGAACTAGTGACCCGACGTATTAGTAGCCTGTCTGCACCGGATTCTCAGCGTACAGGTCGGCGGGTTTCTCTAAACCTTCGAAGAGGATGCCGTCGTCGAGGTGCAGGACGCGATCGCAGAAGGGGACAATGCGCGAATCGTGCGCCACTACGAGGATCGTCGAACCCTGATCGTGGGCCGCCGCGCGGAGAAGCTCGATCACGTGCTGGCCGTGCTTCCAGTCGAGGGCGGAGGTCGGCTCGTCGGCGAAGACGAAACCAGGCTGTTTGATGAGTGCTCGGCCGATGGCGACGCGTTGTTTTTCGCCACCGGACAGCTGCAACGGGCGCAGATCGCCTTTCTTGGCCAGGCCGAGCATGCCGAGCATCTCGGTGGTCTTGTCGCGTGCCTCGCCGGCGGGGGTGCCGCTGCCCCAGCGCAGGATCATCTCCATTTGTTCACGTGCCGTGAGGGAGGCGAACAGGTTGTAACCCTGGAAGATGAAGCCGAAGTGTTCGAGCCGAAACGCTTCACGCTCGCGTTCGGACATGGCCCAAAGGTCCCGGTCGAGAATGTGGACATTGCCGCTGTCGGGGTGCAAAAGCCCCGAAAGAACGGCCAGGAGCGTCGATTTGCCGCTGCCGGACGGCCCCATGAGGAGGGTGAGCTGGCCGGGCTGCAGATCGAGGCTGACGTTTCGCAGGGCATAGGTCTTGGTTTCACCGCTGCCGAAGCTGCGCGTCAGTCCCCAGCCCTTCATGGTCGGGGCCGTCATGCCCTCTGCAGGCAATTCCGAGTTTCGTGGTATTGAGGTAGCGAGCATAGATCGACTATTATATGAAAAAAGACCTTGAGGTTTCCACGGGTTTTATGGAAGTCGGCCCCTTTAACATTGTAAAAGATACAAGGTTATGACGATTCTGCGGGGTGTGGCGGCGTTACCACGGGAAAAGACCAGGGCGTGGTACTCCGAACCGTAGGGGTTCGGAGGGGTTTTCTGGCTCTCCGTCAAGTTGGTGGAAACAAGAATCTCACGCAAAGGCGCAAAGTCGCAAAGAAAAATGCAACACACTTGAGGCAATAAGCTTGTGTCAATTTTCTCTTTGCGCCTTTGCGCCTTTGCGTGAGATTATTCCACATCGATGGCGGAGAGCCGGTTTTCTTAACGCAGCAGCGTCACCGGTTCGACCTCGCGCAGACTGCGCAGGGCATAGACGCCGGAGATCATTGCCATCGCCATCGTGATAACGCAAGCGCCACCGACTAGCCAGAAGGGCAGCGACACCTTGGCGCCCACGTAATCGCCGAGTATGCCAAGCGCATAGATGGCCGGCAACGAGGCGGCGATGCCCGCGATGCCGACCCAGAACGATTGGGCCAGGACCATCATGCTCATGCGCCAGCGTGGAATGCCGAGGGCCCTCAGGACCGCGTATTCCTTGAGGGAGGCGATTGTGGCTGAGTGCAGTGTCGTGCTGGTGACGACGGCGCCGACAAGAAGCCCCAGGAAGGCCGCCGCCCCGAGAGCGATGCCCGCTTTCGTCTTGGTGAGCCAGTGTAATTGGCTATATTGCGAGAATTGCTCGGTCGTGAACGGATAGAGCTTCTTTTCGTGGACTTTCAACGCCTCAACGACTTTAGCCGAATCCTTTTTGTCGTGGCATTTGGCGAGAATGAACGTACACTGCCCAGCGGGCGGGTTCAGAATCGACCGCGCCGTGTCGTAGGAGCAGAACAGGTATGGTCCCGCCAGACTGCGGAGCCCGGAGACCGTGCCGACGACGCGGACACGTTTGCCAAGGATCTCCGCCGTGTCGCCGACCTTTGCGATGCCTAATCGGCTGAACTCTCCTTCATCAATCACGACAGCACTTGGCTCGGACAGGGCCGTGCGGTGCATAGTCGTTAGCTGCCTTACAGGCCCGATGGCGTTGGGGCCCATGCGTGTACCGATGATCAGAACCAATTCCATGCCGCCGGTCGGTTTTTTCCAGTAGGCGAAGCCCTCCATGTACGGCTCGGTGTGCGCGACTTCGGGGAGGGCCAGGTAGGACTGCCAGGCCTCGGGGATCGGCATGCCGAGATCGACGCTGGGCACATCGGGATGCCCGACCCAGATGTCGGCAGAGGATTCGTCGATCGGAATCGAGGTGATGGAGAACAACCCGCGCAGAAGCCCGCATTGCAGCGCGATCAACAGGCAACTGAACGCGACGGCGAGCACTGCGGGGAGATAGCGCTGGCGTTCGTACCATAACGTGGAAAGAGCGTAGGACACGAGGTTTTCTCTGGGTTCTTCGGAGATCGAATCCTTCGCTTACGCTTCAGGCTCCGCCTACTTGCGATTCGCTCACGCTCGGCGGCGACCAAGTGGGCAACTCTGCGAGGCCGCCACCCAGGTAGGTGTGATGCCAAAGCTGCGTGGCGACGACGCCCACCAAGCCCATCTCGACCATGGTCCTTTGGTTGCTGCCGCCACGCATCGAGCGAAACGCATTGCGCCAATGGGCTATTGCGTTCGGGTCGAAGTAGCCGGTCTTCTTGAGCGAGTCGTGGCTGAGCAGTTGATCGACAAAGGTCGGCAGAGTTGTTGTATGGAAACCGTCGAGCGGCGCCCGGAACATCGCCTTGCGTCGCCACGCGATTGAGCGAGGCACGCAGCGATCCGCCAAATAGCGCAGAATGAGCTTGTCACGCAAACCGCGCATCTTCCAATTGGGATGAAGCTTGGCTAGAAAGGCGAAAACCTCCTCGTCGAGGAACGGATAGCGCGTCTCGACCGACGAATTCATGGCGACGCGATCTCCTTTCGACGCCAGCAATAGCCCCGGCAGCATCACGCGAGCGCCCAAATATAGCGAGCGATTGAGCGGATGCCATTTCTTGGCGCGGTCAAGATTCAGCTTCAAATCGGCATAGGGAATATGATCGCCGAGCTGCTCCCACATGCCGGCGCTGAAGAAGCGCGTTTTCGAGGAGCCGAACAGGCCGTAGATGTTAAGCCAGGCATTCGAGCCGCCGATGGCTTCCTGGACCTTGCGGGCCGCATCCCACGACACCTTCGGCGCACCGGTGAGCCGTAGGTAAGCACGGCGGGCCAGGCCGCTCAATTGGATGCCGGGAATGACGTCGAGGGCGCCGAGAACGCGGTGGATCTTGTACCATGGGTAGCCCGCGAGCCATTCATCCGCCCCTTCACCGGTCAGGGCAACTTTGTAGCCATGCTGGTTAACCTTGCGGGCGAGCATCAACAGGGCGGCACACGCGGTATCGATGACCGGCCCTTCCGCAGCTCGAATCAGCTCGGGATATGTGTTCAGCACCTCATTGCGCCCACAGTCGACGATAATCGACTCCGCGCCGATGTGCCTTGCGACCTCGGCGGCTTCGTTCTTTTCGTTGAGCGTGGGATCGGTCACGGCGATCGTGAAGGTCGGGATCGGTCCCTTGCCCTCGCTACGCCGCTGAGCGCACGCCAGGGCGACGACCACGCTCGAATCGACGCCGCCGGACAAATACGAAACGACGGGAACATCCGCGCGCAAACGGCGCTCGACGGCGCGCTTTAGCAACGCCTCGAACTCGTCTACCACCGGCGAATTCGCGTTCGAGCCGAAGCGGCGGAAATCGCGCCATTCCTCCTGGCCGGCGTCAGGGAAATCGATTTCCCAGTAGACTTTCTCTTGTATTCGCTCCCCTCTCCCCCTGTACTCAGGGGGAGAGGGGCTGGGGGTGAGGGGGTCGAGCCGCGCGGTGGCTTCATTCGTTCTGCTTGGTTCAGGTGAGTTGGATGCTATCATTGCAAGGGCGTCCGCCTCACCCCCAACCCCTCCCCTTAGTACAGGGCGAGAGGGGAGAATGCGCAGATATCGCCCCGGCAATAGGCAATTGATCCCCGCAAAGCACGTGACCGGGCCCGGCAATGCGAAAAACGTGAACACATGATTGATGCCGCGCGGATCGGCCTTCGCGGGGACCAAGCCGGACGCGAGCAGCGCCTTGATCTCGGAGGCGAACAGCAAGAGATGTCCCTGCTGCGTCCAGTAGAGCGGGCAGATGCCGAAGCGATCGCGCGCGAGCAGGAGTTGGTGCTGGCGTTCGTCCCAAAGTGCCACCGCGAATTGGCCACGCAGTTTCTCGAAAACGCCTTCGCCGTGTTCCTCGTAAAGATGCGGAACCAATTCCGTATCGCAGTGGGTGCGGAACTGATGCCCCTTGGATTGGAGCTGCGCTTTGACCTCGGGGTAATCAAAGAGTTCGCCGTTGAAGACGACGGAGACGGAGCGGTCTTCGTTGTGAATAGGCTGTTTGCCGTCGTGCAGTCCGACGATACTGAGCCGGCGATTGGCCATGCCCAGGCCAGGGCGGAAGAAGAAGCCGTCCTCGTCGGGTCCGCGGTGCGTGATGGCGTCGGCCATGCGGCGCACGATCTGCGGATCGATGGCCGTCGGCTCGGTAAGATTCACGATTCCCGCGATACCGCACATGAAGCAGCGTCTCTCCTCAGGGGCCTCAAAAAACGCCATGGGCGCACGTCATTTCGACGGGTCCGCGAACAGGCCGAGATCGCCCTTTCTACTTTGCACCACCTTGCGGGCCTCTGCGTAGGCTTTTTCCAGGGCCGCCTGGCTGACGACTTCCAGTTGTGGATTGACGCCGGCCTGGATCGTTGTGATGCGCGGGGCAATCAGGCCCGCGAGATCGGGCAAGTCGTACACCTTCAAGGCTCCGGGGACGACGTTGGTAAGTTGATTGTAGTTGATCGGCGAGCGCACGACCTCCGCCCACGAGACAACACTTCGATTCGTGACGACGCCGCGGAATCGAGAATCGATCGCCCCGGCATGTAAGGCGACCGGGCCGGCGCCCGCGATGCCCCAGACGTAAACCGTCTTGGCGAAGGTGGTTTGCTCGCCTTGTAAATATTCCATCACCGCAAGCACGTCATACACGCGCTGCCCTAGCAGTGGGCGATTCAAGTGCAAGGCCAGATACGATTCGCGAAAGTCAACGCCGAAGTAACCGGGCTTGACGGGGAGCGGCGCCGGTGAGGTTTCGCCCATGCCGCGCACGTCGATGGCGAGCACCTCATTGCCGGCGTCGATTTGTTTCTCGATCGGCCCATTGGGCTCGGTGTCCATCGCCTTGCCGCTGCCGTGGAGATGGAGAACCAGGATGGGAAGTTTGCCCTTCTTCGACAGGAAGTGCAAGGCCGGGACCTGAATACCGGCCTCCGTTTCAAAAATGTACTTGCGATACCGGAGATTGCCTGCTTTGAGCACCTCGTCGCCGACGGGACGCAGCGTGGCGGCTTTGATCTGATCAGGCAGACCAATCATGCGGCGCACATCCTTGAGCGTTTCCTCGCGCGACTGCTTGGCGAGCTTGGCGCTGCGTTCCTTCGCGAACTTCACATCGTACTCCATGCTGATCTGGAACGCGGATTTGCCCTTGAAGTCTTCGAGAACCTGGCCCGAGCGCGTGCATTGCAGGTCCGTGTACTTGGCGGTGGTGAACTCCGGTTCGGTGATGCGCTCGTCCTTGCCCGCGAGAAAGCGTTTCATCCAGCGGGCGATCGCCTCGCGCTGCGGCTTCGGGTAGCCGTGCGTGGTGTTGTATTCGACGAGATTGACGCGCTCGCTGTGCCCCAGGATGCCGTAGATTTGCGAGGCCTCGCGGAACGTGGTCCAACTCCCTTGTATGTCGAAGAAATCTTGCGTCGCCGTCGCGATCAGCGTCGCACGGGGCGCGCGCATGGTGACGTAATCGGCGTGTTCGATGCCGAGGGCGACCTGACCGGTGATGTTCTGTTCAGCGTCTTGCGGACCGCGCGTGGTGAATAGGCGTTCGAGCGAGGTGATGTAGCACGAGGGGGCGGCACAGCCGATGCGCTCGTCGAGTGCCATGAGATAGGAAGTTAACGTGCCGCCGCCGGAGCAACCGGTACAGCCGTAAAAGTCCTTGATGATTTCCGGCCGAGTGGACAGGTAATCGAGCCCGCGGATGCCGTCCCAGATGCGATAAGTCGCAGTGTTTTGTCCGACAAGCAAGGCGCCGACCCCGATAAGGGTGTGCTCGTTGGTCATGCTGGTGATGGCGGCTTTCCCTGGCTGGTCGAGAAGTTGCCGGCGCTCGGCCTGTCCGATCGGGTCGATCGCGAAGGCAGCAAGTCCTTCCTTGGCCAGGAGCATGGCCATGCGCTGGTTTGAGCCGCCCGCTTTCGCCGCCCCGTCATGCCCGCTGACGATGAGGACGCAAGGGAAGGGGCCTTTGCCGTTCGGGACATATAGGTTCGCGGTGACGTGATGGTGCGGCCGGCTTTCGTAGATAATGCGTTCGACACGATAGCCCGCGCGTTTCTCGATGCCGACGACCTGGCCGTTGAGCGGCGTTTTTTCCGGGAAGCCACCCAGCGCCTCGATCATGCGGGTGCGCATCGTTTCCTGTCGTTTGTGTACGTCAGCGGGCGTCTTGAGTTTGGCAATTTCGACGCGGCGCGCGTTGAAATGCTTCTGCGTCTCCGTCATGAGATACGCCGACAGCATCTTGCGCGGCGAATCGGTCTTCGCATCGAGGACGTTGAATTCCGTTTGGGCGGAGACACTCGGGGAAAACGCGATCGATGCGCCTAGCACGAACGCCGACGTGGCGATGTGTTTGAGACAAAGCTGCATGGTTGTTTCTCCCTGGCTGCTTGCGGTTTTGCGTTCGCCGAGACGTGCCGAGCGACCGTGGGCTTTACAGCGAGCGCCAGGCCGCAAGCGGCGCTATTCTCCGATGCACCACAGATGCTTGAGCGTTCGCACATACATACGCCGCCCCTCGAAGACCGGCGTGCTACGGAAGGTTTCCAGCGTGTTGCGGGCGATCTCTTTGTATGCGCGGCCCGGTTCCAGGACGATGGTCGTGCCGTTGTCGCTGCTGACGTAGACGTACTTGCCGGCCAAGCAGATGCTCGGATAGGCCCGGCCGCCGAAGTCAAGCTTGTCCCAGTACACGAGCTTGCCAGTCTTCGCGTCAACCACGCTGAAACCGCAGTTGCCGTTGACGGCGTAGAGCAGGCCGTCGTGATAGATGGGTGAGGCGAACCAGTAGTCGCCGCCTTTGAGGCTGCACTTCCAGAGTGATTCGGGCATGCCGTCGATGACTGACGGCAAACGGACCGCCTTGGTCAGGCCATTGACGAAATAAGCGACGCCATCGTGGAGGATCGGGGCGTTATCGCCGTTTTGGCCCAGCTTGTCGGCGAGGACCTTGCCATCGGCGGCGCGCAGCATCAAGCCGTGAGGGGACAACACGACGTCGACGCCGCCGATCTTCGTGCCGATACAGGTGCCGTGCAGAGCGCGGACGCCGGTTTTCACGCGCCAGCTTTCGGAGCCGTCATGGATGTTGAGCGCGACCAGGTCGGCGTAGTGGACAATCAGCTTGTCGCCGATGAGCGCCGGCGAGGAGCCGTGGCCGTATTCCGCGTTGGAATGCTCCAGTTGTTTGAGCCAGCGCCGCGTGCCGTCGAGATCGTAACAAGCCACCAGGCAATTGCCGTACATGACGAAAACTTGCTTGCCGTTTGAGACTGGCGTGCATTGTGAGTAGCCGGCTGTGCCGTCGCGCGCGGGGTTTGTGGCCCGCATCAGGTGGGCGAGCGATTTGCGTTTTTGCTTGAATTCGTCGGCCTGCGTGCGCAAGGCGTCGATCAGCGGTCGCAATTCCTTGGCCTTGGCCTTGTCGAGCAAGATCTCCTTGTTGAGGGCGGAGGCTTTCTGCTCGCGTGTTTGCTGTTCCTTGGCCCAGATGGAGTCCTGGGCCCGTTCAGCGGCGAGCCTGGTTTTCTCCGCCTCGGTCCAGGGCACGTCGGCATAGCTGCAATCCTTCTGCCAGAGGATCTTGCCATCGGCCTTGTTGATGCAGATCAACGCATTCGGCTCGGAGCAGACGAAGATCTTCTCGCCGACGATGATCGGCGACGCCACGCTGAAGTTGGACAGCGGCGTCTTCCAGACGACGTTCTTGTCGAGCCCCCATACCTTGGGCGGATCGGCTAGGGGAAAGCGGCCGGTGCCGTCGATACGCCAGCCGATCGGCGGTTGGCCGATGGTCGGCGCGACAATGACGAAAATGGAGAGAATCGCGAATGTGATGCGCATGGGGTGCTTCATGGAGTGGGGTAGGATGTCAGGCAGGCTAGAGAAGAGTATCAGGGATTCGCGCCGGTGGGTCAAGGACACCTTCGTCTTTTCCAGGAGTTGCCGATCTGTTAGAGTTCCGCGCCCTAATCACGGCTTGCCGCTTAGCGCTCACGTGGCGCCACGCGAGTGCCAAGCCGCAAGCGGCCAGAGGTATGCCGATCCCATGCGAACCTCGCTTTCCGTCACTTTCGCGAGCCTGATGGTAATATCCATGATCGGCGCGCCGATCGCGTACAAGCGCTGGTGCGACCGGCAGTTCCGTAACTTTCACGTCGTCGAGGAAGGGGTCCTTTTTCGCAGCGGGCAGCTTTCCATCAAACGCCTTGAGCAGGTCGTCGCCGAGCACGGCATCCGCACCGTAATCAACTTGCGCGACGGTGAATACGAATCCGATCGGCACGAGGAAACTTGGGTCAAATCGCGCGGACTGAATTTCGTGCGCATTCCCCATCAATCGTGGGACCGCGAAGAGTCTGGACGGATTCCTGCCGAAAATGTCCTCGCCGCGTTTCGCAAAGTCATGGACGATCCCAATAACCATCCCGTGCTGGTCCATTGTCTGGCCGGCATTCACCGCACCGGCACGATGGTCGCCATCTTCCGCATCGACTACCAGGGCTGGACCAACGCCGAAGCAATGGCCGAAATGCGCGTCATGGGCTACACGGTCTACCACGAGAATGTGGTCCGATACTTCACTACGTATCAGCCGCCGGTACGGCCGAAATCTATCCCCGCCATGACGACCTCTTATAAGAAGAATCCCCTCCCTTGACGCTGCGGCGCTTTCCCCGATAGTATCCTTAAGTTTTTTTGCGCTGAATATGCCGCTCGCGGCTTAGCGCTCGCAGGACTCGCCGTGAGCGCTAAGTCGCAAGCGGCCCAAGGGATACTCACGGGAATGCCGAAGCGCACCGATCTCAAGAAAATCCTCCTCATCGGCTCGGGACCAATCATCATCGGGCAGGCGTGTGAATTTGACTATTCCGGCACGCAGGCCTGCATAGCCCTTCGTGAAGAAGGCTAC
>SXGT01888985.1_pt1 | contig 14822 bp, 13 predicted proteins | sample 3176221 | NCBI WGS metagenome assembly SXGT01 (sample SAMN11356862, study PRJNA531348) | freshwater metagenome | isolation source: freshwater sample F1-120 | place: China: Fuxian Lake, Yuxi | collected 2017-12-25
AGCGATCGCCGGCGGCATCGGGCGCGCTGCAAGCGCGAACCTCAACCCGGCTCGCACGGGTCCGTCGTTCTTCGAACCAGTACACGGAAGCGCTCCCGATATCACGGGCCAGGGCAAGGCCGACCCGCGGGCTGCGATCACGAGCGCCGCGATGATGCTCGAGTTCCTCGATGAGGCGGCCGCCGCCGAACGAATTCACGCCGTGGTCGACAATTCCGACGACATCACTGGCTCCACCGCCGACATCGGCAATGCGATTGCAGAAAGGGTCTGACCGATGCCCATCACCCCCACTCCGAAGATCTGGATGAACGGCGAGCTCGTCGACTGGGAAGCCGCGCAGACGCACGTCCTCACGCACACGTTGCACTACGGCATGGGAGTGTTCGAGGGCATCCGCGCCTACGAGACCGACCGTGGTCCAGCGGTGTTCCGACTCACCGAGCACATCGAACGACTCCACCGCAGCGCAGCGATCTTGATGATGGACTTGCCGTAATCGGTCGACGACCTCGTGCAGGCGACCAAGGACACGGTGCGTTCGACGGGACTGCCTGGTTGTTACATCCGCCCGATCGCGTATTACGGGTACGGCGAGATGGGCCTCAACACGCTGCCGTGCAAGGTCGACGTTGCGATCGCATGCTGGCCGTGGGGCGCGTACCTCGGTGACGATGCAGTCACCAAAGGCGTCCGGATGAAGATCTCGAGCTGGGTGCGTCACAATCACAACACCATGCCGCCGGCCGCGAAGACGACGGGCAACTACGTCAACAGTTCACTCGCGAAGGTCGAGGCGTTGAAAGCCGGCTACGACGAAGCGATCATGCTCAACCCGCAGGGCCTCGTCAGCGAGTGCACCGGTGAGAACATCTTTGTGAGTCGTCATGGTCGGCTCATCACGCCGCCCCTGTTCGCGGGCGCACTCGAAGGCATTACCCAAGACACCGTGGCGACCATCGCGCGCGACCTCGGGTTCGAGGTGGTCGAAGGCGAACTCGCCCGTTCGGATCTGTACATCGCCGACGAGATGTTCGTCTGCGGCACCGCAGCTGAAGTGAGCGCAGTGAACAGTGTCGACGATCGTCCGTTGCCGTGCCCCGGTCCGATGACGTCGGCTATCGCTGCTGAGTACGCGAAGACGGTGCGGGCCCAGGTCGACAAGTACAAGGACTGGTGTGAACATGTCGACTGACGGCGAGCGGAGCGCGACCAGAAAAGTCGAGATCTATGACACGACGTTGCGGGATGGATCGCAGCTCGAAGGGATCTCCCTGACGGCCGACGACAAACTCCGTATCGCGGAGCAACTCGATTGGCTCGGCGTGCACTACATCGAGGCCGGCTGGCCGGGTGCGAACCCAAAGGATGACGAAGTCTTTGCTCGGATGCACCGCGAGCTGGACTTGAAGACGTCGGCGTTGGTGGCGTTCGGCTCGACGCGACGCGTGAAGGGCAAGGTCGACAGCGACGAGACGCTGCGCAACCTGCTCTCGGCGAACACCGGGATCGTATGCATCGTCGGTAAGTGTTGGGACTACCACGTGCTCGAAGCGTTGAGCACGACGCTGGACGAAGGCGTTGCGATGGTCGGTGATTCGGTTGCGTTTCTTCGTGCGGATGGACGCGACGTGATGTTCGACGCCGAACACTTCTTCGACGGCTACAAACGCAACCCTGAGTTCTCGCTTCGGGTTCTCGAGGCGGCAGCCTCCAGTGGTGCGTCTCGACTGGTGCTGTGTGACACGAACGGTGGGTCGCTGCCGGACGAGGTCGAGCACATCGTGCGTGAAGTTCACGAGTATTTCGGCGGCGACGTCGGCATCGCGGTGCACCTCCACGACGACGCTGGTACTGGTGTGGCCAATGCGCTCGCAGGTGTGCGCGGTGGAGCAATGCAGGTGCAAGGAACGATCAACGGTTACGGCGAACGCACGGGTAACTGCAATCTCACGACGATCATCCCCAACCTGACGCTGAAGATGGGCATCGAAACGATTCCGATCGAGAATCTCGAGCGGCTGACACCGGTGGCCCACATGGTCGCGGAGCTCGTGAACATGCCGCTGAATCCTCAGGCCGCCTACGTCGGATCGAGCGCCTTCGCGCACAAGGCCGGATTGCACGTGAGCGCGATCGCGAAACGCCCCGACGCCTACGAGCATGTCGCGCCCGACCAAGTCGGCAACGGCACTCGATTCGTGGTGAGCGAGCTTGCCGGGAAGAGCACGCTCGTATTGAAGGCGAAAGAACTCGGCATCGACATCGATGGACCGCAGATCAACGAGGTCGTCGATACGCTCAAACGACTCGAGCACGAGGGCTTCCACTTCGAAGTCGCCGATGGTTCGCTCGAATTGCTGATGCGCAAAGCGACGGGTTGGAGTCCCGACTGGTTCGCGATCGAGACGTGGAAGGTCGAGACGCTCGAGGGTCGGGCACGATGGGAGACCGCAACGCCCAATGCCCCGAACGAGGTCGAGGTCTATACCGAAGCGACCATCAAGGTGCACATCGACGGCGAGCGTCGAATCACGACCGCGGAGGGCAATGGTCCCGTCAACGCACTCGATGCGGCGTTGCGCAAGGCTCTCAATGGCTCGTTCCCTTCACTGGAACACCTTCACCTCACCGACTACAAGGTGCGCATTCTCGACTCGAACAAGGGCACGGGCGCGATCACGCGGGTGCTGATCGACAGCACCGACGGTCACAAGACCTGGACGACGATCGGCGTGAACGAGAACATCATCGAGGCGAGTTGGCAAGCTCTGCTGGATTCGATCCACTACGCGCTGTTGCAGGCCGAGGTTCGGGAGCCGATTCGACGCGACTAGCCGACCGCGACCGAGCTGCGTCGCGGTCGGTCAGTCACTGAGTTGCAGTACCTCGATCTCGTTCATGCCCGCGTGCAATGCGCTGGGATCGAGGATGGCGGTGAAGCGTGACGCGTGGAGTTGATCGGAGAACGTTTCGGCCACGCCGGCAACTCGGCCGTTGACGACGATGACAATCGTCGTTCCCGGAGCGCCGCCGTTCAGGTGTCCGACGACGTGCAGCGGCAGCACGCCACCGAGGTCGACGGTTCGAAAGGCGTCGCGTGCAGGGAACTCGACGGTCGCAGCGACTGTCTCGAACTGGTCATCGCTCCCATCCGTTCCGAGGAGGTCGCCGCGCGGGCCCAGTTCGAGAAATGCTCGATCGCGCGATGCCGACGACGTCGGCGCAACATGGTGCGTCTTCGCGGTTGCGAGCAGGAGGTCGAGATGGTCGCGCACGTCGACGTCGAGCAGCTTCGGTGACGTGCCGATTTCGCCGACCGCCACGGGGTGGCTGCCCGCATCGCGCGGCATCCTGAAGAGGCTGATTCCGTCGATGGTCCACGGCAGCTTCGCGCCCAGGACGTCGGCAATGGTGGGGAGCAGATCGATGCTTTCGGACGGTCGATCGTCGACCCGCGGTTCCAGGCCCGGGGCGCGTACGAACAGCGGAACTCCGAGGAGCTCATGCGACTCACGACGTATCGCTCGCCCTGGTGATCCTTCGAGCAACGACATGCCGTGATCGGCGGCGACGACGACGAGCGCGTCGTTCCACAACTCCAACTGTTCGAGCCGCTCGATGAGCGCGCCGAGCAGTGCGTCGACGTATCCCGCTTGCATCGAAAGGCGTACTCGCGCCGCGTCCGCCGCTACCTGCGACGACCACGCGCCGTCGTAACCGGGGAACTGAACGTCTCGGGCGTCGCTGAATTGGTAGGGGATACCTGACGCGGTGACGCGCCACGGAACGTGCGGCAGCAACAAGTGGAGGTAGTGCAGCCGGCGTCGTTGCGAACTCGCGTCGAGGTCGTCGAGAAATCGGAGGAATCGGGTCGGCTGACTGCTCGCGAGGTTTCGAAAGCCGTCCGCGCTCGGCATCACGAACGGGCGTGCCACCGTTGTCGTTGCCGCGGGTGTCTCGGCGGGTTCGAGTTCGGCCACCGTCCGGCTCGCGCTCGACGTGGCGGTTGTGTGCTCGAGAGCTTCGCCGACCTCGGCTTCGGGGAGTCGTTCGACCGGGTCCAACGCGACGCGATCGCTCGCGACCTGTCGGGCCAGATCGAAGAGCGAATCGCGCGCTTCAGATTGACGGCGCTGGGTCGCGGGCTTTGCCGGCTCGAGGACGGCCTCTTCGTCGTGCTGGTCGCGAGTGGTCGTGGTGACGCCCCGCGGGTCGTCGAGGGCGAGGTCAGGGCAATGCTGCGGAGGGCATAACCGGGTGGTTTCTTCGTCGACGAACATCGCGTACGAGCCGGCGAGCAATCGAAAGAGGTTGTCGGGGTGCTGCGACCAGTCGGGCGGACGGATACCGGTCGTCGGGTATCTGCCGGTGAGCAACGCGGGAACCGCCTGTTCGGTGCGCCCAGCAACCGCAGTGGTGTTTCGATACCACGCCGAACCGTCGGCGAGGCGGGCGAAGTTCGGGAAGCGGTCACGATCGATGAGCCCATCGCCATCGAGCAGTACCGAAAGGGGGAACTCGTCGAGCACGAGCATGATGATCGGGCCGTCGAATGCGAGCCGCTCCGTGAGCTCGACGGGGGCCTTGACTTGTGCGTTGGCGATGTCGGCGACTGGTGATGCGAACAAGAACATGATCATCGCAATCGCAGGAAGTGGCGCCGCGAACCGAGTCCACGAACGAAGCCAGGCGAAGCGCAACCCGCCGAGGAGTACCACGACTGCGATTGCGAGTGTCACGATGAGCAGCGCCGCGCCGCGAAGGCCGAGCGAATCACGAATCAGCGGTATGGCCGTGACGGCGACCAACGCGATGACGAAAAATGCGTGGAACCGCCGAGCTGACGTGCCGTGGGCGAAGCCGACGAGGAGCTCGATGAGCGCAGCGACGGTCGGTGGTCCGAGTGCGATGGCCGCCGCGAAGATCCAGAGGTCGGATCTCGTCGCTCCGGCACGGACGAAGGTTTCCGGTGAACGGCCGAACACGTCGAGCACGGGCACCGCGATCGCCACACCCGCGAGCGCAAAGAGTTCGAGGATCGGAAGCAGGCGACCGCGCACCAAGCGCATTGTCGCGCAGCATGCGCGCCCACCGCGTGCGAGGTACAACTCGGTTGGTCGGGGAGCTGATTCAGTAGGGTGGCGATGTGCCCACCGACCCGTTCGTCAGCGTCGAACTCGATGACGCGCCACGTCATCGCCAGAACCTCCCGGCCGGGATCGCGTACCCGCCGTCGCGGCCGTCACGGGTCGCTCGACCGGGAGACCTCGGACCCGGTCAACCATCAGGGCCACTCCTGGGTTCGCCCGGGCCCAATGTCGGCTACGCACGCAGCCTGGCGTCGCGCGCTGCCGACTCGTTCGTACTCGCGCCCCACGAGCGCCGCCACGATGCCGCCAGCGTCGTCGCCGAGATTGCAATGAAGCGTGCGGCGCAGTTCGGACGCGCACCGGTTCGTTACGACATCGACGTCGCCATTGTCCTCTTCGGCTACGACGGCTCGGCATCGGCGGCGTTCGCAGCCTGGCGCGCGCGCCTCGTGCACGATGCCGATCATCACTACCCGGTTCGGCGGGTCGCGGTCGACCTCGTGTCGGAGGATCTCCTCCGGCGGTCGCCGAACGAAATCCGTGCTCGCGTCGACGACTGGCGCGCGCAGGTCGTTGCCTGAGGGACTCCGATTCGAGGGGTCGGCTCGCTCGTCAGAGCGATTCCTGCAGGCTCGCCGGAGGATCAGAGGTTCCGACTGCCGATCGAACCCGGGCCAGCGCGTTCGCGTCGTCTTTGAGCCAGTGATCCCACCATGCAGTCGTCATTTCTTGGAAGGACACCCGACGATCGTCGGCTGCCCCGCCGATGTACGGCCAGATGTGGTCGCCGCCCTGGAACGTCACGAACATCTTCGGCGCAGACGCTTTCGCATAGGCATCGACGCTGCTGGCGTAGGGAACGGTGGTGTCGTCGGTGCCGTGGATCACCAGCAGCGGGGTCGCGGGACCGTCGAAATAGTTGTCGGGTGATTCGACGAGTCCTGCGACGCCTGCCATGGGAATGGTCGCGTCGATGCGGTCATCAGTGCAGCAATCCGCATACGCGAGCCCGAAGGTCGTGATTGCCCCCAACGAGTGGCCGGCGGCGCCGATGCTCGACTCGTCGAGGACCGGCGCAAGCGTCGCGTCGGCCAAGACCTGATCGAGGACGAACGTTGCGTCGGCTGGTTGGTTCGAGACGTCGCCGATGATCGGCCCTCCCGGCGCCGAGGTGTTCGACAGCGGGTACGCGGGTGCTGCGACGACGTAGCCGGCGGAGGCCCACGTGCGCCCAAGGACCTGGTACACCTGCGGGTTCGCAGTCCATCCGTGCGACAACACGATCAACGGGTACGGACCGTGATCGGTGTCGATCGGGGCGTCCACCGTCGCGTCGGGGACTTCGTCGGACCCGGACGGCGACCCCGTCGCGGGATACCAGAGCACCGTTTCGAACGTGCGGTCATCGGCCCCCGCGTAGTCCTTGTTCGCTGCGGTCGGCCTGGAGGCATCGACATACGTTTCGACGCGTTCGCCCACGGCAAGCGTCCCGCGCTCGGTGATCGTCGCGATCGTCGTGGTCGGAACCGGGTCGGTGGCGGGTGCCGACGTGGACCCGGTGTCGGCCGGTTTGGTGCTCGTCGAGTTCGAGGCGTTGTCACTGGATCCGCACCCAGTGGCCAACGCGCAGACAACGGCGAGGGAAACGACGAATCGGCGCATGCCGAACAGTTTGGTCGATGGCGGTGATGACTACGGGGTCGGAGCCAAATCCGAGTAGGTCAGGCGCAGGATCCAACGCATGCCGCTCGGACCGCTGGCTGCGACCTTCACCTTGTCGTCGGCGATCCCGTTCGTGTTCACGGTGATCGACCCGTTCGTCGGGCGGAGGTCGGCGACAAGGGTGCCGCCGTTCCAGATGCGCAGTCGCGATTTCGTGCCCGTGAACGGGAAGCGAATGGTGACCGTGCCGTCGGCGCCCGGGGTCGCTGACCGGATTGCCGTTGGTGCCTGGGAGGTGATGCGACCCGTCCACCGGTCGGTCACCGTCACGATCGTCGGTGGGTCCGGGTCCGGGTCCGGTTCGGGATCAGGGTCGGGATCAGGTGCATGCGGCCCGCTGTGGAGGAACCCGCTGTTCGCTGTGTTCCAATGCGTCGCGAGGTACGAGCCCGACGCGGGCGCGGTGGAGAAGTAGTCGTCCTTGTTGCAGTCGAACAGTCGCTCGTTCTCGGATCCGGCGCACACCGTTGCCAGCACCACGCCGGGCCCGTCGACGTAACACATCGTGTCCTTGTCGTCGAGGCAGTGGCCGTAGGGCGAGTGATTCGGTGAGTCGTTCTGAACGCCTCCGAGGTTGTGCATCAGTTCGTGAGCTTCGACCGACGGGGACGAATAACCCCAGCAGCCGTTGTCGACGCGGCTGAACATTGCTGCGTAGCCGTCGTTGAGGTTGTTCGAACTCTCCGAGTCCGTGTAGAGCTGCGCGATTCCGCAATAGACGTTGGCGTCGACCCACATGAGGTACTTGCGGTTGGGCGATGTGTAGCCCGCGTCCTTGACTGCGTTGATCGTCGCACCGAACGTGTCGTCGGCTGTCGGCCCGATGACGACCGTGTCGACATCGAGCAGACATGCATTGTCGTGCACCCAACGAACCCGTCGAACTCCGCCCGTTTGGGCCGCGCTGTCGACGAACGACGCCTCGGTGACGGCAGCCCAGTTGCGGATCAACGGGACGACGTCGGCCGACCGATTGGTCCGGTCCGACGCGACGACGTACAACGCCTGGACTCGTTTGCCCGCGACTCCATCGCCGACACAGCTCGTGGTACTCGCACCCGCCGCAGCGACACTCGCCTCGGTGTCGGCCGCGAGCTCGAGAATGCCGCGACGTTCGTCGACGTCGGCGCCATCGGGCGGCGGGTCTTCGCCGTGGACGCACAACAAGGGTGGCGAGTTCGGCGCTTGTGGCTCGCACGTCGACTCGTGGTCGTCTGTGGCGCCGTCGGCCGCGGTCGCGTTCGGTGAACCGGGCGCCGCAGCAATGCCGAGCAATCCCACCGACAAGGCACTGATCGCACCGATCCGTGCCGCGCGCACCCAATCCACCACTGAGAGTCCTGACTTCGACTCCCAGCCTGCCCACAGGATGTATCGGGCGGCGGACCATCGGCCCTTGAGGCGAATTGCGCAACTCGTGATGCCGCTCAGAACTTCGTGATGCCGCTCAGAACTTCGTGATGCCGCTCAGAACTTCGTGATGCCGCTCAGAACTTCGTGATGCCGCTCAGAACTTCGTGATGATCGTGTCGGCGAACCAGGCGAGCGAGTCGAGTCGAACCTGGAGGTCGTTCGGGTCGCCGCCGACGAAGTACCAGGGGACGGCCTGGATCTCGGTGACGCCGAGGTCGGCGAGGCGGTGATACCCATCGAGATCGAAGGCGTCGGTCGCAAGAACGTTGAGTGAAAACGGTCGATCCGCGGTGCCGTATTCATCGCGGTAGCGGACGAGATCGGCAATCGCAGCGGTGATCTCGGCGGTGGTGTTCTGCACCGAGATCCAACCGTCGGCGAGCCGGGCGGCGCGCCGAAGGCCTGGCTCGCTCAGACCGCCGACGATGATCCGTACCGGCCGGTCGGGCGCCGGCGAGATCATCAGGGAATCGAAGTCGTAGAACTTGCCGTGAAACTCGACGAACTTCGGTCCGCCGCCGCCGCACACGAGGCGAAGGATCTCGATCATTTCGTCGCAACGTTTGCCGCGCGTTCGCATGTCGGTGTGGGTGTACGCGAACTCCTCGGGCATCCAACTGAGTCCGACGCCGAGGCTGATCCGATCATGGCTGAGCGCAGCGAGGCTGGCGACTTGCTTGGCGACGAGCAAAGGGTCACGGATCGGCAGCTTGACGACGTTCGTCGTCAGCTCGATGCGCTCGGTCACCGCTGCCATTGCGGCCATCGCGATGAACGGATCCACGAACGGCGTCTCGGCTGTCCAGAAGCGTCCGCCGTCGGCCGAGTAGGGGTAGTCGGCCGACACCGCTTCGGGGAAGAACACCGAATCGGGGACAGCAATCGAGTCGAAGCCGTTTGCCTCGGCGGCGACCGCCATCGGCACGAGTTGCTCGGCGGGAAACATCGGGAACGGGACGCAGAATCGCATTCCGCGAGACTACGACCAGAACTAGAACGTGTTCTAGTCTCCCGGTCATGCGATCCAACGAAGCCATCGGCACGAGCGGCGAGCAGCGAGTGCGACCATGAATATCGAGTTCGGATTGTTCAACTCGGGGTGCGTGCTGCACCAGTGGGCGGACGGCAAGGCCCAGCCGGAACACCAGCGGCTCATGGAAGAAGTGGCGCTCGTGCAAGCTGGCGATCGCAACGGGTTCAAGTACACCTGGGTGACCGAACACCACTTCCTGACGGAGTACTCGCACCTCTCGGCCAGCGAGGTGTTTCTGGGTTACCTGGCGGCGGCGACCGATCGCATTCACATCGGTTCGGGGATCTTCAACATCACACCGCCCGTGAATCACCCGGCACGCATCGCCGAGCGCGTGGCGATGCTCGATCACCTCTCGCTCGGTCGGTTCGAGTTCGGGATGGGTCGTGGCTCGTCGACGACCGAGCAGGCTGGATTCGGCATCGACGATCCCGATCTCACCCGCGAGATGTTCGACGAGGTCGTCAAGGAGTTCCGGGCGATGTGGCGCGACGAGGAGTACGCCGGCCACGCCGGCGAGCACTTCACGATGCCGCGGCGCAACGTGTTGCCGAAGCCCTATTCGAACCCGCATCCGCCGATGTGGGTCGCTGCGGGTTCACCATCGACGTTCGAGAAGGCGGGCAGGATGGGTCTCGGAGTGTTGTGCTTCACGCTCGGCGACATCGAGACGCTGAAGCCCGCGATCGAGACGTATCGCAATGCGATCCAAGACTGCGATCCGGTCGGCGCGTATGTCAACGACAACGTCATGGTGACGTCGCAACTGTTGTGTCTCGAAGACGGACAACGGGTGCGCGACATCGCGCCGACGCTGTCGACCGGATACCAGACGAGTCTGGTGTACCGGTATCTCGACACGTTCCCGCGTCCGCCCGAGGTGCCAGTATGGCCTGAGCTCATCCCCGAGCGGTCGCGTGCCGAGATCGAGTTCGGCATCGATCACCGGATGGTGTGTTACGGCACGCCCGACGAAGTGAGCGAGACCGTGCAGCGTCACGTCGACGCCGGGGTCGATCAGCTCGTCTTCGGCATGTTGAGTTCGTCGATGAGCGGTGAGATCGCGATCGAGTCGGTCGAGACCTTCGGCAAGCACGTCATTCCGCAGTTCGACACCGACCCCACGCACCGCACGACGCGTTTGCGCGAAGCCGCCACGGCCTGACGCTCGATCACCGTCGTGTGCGTTGTTCCGGTCGGAGGTTGGCGGGCGGCGGCGTCAGATTCGAGGAGACCAGAAGTGCTGCCACGTTTCGAGTCGCTCGGGGAGTGAGCCGCGACCTGACGACGACTCGGGCCAGTTGGCGGCCGGCTGATCCAGGGGGCGCTCAGCCACCTCGACGCCCCAGAACAGCTCGTGACGGCGCCCGACAAAACGCCACGCGCCATCGTCGCCCCGTCGATACCGATCGAAGTACGCGATGGCTTGCTCGACGATCCGCCCCGAGCCCGGCGGGTCCTCTACCCGTGCCACGCAGTAGACGACGCCGCGGGCGTCGTCCGCAGCAACGAAGTCGACGAGCACGTTGCCGACCATGAGTACCGTGACGCCAATCCCGTGCAGCGCGTCGTCCCAGGACGCACGCGTGGTCGCGCCCGGCTCGAAGCAAGCGATCAGCGTGTCGAGGTCGCGTGAATCAAGAGCCCAGGCGTAGCGGTAGCACAGTTGGGTGATCTCATCGCGGGCGATCGTTTCGTCGATGCCCATGTCGTCGCCTGACTAACGACCAAGAATCGCGTCGAGTGCGGCCACCGCAGCGTGACGATCGTCGGTCACGACCACACCGGCCATGCCAAGTGCTCGTGCCGCGACGACATTCGGTTCGAAGTCGTCGAGGAAGACGGTGCGCGATGCCACCGATCCGAGTCGGTCCAATGCGAGCTCATAGATCCGCGCGTCGGGTTTGCGGATACCTTCGAACGCAGAGTCGATGATGTCGTCGAAGAGTTCGTCGACCGGAATCATCTTCACCCAGTGTTCGCGAAACTCCCGAATGTTGTTCGTGACGATCGCGGTTCGGTAGCCCTCGCTGCGCAGTGAACGCAGGTGCTCCACCATCACCGACGCGTGATCGCGGTCAGGATCGGCGGACGAGCGCAGCGCCGTGAAGGGGTCGAAGTCATGGCCCGCTTCGCCGGCCAACGCGATGATGGCTTCGCGCGCGTCGTCGAACGACAGCTCGCCGCGCTCGAGACGGTGCCAAGGGTGATCGGTATCGGCGTGGTACGGACCGAACACGAGATGCTTCAGGGCTTCGGGTGTGAGGCCGAGCGCGTCCGCGTTCTCCGCGATGGCGCCGAACGGCGAGCCGGTGAAGACGCCGCCGAAGTCGTAGAGCAAGGTGTCGAACGGTTGGGTCGAGTCTGGGGCGGCGCTCGGTACGGACATGGTCGGCGGATCGTAGGGCAGACTGACGCTGATGGTCCCGCCGACGCGCTCGCCTCGTCTCCACCCGATGTTCAGGAGACCTCGATGAGTCGCCCAGATGCCGTACGCATCACGGACTATCGCAACCCGCAGTTCGCACCGCCCGTCGCCGAGATCCGCGACGCCGTAGCGCCATTCGCCGAGTCGTTGGACCTGTCCACCGATTCGCTCGCCGCGCAAGCGCAGGCCGAACTGCGTCTCGATGATTTCGGTGGTGATGGATCGTGGCGGGAGCGTCTCGACGTGTTGACCGGCGCGCTTCGCAACGAGGGCGGCCTCTCGCCGTTCGGGAAGATGAGCAATCACGCGATGCTCCTCGGGTTGGTGAAGAGCCGTCTCTTGCTCGAGGATCTACTCGCCCGCCATCCGGAGATCCACGACGTCGAAATCGTCGCGCCGATCATCATCTGTGGGCTGCCGCGCACCGGGACGACGCACCTCCACAATCTGATTTCGGCCGACTCGGACCTGCGGTCGCTGCCTTACTGGGAAAGCCTCGAACCGATCCCTACGCCGGGCGAGGAACCCGGTGAGCATGGCGACGACGCGCGTGTCGCCCGCTGCAAGATGACCTGTGAGTTCGTCGATGCGAGCATGCCGTTGTTCAAGCGGATGCACGAGATGACTTGGGATCATGTACACGAGGAGATCCAGCTCCTCGCCGTCGACATCTCAACGATGCTCTTCGAGACGACATCCACCGTGCCGACGTGGCGCGATTACTACCTTGCGCACGACCAACGGCCGCACTACGAGTACATGAAGACGGTGCTGAAGGCGATCACGTACTTGCGGGGCGGATCGCGTTGGGTGCTCAAATCCCCACAGCATCTCGAACAGTTTCCGACGCTGCTCGAGACGTTCCCAGACGCCACCTTCGTCGTCACGCATCGAGACCCGGTGTCGGTGGTGATCTCCATGGCCACCATGATTGCGTATTCGTCTCGCATGAACGTCGAGCATCCTGATCCGGGTCAGATCGGTCCCTGGTGGGCCGCGCGATTGGAGGCGATGCTGCGGACCTGTGCCGAGACGCGCGAACTCTTGCCGCGCGAGCAGACGATCGACGTCCGATTCGATGAGTTCATGGCTGACGACATCGCCATGGTGCGGCGGGTCTACGAGGTAGCGAATCAGCCATTCACCGACCGAACGCGCGCCGACATGGCTTCATTCATGGCCACCCATCCTCGTGGTCGTCATGGCACGGTCGTCTACGACTTCGATGACATGGGCCTCGACCGTGCCGAACTCGAGCGATCGCTGGACTTCTACGTCCGGCGGTTCGACGTCACTCGCGAGCGATAGGGCCGGCGACGTACTCCCAGCACCCGCAGCGCGCCGAGTAGCGCTGGACGTAGAAGACGTCGTCGGCGCTTGTCGACGAACCTGGCCTGAAGCCGCCCAGCAGATTGCTCGGGAGCGGGAACTCGGTATGGCTGCGCAGCGCATCGGTGATCGATGCCGGCGTGGGGTTCTCGAGTTGGCTTGCCCGGCGCGTCATGCTGATCGCGATGCAAAGCTGTTCCAGCGCGGCGTACTCGCCGATTCCGAATTCGTAGTCCTCACCTTGGGTGGAGGTGACTGTGTTGCAGGCCTCACCGAGTGCGGGCGGAGCCGACGGGACGCGGTCGCGAAGGATCCCTCTCGGCGTGCCGGTGATCGCGTATGCGCCATCGAAGGTGTCGCCGACTGCGGCGATGGATGCGATGGCGTCATCGCCCGTGCCGACGCCGAGCGGCCCGATGATCCACTGCGCGCGCAGGCTCTTCAACGCCAGGCCGGCCGACGGCAAACAGCGTTCGTCGAGGAGCACGACGATGTTGGTCACGTTCGTCGACGAGAACGTGGACCGAGCGGCGTCGAGACCATCGCAGCCGACCTGTTGGTCGAAGTCGACCGCTTCGATGATGTCGTCCGCATGGTGACGTTCGACGAACGCAGAGAATCGCGAGTCGTAGATGACGCCGAGTGTCCCTTCGAGAACTGCGTTGGCTTCCGCCAGGCTCTCCATGAGCGTGGCCTCGATGCGGTCGGCGTCGGCACCAATCGCGGAGAAGTACTTGCCGGATTCCCGTTCGGCGTCGCCGAGGTACAACACCGGCAGCGAGTCGGCCACACAGCGCAACTCGCCGGACGGAAGTCCTCGAGCGATCACGAGGTCGTTCCGCTCGTTGACCGTGACGTCGTCGCACAGGCGACCGAGACTGAAGTCGTCGCCCAAGGTGTAGTCACGGTGCACGTGCAACTCGATGGGGCGGCCTCCGCACGCGTTGAGGTGATCGACGAGCGCCCGGAGCTGCGCGGACTCGTTACCGAGCCCCGGCATCGGTAACGGGGCTGCGAGTTCTCGGCTCTCGCTGCTCGGGCCGACGAACGCCACCGCGAATGACTCGCCGGTTGCGCCCTCGAGCGTGTCGTCGCATGCGAGCAGATCGACACGTTCGGCGTGCGCAGCACGCTCGCCCGCGAGCACGCTGGCGGGGTCGGTCGCGGGCTGCGTCGTCGGGACGGTGACGACCGAGTACGGCTCACCGCTGCTCGCGCACGCGCTGAGCCCGAACCCGAGCGCACCCATGGCGGCGAGCAGTCGAAGGCGGTGCATCAGCCGAACACTACGTTCGTGCGTCAGTGGTCTTCGAGCAACGTCGGGTCGGCCGCAAGCTCTTGGCGCGCCATGGCCTCCCAGAATCCAAGGAACCCCGTCCCGTCCGACCGGCGGAAGAACTCGACGACGTCGGTTCGCAGCGGTTGGGCGGATCCACGATCGATTGCTTCGACGTTCCAGGCCATCCGGCAGCGGTGTTCGAGTGCCACCGCCCGCTGATGCACGGCGCGAACATTCACGCCCGTGACGAAGACGCCGTGGCTCGCGAGCAACGCGCAGTCGGCCGAACCCATCCGTTCGACGGCATCGGCAGCATTCAATGGTGAGTCGACCGGCCCCGCGTATTCGTCGACGAGCGTCAACGTCCCTCCGCCGAGCGCGCTCGATTGGTCGTAGATCTCGGGGATTCGTCGCGCGTTGGCCCAGGTCGTGCCCCAACGCGGGTGATGATGGAGCGCGCAACCGACCCCGGGGCGCGCACGGTGGAACTCGAGGTGCAGCGGGATGCCGGGCGGAGCCGGCAAG
>SXGT01166415.1_pt1 | contig 14821 bp, 12 predicted proteins | sample 3176221 | NCBI WGS metagenome assembly SXGT01 (sample SAMN11356862, study PRJNA531348) | freshwater metagenome | isolation source: freshwater sample F1-120 | place: China: Fuxian Lake, Yuxi | collected 2017-12-25
CCAATACCGTGCTGCCCGTGCTTGGCGTGCCAGTCGAAAGCCGTGCGCTGAAAGGACTGGATTCTTTGCTCTCGATCGTGCAGATGCCCGCCGGGATACCGGTGGCGACTCTGGCCATCGGCGAGGCAGGCGCGAAGAATGCCGGCCTGCTCTCGGTCGCGATCCTTAGTGTGAGCCGCCCCGAGCTGCGCGAATCGCTGCACAAATTTCGCGCGGAGCAGACGGAAAAAGTGCTGCGGGACACGCTCGAGTGAAGTTCCCGATTCTGCCGGGTTCCACGATCGGCGTGCTGGGCAGCGGGCAGCTCGGCCGCATGTTCGCGATTTCCGCCCGTCGCATGGGGTACCGCGTGCACACGCTTTCGCCCGATTCCGACACGCCGACCGGCCAGGTGGCGGATGTGGAAATCACCGCGGCCTATGAAGATCTCGACGCCGTGCGCGCGTTCGCTCGAGCCGTGAGCGCCGTTACATTTGAGTTTGAAAACGTGCCTGCCGCAACCGCCGCGGCGGCCGCGGAGTGCGCCCACGTGAGGCCCGCCGGGCACATCCTTCACACAACCCAGCATCGTTTGCGGGAGAAGACGTTCCTGACAGGCGCCGGATTCCCGCTCACTCCGTTTCATGCTGTCCGGACCTTTGACGATCTGGAGGCGGGACTCGCGCGGTTCGGTTACCCCTGCGTGCTGAAGTCGGCCGATTTCGGATACGACGGGAAGGGTCAGGTGAAGATTTCGGTGCCTTCGGAAGCAGCGGCCGCGTTCGATTCGCTGCGTGGCGCGGGGTTGTCGGTCGAAGCCGTTCTCGAAGCATGGGTCGATTTCGAGCGCGAGTTGTCCGTGGTTTCGGCGCGTGCGGCCGACGGTTCCACCGTTCACTACGGTCCCATGAACAACACGCACCAAAACCGGATTCTGGACATCGCTGTGTCACCGGCGCCCATCGACCCCCGCGTCTCGCGTGAAGCGATTGCCATCGCTTCAGGCGTTCTCGAAGCGCTCGATGTAGTGGGCGTGTTGTGCGTCGAGCTGTTTCTCGCGAAAACGGGGAAGCTCCTCATCAACGAACTCGCGCCGCGCCCGCATAACTCGGGACACCTCACGGTGGACGCTTGCGTGACCAGCCAGTTCGAACAGCAATTGCGCGCTGTGTGCGGCCTGCCGCTGGGATCGGCGGAGTTGCTGCGCCCCGCGGCGATGGCAAACCTGCTGGGCGATCTATGGGCGAACGGCGAGCCGGACTGGGCGGCAGCCTGCTCGAAGCCTCAGGCTAAGGTGCATATCTATGGCAAGCTCGAACCGCGCTCAGGCCGGAAAATGGGGCATATCACGGTTCTGGCGGAAACCTCCGCCGAAGCTGAGCGCCTGGTTCGGGCCGCGCGCGCGAGCCTGTAAACGGACTATTTTGAGGGAATGAGCGGCATCGGTGTTCCTAGCGGCACCCAGCCTTCTTCGAAGTATTTCTCGTTTTCGATCTTCACCTGAAGCGATTTTTGCGTTTTTTCCATCCACTCTTTGAAACCAGCCTGCTGGATTTCCTTGTAGATCGTGTCGCGGACTTCGTCAAAGGGCTGCGTGAGAACATCCTCGGCGCGGAATAGATAAAAGCCGTTGGCCTGACGCACGGGATCGCTCACCTGCCCCTTCTTAAGCGCGAATACGGCCGTCTTGATGGCTTCGGGAACGTTGTCGGTATTCCGAATCGTCCCAAAGTCTCCATTTTTGGAAGCCGAGGCAGCATCTTCGGAATTTTCCTTCACCAGTTTGACGAAATCCGCGCCGCCGCGAATCGCCGTGGCCAATTTCTCGGCCTTTGCCTTCGCCTCCGGCTCGCTGAGCGGCTTCTTACCGTCAGGCCCGGCGGCCGGTGTTGCGCTGAAGGAGATATAAATCACCTTTAGCGCTACCTGCCGAAACCGGTCTTTATTCGCCTCATAGAACGCTTTTTGCTGATCCAGCTGGACCACGATCTCGCTCATCGCCTGATTGAGTTGCGCGCTCGCCAGCATTTGCAGCCGGTTCATCTCAAGAGTCTGTTTGAGCGCGCCGTTTTGATCGAGCTTCGCGGCCTGCGCCATCGATGCCAATCGCACCAGAAGGGCGTACTGTTGCACGAAGGCCTTCTTGTCCTTCGCGGCCGCAGGACCGACGGCAGCGAGCATCGCCTCCAGTTCGGATGAGGAGATTTTCCTCCCTTCCACGGTCACTACCGGGACGTCAGCTGAAATCGTTGAAAGCTGGACGGTCGGAACTTGGGCCATGGCGGAGACGGAGAGAAAAAGGGCGCCGGTCAGGAGACAGTTGCTAATCTTCATGCGTATTCTGCGAGTTTAACATGGGCCAAATGGAGCAGGTTTCCTGGCGAATGTCTATCATCATCGAGTCCGGACCCGTCAGGTGCTCGACGCGCGTCTCGCGGAAGCTGGCTTCCTTCATCCAGTCCTGGCAGCCGGCTCCTGTGGAGTCGAATCCGGCGGAAGCCTCAATCAGATGTTGAGGAGCATCATCAGGCCGGACGCGTTCTTTGAGCGGTCGCCGTCGATAATGCTTTCATAGACGACCAGCGCACCGCCCTTGGCACGGCGCTGTATGCTTTGCAAATCAGCGTGCGCTTATCGCTGATTCCCCAATCGTGCAGGATGTGGCCCAACAGACACACGTCGGCTTGGGGAAAAGCGACTGCGGCCCCTTGGCAAAACCCCAAGGCCACCTGCATACTCGATTCCGGCGTTGAGCACTGCCGGATACGCGGTGTGGTTCGCCTCAGATCCGGGGATTCCGTTTTCCCTTGGTTAATGACATTGGCAGGTGGCCGATCAGCGCCTCGCCTCACTTCGCGCCGAAGATTCGCTGCGCTTCACCTGAGCGCGTCGGCGTCCGGTTTCCAAATTCGCGGCGCTTTTCCGTCTGGCCTCCTCGCTCACTTCGATCTTGTTCACTACTTTGATCGCGCCCGCGTTTCTCGCCAGACGCGTGGCCGTTCCCTTGTGCTGCAAGACGCCGGTCTTCCCTTCGAGAGTGGCGACGCCGCCCTGTACGAGTACGGTGAACTTGTTGGTCGCGATCTTCGATCTCTCAAAACGCGCGCGGATGTCCTTTTCAAGGGCCGCATCGTTTTGCGACGTGCCTGTGGGTGATCGGGCCTTCTTTGCGGATGGGGCAGTTGCTGTTGTAGCTCGGGTTGGGGTTGCAGCCGGTTTAGCAGCCGGCGCGGCCTGGCTTAAGCCTGCGAATGCAGCGAGAAAGGCCAGAGCGGGTGTGTAACGAAGCATTCCGCTCTCCTTCGATTCGAATACGTACTCAAGTTATCACAAAAAAACATCAGGCTTTCTTGATATCGTCTTTGGCGCAATCCCATTCAACGGCGCGCTTTTCCTTGGCAGACTTGTTAACCATGTGCGCGACTGCCGCGGCGTGATGCCCCGCGGAGGCATCCTCGTAATAAGGCTTCCGCGTCCTGATGGATTCGAAGAAGTATCCGAAGTGCGGGACGGTGGCTTCCGGGCCGGGATCTTTGAATTCCTCCGCCTTTGGGCGGGGCCGCTTCGCCGCTGCGATCTCGGTCTGCTGGATCTTCGGGTCCTTGAAGTAGGCCTCTTCGAGCGATTTCGGCCAGCTTTCGACGATCCAGCGGTTGTCTTCGGTTACGTGTTCGGGAATCAGCGTCAAGCCGCCGAATCCAATCCGCAGGCTCCCTTCGGTTCCCAGAATCTGAAAGGAACCGTCGGCGGTCAACTGGTTGTTGAACGTCGAACTCAGATTGACCGCGAACCCCTCGGGGTATTCGAGAACTCCGTTGATTGTGTCGGGGACGTCGCGGTTCTCCTTCCAGCGGTAGAGTTGGCCCATGGCCATCGCCGAGGAAGGCACTTTTGCATCCATCAGAAAGTGAATCGTGGTCGCAAGGTGCACGAATAGATCGGTAGCGATGCCGCCCGAGTAGTCTTCAAAGCAGCGCCAGCGGAAGAAGCGTTCCAGGCTGAAGGCTCGCTTTGGCGCCGGACCCAGAAACATATCCCAGTTCACGGTCTTCGGAGAAGCATCTGGCGGTATTGGATAAATCCAGGCCCCGGAAGCCGTGTTCCGGTTGTAGGCGGCGCGGATCAGCGTGACTTTGCCGATCTTCCCCGCCTTGATTATCTCCTTCGCTTTGCGCTGAGTTGCGGAACTCACGCCTTGGCTGCCTACCTGGACCATGCGTCCGGTGGAGCGCGCGGCGTCGATAATTTCGCGGCCCTGAGCAGCAGTGAAGGTGAGCGGCTTTTCCGAATAGACGTCTTTGCCGGCGCGCACAGCGTCGAGAATAATCTGGCGGTGCCAGTGGTCGGGCGTGGCCACGACGACCGCGTCGACCGACTTGTTCGCCAGCACGTCATGATAGTTCGCGAATACTTTCGCCTTGCCGCCGGTGCGTTCCACCGCGCGCTCGACGCGTCCCGTGTAGGCATCGACCACGCCCACAATCTCCGCTCCGGGGTGCTTCTGGATCGCAGTCATCAACTCGTGAGCGCGCGCGCCGCATCCGATCATCGCAACCTGAGTGCGATCGTTTGCGGTGACGGGTGCTGCGCTCACGGCGAGCGTGGCGCCAGTCTGAAGAAAGCTGCGGCGGGTCGAGGTCATGGATTCTCCTGTCACCCGATTATACAGGGGGTGGGGCGCCGGGCCGATCAATGCGCGCTCCGCGCGGCAAGCGCACGGAAGCGCCTAACTGCGCTTCATCGCGGGTCATGTTGAGATCCTAACCGCTTTCGCCGACGAGTAATGCCCGGTCAGCGACTTGCCGGATCTGCCGCACTGTTTCAAGACGCAGGGCGCTCGCAGCTACCGGATAGCACGCGATTCACGTTATCGCAGTAGTGCCCAGGGTGTTTGCTCCGCGGGGCGCGGAAAAGTTAAACTCGTCATAGCGCAGATCCCTCTCATGAGCTTCTTCACCACACGTCAACTTGTGCCCCTGGCGGTGCTGACTTTGTGGCAAATTGCCTTGGCCGCGCCGCACGACGAGTCTGCCTTTGCGGATGCGCAGGCATTCCTGGGAACCTACTGCCGAAGCTGCCACGATGGGAAATCGGCCGTTGCCGGATTCAGCCTTGATCGCATCGCCACCAGTGCCACGCTTCGCACCGACCCGCAGAAATGGATCCGCGCGACGGCCCGCGTTCGCAACGGCGAAATGCCGCCCAAGGGTTCCCCCGCGCCGCCGCTTGATCAGCGGGAGCGGTTTTCCGAGTGGGCGGACAGCGCACTCCGCACCGAAGCTTGCGCCGCCGGCATCGTGCCCGGGCCGTCTCCTATCCGTCGCTTGAACCGCGACGAATACACCGCCACGCTTCGCGATTTGCTCGACATGCATCTCGACGTCGGCCACGCTCTTCCAGCCGATGGCGCGGGCGGTGAAGGCTTCGACAACGCCGCCGAGACGCTCTTTCTCTCTCCCCTTCACTCCGAAAAGTACATGGAGGTGGCGAAATTCGCCATGGATTTCGCCGCCAAGGAATTCAAGTCGCGGGCCAAAGTCCTGGTCCGGACACCAGGCCCAGGCGTCTCGCCGAATCAGGCCGCGCGCGAGATCTTCGAAAATTTCCTGCCCCGCGCGTTTCGCCGCCCGGTGCGCGCGGACGAAGTCGCACCCTACCTCGCCCTTTTTCAAGCCGCTCAAAAAGAGGGCCAGTCCTTCGAGGAATCCGTATTTTTCTCACTGCGGGCCGCGCTCGTCTCGCCGATGTTTCTCTTTCGCGTTGAGCCTGCGAACCGCGGTCCGCAGGCGCGCCCGCTCGATCAATTCGCGCTGGCTTCCAGGCTCTCGTATTTCGTTTGGGGCAGCATGCCCGACGAAATGCTCTTCGACATCGCAGCTGCCGGTAAGCTTCAGGACCCCAAGGTGCTCGAAGCTCTGGTCGCGCGCATGATCCGCAACGACCGCTCGCTTGGCTTCGCGCAGCGCTTCACCGAGCAGTGGCTTCGCACGCGTGAGTTGGGAGCCGAAAAAATGCCGGACCCGAAACTGTTCCGATCCTACGCCACCGACGAGGAACTGCGGTCCGACATCCGGTTTGAACCGATTCTTTTCTTCCGTGAAATCCTGCTCCGAGATCTCCCGCTCTGGAACCTTCTGACTTCGAAGCACACGGTCGGCACGAGCAATCTCGCGAAGCACTACGGAGTGAAACTGCCGGTCCGCCAGGCGGCCACCAAGCAGCCTCAGTGGGTCGATCTCCCGGAAGGTTCGAGGCGCGGCGGTCTGCTCGGAATGTCGGCAGTGCTTGCGGTATCGTCCTATCCGTACCGGACGAGCCCGGTCTTGAGGGGCGCGTGGATACTCGATGCCATCCTCGGTACGCCACCGCCGCCCCCTCCGCCCGGTGTCCCCGCGCTCGAGGAGGCGCACGCGACCGCGGTTCCAAGAACCGTTCGCGAGCGGCTCACGCAGCACCGCGAGAATCCTGCATGCGCCGGTTGCCACAGCCGCATCGACGGTCTGGGCTTCGCGCTCGAGAACTACGACGCGATCGGGCGCTGGCGGGACGAGGATGCGGGCAAACCCGTCGACGCCTCCGGCGAACTATCGGGAGGAACGAAGTTTCACGGGCCCGAGCAGATGAAAGCCGTGCTTCTTGAGCGGAAGGACTTTTTCATCCGAAACCTTACTGCCAAGATGCTGGGTTACGCTCTCGGGCGAGGTCTCACGTTGAGGGACTCGTGCACGGTGGATGACATCGTCGCGAAATTGACGGAGAATGATTACAGCGCCCAAACCTTGATCCGGGAGATCGTGTTAAGCGTGCCGTTTCGGAATCAGGCGGCCATGCCGCCGCCCGCGCCATTGCGCGCTCGGAAGGAGCAGAATAAGCCATGACGGTTAAGAAACCCTACCTTTCCCGTAGAACGTTGCTTCGGGGCGCGGGTGTTGGTCTCGGTCTTCCATGGCTCGAGGCGATGGTTCCCGCATCGGGATTCGCATCGTCCGCGACTCCAAAACCTCCCGTGCGCATGGCGGCGCTCTACATGCCGAACGGCGTGAACACCAGCGCCTGGGCGCCCGAGGCGGGCGGCCGCGATTTCAAGCTCTCGCCTACCCTGGAGCCTCTTGCGGATCTCAAGGATCAGGTAACCGTCCTCACCAATCTCTGGAACGAAGCGGCCAAGGGCGGTGACGGCCACTACGTTAAAGAAGCTTCTATCCTCACCTGCGCCACAATCAAGAAGACACCAGGCGCCGATCTGGGCAATGCCGTGTCGATGGATCAAGTCGCCGCGCAGCGAGTACGTCATCTTACGCCGCTTCCATCGCTCGAATTGGGCGTCACGCCCGTGGCGATCGGCGTGGACGCCGTTGTCGGCTACACCCGAGTCTACGGATCGCACATCGCGTGGAGCAGCCCGACCACGCCGCTCGCGCGGGAGATTAACCCGCATTCCGTTTACCAGCGGCTGTTCGGCGCCGCCTCCGGGCGCACGGCGAACTCCGCGAAGATGGATACGCTGCTACTCGATCGTGTTCTCGGAGACGCTAAACGTCTGCGCGCCGAAGTAGGCGTGGCGGACCGCGTGCGGCTCGACGAGTACATGTCGGTGATGCGTGGGCTTGAAGAACGGGTTGCGCGCGCGGGCGATCCGGCGGCTAGCGCGTGGAAGGCCCGCGTTCCCATCGATCCGAAAGCAACGCCAACCGATCGTCCGAAGGACCACGCCGAGCATGTCCGGCTGATGCTCGACATGATCGCGGTCGCGTTCCAGAGCGATACCACCCGCATCAGCACGTTCATGTTCGGAAATTCGGTGAGCAACGTCAGCTTCCGTTTCCTCGAAGGCGTCGGGGCGGGCCATCACGACGTGTCGCACCACCAGAAAGATCCGGACAAGTTGCGGCAGTACCAGCTCATCAATCGCTGGCACGTCGAGCAGTACGCCTATCTGATGCGCAGGCTTCGCGAAATGAAGGAGGGCGAGGGGACGGTTCTCGACAACTCCATGATCCTTTTCGCTTCCGCGTTGAGTGACGGCAACAGCCACAACATGCACAAACTCCCGATCGTTCTGGGCGGGCGCGGCGGGGGACGAATCGATTCGGGGCAGCACCTGGTTTATGGCGAGGACTCGCCGCTCGCGAATCTGTATGTCTCGATGCTCGATGCCTTCGGGACGCCGGTCGAACGCTTCGCGGACAGCACAGGGCCGCTGGCGGGTTTGCTGAAGAGTTAAGTGCCGGTCATGAAACAACAATTGCAGCCGGGGGCCTGCGGTGCAGGCCGCCGCTTCCTGCCGCCTGCCTGCGCGCATATGAGAGCTAGACTGCGATGAGACGGCTTATCGCTCCGCTGTGCTGCGCTCTAATCGCAGCGGTCACGCTCTCTGGCGCGGATGTTTCGGGCATCTGGGTAGGGCAGATCGCCGCGCGGAACGGAGAATTCCAGGACATCTCATTCAGGTTCACGCAGCGCGGAACCAGGCTTGAAGGCAAGGCCTACGGCGACTACGGAAGCACGCCGATCTCCGAAGGCCTCATTTCGGGCGATCTGATTACTTTCATCGTCAAAGCGCCGGAGCAGGCGGGGAACCAGATCAACGAAACGAGGCTGCGCTTTACAGGAAGCCTGCGGTCCGGCGAGATCGAACTGGTTCGCGAGCGCGAGAGTTCCACAAATGCCGGTAACGCCGGGGGCGTGCAGTTTCGGGGCGGCACGAAGCAGACGATCCGGCTCAAGCGGCTCATCTGACGCCTCGCCGCCATCCGTCTTCGCGCCGGCCGCTGAGTTCCTCGTCTACCGGGCTCTCGCCGGCGGCGGAATACCGTCGCCCAGAATTGAAGCTCCGCCTTCGCTCACGTAATTACGGTTCCATGCAGGGATCTCGATAACCACGTCCCCCTTCACCACGGCTTGGCATCCAAGGCGGGAGTGAATCGTGAGGTCGGCCGCCATGTCGAGCCGGTCCTCTTCGTCTTCTTCCATCGGGGACAAATTCTGTTCGCCCTGTCTGACTACTACATGGCACGTCGTGCAGGCGCAGTTCCCGCCGCACGCATGCTCCAGGTGCAATCCGCTTTTGGGGAAATTCAACGCAATATCGAGCAGGGAGCCGGGCAGCCCGTGCCCCGTGTCTCTCAGAGTCGACGGATCGTACTCGACAGTGATATTGGCGGGCAGGAAGGTTACTCTTGGCACGTTCCATTGTACCGTGGGGAGCGCCGGTAGTGTTTTGAACTTCCTCGCCGCAATGGTAGAAAGGAACGAATGCCCAGCATCATCATCGCGGGGGGAGGCATAGTCGGTCTCGCCACCGCGTACCGGTTGGGGCAGCGCCGTCCAGGTACGAGCGTCATCGTGCTCGAAAAAGAAACCCAGGTGGGCCGTCATCAAACCGGTCACAACAGCGGTGTCCTCCATTGCGGACTTTACTACAAGCCGGGATCGATCAAGGCTCGCATGGCTGTCGAAGGCATCCGCCAGATGGTGGAATTTTGCGAACTTCACCGGATTCCTCACGAAATATGCGGCAAACTCGTGGTTGCCGTTGACGGCGCCGAAACGGAACGCCTGCGGGACTTACACGAGCGAGGGCGCCGGAACGGCCTGCAAGGCCTGCGCTGGCTTGGCCGCGAAGAGATGATCGAGATTGAGCCGAACGTCGGCGGAGTGGCAGGTCTCCGAGTGCCGCAGGAAGGCATCGTCGATTACGCCCAAGTCTGCGCCGCGCTCGTCCGCGAGATCACCGCGGCCGGTAACCGCGTTGTCACGAGCGCCCAGATCCAGGGGCTCGAGACCAGCCCGGCCGGATGGCTCGTGAAGACGGCCGCGGGCGATTTCTCAGCGAGCTTCGTCATCAACTGCGCCGGCCTCCATTGCGACCGCGTCAGCGCCCTCACCGGGCAGAAGCGCGAGGTGCGCATCGTACCTTTCCGCGGCGAGTACTACCAGATCAGGCCCGAACGCCGGCATCTTGTGCGGCACCTCATCTATCCCGTGCCCGACCCGCGCTTTCCGTTTCTGGGCGTGCACTTCACCCGGCTGATCCACGGCGGCATCGAGGCTGGTCCGAACGCCGTGCTGGCTCTGGCGCGTGAAGGCTATCGTAAGACCGACATCAACTTTCGCGACATCGCAGACATCGCTACTTACAGTGGTTTCTGGCGCTTCCTGGCCAGGTATCCCGGCATGTGCTTCAACGAGCTTCGCCGCTCGTTCAGCCGCCGTCTCTTCTGCGAGTCGCTCCAGCGCCTTGTGCCGGCAATCCGCGAAGACGATCTCGTCAGCGGCGGCGCGGGCGTTCGCGCCCAGGCCCTGGATCCATCGGGCGCGCCGCTCCAGGATTTCTACTTCGTCGCGCGTCCAAACGCCTTGCACGTACTCAACGCCCCGAGCCCTGGCGCAACCGCTTCCCTCGCCATCGCCGATGAGATTGTCGCCCAACTCCCCTGACACTAGCGCGCGGTTACGAACCTCACATCGCCGAAAGACTCCGGTGTATGAAATCCTTTCGCCGGCGAAGCGACAGGCGACCAGGTGCTGTTCTGCCTGTCCGTGATCCCGCCCGTCCGGTTCAGGTTCAGGCGCCACTGGTCGCCGTTCCGCGGCGGCATGTGCGCGGCGTCTTTAGTGAAATTCCGCAGCGGAATCGCCAGTTCCACAACCCAGTGGTCGTCTCCCGCCGCTTCGTCCTTGCGCGTCTGCCCGTGAAACGTGGTCTTGTGATTGACGCCCTCCGGTTCCCAGGTCGGCGGTCCCTTCCACCAGTCGGTCCGGCAGCGGTTCAGCATCGTGCCAATCGCGTTGATCTCGAAGGTGTAGTAGTTCGTAACCTTTTCCGGGTTCGGACTCAGGAAAATTTCGACGCAATCGTCGTGTGACACCGGTCCGTGGCGTTCGGTAACGCTTGCGGAAATGTGCTTGTCGCGGCAGTACCAGCTTACGTACAGATACTCGTCGTCCCACAGCATCTTCGCGACCGTCTGCTCTTTCGCGCCCGCCACCCACCAGTTGAAATGGAAATCGCCCACGGGCTGTCCTCGCTTCCAGGAGGCCTCGTCGAGTTTTCCGTCGATCCTGATTTTGCTCTTCGCGCGGTGGATATCGTACCGTGCGCGCTGTGGCGCGAGCTGTGGAAGCAGCCAATCTACCCGATCCTTCACGGCCTGATCGTTCAGACCGTGGCCGGCGTTGTACCAAAGCACCTTCTTTGGTTCCCGGGCCGCGTCGAAGAATTCCTTTCCCTTCGCCTCGGAGACGAAGCGATCGGTCTGGCCGAACTGGAGCAGCACCGCGGCCTTCGTTTGCGCGATGTGTTTCACCGGGTCGAGCGGCGCAAGTTGCGCGATGAACTTCTCCCGGGCTTCAGGCTCCATCTTCGGTCCAAACAGATACCAGTCGCTGAAGGAAACCGTGCCCGCCTGCAACGCGTACGCCTTGACGCGCGGCTCCGCCGCCGACATTGTGGCGCCGAACATGGCTCCAAAATCGTGGCCTACATAGGCTATGCGTTTCGGGTCCACGCCTGGTTGCGCGAGCAGAACATCGAGCGCGCGGCGCAGGGCCTTTACCTGTTTGACTGAGTTTTCGAAATCGGCCGCGCGGTTGCGCGCGGGGAACCATTTCGGGTCGGACCACATGGTTTCAATTAGGAGCGACACCGTCCCTCGCCCTGCGAGCGTAACGGCTTCGGCGAGAAACTGCGTGCGGTTAGAAGTCTTCGACTCCGGCTCATACCAATGCACGAACAGCACGCCAGCATGGCTTTCGCCGCTTTCCGGCCGCACTACATAGGCCGCCGTCCGCTTCCCGTCGAGCGCGGCGAAAGTCATGTCTAGCACCCGTGCACCCTCGCGGGTCTCGCCGTGACTCTCGCGGACATCGAGCGGCAGTTTGCGGTCGTATTCGAAAGACGGCCCGGCCGCGAGCAGGGCTAAAAAAGGGATCGCAAACATGATTTGCCGCCATTGTACCGGAATTAGGCTACGATATGCGGGATGAGAAGGATTTCGTTCGCCGGGCTGGCGGCACTGGTTTCCACCGCGGTCCTCACCGCGCAGACTATGCGTCTGGAGGCCATGCAGGGCAAGTCGATTCTGCTTTTCACCCCTCACCCGGACGACGACACCTTCTGCTGCGCCGGCACGCTGGCGCTGCTTGCGAAGAACCGCAACACGGTCCGGATCGTCATCTACACCAACGACGACAAGGGCTCCTACGATCCCGAAATGACCAGTGAACGCCTCGCTCGCATTCGAAAGGCGGAGGAGGAACGGGCCTGCGGTATCCTCGGGATTCCGAAGGAGAACATCGTGTGGCTCCAATATCATGACGGCATGCTCGAGTACGCCAATCCCCGCGACCTCGTGGAACAGGCGACCGCGCTGATTCGTACCTACCGGCCTGAGGCCGTGCTTTCCGTCGATCCAGGCATGGAAACGGTCCGCTGGCACAAGACCGATCACCGCATGGCCGCGAGCAACACCATCGACGCCATTCGTGCCGCGGAGTGGCATCTCTATTTCCCGAACCAACGGCTCCATCAGGGCTTGCAGCCGTGGAAGGTCCCGTTCGCATTTTTCTACTACGCATCAGCCAGGGACGCGAACTACTTCGTCAATATCGACAGCGTCGTGGACCTCAAATTGACAGCGGCGGCGGCTCATGTGAGCCAATTCGCGCCCGCCATCGATCGTTACCGGCCGGACTGGGAACCGGAGCGGTTGGAAAAGTTAAAGGCCGGAATGCGTGCGCGGTTACTGCGCAGGGAAGGCCACTATGTGGAAGCGTTCCGATCTTCAAGGGGCTTCAGCCAGCAATGAAACTCTCGGTTCCGCTGCTACTAATCATCACCACAGCCTGCATGAACAAAAACGCCAGGAAGGACGCCCCGGAGCCGGTTCAGGACGTCCACTCCTACTCCCGGCCGAATCAGGTGCGCGTCACGCACGTTGCGCTCGATCTCGAAGTGCAGTTCGACAGGAAGACGCTCGCCGGTACCGCCACGTTGACGCTGGTGCGCCGAGACCCCTCCGCGCCCCTCATTGTCGATTCGAAGGACCTCAGCGTCAATGCGGTGGAGGCCTCCGGCGACGGCGAGATTTTCGCGCCCGCGCGATTCGAGAGGGGCGCGGTCGACCCGGTTCTGGGATCTCCGCTGACCGTGGACCTGCCCAAAAGGGCGTCGCACGTGCGTATTCGCTACTCGACCAGCCCCCGCGCCGCCGCGCTCCAGTGGCTTGAGCCGGCGCAGACTGCCGGTAAGAAGTCGCCGTTTCTGTTCACTCAGTCGCAAGCGATCAACGCTCGAAGCTGGATCCCCCTTCAGGACTCCCCCGGTGTCCGCGTTACTTACGAGGCGCGAATCCGCGCACCCAAAAACCTTCTGGCGCTCATGTCCGCCGAGAACGTTTCCACCGCCCCGGGCACCGGCGAATTCCGGTTTCGCATGTTGCAGGCAATTCCGTCCTACCTGATTGCCCTCGCGGTGGGCGACCTCGCCTTCGCGGCCACGGGAAAGCGCAGCGGCGTCTACGCCGAACCGCCCGTGCTTGCGCGCGCCGCGCACGAGTTCGACGATACGGACTCAATGATCCGCGCCGCCGAGAATTTGTACGGCCCGTACCGCTGGGAACGCTACGATATTCTCGTTCTTCCTCCCAGCTTTCCTTTTGGCGGCATGGAGAATCCGCGGCTTACTTTTGTAACGCCTACCGTGATTGCAGGTGACAAGAGCCTCGTCGCGCTCGTCGCGCACGAACTGGCGCACTCCTGGTCCGGCAACCTTGTAACCAACGCGTCCTGGAGCGATTTCTGGCTGAATGAAGGCGTCACAGTATATCTCGAATGGAGAATCCAGGAGGCCGTCTTCGGGCAGAAACGCGCGGAAATGGAGCGTGCCATCGCATGGGAAGACCTGGTTCGGGAGATCGCGAAACTCCCCCAGGGAGACCAGATCATGCACATTGACCTCAAAGGCCGCGACCCGGACGACGGCGTCACCGCGGTTCCGTACATCAAGGGCGCGCTCTTTCTGTACGCCATGGAGAGGTATTTCGGGCGCGCGAAACTGGACGGATTCCTGGCGCGTTACTTCGACGAGAACGCGTTTAAGAGCATCACAACGGCGCAGTTTCAGGAATCCCTGCAAGGGATTCTACTGAGCCTGAATCCCGGATTGATGACCGGCGAGCAGATCGACGAGTGGATCTTTAAGCCTGGTCTTCCGGCCGACGGACAGCCTCCGCAGGCCGATGTTTTCGAACGCGTTGACACTGAAACGACTCGCTGGATCAGGGGCGTCGCATCGCTTGAGCAACTCGATTCGGCATGGAGTACTCCCGAGTGGATCCGTTTTCTCCGGACGCTCGCGCCCAGGCTCGACGCCGCCAAGATGGCTCAATTAGACGCGGCCTTCCACTTCACCCAATCGGGCAATAGTGAGATTCTATCCGAGTGGCTGCTGCTCGCGATCCAGAACCAGTACAAGCCCGCTGATCGGCGTCTGGAGGAATTTTTGTCTTCCGTCGGCCGCCGTAAATACTTGAAGCCGCTCTACGAGGAGTTGGCGAAATCCCCGGAAGGGAAGGCGCGGGCGAGCGCGATTTACACGAAGGCGCGGGCGCTCTACCACCCGATCACGGACGGCACAGTAGCCAGAATTCTGAAATAGGCAGTGTGGGCGCGTGGTTTTGGTACTAGGACCACTAGTAGTCCAAATAACCCAGGTACAGTACCGACAGCATTTTCCAATCCAGAAATGAGCCTGAAATCGAGATTTGATTCCAATGCGGAGTGAGCCTGAAATCGACGGCTCAGTTGCGTGAGTGAAGCCTCCTTTTTTAGTTAATCCGGC
>SXGT01936617.1_pt1 | contig 14821 bp, 12 predicted proteins | sample 3176221 | NCBI WGS metagenome assembly SXGT01 (sample SAMN11356862, study PRJNA531348) | freshwater metagenome | isolation source: freshwater sample F1-120 | place: China: Fuxian Lake, Yuxi | collected 2017-12-25
CCATATTCTGCCTGTCACCATCTGCCATGTTGTCGGTGTTCATCACGCCGTGCACGAAGCCGAGGCGCATCCAGTCGGCGACGAGCAGCGCGGTGCGCCGGCAGATCTCGCGGAACCATGCATCGTGCGAGGCGATGCCCGGGAAATGCTCGCGCATCACCCAGCCGGCGAGCTGGCCGAGCAGCGGCATTTCCTGCTGCGCCGCGAGGATCTGGAAGTTGCCGAAGCGCACGAAGGTCGGCGCGACGCGGCACACCACCGCGCCGGGCTCCGCGCCGGGATTGCCGTCGTAGAACATGTCGCGGATCACCGCCTCGCCGGTGCCGACGAGGGCGAGCGCGCGCGTGGTCGGCACGCCGAGGTGGTGCATCGCCTCGCTGCACATGAATTCGCGCACCGACGAGCGCAGCACCGCGCGGCCATCCGCCGTGCGCGAGTAGGGCGTGCGGCCGGCGCCCTTGAGCTGCAGTTCGTGCCGTCCGCCACCGGGTGCGATCGTCTCTGCCAGCGTGATCGCGCGGCCGTCGCCGAGCTGGCCCGCCCAGTTGCCGAACTGGTGGCCGCCGTAGCGCGCCGCGTAGGGCTGCATGCCGGGGAGCACGCGATTGCCGCCGAGCACTTCCGCGGCCGGATCGTCGGGCGCGCCAGGGCGGGCGACGCCGAGCAGCGCGCCGACGCGGTCTGCCCAGCCGAGCAGCCGGGGAGCCTTCACCGGCGTCGGGTCGACGAGCGTGTAGCAGGCGTTGCGCACCGGGCGGGGCACGTTGAAGCGCACCTCATCGCCGGGGAGGTCGCGCACGAACGCGTTCTCGAAGCCGAGTTCGCAAAGCGGGACCGGCGCATGCGCCGGCGGGGCCATAATGGCGCGTCCAAGGTGGAGGGGGTCGTTCATGACGCGCATTGTCCTACTTTCCCTGCTCGCGGCGATGGCCGCGGCGCCTGTCACGGCATCGGCGCAGGCGTGGCCGGCGAAGCCGATCCGCTTCGTCATGCCCTATCCCCCCGGCGGCAGCTCGGACATCCTCGCCCGGCCGATCGCCAACGAGATGACGAAGAGCCTCGGCCAGCCGGTGGTCATCGAGTACAAGCCGGGCGGCGGTTCGACCATCGGCGCTGACAACATCGCCAAGTCCGCGCCCGACGGCCACGCCATCGTCATGCTGCTCACCGCGCACGCCATCAACGCGTCGCTGATGCCGAAGCTGCCCTACGACACGTTGAAGGACTTCACGTCGATCACGCTGGCCGCCACGCAGCCGCTGGTGGTGGAAGTCAACGCGCAGGCGCCGATCGCCAACCTGCGGGACCTGATCGCCGCGGCGAAGGCCAGCCCGGGCAAGCTCAACTACGGTTCCGCCGGGCCGGGCAACACCAGCCACCTCGCCGTGGAATACTTCAACTCGGTGGTCGGCGTGAAGATCACCCACGTGCCGTACAAGGGCAGCGGCCCGTCGGTCGCCGGGCTGCTGGGCCGCGAGATCGACCTCATGTTCGACAGCCTGTCGTCGTCGCTGGCTCAGATCCAGGCGGGCAAGTTCCGCGCGCTCGCGGTCACCACGGCGAAGCGCTCGCACGTGCTGCCGCAGGTGCCGACGGTCGCGGAAGCCGGCGTGCCGGGCTTCGACGTCTCGGTGTGGTACGGCATCTTCGCGGCGGCGGGCACGCCCGCGCCGATCGTGCAACGGCTCAACGCGGAGTTCATCAAGGCGATGGCGGTGCCGGCGGCGAAGGAGCGCATCGAGGGCGCGGGCTACCAGATCGTCGGTTCCACGCCGGCCGAGCTCGACGCGCACGTGCGCGCCGAGATGACGCGCTGGGCGAAGGTGGTGAAGGATTCCGGCGCGAAGGTGGAGTAGGGCGCCGCGATGGCCGGGCTGACCGGGGCGATCGCGGCGTTCGCCAGCGCGGGCACCGTGGTGCCGGAAGACGCGGCGCGCGTCGTGCGCGCAGGTTTCATCGATACCATCGCCACCATGATCGCCGGCCGCGACGAGCCGGTGGTGGGGATCGTCCGCGGGTTCGTCGCCGCGAGGCAGTCCGGGGCGCGCGAGTCGCGCGTGCTGTTCGGCGAGCAGCGCGCGGCGGCGGCCGATGCGGCGCTCATCAATGCCACCGCGAGCCATGCACTCGACTACGACGACGTCGCTCTCTCGGGCCATCCGAGCACCGTGCTGGTCCCCGCCATCCTTGCCGAGGGCGAGCATCTCGGCGCGTCGGGGGCGGACGCGGTGCGCGCGTACCTCGTCGGCTACGAGGTCTGGGCGGAACTCCTCGCGCGCGAGCCGGATCCCTACCACCTCAAGGGCTGGCATCCGACGTCGGTGCTCGGCACGGTCGGCGCGGCCGCCGCCGTCGCGCACCTGCACAGGCTCCCGCCTGGCGACTGCCGCAACGCGATCGCGCTTGCCGCGAGCATGGCCTGCGGCCTGGTCGGTAATTTCGGCACCATGACCAAGCCCCTGCATGCCGGCCGCGCGGCCTCGTGCGCGATCGAGGCCGTGCGCTTCGCGGCGAGCGGGCTGACCGCCGCGCCGGACGCCTTGGAGCACCACGCCGGGTACCTCGCCGCGCTGTCGCCCAAGGGCGCGGCGGATCGCGCAAGCCCGCCGGACACGCTGGGCCGCAAGCTGCGCATCCTCGAACAGGGCCTGTCGATCAAGAAGTACCCGATGTGCTACGCCACCCACCGCGTCATCGACGCGGTGCTGGATCTCGTCAACGCGCACGACCTCAAGCCCGCGGACGTGAAGAGCGTGCAGGCCGAGATCGGCGTCGCGCAGGCGTCGATGCTGCGCAACCACGCGCCGGTCACGGGGCTGGAGGCCAAGTTCAGCCTGGAGTTCGCAGTCGCCGCGGCGCTGGTGGCGCGCAAGGTGGGCCTCGCCGAGCTGACCGACGGCTTCGTCGCGCAGGCCCCGGTGCGCGAGGCCATGGGCAAGGTGAGGACGTCGACGCTCGACACGCACTGCCCGATCGCGCCGATCTTCGCCCTCACCGATCGCGTCGTCATCGAGCATCGCGACGGCCGCCGGTTCGCGTCGCCGGAGGTGCGCTTCGCGCGTGGCGACGCCATGCTGCCGATGCAGGACGCGGAGCTGAAGGCCAAGTTCGCCGACTGCACCGCCGGCGTGTCCGGGCTGGATGCGGGTGGCCTCTACGCGAGCCTTGCTGCGCTGCAGGACCTCGGCAGCCTGCGCGAACTCGCCCGGACCCCGGGGCAGGTGGGGTAACATCCAGCCCCATGCATCCCGCCCTTATTGGTGGCCTCGTCGGCCTTGCCGCAGCAGCCTTCTTCATCATCTCGGAGTACATGCTGCTGAACCAGCAGTCCGCCGAGCGCGCCAAGCGCGTAGGCAACAAGCGGCCGACCTACAACGAGGCCGAACGCAAGCGCCTGCGTTCCGTGATCGGCTTCTCGTGCTTCCTGCCGCCCGTGCTGGCGCTGGGTTTCTGGGTCGTGCTGCCGAAGCTCGGTTTCTAGCCAGCGCCAGCGCTCAGACGTTCGCGCCAGCGCTCAGTCGGCGTAGCCCGGCAGTTCGCGGTCCAGCACCCGCATCATCGCCTCGAAGTACAGCCGCTCGCGCTCGGCGCGGGTGTGGCGGTCGTCCACCGGCGGCGCCTGCACCTGCGCGACGATCGCGTCAGAAAGCACCTGCAGCGGTTGCCCCGTGCCCATCGCCAGCACCTGGTTGCGGCACACGCGCTCCAGCTTGTACAGCCGCCGGTAGGCCTGCGCCACTGTGTCGCCGACCACGAGGACGCCGTGGTTCTTCATGAACATGACCTGCTTGTCGCCCATCAGCGCGGCGAGGCGCTCGCCTTCGTCCAGCGTGTCAGCGGTGCCGGAGTAGGTGTCGTCGTAGGCGATGTGGCCGTGGAAGAACGCGGCGGTCTGCGTGTACGGCAGCAGCCGGTTGTTCAGCAGCATGTTCAGCGCCAGTGCCCAGGTCTGGTGGGTGTGGAGCACCACGCGGGCGCCCGTGATGCGATGGATCGGCGCGTGGATGCACTGCGCGGACAACTCGACCGTGCCCTCGCCTTCGAGGGTGGCGCCAGATTCGTCGAACGCCACCATGTCGCTGGCCCGCGCCTCCGACCAGTGCAGCCCGAACGGCAGGATCAGGTAGCGGTCGTCCCGTCCCGGGACGGTGACCGTGAAGTGGTTGTCGATGCCCTCGGTGAGGTCGTCCAGCGCCGCCAGGCGGTGCGCCGCCGCAAGGTGGACCTTGGCCTGCCAGACGGGATCGACGGCGCGGGCGGAAGTCAGGGAATGGACCGACATGCTTCACCTCTCGGAGGGGAATATCGCCCCGAGTATAGCGACCGCCGGGGGAAGGCGGCACAATCGCCGCGATGACGCCGACCGCTGTTTCGCGCTCCACAGAGGGCGGCACGTTCGTGCCGCCGACCGTGGTCGCGCCGGTCCGTCCGCTGTCGCGGCTCGCGTTCGCCGCCCGCTTCGTGCGCAACCCGCTGCTGGTGATGCCGCGGGCGGCCTACGAAGAGGACTTCGTCGCATCCTCCCAGGGCAGGCTGTCATTCGCGTGGATCACCGAACCGTCGCTGATCCGGGCGGTGTTGCTCGACCAGCGGGATGCCTTCCGCAAGCTCACGCAGATCCGCCTGCTCAGCCCGCTGCTCGGCAAGGGCATCCTCACCAGCGAAGGCGCGGACTGGAAATGGCAGCGGCAGGCCTCGGCGCCGATGTTCCGGATACAGGACCTCGCCGGTTTCGTGCCGACCTTCGTGCGCGCGACGCGGGACCTGGTCGAGGGCTGGCGGGCATCGTGCGCGGATGCGGTGCGGCAGGTGGACCGCGACATGACGCGGGTGACTTTCGACGTCATATCGGCGACGCTGCTGCCCTCCGGCGACCGCACGGTGGCGCCCGCCATCGAGCGCTCGACCGGCCGCTTCCAGAGTGCAGGTGCCTGGTCGCAGCTCTATGCCATGGCGCGGGCGCCGCGCTGGCTGCCGCATCCGGGCGTGCGCGCCATGCGCGAGTCCGTGCGGACGCTGCGCTCGGCAGTCGCGGCGATGATCCGTGAGCGCCGTGCCGGAGCGGCGGCGCCCGACGACCTGATGAACCGGCTGATGCAGGCGAGCGACCCCGAGACCGGGCAGTCGATGAACGACGAGCAGCTGGTCGACAACCTGCTCACGTTCTACCTCGCCGGCCACGAGACCACGGCGCGCGCGCTGACGTGGACGCTGTACCTGCTCAGTCATTCGCCGGCCTGGACCGCGCGCCTGGAGGAGGAGATCGCGCGCGTGACCGGCGGCGGCGACGTCGAGGCGGCGCACGTCGACCGGCTGGTGCTGGTGCAGCAGGTGGTCAAGGAATCCATGCGGCTCTATCCGCCGGTGCCGATGCTGTCGCGGCAGGCGGTGGCCGACACCCGGATCGGGGAACACGACATCCGCGCCGGCACGTCGGTGGTCGTGCCGATCTATGCCATCCACCGGCACCGCCGGCGCTGGGAGGATGCCGACCGGTTCGACCCAGAGCGCTTCGCCCCGGCGCGCGAAGCGGTGATTCCCCGCTACCAGTACGTGCCCTTCGGCGCCGGCCCGAGGATCTGCATCGGCATGGCGTTCGCCATGATCGAGGCCACCGCGATCCTCGCCACGCTGCTGCAGCACGCCCGTTTCAGCTCCGCCGGGCACGAGCCCGCGCCGGTCGCCCGCGTCACCCTGCTGCCCCGGGGCGGGATGCCACTGCAGGTGCGCCTGAGGTAAGGGGTGGGCGTCGCCGGGCCCGCGTCCGGCTTCAGGCCGGCCCCCGGCGGCCGATACACCATGGACTGTCCCCTGCTTCGTGGAGGCTTGCCATGCATTCCGCCGTCGCCGTTCTCGTCACCCTGTTCGCCGCTGCCGGCGACGTCGCGGGCCTCTAACCGCCCGCCGCCAGCAGGGAATCCAGGCCGGACCATGCCCCAGGGCATCAACACGAACGTCAGCTCGCTGAACGCCCAGCGCAGCCTGTCACGTTCGGATTCGGCCATGTCCGTCGCGTTGCGGCGGCTGTCCTCGGGCCTGCGCATCAATAGCGCCGCCGACGATGCCGCCGGCCTCGCCATTTCGGAGCGCCTGACCACGCAGGTTCGCGGGCTGGCGCAGGCGGCGCGCAATGCCAACGACGGCATCTCGTTCCTGCAGACCGCGGAGGGCGCGCTCGCCACCGTCGCCGGCAACCTGCAGCGCGTGCGCGAACTCGCCGTCCAGGCGGCGAATGGCAGCAACTCTGCGACCGACCGTGCGGCCCTGCAACTCGAGGCCGGCAAGCTGATCGAGGAGATCGACCGCATTTCGTCCACCGCCGAATTCAACGGCTCTTCGATCTTCGGCGGCGCCACCACCAGCGTGGTCGGCGATCCCAACCAGGTCGCGGTGCTCGCCGGCCTGCAGGGCGGCTGGATGGAGAACGGCGAGAGCATGGTCGCCGACGCCTACGGGCTCAGCGCGGACGGCGCGGCGCTGTCGGTCGAACTGACCACGTTCACCGACGGCGTCGGCGGCACCGCAGCGCGCGTCGTGTCGTCGGTCCCGGCGGTGCCGCCGGGCAAGGGCACCAACCTGAAGCTGCAGATCGACATGGCGGACTTCAACCCGCCGAACCTGCCCAACGGCGGCACGGCGCCGTTCTACAGCGACCGCATCATCGCGCACGAGATGACCCACGCCGTCATGGCGCGCACCATGAACTACTCGGAGCTGACGCAGAACCACAAGTGGTTCCTCGAGGGGTCGGCGGAGTTCGTGCATGGCGCGGACGAACGCGTCGCCGGCGACCTGGCGCTGCTCGGCGGTGCCGGCAACGAGCAGTCCCTGGTCGATGCGCTGGACGGCGGCTTCCAGGGCGGCAGCGACGACTACTCGGCGAGCTACACCGCGATCCGCTACCTGCATGCGCAGATCAAGGCTGCGGGCGGCAACGGCATCCGCGACGTCATGGCCTATCTCAGCGCGAACCAGAACGCGACGCTGGACAACGCCTTCGCCAACGCGGTCGCCACGCTGGGCGGCGCGGTCGCGGGCTACACCACGGCGGCGAACTTCCTCACCGCGTTCGACGCCGGCGGCGCGGCGTTCATGGCGGGGATGAACCTCGCCAACGCCGACACCGGCGCGGCCGGCGGCGCCGACGCGGACGGCGGCAGCGTGAAGACCGCCGCCAGCGTGGTGAGCGACATCGGTTCCCGTTCCGGCCCCGACGTCACCACCGGGTTCGAGGAGTCCTTCGAGGCCATCGCCAGCAGCAACGCCGCGCGCACCAGCCGGTCGCTGCAGGTCGGCGCCAACGCGGGCCAGACGCTGGACTTCTCCATCGGCTCGATCAACGCAAACGCGCTCGGCTTGCGCGCGGCCGACATCAGCACCGGCGCGCAGCAGGCCATCATGCAGGTCGACCGGGCGCTCGACTACGTGAGTTCGGAGCGCGCCAACCTCGGCGCGCAGCTGAACCGCCTGGAGTCGGTGGTGAGCACGCTGCAGTCGACCGGCGAGAACCTGTCGGCCAGCCGTTCGCGCATCCAGGACGCGGATTACGCCGCCGAGGTGGCGACGCTGACGCGAGCGCAGATCCTGCAGCAGGCCGGCGTGGCCATGGTCGCGCAGGCCAACGCCGTCCCCAACCTGGTGCTGTCGCTGCTGCGCTGAGCGCCGCCGCGCGCTACTTGCCGAGCCCGAGGCGCTTCGCGCCCTCGGTGTACAGCCTGACCTTGTCCTTCATGAAGGCGTCCATCTCCTCGACGCCGACATTGACCAGCTCGAAGCCGCTCTTCGCGGCGAGCTCGCGCATCTCCGGCTCGTTGTTGAGCGAGCGCCAGAGGTCCGATAGGCGCTTCCTCGCGTCGGCGGGCGTGGACTTCGGCACGCCGATGCCGCGGTAGGCGCCGTCCACCCAGTCGACGCCGAGCTCGCGGAAGGTCGGCACGTCGGGCAGCAGCGGGTGGCGCTTGTCCATCGCCACCGCCAGCGCGCGCACCTTGCCGCGGTTGTTGATGGCGAAGGCGGTGTAGGACATCGCGCCGCCGACGTGGCCGCCGATCACCGAGGTGGTCATGTCGCCGGTGCCCTTGAACGGCACGTAGGTGGTCTTGAAGCCGAACGCGGCGTTCATGCGCTCGTGCGCGGCGTGGTTGGCCGAGTTGAGGCCCGAGCCGCCGAGCGAGATCTTGCCCGGGGCGTCCTTCGCCGCCTTGACGAAGTCCTGGAAGGTCCTGATGGGGCTGGACTCCTGCACCACCAGCGCGTCGGGCGTGTAGTGGAACCAGAACACCGGCGTCACGTCGTCGGTCTTGTACTGCACCTGGCCCTCGATCGGCTGGAACACGATGTGCGGGAGGTTGACGCCGATGATGTTGGCGCCGTCACCGGCGAGCTGGTTCATCTGCGCCCACATCAGGCCGCCACCCGCGCCGGGCTTGTACTGGATGATGGTCTCGACCGACGGGCAGCGCTTCTTCAGCACCACCTGCTGGTGGCGCGCCGACAGGTCCGACTCGCCGCCGGCGGGGAAGGCCTGCCAGTAGTTGATGTTGCGGTCCGGGCAGGCCTGGGCAAGCGCCACGGCAGGGGCCAGCGCGGCGAGCGCGATGGCGAGGGTGGAAAGCGTCTTCGTCATGTTCATCGGTTTCTCCTTGCGTTGCCTTCAGTCGACCTTGGCGCCGGACAGCTTGACCACCTTCGCCCACTTCGCGATGTCCTCCCGCAGGTGCTGCGAGAACTGGTCGACCGTCATGGCCATCGGCACCGCGCCCTGCTTCTGCCATGCCTCGCGCACGTCCGCGCTGGCCGTGATCTTCGTGATCTCCGCGTTCAGCCGGTCGACGATCGGGCGCGGCGTGCCCGTGGGCGCCATGATGCCGAGCCAGATCGTCGCCTCGTAGCCCGGCACGCCGGCCTCGGCCATGGTCAGGCACCTCGGGGAGCACCGGCGAGCGCACCCTGCCGGTGGTGCCGAGGCCCTTCAGCTTGCCCGCGCGCACGTTCGGCGCCATGGTGGTGATGGCGTCGAACATCATGTGCACCTGCCCGCCGAGCACGTCGGTGCGGGCGCCCGAGCTTCCCTTGTACTGCACGTGCACCATGTCGAGCCCGGCCATCGACTTGAACAGCTCGCCGGCCATGTGGTACTGGGGGCCCGGGCCGGAGGAGGCGTAGTTGAAGGCCCTGGGCTTCGACTTCACCAGGTCGAGCAGTTCCTTCAGGGTGTTCGCCGGCACCGACGGGTGCACCACCAGCACCAGGTCGGAGTAGTTCACTGGCGCCACCGGGGCGAAATCCCTCAGCAGCTCGAAGGGCTTCTTCGGGATCAGCGTCTCGTTCACCGTGTGGGTGTTGGACATCATCAGGAGTGTGTAGCCGTCCGGGGCGGCCTTGGCCACGGCGTCGGTGCCGACGACCGAGCCGCCGCCCGGGCGGTCCTCGATCACGAACGGCTGCCCGAGGACATCCTGCAAGCGCTGGCCGACGAAGCGCGCGAAGATGTCGGCGGGTCCTCCGGCGGCGAACGGGACGATGATGCGCACCGGGCGCGCCGGCCAAGCCTGCGCCCAGGCCTGCGTCACGGACAGGACGGCGAGCGCCACGGCGGCCGCGCCGATTCGATATGCGGACATGGTGATCCTCCTTGGGCAACAGGATATCCGTTCCGGGACGCCGGGCGCGGGAGTTGGTTAGAATCCCGGTCGCCACAAGGGGAGTGGACCACCGCATGACGCTCATCTCGCAGGAACGCGCGATTCTGTTTGCCGACGTCAGCGGCAGCACCCGCCTGTACGAGGTGCTGGGCGACAAGCCGGCGCAGAAGGCAATCGAGACCTGCCTCGCCAGCCTTGCCGAAGCAGTGGCGACGTTCCGCGGCAAGGTGGTGAAGACCATCGGCGACGAGATCATGGCGGTCTTCCCCCGCGCCGAGGATGCCCCCAACGCGGCCCATGACATGCAGCACCGGGTGCAGGCCATGCCCCCGGTGTCCGGGCAGGCGATGCGCATCCGCGTCGGCTTCCACTTCGGGCCGGTGCTCGAGGACAAGAACGATTTCTTCGGCGACGGCGTGAACGTCGCCGCGCGGCTCGCCGGGCTGGCGAAGGGCGGGCAGGTGCTGACCTCGGCGGCCACCGTCAACGCGATGTCCGCCTGGCAGCGGCGCAACCTGCGCGAACTCGCGGACTTCGCCGTCAAGGGCAAGCAGGAGACGCTCGAACTCTACGAGTTGATGTGGGAGGACACCGACGAGGCGACCCAGATCGTCGGCCTGCGCACCATCACGCGCCCGGTGGGGTCGCTGAAGCTCGAGTTCCAGGGCGCCACGGTGCCTTTCCCGCCGGCGACCACCGTGTTCGCCATAGGCCGCGACCAGGCCGGCGACATGGTGCTAGTCGGCAAGAACGCGTCGCGGCGCCATGCGCGCATCGAGCGGCGCCGGGACCAGTACTTCCTGATCGACGAAAGCACCAACGGCACCTTCGTCACCTTCGACGGCGACGCCGAGCTGCTGTTGCGTCGCGAACAGGTGCTGCTGCGCGGCGCGGGCCTGGTCAGTTTCGGCGCATCGGCGGCGGACGCGGACGCCGAGACGATGCGCTTCTCCGTCACCTGAGCAGGGGCGTCCCCGGCCGCCCGCGCGAGTTATCGGGTGATAAACTCGCCCGCTCAATTCGCACCCTAGGAGGGGAATCGATGAACAACGCCATGAAGCTGTCGCTTGCGGGGCTGGTCGCCGCCGCCTTTGCCGCGCCGGCGCACGCGCAGACCACGCTCACCATGTCCTCGTGGGTGTCGCCCGCCCACCACCTGACCCACACCGTCCTCGCCGGCTGGGCCGGCGAAGTCGAGAAGGCCACGGCCGGCCGCGTCAAGTTCCAGATGCTGCCCAAGCACCCGTCGGCCCCGCCGGGCACCTTCGACGCGGTGCGCGACGGCCTGGTCGACATGTCCTACGTCACGGCGAGCTACACGCCGGCGCGCCACGTCATGCCGCTGATGCCGGAGCTGCCCGGCATGGGCGACTCCTCCGAGGTCAACTCGGTGGCCTACTCGCGCATCTACTGGAAGCACTTCCACAAGCTCGGCGAGTACAACGGCGTGAAGCTGCTCGCCGTGTTCACGCACGGCCCGGGGCAGATGTTCACCAAGAAGACCATCAAGGGCATCGACGACCTCAAGGGCCTGAAGATCCGCACCGGCGGCGGCATCGCCGAGAAGGTCGCCAACGCGCTCGGCGCCTCCGCGTTCGTCAAGCCCGCGCCGGAGTCGTACGAACTCCTCAGCTCGGGCGTCGCCGACGGCGTGTTCTTCCCGTTCGAATCGATCGTGTCGTTCAAGCTCGACACGGTGATCGGCCAGGCCACGGTGTTTCCGGGGGGCATGTACAGCTCGGCGTTCGGCTACTTCATGAATCAGCAGAAGTGGGACAAGCTGGCGAAGCAGGACCAGGACGCGATCACCAAGATCGCCGGCGAGAACCTGGCGCGCTTTGCCGGCAAGTCCTGGGACAATGCCGACAAGCTCGGGATCGAAGGCCTGAAGAAGGCCAACGTGCCGATCGTCAACGCGCCGCCGGCGTTCGTCGACGAGGTGCGCCGCCGCTCCGGGCCGGTGATCGATGAGTGGATCAAGGCCGCCGGCGCCAAGGGCGTGGACGGCAAGGCCGTGCTCGGCGAGTTCCGCGAGGAACTGAAGAAGGTCGCCGCGGGCAAGTGACGGACCATCCCGAGGTCGGCGGCACCTGGGTGCGGCGCTTCGACGCCGTACTCGGCATCGCCGCCTCGGTCCTGCTGTTCGGCATGATGACGCTGACCTTCGTCGACGTCGTCATGCGCTACGTCTTCAACCGGCCGGTGCGCGGCGCGTTCGAGGTCACCGAGCTGATGCTGCTGGTGCTGATCTTCGCCGGCCTGCCGCTGGTGTCGCATGCCGACGAGCACGTGACCATGGACTTCATCGACAAGCCGCTCGGCGTGCGCGGCCGCGACATCGTCAAGCGCATCGCCAACGCGCTGTGCGCGGGGATCTTCTTCTTCCTCGCCTGGCTGGTCTGGCTGAAGGCGGGCAAGATCGCGGCCTACGGCGACACCACCGACGTGCTGCGCATCACGGTCGGGCCGTTCGTCTACTTCATGGCCGCCACCATCGGGCTGTCGGGCATCCTGCACCTCTGGAAGGTGTTCGCCGGGGACCGCGCGTGATCGAGGGGCTGGTCGGCCTCGCGGCGATGATGCTGCTGGCCTTCGTGCGGGTGCCGATCGCGCTGTCGATGGGCATCGTCGGCATCGTCGGCTATGCCTACATGCGCGACTGGAGCTGGGCGCCGGCGTTCGCCACCGCGCAGACCAAGATCTACGAGACCGGGCGCAACTACACGCTGTCGGTGGTGCCCCTGTTCATCCTCATGGGCAACTTCGTCACCCGCGCCGGCATGTCGCAGGAGCTGTTCCGCGCGGCGTACGCCTTCATCGGCCACCTGCGGGGCGGCCTCGCCATGGCGACGATCACGGCCTGCGCGGGCTTCGGCGCCATCTGCGGTTCGTCCATCGCCACCGCCGCGACGATGGCGAAGGTGGCCTATCCGTCGATGAAGAAGTTCGGCTATTCGGATGCGCTCGCCACGGGATCGATCGCCGCGGGCGGCACGCTCGGCATCCTGAGCCCGCCGTCGACCATCATGGTGATCTACGGCATCTTCACCGAGACCAACATCGGCAAGCTGTTCGCCGCGGGCGTGCTGCCCGGGATCCTCGCCACGCTGCTGCTGTGTGTCGCCGTGCAGTGGGTGACCTGGCGCGATCCCGCGGCCGGGCCGCGCGGCGAGCGCACCACCTGGCGCGAGCGTTGGCTCGCCATCAGGGACGTCTGGGCGGTGGCGGCATTGTTCGGCTTCGTCATGGGGGGCATCTACGGCGGCGTGTTCACGGCCACCGAGGGCGCGGGCATGGGCGCCTTCGGCGCCATGGCCTTCGCGCTGTGGCGCAAGGCGCTGGGTTGGAAGGCCCTCTATGCCGCGCTGGTCGAGAGCGCACGCACCACGGCGATGCTGTTCATGATCCTGATCGGCGCGCTGATGTTCGCCGAGTTCGTCAACATCACCAGCATGCCGAACGACCTGAAGTCGATGGTTACGAAGCTCGACGTGCCGCCGATCTACATCATCGCGGCGATCTGCGCGATCTACGTCATCCTCGGCACCGCCATGGAGGAGCTGTCGATGATCCTGCTCACCATCCCGGTGTTCTTCCCGGTGGTGACGCACCTGGGCTTCGACCCGATATGGTTCTGCATCCTGATCGTCTGCGTGGTCGAGATCGGCCTCATCAGCCCGCCGGTGGGGATGAACCTCTTCGTGCTGTCGACGCTGCTGCCGCAGGTGAAGACCGGCACCGTGTTCCGCGGCGTGATGCCGTTCATCGTCGCCGACGTGGTGCGCCTCGGCATCCTGATCGCCTTCCCCGTGATCTCGCTTTACCTGCCCAGCCTGATGAAATAGACGTGGTGCGCCGCACGATCCCGATACTTCCCTCACGCGTCACGGTCGAGGGCCTTGACCGCGCGCCGCACCGCGCGTTCCTGCGCGCGCTGGGCGTCACCGACTCGGACCTCGGCAAGCCCTTCGTCGGCGTCGCCTCCACCGACGGGCGCGTGACGCCATGCAATGCGCTGCTCGGCGAGTTCGCGCGCGAAGCCTGCGGCGCGGTGCAGGAGGCGGGCGGCGTTCCGTTCGATTTCGCCGCGGCGGCGGTCGCCGACTCGATGTCGATGAACCATGGCGGCATGCGTTTCTCGCTGGTCTCTCGCGAGCTGATCGCCGACAGCGTCGAGGCCGTGGTGCGCGGCCACGCCTACGATGCCCTGGTGACCTTCGCCGGCTGCGACAAGACATTGCCCGCGATGATGATGGCGATGGTGCGGCTGAACCTGCCGTCGGTGTTCGTCTACGGCGGCGCGGCGCTGCCCGGGCGCTGGCGCGATCGCGACGTCACGGTGCTCGACGCCTACGAGGCGGTCGGCGCGGTGATGGCGGGCGAGATGACGGAGAAGGAACTCGACGAACTCGAGCACGCCTGCCTGCCGACGCTGGGCTCCTGCCCGGGACAGTTCAGCGCCAACACGATGGCGATGGTTTCGGAGACGCTGGGTCTCGCGCTGCCGGGTTCGGCGACCACGCCGGCGGTGGACGCGGCGCGCCTCGGCATCGCGCGCGAGGCGGGCCGCGTGGTGATGGACAACCTGAAGCGCGGCGGCCCGCTGCCGCGGCAGCTCGTCACGCGCAAGAGCCTGGAGAACGCCTGCGCGGCGGTGGCGGCTACCGGCGGCTCGACCAACGCCGGGCTGCACATCCCGGCGATCGCGCACGAGGCGGGGATCCGCTTTTCGCTCGACGACCTCGCGCGCGTTTCGAAGCGCACGCCGCTGATCGCCGACATGAAGCCGGGCGGGCGCTTCCTCGCGCGCGACCTGCACGAAGTCGGCGGGGTCTACGCGGTGCTGAAGGAACTGCTGCGGCGTGGCGTGCTGCACGGCGACTGCCTGACGATCTTCGGCACCACGCTCGAATCCGAACTGCGCGGCCATCCCGGCGCGGACGGCGAGGTGGTGAGGAAGGAACCGATCCTCGCCACCGGCGGCATCGTCGTGCTCAAGGGCAACCTGTGTCCCGATGGCGCGCTGATCAAGGTCGCGGGCCTGAAGTCGCAGCGCTTCGACGGCGTGGCGCGCGTGTTCGAGTGCGAGGAGGATTGCGCCGACGTGGTGCGCCGCCGCGCCTACGCGGCGGGTGACGTGCTGGTGATCCGCAACGAAGGGCCGCGCGGCGGCCCCG
>SXGT01087799.1_pt1 | contig 14820 bp, 15 predicted proteins | sample 3176221 | NCBI WGS metagenome assembly SXGT01 (sample SAMN11356862, study PRJNA531348) | freshwater metagenome | isolation source: freshwater sample F1-120 | place: China: Fuxian Lake, Yuxi | collected 2017-12-25
CGCCAGCGTCGCGCGCGGCGCGCACCACACGGAGCGAGCCTTCGCGCGCGGGGACGATGAGCTCGTCTTCGTGCTTCGGGATGCCGGCAGGAAACGGCGACGCGACGTGGTGCACGTATTCGCATCCCGCGACGGCTTCCGGCCAGCCCGCATCTTTCTCGAGGTCGGCCTGCACGAATGACAAGCGGTTGCCCGGATCGGCGCCGCCCACCTTCAGCATGGCGCGGACGTCGGCCTCACGCTTCAGGTTCCGCACCGTTGTGCGCACCGTGTGCCCCGCGGCCAGCAGTTGCAAAATGCAATGGCTACCGACGAAACCTGTTCCCCCCGTAACCAGCACTGTGCTCATTGCCGACCCTCCTGCCCAGAGTATTGATTATTGCCGATACGGATGCCAAAGAATCGGAGATGCCCTACCTGCTTCGTCGCGCCTCGTTTCGTGGGCCGTTTCGAGCGTGATGCGACTTCACTTGACAGGGTTTGTGCAAGTTTAATATTTTTCTCACGGTATGGCATGATCTCCGAAGGTTGCTGCCAAACCAATCCTTCCATCCCAACAATCACGCTCCAGGAGTCTCAGTGAACATATCGGTTCCCAAAGAAACGATGCCGGGTGAGCGCCGTGTGGCGCTGGTGCCGGAATCCTGCAAGAAGCTGATCGCGGCGGGCTATGCCGTGGCCATCGAAGCAGGCGCAGGCGAGGCTTCTTACTTCTCGGATGACGCCTATCGCGCGGTAGGCGCCACTGTTGAGAGCGATGCTGCTTCGCTCCTGAGTAAAGCCGATTTTGTAGCGCGCGTGAATGCACCGGCGGCGAATCGCAACGAGGTGCAGTCCATCCGGCAAGGCGCGTTCCTGATTGGATCGCTCATGCCGCTGCGCAATCTGGATGCCGTGCGTGCGCTGGCGGCGCACAACGTGACCGCCTTTTCGACGGACGCGATTCCCCGCACCACGCGCGCGCAGCCGATGGACACACTTTCTTCCCAGGCGAATATCACGGGCTATCGTGGTGTGCTACTCGCCTCCGTGGAGCTTCCGAAGTACTTCCCCATGCTCATGACGGCGGCAGGCATGGTGCCCGCGGCCAAGGTGTTCGTCATTGGAGCGGCGGTGGCGGGGTTGCAGGCGATCGCGACGGCGCGGCGCCTGGGCGCAAACGTCAGCGCGACCGATGTGCGTCCCGAGGTGAAGGAACAGATCGAGAGCGTGGGCGCGAAATACGTCGGCATCGAACTGAAAGATAGCGCGATTGCCGGCGGCGGATACGCCAAGGAATTATCGGATGAAGATAAGGCCCGCCAGCGTGGGCTGCTCGAGGAGCAGTGCACGGCCGTGGATATCGTAATCACGACCGCGCTAATCGGCGGTGTATTCGCGCCGCGACTGATTACCAAGGAGATGGTGGCGCGGATGCGGCCGGGATCCATCATTGTGGATCTGGCGGCGGACGGTGGCGGCAACTGCGAGCTATCGCGTCCCGGCGAGACCGTGGTGGAGCACGGCGTGAAGATTCTGGCGCCGCTGAACGTCCCCTCCTCCATGCCGACCCATGCGAGCACGCTGTTCTCGCGCAACGTCACGGCATTCCTGACGGCGTTCACGAAGGACAAGGCGTTCCAGCTAGATTTGGCGGACGACATCCAACAGGGATCCCTGATTACTCATGCGGGCCAGGTCGTGCATGCCCGCACTAAAGATGCACTCGCGAAAGCTGAGGGACAATGAACACATCGCTCATACACGTCATCGAGTCCGCGTTGCTCGCGCAGGCCGCACCGGTCGTGCAGGCCGCTGAGGCGGCGGAGACCACGCAACCTATCGACTTCTGGTCCATGGTCTTCGTGCTCATGCTGTCCACGTTTATCGGGATTGGCGTGATCCGCCGGGTATCGCGGCTGCTGCACACGCCGTTGATGTCCATTACCAATGCCATCTCAGCGATTGCCGTGGTGGGTTCGATCATCGTCACCGGCTCCGATTATCCGACGGAGATTCGGATCATGGGCGCCATCGCGCTGTTCGCGTCGATGACCAATATCGTGAGTGGGTTCCTGATCACGCACCGCATGCTCAAGATGTTCAAGACTTCGCGCGGCGGAGAGCAGAAATCATGACGGCCGTCGTTCAGTTGGCCTACGTCGCGGCGGCGGGCCTGTTCATTTTTTCGCTGCACTGGATGAGCGATCCAAAAACCGCGCGCCGCAGCGTTTACGCCGGTGTCGCGGCCATGATGCTTGCCGTGGCGGCCACGTGGATCCAGCCCGTTGTGGTGCACCACACCTGGATTATCGTGGCGATCATCGCGGGTTTCGCCGTTGGCATCCCACTGTCGATGGTGCCCCTGACGGCAGTGCCGCAGCGGACCGCGCTCTCACACGCCTTCGGCGGACTTGCGGCTGCGCTGGTGGGTACGGCGGAGTATTACCACTGGTACTCCGACGGCGGCGCACAGCTAACCACCTTCAAGACGGCGGCAATCGTTGCGGAGATCATCCTCGGCGGCCTTACCTTCACCGGCAGCCTGATGGCCGCGGGAAAATTGCAGGAACTTAAATGGATCCCGCAGCGTCCCGTGACCTACAAGGGACAGAATTTCATGAACATCGGGCTGCTGGCACTGGCAGTCGTGATCGGCGTTCTGCTGATCCTCTACCCCACCGCACAGTGGGCCCCGATTATTTTCCCCTTCATCATTGCGCTCTCGCTGATTTTCGGCGTGCTGCTCGTGCTGCCCATCGGCGGTGCGGACATGCCGACCGTGATCTCGATTCTGAATTCCTACGCCGGTCTAGCCGCGGTGGCGATGGGCTTTGTGCTGGACAACAAGCTGCTGATCACGGCGGGTGCGCTCGACGGATCCAGCGGGCTCATCCTGTCAATCATCATGTGCCGCGCGATGAACCGATCCTTCACCAACGTGCTCTTCGGCGCATTCGGCCAGGTGCAGGAAGCGAAGCAGCTTGAACCGGGCAAGGCCTACAAGCCGGAGACGATCGAGGGCGCGGCGCAGGTGCTGGAGCAGGCCAACCTTGTGGTCATCGTGCCGGGTTATGGCATGGCCGTGGCGCAGGCGCAGCACAAGATCCGCGAGCTGTACGACCAGCTCAAGAAGCGGGGCATCACGGTGAAGTTCGCGATTCATCCCGTGGCAGGGCGTATGCCGGGGCACATGAACGTGTTGCTGGCAGAAGCCGACATTCCATACACGGACTTGGTGGAAATGAGCGACATCAATCCCGACATGCCGCAGTGCGACGTGGCGCTCGTGGTCGGGGCCAATGACGTGGTGAATCCGGCGGCGCGTCACGACAAGACGAGCCCGATCTTCGGCATGCCCATCATCGAGGCCGACAAAGCCAAGACGGTCTTCGCCATCAAGCGCAGCACGCGGCCCGGGTTTGCAGGCATCGACAACGAGCTCTACTTCGCGGATCGGACATGGATGCTCTTCGGAGACGCGAAGGGCGTCATTGGGGATCTCGTGAAACAGTTCAGCGATTCCGGCGGAATTCACTGAGGCCTCATTAAGCCGGACTAGTTCTGGGGACGGGTCCTGTTCTGGCCGGGCAAGGTCGCCGGCTGCTCGCCCGGCAACTGCATCGGCTTGTAGTACGGCTTGTCACCGAGCGACTGGACCTTGCGGTAGAAGTTCCCCGTGGCCTGCGCCGGCGTGAAGGACCAATCCTGGCGGTGGAAGTTCCAACTGTCCGGGTTCAGACGCTGCGCCTCTTCCCAATACTGGTTCGCGCGCGCCTCGTCGCCCTTCTCGTGGAAGTAGACACCCAGCTTGAAGGTCGGGTCAGCCTTCTCCGCGTCTGCCGTGCGCGGAATCAGGTTCTGTTTCACCTGTTCCGGCGTCCAGACGTGCTCGCTCTTGTCGCCCTTCTCGATCCAGTCCATCACGGCTTTAGGATAAATGTCCGAACCGAAAACCAGATTCCCGATCTTGTGCTGCGCGGCGTAGGTGCCTTCGTTGAGGCGAACGATGCGGCCTTGTTCGTCGACCCAGATCCCCGACGGCACATTCACGAGATTAAACAACGTGCTCAGCGTGTGGTCGGTGTCGATGATGGAGATGTACGAGACCTTCGCGTCGTCGAAAATCTTGCCGGCCGCGGCCTCGCCGCCGGTGTCCTCCGCGACGGAGATCAGCACGAAGTTCTTGTCTTTCACTTGCTCGTAGAAGACCTGCCACACTGGCACGTCAAGCCGGCACCCTCACCAGGAGGCCCAACTGACGATCAGCGCCTTCTTGCCGCGGAAGTCCGACAGGCGGATGGTGTTGCCCGCGCGGTCCTTCAATGAAAAATCCGGCGCCATGGCCGATTCGAGGAAAGGCCTGCGCGTCACCGGCGCGAGCCCGAAACTCCAGACGTTTGTCTCACGATCGACGGCGAATGCCTGTTGTACTTTGTTCGCGAAGGCCGTCGCGTTGAGGTACGCCTGCCCCTCGCGCGTGACGTGCAGGTCGTTGTCCTTGGTCTGGATGATGGGGATACAGAGCTCGTCGAGACACGCGCCCTCGGGCTTCAGGATGAACCCGCTGATGCGCTCGAAGTCCGCAGGCGTCACCCACAGGTCCTGCGGATCGGCCAGGGTCTTCCCAGTCTCAAACACTTCGCCGCGCGCGATAACCGTCGCAGCCCCTGCGGAACCCGTCATCGCCATAATGATCCCGAGCGCAATCCCCTGCATCGGTTTACGCAACATGAAACGACCCTCGCTGGCGGATTTAGTATGGGACGCGCGGTTCGGGCAGTCAAGCTACCCATTTTTCACGGCCGAACCTGCGACCTCTTGCCTGTCACGCACGAGGCCGGGCCTAACGGATGGTGCCCACGCGGGTCTAATGTTCCGATACGATAACTTCTCACCGGAGCGTGAACCCTATGCGGCAACTTCTGCGATCGATCCTCTGCCCTTTTCTGCTTGCGGGGCTGTGTGCGTGCTCGACTATGCCCGCGACGGCGGCCGACTCCCTCGACGGGTCAAAGGCCGGCGAAGCGAAGGAAATTCTCGGCATCCAGCTCCGCTGGTGTCCGGCGGGGACGTTCATGATGGGGAGTCCACGGTCGGAACCGGAGCGGCGGCCGGGCGAGAACCAGGTCGAAGTGACGCTGAGCCACGGATTCTGGATGGGCGCGCACGAGGTGTCGCAGGGTGAGTGGAAGCGGATCATGGGCGCGTTGCCGGGCGAGCTGAATGAAGCCGCGGGTATCGGCGACGACTTCCCGCTGTACAACGTGAACTATGCGGAGGCGCAGGCCTTGTGCGCGAAGCTGACGGAACTGACGCGCGCGGAGGGGTCGCTGCCGGAGGGATGGGCGTTCCGTCTGCCGACGGAGGCGCAGTGGGAGTATGCGTGCCGCGCGGGGACGACGACGCCGACCTATGCCGGGGCGTTTTTGACGAGTGAGCAAGCGAATTTTATCGGCGACAAGCCGTACAACGGCGCGCCGGTGGGGCTTGCGCTGAATCGCGCGACAAAGCGTGGAAGTTATCCGCCGAATCCCTGGGGCCTGTACGACATTCAGGGCAACGAGACAGAGTGGTGTCGTGACTGGGCCCACGCGCAGTTGCCGGGTGGCGTCGATCCGGACTTGTCGGAAGTTCTCGGTACGCCGAGCCAGAACGGGGCGCTGTCGAGGTCACGCCGCGGCGGCGGGTGGACGGACCCTGGCTGGCCGCAGCGCTCGGCCTTCCGGCAGCGCTTCGAGCCGGAACGGAAATATGATCATATTGGGATGCGAATTTCGGTTTCGATGAAGTAGGTGTCTGTCCGTAGCGCCGCCGTCTCGGCGGCAAATGATGGCCGACACGTCGGTGGCGAGACGTTATGCACTCCTGCGACGGTGGGTACTCTCGTGCGTGGTAGTCCGCCTTTGCTGCCGGGACGGCGGCGCTACGAATGACTAGCCAGTCGCTTTGCGGAAGGCGGTCATGAGTTGGCGGGCGGTTTTTTCCCAGGACCAACCGGTGCTGAGCTGTTTGCCAAGTTTCGCGCGGCGCTCGCGATCCGAAGTGCTCTCAGTGGCGACGCGGCGCATCATCCCGGCGACGGAATCGACATTGTCCGGCACGATGTACATGGGCGCGTCGCCCGCGGCCTCGGGAATGCCGCCGATGCGACCGACGGCGATGCGCGCGCCGGCCTTGAGCGCTTCTAGCGCGAGCACGCCGGAACCTTCGTAGGTGGAGGAACTGAGGACGAGGTCGGCGTGCTGGTAGAGCCCGGCGAGCTGCGCCGTACCAACGCGATCGATACGCACGATGCGCGAGCCCCAGGAGTCGGGTTCGTCATCCCCCGGCTCGCCGACGATGAGCAACGAATGCGGCATGTCGTCCTGCACACGGCGAAAAGCCTCGAGCAGAACCGGCATATTCTTGCGCTCGCTAATGCGGCCAACGTAGAGGAAATAGGGTTTCTCGACGATGGTCGCGTGCGGCTCGGCGAAGGCTTCGTCCACGCCGAGCGGCGCGACGACGATACGTTCGAGCGGGACACCGAGAACATCAAGCACTTCGCGCTTCATGAACTCGGAAGGCACAACGACGGCGCGGGCCTGCGCAGCGGTGGCTTTCGCATTCCGCAGCGGATTACCGGCGAAGAGGCCCTTGCCCTGCGCCGGGTGACGCAGGTCGTAAAGCTGCATAATGTTCAGCACAACCGGCATGCCCGCGTCGGTGGCAGAGTCGAGCCGTGCGAAGAGGATATCCGCACCCGCCTTGCGCGCGACGAGACCCGCTTGTGCGCCGAATTCCGTGCGAACGATCTCTGCACCGCGGAAATCTTTTGCATCGCCTTCGCCAGCGAGAACGAGCATCTCGGGTCCAGGCCGAAGTGCGGCAAGCGCCTCGATCGATTTGCGCAGGAAGTGCGCCTCGCCACCGCGGACACCGATCGCGCAGATGGCGATCTTCATGAACGGACCGCTGCGCTACGCGAGAGGCAATACTTTGCCGCGTAGTGTAGGGGGAATCGGAAGATCGAGCAGACTGAGGACGGTCGGGGCGACGTCGAAAATGCTGAGGCCCTCGACGCGGCGTGGACGCGCGCCTGCGGCATGCATGATGAAGATTCCCGGAAAGTCATGATTCGCGCCGTCGGGTCCGGCATCATTTCCCCGCCAAAATAGAGCCCCGCCCACCTTCCCCACGGATCGCCACGCCAAGCCGCCAAAGTAGGCCAGCAAATCCGGCGCGACGCCATTTACGGTGTCATATATCGCCTCGGGTTTCAAGACCCGATTGCCGAGAGGCTCGTGATTTGGCCCGGCCACGGCTTCCAAGCGGGCGATGAGTTCGTCGCGGAGTGGCTCGTAGGCCGTGCGCGGGACGATGCCCTGCGGCTCGCGACCGGCTACGTTCAGGCAAATGCGGGCGTAGTAACCGCCTTCGCCCCAGGCGCGCGTGCGGGTCCAATCAATGAGGTCTGGCGTGAGCGGGATGGGCTTCTGTGGCGGCTGCTTGAGGACGAGGTAGCCGTTCTCCATGAGCCACTGGTTGATGGCGAAGCCGCCGTGCAACGCGCGAGCACCATGATCAGAGACTATGAGCACGGTCGTGTCCGGCCCGGCGAGGTCGAGTAGTCGGCCGATGCGGGTATCGAGTGCACGGTAGTAGTCGGGGACTACTGATTCATATGGATTTCCCGCGCGGTAGTCCGGGTGCGCGGGATCAGCGTCCTGCCAGAAGGCGTGGTGGATACGGTCGAGGCCGATCTCGACCATCATGAAGAGGTCCCAGGGCTTGGCGCGAAGGAGATGCTCGGCGTAATCGAAACGATTGTGCATGAGTGCGTGGATGCGAGCGACGAGCCCTTCGCGGGCGTCGGCACGGAAATCCGGCACGTCGATGATGTACTCCCCCGCTGCTGTTCGGAGTTCAGCCGCGAGGGATTCGGGATATGTGTATGCAACAGAAGTGCTGGGAGTCAGGAGGTCGGTAACCAGGCAGCCTCGGAGCGGACGCGGCGGATAAGTCTGTGGGACCCCGAGGACGACCGCGTCGAGACCAGCGTCCCCGGTGTAGTCCCAGAGACGCTTCGCGCGGATGTCGAGGGAACTCGCGAGCGCGAGCGGGCTGTAAGAATGATCACGGCGATTACGGAAGCCGTAGACGCCGAGGGTGCCGGCATCGAGGCCGCAAGTCATACAGCTCCATGCGGGGACGGTGATGGGTGGATCGCAACTGTGGAGATCTCCCCAGACGCCCTCTTGCATGAGTCGGTGGAGATTCGGCAGCGGGAGCGATTCGCGATCGAAGGCGAAACGCGGTGCGGCGCAGTCGAGGCCGATGATGAGAACGCGATGGGTGCGACTCATGGTGCGGCCGGTAGCTCAGCCCGACCGGATCACCGGCCGTCTATCTCGCGGATGGTCTCATCGGCATGCTTGAGCCTCTTGGCGATCATGCGCGAGATATTAAGCAGCATTTGCACTGCGACACGTTTGGTCAGGAGCTTTTCGAAGAGATTCTGATCCAGGACGCAGACCTGGCTCAATTCGAGGGCTTTGACAGTGCCAACGCGCGGCTCGTTTAGCAGGAGAGACATCTCACCAAAAGTATCGCCGGTGCGGAAAGTTGCCAGTTGGCGCGCGCCGTCAAAAAGCGCAAAGGAACCGGCGAGCACAACGAACATCTGGTTGCCGACGGTGCCTTTTTGGAAAAGCAGCTGGTCTTTCTGAACATTCATGGTCTGGCAATGGCTGAAAATCTTGACGATGTCATCTGGACTGAAACCGCTGAATATATCGACGTTGCGGATTACCCGCGCGAGTTGCGGGTTCATTCCGGCGCCCATATCCTTGGCCTCCGCTGTCAGACCACGTAAATGTAGCGACTGCAGTTGATGCAGGTGTGGATGTGCGCCATGTCGCGGCGAACTTCCTGCACGAACTTCGACGGCAGACGCATGAAGCAGCCCTGGCAGGTGTCGCCCTCGACCGGCACCAATGCAGGCGCACGGCCTTTCAGCAGCTTGTCGAAATGACGCAACACGCGCGGATCGATGAGTACCCGAATGCTCTCGATACGCTCTTCGATACGCTTGCGGCCCGTCTTGGCGGTGGCGAGCATTTCGAGGTGAAGCTGGAGGCGCGCGAGCAGAAGCAGATCGGCGTGGCCGTCTTTGATGTCCTTCAGCGCCGGATCGGCCTTGATGGCAGTGAGCTTCTTCTCGTGATGGTTGTCAAAAGATTCGGCGACTTCCTCGATTACGGAAAAAATCGAATCGGCATCGTCCGCATCGAGGATGGCCTTGAAGTGCTGCTTGTCGCTGAGAAGGCGTGCGACCGTGGCAACAAAATTCAGGTAGGTGGTCTGCTGCGATGGCGGGTAGCAGATGAGAAAGACGAGATGCACCGGCGCACGATCGACCGACATGAAATCCAGCCCGCGCGATACGCGGCCGACGGCGCAAGCCAGGCTTTTCATGCCGGGGATGCGCGCGTGAGGCACAGCGATACCGTTGCCGATGCCGGTGCTTTCGGTGGCTTCGCGCGCGACGATCTGATCGAGCGCGACGGCGACATCGGGGATTTTCTTCTTGTCGTAGAGGAGGTGAGTCAGTTCGCGGACTGCCGCGGCCTTGTTCGTGGCTTCCAACTCGGGTAGGACGCAACTCTTGCCAATAAATTTGGAGATGACCATAAGTGAGCGTGTACTCGCCATAAAGCCGCGACCGCCTATGCCTAACTGCGCGGCACTGTTGTCAAGACTTTACCAACTTGCGCGGGCACATACAAGAACCGCTACGGAATGGGAGGGTCGCGCTCCTGCGTGACCGGGGTTGCCACACCTAAATCGGTCGCGCAGGAGCGCGACCCTTCCATTCCGAACTAGCCAAGCTTCTCGCGGATTGCGGCGCGCATGGCGGTTAGGGGAGCCGGCTTACCCGTCCAGCGCTCGAACTGGAGGGCGGCCTGGTGGATGAGCATGTCGATGCCGTGGATCACCGCAGCGCCGACGGCTTCGGCGTCGGCGATGAGAGGGGTGCGGTGCGGGCGGTAGACCATGTCGAAGACTACGTGCTCGGAAGAGATCGTTTCGCGCGGAACACAGCTCTCTCCCTCCTGTTCCCCGCCCATACCAATTGGGGTTCCCTGGATGACGATTTCGTGCTCATCCATTGCTTTGCGGAGGTCCGTAGAGAGATTTCCCGAGGCCACAGGCCTGCCTGTCCCCTGCCGAATGTCTTCGGCGAGACGCGTTGCATTCTCCGGCGTGCGGCCGAGAATCGTGATCTTCCCCACGCTGCAGCGGTCGGCCATCGTAAAGGCGACGGCGCGCACAGCACCGCCCGAACCCAGAAACAGAACACGGCGGCCGGTGAGATCGATTTTCGCCTGATCGAAGGCGCGGACGGCACCCATACCATCGGTCGTGCTGCCGATGAGCTTGCCGTCCTCGTTTGTGATGGTATTCACGCTGCCGATCTTCTTGGCAAGCGGTTCGAGAGAATCCAGATGCGGGATGACGGCCAGTTTGTGCGGGATGGTGACGCTCAGGCCACGGAAGCTCGGCGTGGCGCGCATCCCGGCGAGGAAGGGGGCAACATCGACGACATCGAAGGCGAGGTAGACGTAGTTCAGGGCCGTCGCCGCGAAGGCAGCGTTATGCAGGTGCGGGGAGAGCGAGTGCCCCACGGGGTGCCCGATGACCCCGCAGAGGCCGGTGTCGGCATCGATAGCGTGCATCTGATCAGCGCTCAACCGGGCGGCCAGGACATTTGGCGGCCGCCCAGCAGGTGCAGATGAAGGTGATAAACCTCCTGCGCGCCGTGCTTGCCGCAGTTGATGACGAGGCGGTAGCCGTCGTCGGCGAAACCGAGTTTCTTCGCGATTTCGTTCGCCTTGAGAATCAGGCCGCCGAGGAGCATGCGATCCGCTTCGGTGGCGTCGCTTACTTTCGGGATCGGTTTGCGCGGGATGATGAGGATGTGGGTCGGCGCTTGGGGCTTGATGTCGGCGAAGGCGTAGTACTCGTCGTCGGAATAGACCGGTTTCGAGGGGATTTCGCCTCGGAGGATTTTGCCGAAGATGGTGTCGCCACTCATTCTTGAATATTTCCCCTTTTCTCTGAGAATACAGAAGCGCAAGATACTCACGCAATCAGCTACACTCTTTTCGAATCAGCTCAGGAAACATCTATGACACCTATTGTTCCTGCATCATATGAGGCCACAGGCAAGGTCTGCCTACATTGCGGTGTCTTAGCCCAGCATCACATATACAGTTGGAACCACGAATATGTAATGGCCCGAATTAAATCATTGAAATGTACAAACTGCGGCAAACCGACGATCTGGTTTGACAGCAAGGTTATCTTCCCAACAGCCACGAGTGCGCCACCTGCATGCGCAGATATGCCTCAATCCGTGCGAGATCTGTACGATGAAGCAGCAAGCGTTGTAAACGCATCTCCAAGAGCTGCAGCAGCTCTCCTTCGTGTGGCCACGGAACTCCTAATAAAAGAACTAACGGGTGGATCCGGCTCGCTAAATGACCAGATTGGGAATCTTGTCGCAAAAGGATTGTCCATAGAGATTCAAAAGGCGCTAGATGTGTTGCGAATTGTCGGGAATAACGCTGTGCACTCAGGGCAGATCAACCTTGATGACAACGAAAAAGTCGCGAATTCTTTATTTGGGCTTCTTAACGTAGTTGTCGAAAAAATGATTACTTTTCCGGCCCATATTGAAAAACTATGGGACGGATTGCCGCAAGGCAACAAAGACCAGGTTAAACAGCGCGACAACTCCAACAAAGAGTAGTGCCGATCTACTTCGGACCAAGATGACCGCGGTAGTGCTGGACGATTGCGAGGGCAGTCATGGCGGCGACTTCGGCACGCAGGGTCAAAGAGCCCAGTGAGACCGGATGGGCGCCGGCTTCCAGGAGTGCGCCGAGTTCGTTTGCAGTGAAGTCGCCTTCGGGGCCGATCAGCAGCGTCACATCCATCGCGCCAGCGAGTGTCTCTCCCACCGGCTTTGGATCGATGGCTTGCGTCGCGACGATCAATCGCGCGGGTCGTTCGAGCAAAATCTCGCCGATGTTCTTTGCTGTGCGAAAAACAGGCAGCCGATTGCGGCCGCACTGTTTGCAACTTTCGATCGCCATTCGCGTCCATTTGTCATTTGCCTTCGGTGATTTTTCCGAGTGCTCGGCCTTGAAGAAGATAAATTCGTCCACCCCCAACTCAGTGCCGCGACGGATAAGAGTTTCAGTAGCGTGCGCGTGGTTGAGCCAAGCCTGGGCGAGCGTCAAGCGCGCGGTAGGCTCAGGATCGCGGTGGAGCGGGCCGATTTCGAGTTTCAGTTCACGCTTTGTGGTTGCGGCCACCTGCGCGTCGGCGTAGACACCTGAACCGTCGAAGAGGCGAACCCAATCCCCCGCTCGCACGCGCACGACGTGCAGAACGTGGTGAAGTTCATCGTCCGGCAACTGCGCGTTGGCAGCGTGCTGCGTGAGCGCTGGAACGTAAAATCGATGCAACTGGCTCATGGCATCAGCATACGCATGAGACCGTATAAGTGTAAAAGGCCGTGCGCGAATCGCTATACTGGCAGCATCCTGTCGCGCGAGCCGCGCGTCTGAGCGCGTCCTGATACTGCGCACCGGCCCAGGAGTTCGGCGGACCCCATGAAATTGCGATGCGAGCGATCCACCCTGCGGGGCGCGGTCGACATACCGGGATCGAAGTCGCACACGATCCGCGCGGTCGCCATCGCATGCCTGGCCGAGGGCGAGAGCCGCATCCGGCAACCGCTGGAATCGGCGGACGCGCGATCGGCGCTGAATGCGTTCACGCAGCTCGGTGCACGGGCGCAGGAGACGGCGGACGAATGGCGCATCACCGGGACCGGCGGGAATCTGCGCGCGCCTCAGACTCCCATCGATGTCGGCAATTCGGGTACGACGATGAATATTGCGCTGGGGGCGTGCGCCCTGCTGAAGAGCGGTCAGGTGGTGCTGACGGGTGACCACCAGATTCAGCGGCGATCGAGTGCGGGGCTGATGAAGTCCCTGAATGATCTCGGTGCGCAGGTGCGCGATTTGAAGGGCACCGGTTGTGCGCCGTTTGAAGTGCGCGGGACATTGCGTGGCGGCGAAACTACGATTGAAGCGACTTCAAGCCAGTTTGTCACGAGCCTGCTGATGGCTGCTCCGCTGGCCGAGGGCGATTCTCATATTCGCGTGCCCCTTTTGAACGAGCGTCCTTACGTTGGGATGACGCTGGACTGGCTGGCGCGGCAGGGCATTCGCGTGGACGCGGCGGCGGACTGGAGCGATTTCCGGGTAGCCGGTGGACAAATGTTTCGTCCCGTGGATCGCAGGATTCCGGCGGATTTTTCCTCGGCCACCTTCTTCCTCGCGGCCGGCGCGATGCCGGGGAACGCTGTCGAATGTCACGGCTTGGATTACACGGATACTCAGGGTGATAAGGCAATCGTTGAGTATCTGCAGCAGATGGGTGCGGATGTTGTTGTAGGCAAAGAATCCATTCGTGTGAATGCAAAAAATCTGGCTGGTTGCGAACTGGATATCAACGCGACGCCCGATGCGCTGCCGATGCTGGCGGTGCTGGCGTGCTTTGCGCGCGGCGAAACCCGGCTGGTGAATGTGCCGCAGGCGCGCGCAAAGGAAACAGACCGGATTGCCGTGATGCGCGAGGAACTCTCGAAGATGGGCGCAGATGTCGAAGAATTGGCGGACGGTCTAGTCATCCGTGAAAGTCGGCTGCGCGGGGCTGTTGTGCACAGCCATGACGATCACCGCATCGTAATGGCGCTCGCGGTGGCGGCGACGCAGGCCGAGGGCGCCACCGTCATCGAGCATGCCGAGGCTATGAGCGTGACCTATCCCGGATTTGCGGCGTCGTTGCGCGCGCTGGGCGGACGCGCGGAACCGATCAACGAAACTGCCGGAGTCCCCGCGTGAATATTGTGCTCATAGGTCAGAAGGGTTCGGGGAAGTCCACCATCGGAGCGGCGCTCGCGAAGGAACTCGGTCTGCCGGTCGTGGAAACGGACGCGCTCCTCGAAGATATCCATGCTGTGGAGCACAAGCGCCGCCTGAGCTGCCGCGAGATTTTCCAGAGGGGGGGCGAGAAAGTGCTTCGGCAATTCGAACAAAAAGCCGTAGCAGCCGCTGTCGCGAAGGACTGGCACCTTATTGTGACGGGCGGCGGGGCTTTCCTGAATGCGGATTCCCGCCGAGTGCTGCGTCGCGAGGCGCTGATCCTGTTGCTGACCGCCGCACCGGATGTGCTTTGGGCGCGCGCGACGGCAGGCGGTGTGCCGCCGATGTTTGACGGGCCAGACGGCCGCAAGAAATTCGACGAGCAGACCCAATTGCGCGAAGAAATTTATCAGCCCTTCGCGGATGTCGTGATCGATACAAGCAACGGCACGCCCGAAGAACTCGCGGAACGGGCCGCGCTGGTTATTGCGGATGAATTGGCAATCCGATCGCGTGCGGCGAGCACCTTTGGCGATATCGTTCGCGTGACCAGCTTTGGCGAAAGCCACGGCAAGGCTATCGGATGCATCCTCGAAGGAATTCGGCCTGGAATCGAGATGAACGAGGCGATCATGCAGGAACAGCTTGATCGCCGGAGACCGGGCCAGAGCAAGGTCGTCACGCAGCGCAAAGAGCCAGACACGGTTCAAATTCTTTCGGGCGTTTTTGAGGGCAAGACCACTGGTGCGCCGATTGGGTTGATTATCTACAACCAAGACGCCGACTCGCGGAAGTACGACGAGATTAAAGATCTATTTCGTCCGGGTCACGCGGATTTTACGTTCTACAAAAAATA
>SXGT01154654.1_pt1 | contig 14820 bp, 8 predicted proteins | sample 3176221 | NCBI WGS metagenome assembly SXGT01 (sample SAMN11356862, study PRJNA531348) | freshwater metagenome | isolation source: freshwater sample F1-120 | place: China: Fuxian Lake, Yuxi | collected 2017-12-25
CCCTCCATCTCGAGCGGGTTCTGCGTGGCGAGCACGAAGAACGGCTTGGGCAGCGGGTGCGTCGTGCGCCCGACCGTGACGTGCTTCTCTTGCATGGCCTCGAGCATCGCCGACTGCGTCTTGGGCGTGGCGCGGTTGACCTCGTCGGCCAGCAGGATGTTCGCGAAGATGGGCCCGCGCTGAAACTCGAAGTGCTTGGCGCCGCTGGGCTCGGCCACAATCATCATGGTGCCCACGACGTCGGCCGGCATGAGATCAGGCGTAAACTGAATGCGCGAGAACGACAGCTTGAGCGCGTCGGCCACCGCGCGCACGAGCCGGGTCTTGCCGAGGCCCGGGACGCCCTCGAGCAGCACGTGGCCGCCGACGACGAGCCCGATCAAGACGCCATCGACCACGTCCTTCTGACCCACGATGACCTTGCCGATCTCGTCGCGGAGGCGGTCATAGTCGGTTTTGAAGCGGACGACGCGGGCTTCGACGGATGCGTTGCTCATGCTCTCAGACTCCTTGCGATTCAACCAGGCCTTGGGCCTGGCACGATAGACGGACAGGATCTCTCACGTTGAACTCGAGTGCGCTCAGCGCGCCCGAATGAGACGGAAATACTCCTCGACGAAGACGCGGTAGCCCGGAGGAATCTCCTCGTCGCTCATCTGCCGCGCTGCGCGCTGTGAATAATCAATCTGCGTATCACCGTAGCCGGGGACGCGCGTCCCGCGCTCGGCGGCGCCGTACAGGATCTCCTTTTTGGAGGGGCCCTCGCCGCGCTTGCCCTTGAGCTCGTCGGGGAGCAGCCGGCCCTCGAGGATCTTCGTCGGATGGGCCGACAGCGGCCGGCCCGTACCCTGCCCGATACCCTCCGCGGCAGGGACCTTGTCCTTGGACAGCGGTCCGTCGTGCGGCGTCTTGATGCGCTGCCACTCGGCCCCTTGGCGCGGCTTCTCCTTGCCGAGCTGGAGGTTGCGCTTCTCCTTGTCGCCGTCTCCGCCCTTCTCCTTGCCGAGCCCCTCGCGCGCGAGCTTCTCGAGCTCCTTGCGCCCGTCCGTGTTGCCCTGGCCCTGCTTCTTCTTCATGGCGTCGCGCAGGTCCGCCGTGCGCATCTTGGCCTGCTGTCCCATCTTCTGACGCTGCATGCCTTGACCCATCTTGCGCAGCGCCTCGGCCATGCGCCGCATGGACTTCTCGTTGCCGCCGCGCGCCTGCTTGTCCGCGGGGCCGTCTTTGTCCTGCGACTCCTTCTGGCCCTTGCCTTCCTTCTTTTGACCGTCCTTGTCCTGGTCCTTCTGGCCTTGCTGCTCGCGTTGGCGGCGCATCTCGTCGGCCATGTCGCGCAGGTCTCGCGAGAGCTGGTCGAGCTGCTTGCTCTTCTCGCCGCCATCGCCCTGCTGCTGGTCCTTCTGCTTCTTCTCGAGCTTCTCGAGCTCCTTCTTGTTCTTCTCCAGGCGGCTCTCGTCCTTCTTGTCCGGCTGTTTACCCTTTTGGCCCTTCTGATCCTTCTCCATCTTCTTCTCGAGCCGGCTCTGCTCCTTCTTGAGCCCCTCCATCTGCTTGGTCAGGTCGCTCTTGAAGCGCTCGGCGAGGTGCTCGAACATCTTCATCAGCCGCTCCTGCTCCTCGGGGGTCATTTTCTTCCACTTCTCGATGAGTTCCTCGATCTTGGCGGCCGCCTCCTCGAACTCCTTTTTCTTGAGCAGGTCCGCGACCTCCTCGATCTCCTTGGCCTTGATGGCCTCCGGCTCCTTGTCCTTGTCCTTCTTCTCTTCCTTGGCGAGCTTCTCGGCCTCTTTCTCGAGCTCCTCGGCCAGGTCCTTCATGACCTCCTGCGCCGTCTCGAGCTTCTCCTGGGCCTCGCTGTTCCCGGTCAGCTCATCGATCTGCTTCTCGAGCTCCGCCACGCGGTCGGCGATCTGCTTGTCCGAGAGCTTGCCCTCCGCCGCCTCCTCGAGCGCCTTGTTGAGCTTCTCGACGAGCTCCTGGGCCTCCTTGTCGTTCTGTGTGAGCGGCGCGAGCGTGTCCTTGGTCTCTTGGAGCCGCTCCTCGAGCGCCTTCTTTTCCTCTGGCGGCAGCGGCGGGAGCACCACCTCGGTCGACGCCATGGCGGGCAGCGGCAGGTCGTCGAAGCGCACGTCTCGGACGCGAGCGTGGGCGTCCGCGGCAGGTGTCACGTGGAGCAACGCGGCCGACCAGGCGAGGGCGAGGCCGCCGGCGACGAAGAGCAGCTCCCGGGGAAAGGCCCACGGCGCGGCTGCCGCGTGCGTCGCCTTGGGCGCGTGCGCCAGGGCGTCCTGGATCTGCGCTTGCTCGAACTCCGTCCGCTCCGTAGCGGGCTTGTTCAGCAAGGCGAGCGCGGTGCCGAGGCGGTCCTTGAGGTCGTTGGCGCGGTCGACGCGCTGCGCCAACGCCACGCGGTCGAGCCGTCGCACGAGCCCCGAGAGCACGCCCAGGCCGACGAGCGCCGCACCCGCGAGACCAAACCACGTCAGCGCCTCGGGTGGGATCAGCCACGCCTGAAACAGACCGACGCCGACGGCCGTGACGCACAGCGCCGCGGCGCTCGCCAAGAACGTCCAGCGCAGAGACGTCTGGAGGCGCAGGCGCAGCGCCAGGCGGCGAATCGGGCGGGTGAGGGAGCGGGCGGCGTCGGGCGTCATCGTGTTCCTCGTCAGCAGCACCGGAGACAGGCAACAGGGCCAGCAACGGGTCTGGTCTCGGGGCTATTCCGGCGTGCGCCCCGCGTGTTCTCTCAAAGACGCAGGCCGCGCGATTGGTTCAACGCACGGCGCGCGTGCCGGAGTCCGCGACGCGCATCGCGACCTCCGCCGGACCGCCCTCGCCCCAAAGATACCGATATCGCAGCCACGACGTCACCACGCGCTTCACGTAGCCACGCGTCTCATCGTACGGAATCGTCTCGACGAACACGTCGAGCTCGCCCTTGTGGTCGGCTCGATACTTGCGCAACCACTTGGACGGCCCGCCCGGACCGGCGTTGTAACCCGCGGCCATGAGCGCCGGGTGGCTCTCGAAGCGCCGCGCCAGCTTGCCGAGGTAGCGCGTTCCGAGCTGGATGTTGAGGCTCGGCTGCTTGAGGCGCGTCGCGTCGACGGCCCCCGCCACGCCCGCCTGCTTCGCCATGGCCCGACCGGTCGGCAAGATGAGCTGCATGAGCCCGAACGCGTTGGCGGGGCTGACCGCGCCGGGCCGGAAGCTCGACTCTTCGCGCATCACGGCCCAGACGAGCGCCTCGTCGACGTCGCTGGTCTTGGCCGCCTTGGTCACGGCCGACTGCCACCGGGCCGGGCGCGGATAGGCGAGCTCCCAGCGCTCGCGATGCCCCGCCAGCGGACCGACCTTGGCGAACTCCGGGTGCTTGCGGCGCGCGATGTTGTGGCTTCGGGCCACGTCGCCCGAACGATCGAGGAGCGCCGCGTGCAGCCAGTCATCGGTCGCGTTCGCCGCCGGTCCGCCAAAGCCCAGCGCGTCGAGCTCTGCCTTGGCGAAGGCATCGAGACCCAGCCGCATGAGCTCGATGGCGCGCTGCATCGCCGGGGTCTCGAGCCGTGCCCGTGCCGCCTCAAGGACCTCGGGCTCCGGCGGCTTGGCCTCGGCGTCTGCGCGTGCTTGGGCGAGCCGACGGCGGTCGAGCCCCCGCAGGCGCGCCTCGGCCAGCATGCCGTAGAACGTGAGCGGGTAGTCCACGATGCACGCGGCGTAGGCCTCCATCGCGTCCTTCTTGCGCCCGCGGAGCTGCTCGATGCGCCCCTGCCAGTAGCGCAGGCGGCCAGCGCTCTGAAACGTGCGCTCCCACGGGATGAGGCGGGTGACCTTCTTCGCGAGCGCGCTCGCCTGGTTGAGCTTCTTCTCCCGGAACGCGCCCCAGACGAGGGCCCACGCGGCCTCCTCCTGCTGGTCGCCTTCGTGCGCGACGCCGTGCTCGACGGTCGCCAGCAGCGCCTTCTCGGCTTCCGCGGGCTTGTTCTGGCCTGCAAACAGCGTCGCGCGAAAGCGCAGCGCGTCGTCGGCGAAGCTGTGCTCCGGGTAGCGCTTGGCCAGGTCGCCGAAGAGCGTGAGCGCGCGCGTGGCATCCTTCTGATGCATGGCATGCTTGGCGGCGGAGAAGGCCAGGTCCGGGCCCACGGAGCTCGCCGTGCACTTCGGCAAGGCGAGGTCGTAGTCGCCGCGCGCCAGCTTGGCCTTCTTTTGCGCGTCGAAGGTACGGGCGCGGACCAGCCGCGCCTCACACCAGGGCTCCGATCCGACCCGTGTGTCTTTGAGCACGCGCTCTGCGGCGGCGATGGCCTCGCCGCGACGCTTGGCGCGATGCTCCGCGCGCATCCACGTGAGGCGCTCCTCGAGCCCAAAGGCGCGGAGCGGCTCGGGATAGGTCTCGAGCTTGGCCTTGGCCTTGGTCGCCGACTCCGTGCCCGGGTGGTGTGCGATGAGCGCGCGCAGGCCTCGGGCCGCGTCGGCGCGACGGACCTCGCCGATGGTCTCCATCGCCGCGACGGCCTCCAGATAGACCGAGGGGAGCGAGTCCGGATACCTCGACAGGTGGCTCGCGTACAGGATGGCGGCCTCACCCAGCAGGCCGACCTTGACGAGCGCGCGCAGCCGCACAAGGTCACGCCGCTCCCCGAGCGAGAACGGCGTCAGCCACAGTGACGCGTCGAGCGCCTGGACGTGCGCCAACGCCAGCTCCGGTCGGCCCTCGCGCAGGCGCGCCTCGGCGGCGAGCAGTCGCACGTGCGGACCCAGCGCGTCCGAGAGCGGATCCCCGGTCGCGCGGCCGCGCTCGGCGAGCCACGCTTCGAAGCCGTCTGCCGCGGAGGTGGCCTTGCCCGCGTGGAGCAGGCTCGTGGCCCGAAGCAGCTCGGCCCGCGAGCGGAGCGCCGGATCCGTGCCCTCTGCCGTGTGCTCGTCGAGCCACGCGGCAAACAGGCGCGCGGCGTCGGCCCAGCGCTGCTCCGCGAAGGCCTCGACGGCCTTGCTGCCGGCGAAGTACGGCCGAAGCACGTCCAGCTTGAGCGCCGGAGCGTCCGGCTCAGCCGCGCGGGCCCGCGGTCCCGACACGGTCAGAAGCAAGGCGACCGCGGTCGCCGAGAGCACACGAGGCGAGTTCATCCACACGGGCCGATCCTGGCACGCGTGGGCACGTCCGGCAAATTGAACGCTGTACTTGATGGGTGGCGACGCCTCCCTAGCTTTCGCCCAGGAGCGTCGAGACGAGGACCGTCGCGTAGGCGCCCGGAGGCAGCGTGAAGCGCAGCTCCAGGCCGCCCTCGACCTGCGTCACCGCGACCTCCCGCACCGGAGCGCGATAGGGGCGTCGGGTCCCTTCGGCGTGTCGGCCCATCGCCCGCAGGGCGTCGGTGTCGAGGCCCGCGGCCGCAAGCACCTCGGCCTCGAACGTCGCGGCGGCGCCCGTGGTCGCGATGTGCGGCCTGTGGCCGTAGATCGGCCCCGTGATGGCGACCTCGCCGCTCTCGAAGCGCGCCTGATCGCCGGCCTCGGTCGAGATGAACCGCGCGCCGTTCTCGGACTTCTCCAGCACGTCGCCGTCCAGCACGCGGTCGAGCCACCCGCGCGCGAGTCGCTCATCCAGGGCCGCGTTGAACAGCTCCGACTGAAGCGACGAGCACAGAAAGCGGGCCTTCCATGGCGGCACGCCGCGAAAGCCACGCTGAAGCAGGGCCCGTGCGTCGTCCGCGTTGCGCCCGCCCGCACCGAAGCGCTGCTCACCGTAGCGATTGATGAGGCCGCGTGCGGCGAACTGCGCCATCCAGGCGTGCGCCGTCTCCAGCTCCGCAGAGACGTCGCCGTCGTCCGGCACGCGGACGATCACGCGAAAGCGGTTGCCGGCCAGGTGCCCGACGCGCAGCTTGTTGCCGTGGCGCGAGGCCTCCGTGACCCGAAAGGCGTCGTCGTCGAGGGCGCCCGCGCGGTCGGTCGGGACGTTGAGCAGCGACAGCCACTGGCGCGTCGTCGCGTGGCGGTCCTTCAGGCCAGCGTAGCCGATGTCGACCTCGCGGAGCCCAAAGACGCGCTGCGCATGCGCGATGAGGTCGCGCGTCGTGCGTCCACGCTTCTCGACGCGGACGTAGAGGTGGTCGCCTGCCCCGCAGGGTGCGTACCGGGGCAGCTCGTCGACCTCGAAGTCGGCGATCGACGGGGCAAAGGAACCCGCGACCGGCCGAGAGGGCGCTGGCATGGCGTGTAAGTCGTTGGACATCATCGGCTTTCTCAGGGCTCGCGTTGACGCCTACGGGGGTGAGGCGTACAACGATTGACGGGGTTGCCATGGCGGGCAGCGCGGCATCGGCCGGAACCCGCAAGTCATGACATTTTCCTCCTTCTAAGTGTCTGAGCGTTGATCTCCACAACTGCTCGGGGACGGCTGAAGCTTGCTGCTGCCGCCTTGGCTCCTCCTCCAGACGAAGACCGCCAACGCGAGCAGCACGACTAGCTCGCCGATGAGCCACGCGACGTCGCGCGTGGGTCCAAAGCTCGCCGGGGGCAAGGCCGCGAGATACGCCGCGCGTCGGGCCTCGCCCGCGTCGAGCAGGTCGAGGCGCTCGCGCACGAAGCGCGTCAGCAGGTCGTTCGTGAGGGCCTCACGATCAGGGTCGGCAGCGACCGCCGCCAGCTCCCGATCGGTGCGCCGCATGGCCGTCGCGACCCGCGCGAAGCCGCGCCCTTCGAGCGCGTACAGCTCCTCGAGCCGCCGCGCGCCGTCGGCGTCCGCTGCGCCACAGACGAGCGCGTCGGGGTCCTTGAGCTCGTTTTCGGCCTCCGGGAGCTTGAAGCCGTAGAGCCTGAGGCGTCCGCACCCGAGGTCGCGCATGGCCCGGTAGAGTTCCGGACCCTCTGGCGCCGAGGCCGCGATCAACGCGCGCGTGATGGGCCGGCCCACCTCACCGCGGGCGCGCGGTGCCTGTAGCGCCTGGTCGAGCCGCGACGCGAACGCCGCATCATCGGAGCCGAGTGCATCGACGGCCGCCTGAAACGCCGCGCTCTTGGCGCCGCCGGCCTGCGCCTCTTTGAGCCGGGCGCGTCCGAGCTGCTCGATGAGCAGGTGGTGGTTCGACAGGATGTCCACGCCGACGCTCGAGAACGACTGGAGCGGCGCGAGGTAGCCGCCGGCCGTGATGAGCGCCCGCCACCAATACTGCAGCTTGGCGTCGCGAAAGAACTCGTAGAGCCCGACCTGCACGGTATGAATCTGGTTTCCGACGTCCTGAAGGTAGTGAAACCCCTGCCCGACGAATGACACCGCCAGCGCTCGGGCGCCGTGTCCACCCCCCAGCAGCGACAAGAGCGCCAACGACGAGTGCAGCTCCATCATGTCTGCCGCCAGCGAGAGCACCGGACCGTCGGCGAAGCCGGCACGGATGGCGAAGCGCTCGGGGTTGGACTTGAGCACGTCGACGTCGTCGGACAGGCCCTCCTCCAGGAGGCCGTAGTGCGCGTGCGCCTGGCTGGAGAGACCCTCGGGCTTGCCGAGGTTGAGCGTAGCCGGATCGGCCGGGACGAAGCGTCCTTCCGTGTCCTTCTGGGGCTGACCGGAGGCTGCGTCCACCGCAAAGCGATTGCGGTTGCGGCCGTCGCGATCGGGCGCGCTCGACCCGACGCGCAGGAGGTCGCGCGGCGTTCTGGGGGCGCCCGCGGGGAGCGCGTCAATGCCCTCGACCCGGCTGGCCGTCCCGGAATTGCCGTTGAAGGCCAGCAGCTCACGAAAGGCGCGGGCGGTGAAGCGCTCGACGGTCGGAAAGCGCGCCAGGAAGCGCGTCCGCACGGCCACGTCGGTGAGCGTGGAGGCCCGCCCCCAGAGCCACTGACGGAACGCGTCCAGGTCCTGGAGCGTGAGGTCGTTGGGTCCGCCCTGACGCAGCCACGCCGAGTCGGGCAGCGCGCGCTCGGTCATCCACTCGTGCACGTCGACCGAATAGGGCGCCGCCGTTCGCGAGGGCACCGCGGCCGCGAGCGCCAGCAGGAGCATCAGCGCGCGCTTCATGGAGTGAGCGCCTGCGCCAGCAGGGGCTCGAGGCGGCGTCGCGCTTCGGCCTCCGAGAGCGTCCCGGTCACATCGCCGGCGATCGTGCCGTCCGGCGCGACAAAGACGTTGTATGGGATGGCACGCACGTCGAACCGGCCGCCCAGCCGCCCCCCGTGATCGAAGACGAGTGGGTAGGTCATCTTGTTGCGCTCGGCGAACGCGCGCGCCGTGCCCGGGGCGTCATCGGTGACGCCGAGGACCACGAGTCCGCGGCCGGCGAACTCCTCGTGCAGCTTCTTCAAGAGCGGGATCTCGTCGCGACACGGGCCACAGGTCGTCGACCAGAAGGTCATCAGCACGGCCTTGCCTTTGAGGTCCTCGAGCGTGAACGTGTCGCCGTCGAGCTGGATGTTCGGCAGACGGAAGTCCGGCAGGCGCTGCCCCGCGAGGCGATCCTTGGGCCGGATGAGTCCAGACTGCTGCGCGATGGCAAACCCGAGCGTGACGATGGCGAGGAGCGTGAGCGCCTTGCGAAATCCGTCCCAGAAGCGGCCTTGGAAGCGATTGCTGAGCATGAGTCCCGTGGCCCCGAGCGGTGGGCCAGCCGGCGAGTGATACCATTGATCTCCCGCCAACGCCTAGGCACGCTGGGCGCATGAATCGATTCCTGGCTCTGTTCGGCGTCGCGTTGTTGTCGGGTTCCTGCACCGGGTCGGAGCCCGCGGCGTCGGTGAGCCCGAGTCCGACGGAGCTGGGCGCGGACGTGGCCCTGCTCGAGCTCGCGGCGACTCCCGTGGATGTGGACGTGGAGCTGGCCAGCGTCCCCGAGGTCGAGGACGTCCCGCCGAAGCCGAAGTCGTTCTGCGAGACTTTGGGCCTGCCCGAGCGGCCGTGGGAGGACGGTACCGCGGGGACGCTGCGCCACGAGCTCGCCGGCGAGGTCTCGCTCACGCAACGCGACGGCTCGACCTGGTCGCTCAAGGAGAGCTGGACCGGCTGCGAGTCGTTCGTGTTCCTCCCGGACACGCTCACCAAGACGCGCCTGGACGCGACTCCCGTCTGGGAGGCCGACCTCGGAGACCTCATCGCCGAGTCGCCGCGCAACGTCCACTACGTGTTCGTGTCGATGACCATCAAGGACGAGGCCAAGACCCTGGAGCGGCTCGGAGCGCTGCAGACCCGCGTCGAGGCGCTGGTGTCGAGCCTCGCCGACGCGGACCGGGACCACTGGAAGACGCGCCTGCACGTGGCCGGCGTGTCGGCGTCGAAGCTCGGCGGTTGGCTGCCGAAGGTGCTGTCGACCATCGGCCAGCTCGGCTTCGGCATCGACCGCTTCCAGCGTCTCCGTGGCCTCGGCGGCCTGTCGGACGTGACGCGCTACTCGCAGTACCTGAAGGACAAGGACGAGTGGCCGTGGGAGGACAACCTCGCGTACGCGGCGCACGAGGCGCGGTACTTCAACCACCTCGCCAAGCGCGCGGCTCAGCTGGCCGAGGTCGACGCCACGTCGCCTCCGACCATCGTGACACTGTTTTCCGGCGAGACCCTGGAGCAGTTCGCCGACGCCGAGGTCACGCTGCCGTCGGCGCAGGAGATGGCGGGCTTCGACACCCTCGAGGTGGAGGTCGAGATGCGCTGCCCGAAGGACACCGCGCCCGAGGTCGGCAACTGCGGCGCGTGGGACTACCTTGCCTACCTGTGGCTGACTGAGCCCGGCGACGCGGCCAACCCGAAACGGACGCAGCTCGCGCGGTTCATCACGTCGTATCACCGCGAGACGCACTGGGTCATGGATGTCTCCGCCATGCTCGCGCACGTGAAAGACGGCGGGAAGCGCACGCTGCGCTGGGAGTGGGCGCCCGAGTGGAACAAGCAGCCGACCAAGACCTGGGTGTCGCTGCGCTTCTCCAACCGCAAGCGAGGCCTGCGGCCGGTCGCCGTCGCTCCGCTGTGGACCGGTGGCGGGCTCGGCTCGAAGTACAACGCCGAGCACGCGCCCATCGACGTGCCGGTCCCCAAGTCCGCCAAGCGCGTCGAGCTCTACGCCGTCATCACCGGGCACGGGAGCGAGACGAGCCAGTGCGCCGAGTTTTGCCGCCATCAGCATGAGTTCACTGTTGGCGGAACGGTGTTCTTGAAGGACCACCCGACGGTCGGCCAGCAGACCGGCTGTATCGCGGAGATCGAGCGCGGGATGACCCCGAACCAGTGGGGCACGTGGTGGCTCGGCCGTGGAGGCTGGTGCCCCGGACAGCAGGTCGAGCCGTATGTCGTGGACGTAACGGCGCTGGCGCCCGCGGGCACGACGGCGAAGGTGAGCTACCGCGCGCTCGTCAAGGGCAAGGAGCCGACCGATGGCTCCGGCAGCATCGATCTCGTGAGCTGGCTCGTGTTCTGGGAGTAGGCTTGGTGCACCATCAAGTCGGCCACCGATCTGCGGGCTGCCACGTCTCGAAAGCCACCGGGTCGACGAAGATCGCCTCCTCGGCGTGTGGAAACGACTCGTAGAAGCTGCGAAGCGCCTTCTCGTGGCGCGGCTGCATTGGACTCACACTGACCTGGACGGGCGTGAGGCGACGACCCGACTGCACCACGAAGTCCACCTCTCCGTCGCCCCGCCAGTAGTAGACCTCACCGCCCGTGCGGCGCAGCGCCAGAAACACGGCGCACTCGAGCGATTTCCCGAGGTCCAATCCGCCGGACGTGACGACCGCGCGACGCATGCCGGTGTCCACCGGGTAGTACTTGCGGTGGTAGCCCGCACGCTTGCGTTCGGAGTACGCGAAGAAGGGCACGCTGAAGAGCAGGTAGGCGGACTCGCAGGCTGCCAGATAACTACCAGCGGTCTCGATGGCGACGCCCGTGGCCGCCGCCACACGGCGCAAGCTCAGCTCCGAGCCGGCCGCTTCGTAGGCCACCTGGACGACCTGGCGAATCGGCTGGCTGGAGCGCGCTGAGAGGCGCTCTCGCACGTCGCGCTCGACGATGTCGATAAAATGCTGACGGCGCAGGTGGTCAGCGTCGCGCTCTGTCAAGGTAAGGGGTTCGGGAAAACCGCCGGCGGTGAGGAAATCGGCGACGCTCGCGCCTGGGCGCGCTATGCGAAACTCTTCGATATCGAAGGGAAAGAGCTCCACGCTGACGTGTCGCCCGGTGAGCGCCGTCCCGAGCTCGCCTGCGAGCAGCGACGCGTTCGACCCCGTGATGACGAAGCGATTGCCGCGTGGGCGGTCCAGCTGAGAGCGGAGCCAGCGCTCCCAGCCGCGCACGTTTTGGATCTCGTCCAGGAAGAACGTGAGCTCAGCCACCCGAGGATGTCTCGCGCGAAACGCCTCGACCAGGCCCTCCAGCACCGGCCAGTCCAGCGAATTCGACAACCGTGGGTCCTCGAAGTTCACGAAGGCGCAATGTGACGGCTCGAGCTGATAGCGACCAATGAGCTGACGCAATAGCGTCGATTTCCCGCAGCGGCGTGCACCTTGGATGACGAGCACGAGGGAATCTCGAAGCGTGTCTGGAAGCGTGACGCGTCGCGAGACGCTGGCCGAAACCCCGGAGTCCCAGTTGCTCCAGCTTCGCGCTATGTCAATCAGGAGGTTGGAGTCCATGGTGTCGAGTGTAGTCGACACGACTCGCGGTGTCGAGTGCAGTCGACGTGTCTCGTGGTGTCAAGTACGATCGACATAGGAGTGGCGCGCGTCGGTGCTGCTCGACTACTGTGTTGGGGGTGTGCAACCGATGATGTCGAGCCGATCCAACGTCGTCGTCTGGAAGTCGCCCTGCAGCGGCTTCCAGGTCGGATCGTGCAGCTCGAACGGCGCGTTCCAGGAGTCGTAGACGATCTCCGGGAGCTGCGTCAGCGAGAACGCGTTCCAGTCGGTGCACCAGACGCCGGCGGCCTCCGACAGCGACAGGCTGAAGCTGCTCTTGGGATCGTTCAGGTCGTGGATCTGCTTGTCCTGCTCCGGCGACATCCCCGCGAGGCCCGCGACCGCGCGCGCAAAGGGCGACGAGGCGCCCCGCCGCGTGACGTAGATCACGCGGTCGCAGCCCGCGTTCCGTAGCGCGAGCACCGGCTCGAGGTCGGGCCAGCCCCCGGCCGAGACCCGCTCGGAGTCGATCGCCACGGCCCGCGCCAACCCCGGCTCCGCGGGGGAGAGCGACAGCGCCAGACGCCACGGCACCTGGCCGAGCGCCTTGGCCTTCTTGGACTTGAGGTCCGCGTAGCCGCGCGGGTTCTTCACGATGAGGCTCGTGACGGCGTCTGAGCCAAAGTAGCCCACGTGGACGTCGTCAAAGCCAAGCTCCAGCGTCCACGGCTCGGCCTTGAGGTAGGCCTCGCGCGCCTTGTTCCACGCCGCCACGTTGGCCCCCGTGAGCGCGGAGGTGATGGCGACCGCGCGCATGTGCGCCCCGACGAGGTCGTCGATGCGGTTCTTCTCCGTCTTCTCGGCCGGGATGAAGCCATCGCGCCACGCGCCGAGCATGGTCTTGAAGTGCGCGCCGCACGTCGTGCCGTTGCCGAGGTCGAGTGCGGCGACCTCGGGCCACGTCTTGCCACGTCCGGGAGTCGCGCAGCCTTGAAAGAAGGCCTCCCACGCGGCCAGGTCCACGGGGCCGTACGCCGCATAGAAGCTGCCGATACGCCCGAGCTTCTCGGCAAATCCGGGAAAGCTCACCACGCCGGGACGCAGGAAGATGACCGTCGAGTCCGCCTTGAAGCTCCCGAGCGTGGAGAGGGCCGACCAGACCTCCGCGACGTGCTTCGTCGGCTCGGGCGAGTCGAGCAGCAGGTCGAAGATCTCCTTGTTGACGAGGTCCTTCACGTCCGGCGACGACAGGAGCGTAATCAGCGCGTCGAGCGCCTCCTTGAGCTTCCCGCTGTCGACGAGCCCGCCGATGCCGAGCGTCTTGGCCTGCTCGACGACCCCCAGCAGGATGGTGACGGCGACCGCCTCATCGCGCTCGCCCATTGCCGCGATGTAGCCGTAGAGGGACTTGTACATGAGCCCCAGACGCGAGCCCGCCTCGAGCTTGGTGCACGACGCCTTGCCGCACGTCTTGAGGCCCGGGTGCAGGTGCATGCTCTCGGTGAAGAAGCTCGTGATGGAGGCCGAGCTTCCGCCGGCGACGCCGTCGAAGGGGCCGAAGGTCTCCGCGATCCGCGCGAGCGCCGCGAAGTGCGCCGTAATCAGCTCGCCGTTGCCCCGAATCGCGACGCAGACGCTCTTCTCCGCCGGCGGCTGGTTGGCGTCTTCGGCGCCGAGGTCGGTCGGAGTCGTCCCGTCGGAGCCAGCGTCAGGCGCGGCGTCCGTCGCGGTCGCGGTATCCGGGGAAGGGGAGAGCACATCGACCGTGTCCGCGGGCACCGAGCCCGTATCGGTGACGGCAGCCGGGGCCTGCGTTTCGGAGCCCGACTTGCAGCCCGGCAGGGTCCCCCACAGACCCGTGAACCCCAAGAGCAACACCGACCATCGCATGGGCACCTCCTGCCAGTCGCCTCGCCGTTGGGTACACCGGACTGGCGGACCGAGCAAACTTGGTCGGGCGCTCGCGCTGCCTCCTACGTCGTCAACGCCCGCCCGAGCCACGGCAGCAGCACGGCGCCGAGGTCCAGCTTCGGCCGATACCGCATGAACAGGCCGCCGAGCGCGGCGAAGGCGCGGCCGAGCAGCACGAAGTCCGCCGGGATGCGCACGGGCGTGCGGCGGGCGAGCGACAACGCGAACTGGAGCTGCGCCTCGGGATCGAGGTCGGCGAGGTCCATGGTCGTCCCTTGCCGAAAGACGGAGAGCACGAGCTCGCCGAGCTCATGGAGCCCGGAGACGTCGCCGCCGTGCTTGGCCTCGAAGCCAAGGCGCGTGAAGAGCGTCGTCATCTTGTCGAGGTCGCCCTGCAAGATCGCCATGGCCAGCTCGGCGTAGCTGCGGCGCACGTCGGGAGACCACGCACGGACGGAGCCGAAGTCCAGGATGGCGAGGCGTGGACCGTCGGCGCCGTCGACCACCAGGAAGTTCCCCGGGTGCGGATCGCCGTGGAAGAGGCCATGGCCGAGGACCTGCTCGCACGTGACATCCAGCAGCGTGCGCAGGAGCGGGTCGCGTGCCGCGGGCTCGGCGCGATCGAGCCAGTCGATGAGGCGCTCGCCGTGGATGCGCTCGAGGACCAGGACGGTGTCGGTCGACAGCTCGGGGTGCACGCCGGGCACGACCACATCGCTGCGGGCTGCGAGGCGCTCCTGGAAGGCGACGACGTGGCGCGCCTCCTGGCCGTAGTCGAGCTCCTCACGCACCGAGCGGGTAAGCTCGGTAGCCGTGGTCTCGAGGTCTAGTTCCGGGAACACGTCGCGGAAGGCCGCAGAGAGCACGCGCAACGCCGCGAGGTCGGCCTCGACGAGCGCGGCGACGCCGGGGACCTGCACCTTCACGACGACCGACCGGCCGTCGAGCAGCGTGGCCGCGTGCACCTGGGCGATCGAGGCCGCAGCGAGCGGGGCGTCGTCGAAGTTGGCAAACACGCTCGCGATGGTCTGGCCGAGCGAGGCCTCCACGTGCGCCCGAATGAGCTCCGTCGGGACGGCGGGCACCTGATCCTGGAGCCGCGACAGCGCGCGAACGTAGGGCGAGGGCAATAGATCGCCGCGCGTGGAGGCGAGCTGACCGAGCTTGAGGATGCCGCCGCGCAGCTCCACGCAGAGCGCGAACAGGCGCTCGGCGGAGCTGTGGTGCAAGGCGTCGAGCGCCTCTTCGGCGGCCTCGGCGCCCACGATCGCGGCGTGGGTCTGATGGAGCCGGTAGCGTGCGGCCAGACGCGCGGCCTCGGCG
>SXGT01229245.1_pt1 | contig 14819 bp, 8 predicted proteins | sample 3176221 | NCBI WGS metagenome assembly SXGT01 (sample SAMN11356862, study PRJNA531348) | freshwater metagenome | isolation source: freshwater sample F1-120 | place: China: Fuxian Lake, Yuxi | collected 2017-12-25
CGACGATGGCCACGTTACGGAGCCGCTCGTTGGACATGATGGGTTGTTTCTTTCCGAGTGGAGCCCTAGAAAAGCCAGGCTCGCCAAGGCCGCGCCTCTTTACATGCCGCACCCCCGCTCCGCAAGGTCTGCGACGCGAGGGCTCTGCCGCAGCGCAGGCTCAGGGCCCGGCGAGATCCAGGCTAAGGTTCTCTGCGTGCCCGCCCCACGACCCATCGACAAGAGCTCTCTCCTCGACGCCCTGCTCGCCTCGGTGCGTGCGGATCTCGACGTCGCCACCGCCGCGGCCAGGGCCGCCCACGAGGCGGCCACCCACGAGGAGGCCAAGCCCGAGAACGACAAGGACACGCGCAGCATCGAGGCGGCCTACCTGGCCGGCGCCCAGGGCGAGCGTGTCCGTGAGCTCACCCGAACCCAGGCCATCTTCGAGAGGACGCCCAGGCGAAGCTTTGGCCAGAGCGACGTGATCGCCGCGGGAGCCCTGGTCACCCTGAAGCAGGGGAGCGGGACCCTGGTGTGCTTCATCGCCCAGGGCGGGGGAGGGATACGCCTCCAGCTGGAGACCCGCTCCATCCAGGTCGTGTCCCTGGCCTCGCCCCTGGGCCAGGCCCTCCTGGGCCGCTCGGTCGGCGACGAGATCGAGGTGGAGCTGGGCAAGACCGTGAAGACCTACGTGGTGGAGGCCCTCGAGTAAGCGGGCCGGGATCTCCACCTCCTTGAAGGCCAGGCTCTCCATCCGGCGCTATAGTCCCAACCATGATCACCCGGATCGAGGTCGACGGTTTCAAGTCGTTTCGAGGTTTCGCTGTCGATCTCGAGCCGCTCACGGCGATCGTAGGACCGAACGGCGCAGGGAAATCGAACCTCTTCGACGCCCTGCAGCTCCTCTCGGGGCTAGCGGACACGGACGTCGTTACCGCCTTGGGCGAAGGGCGCGGCAGCCGGCTGGATCAGTTCGCTCGCATGCAGAACGGGGCTTCGACGCAAATCACGCTGGGTATCGACGTCTTGCTAAGCCCCGAAGGAATCGGGTGGGCGTGCTCTCCAGCAGTCGCGCTTCCATCACCGGATCGAGCTCTCGCGCGTTCCCGGGCCCGCTGGTGTTGAGAAGCTCGTCTTGCAGAGCAGAGCGAAACGCTCGAAGGTATTCCGCGTGCGAGTGATGAAGTAACGCTCGAAGGTATTCCACGTGCGAGTGATGAAGTATGGCTCGCGAAGCACCCGGCCCTCGCCCCCTTCGCCCGTCATGGCGATCCAGGAATCAGCGTGCAGATGATCGAAGACACCTCGCGGACATCTGCATCGCGCCGCACTCTACGATGGCGCTCCGATGCCCAGCGGCCGTGGAGCAGCCAGACCATGGGTACAGTGGGCATGGAACGCAGCTTCCTCGCGTTTCCCCCTGGCCTGGGCCCTCCGCCTTTCGTTCTCGAAGGCGTCGGCGAAGCGCTGCGCGGCTTTCGCTTCCTTCGCCTCGAGCCCTCCAAGCTTCGCGTTCCGAGCGATCGAGCCGCTCCGACCACGCTCGAGCCGGACGGTTCCAACCTCCCGACCGCCCTGGCCGCGCTCGCTCCAGAGATCCAGGCCGAGATCCGTGCCGACCTCGCCCGGCTCGTTCCGAGCTTCAAGTCCTTTGATGTGGTGGCCATTGAGGACGAATTTCGCATTGAAGTCGAGCTGACGAGCGGCCAGAGTCTCTCGGCGCGCTTGCGATCGGACGGCACGCTGCGCCTGCTCGCGCTCTTTCTCCTGCTGCGGAGCGCCCGCCCCGGCGCGCTCATCGCGATCGAGGAGCCCGAGAACGGTGTCCATCCCGGCGGCCTTCGTGCGCTCGTCGAGGAGATGATCGAAGCCACCACGCCGCACGGTGCGCTGCCGCCTCAGGTGCTCCTGAACAGCCATTCGCCAGCATTGCCTGCCGACCCAGAGTCGGACAGCGATCCGAAGAAGAGCCTCCGAGAGGCTTTGGTCGCGATGGGCGCGCGCGGTAGATCACCAAGTACTATACGGAGCTCGGGAAGGAGGCGAAGCTCCCCGAGCTTCGCAAGCTGCCCGCGTTCCGACGCTTCGAGACGGATCTCCGAGGTGCGATCCTCGTGGGTGCCGGCTACGGCGGTTCGACATCGATCGCGCCCTGAGTGTCGCTCCGCGCGGCGGGATCCTCGAGCGGCCCGCCTGAGCCCTGGGCAACCGTACCGTCCGTGGCCCCCCACCCACGCCCCGTGTCCATAAAAACCCGGGGTGGGCCAACTTGTTCGTGGAATTGGCCATGTCGGGCGGGCACGGACCTTGGTAAGGGTGGCGACCATGCTACGCCCCCTCTCGGCCCTGCGGCTCCCGGTGCTAGGCCTCGTGGTCCTCGTCCTCGTCGTCAGCTGCTTCCAGGGCGCCAGGGCCCCCCAGGTGGCGGCCCAGCGCACCCTGGGGATGGAGGGCGAGCTCGGGGAGAGGGCCAGCACCAAGCCCTTCGGCGTGGTCTTCGGCGGGCCGAGGGGGGCGACCCGGGACGTGAGCGAGGTCACGGTGGTCTTCAACCGGCCCATGCGCGCCCTCTCGCTCGCGGGCGAGGAGAGCGCTCCCCCCGCGAGCCTCCAGCCTCAGCCCAAGGGCTCGTGGCGCTGGCTGGGGACCAGCGCCCTCTCGTTCTTCCCCGATCCTGCGCTCCCCAGGGCCACCGCCTACAAGGTCACCGTCCCCTCGGGGACCAGGGCTCTTGACGGCTCGGCCCTGGCCAAGGACTACTCCTTCGATTTCTCCACGCCCCGGCCCAAGATCGTTCGCACCCAGCCGGGCGAGGGGGACGCCCAGCTCACTCCCAGGACGACCTTCGAGCTCTGGCTCAACCAGCCCGTCACCCTGGTCGAGGTCGAGAGGGGCATCAAGCTCCTGGCCCACGAGGGCAAGACGCCCAGGGCCATCGCCTTCTCCGCCAGCTTCCCCAAGCCCGACGCGCCCACCCGGGTGGTCCTCAAGCCCAGACAGCTCCTCCCGCTCGATACCAGGATCGAGCTCGTGGCCGACGGGCTCAGGGGCGCCGAGGGGCCGCTCCCCGCGGAGCGCCACGCCGTGTCCATGCACACCTACGGGCCGCTCGCGGTGGGGGAGCTGGGGTGCTCGAAGGGCACGCCCAACAAGCAGTGCGCGGCCAGGGGCGGCTTCTGGGTATCCATGTCCAGCCGGGTCTCCGAGAAGGACTTCCGCGCCCACCTCAGGGTGGACGGCGCCCGGCTGCTCTGGCCCAAGAAGGAGAGCTCCTCCGAGCGCGACGACAGGAGCAGCTATTTTTCCCTCCCCATCCGCGTCAAGCCGGCGCAGAGCTTCACCGTCACGGTGACCGCCGGGCTGAAGGACGAGCATGGCCAGGCCCTGGCCAGGGACCGGACCTTCACGCTGCGCACCGACGACGAGTGGCCCGAGGTGAGCATAGGCCTCCGGGGCTCGATCTTCGAGGCCGCCCGCTCCGGGGGGAGGGACGTGCCCATCGCCGCGGTGAACAGCTCGGAGTACGAGCTCCTCTCGCTGCCCATGTCCGAGGACGACGTGGTCCGCCTCTCGGCGCCCATCAGCGACGCCCAGCGCTTCGACTACGCCGCTCGCCGCCCCAGGGCCAAGCGAGAGACCGAGCGCCCCCAGGGAGCCAAGAACGAGTACGTGAACCGCACCGTCGCCCTGGATCAGGTCCTCTCGGGCTCCAAGGGGAGGGGGGCGGCGCTCTTCGCGACCCGTTTCAACAACGGCCGGAGGACCGAGACCCAGCTCCACATGGTGCAGGTGACCGATCTGGCCGTGAGCGCCAAGCTCAGTCGCTTCGGGAGCATCGCCTGGGTGACCCGGCTCTCCGATGGCAAGGCCGTGGCCGGGGCCACGGTGGCCGTGCGCGACAAGGAGGGGCGAGAGATCTTCAGCGGCACGACCGACAAGGACGGCCTCTGCCCCATCCCCAAGGAGAGGTGGGAGCCCTCCCTTCAGGAGGGCTCGGGCGATCCCAGGGAGATCCTCTTTGTCCGCCACGCCGGGGACTGGGCCTACCGCTCGATCGGCGACATCCTGAGCCCCTGGAAATTCGGACCGCCGAGCGACGTGCGGGGGGGCCTGGAGCCCCACGGGATGCTCTTCACCGAGCGAGGCATCTACAAGGTGGGCGAGACCATCCACGTTAAGGGGCTCTTTCGAGAGCCCCTCCCTCGAGGCACGGCCACCCCCAGGGGCAAGACCGTCGCCTTCCAGGCCCATGATCGCGAGGGCACCCAGCTGCTCGAGAAGAAGATCACCCTCGGGCCCTTCGGCGAGTTCACCGTGGACGTGCCCGTCCCCGTGGGAGGCCGGCTCGGCACCGTGGATCTGAGGGCCGAGCTCGAGGGGAGCGGAGGCACCGGCCGGGCTTATACCCAGGTCGACGTGGCGGCCTACAGGCCGGCCGAGTTCACGGCGGCGGTCGAGCCCGAGAGGCCCTCGTACATCCGCGGCGATCAGGCAAGCTTCACCACCCGGGGCGACTACCTCTTCGGGGCGCCCATGACCGCCGGCCGGGTGCGCACCACCGTGACCCGGGGCTCGGGCTACTACAGCGTCCCGGGCGCCGAACAGCTCGTCCTGGACGACTCGGCCCATGCCTCGGGCATGCCCGAGGGCGCCCCCCGAGGGGGCCAGCTCCAGAAGGGCGAGGCGGCGCTGGACAGCAAGGGCTCGGTGAGGACGCTGGTGCCACTGACCTTCCCCAAGCAGAGCGGGCCCGAGCTGGTCACCGTCGAGTCCGAGATCGAGGACGTCTCCAGGCAGACCGGCGCGGCGAGGGCCAGCGTCATCGTCCACCCTGGCGAGTTCTACGTGGCGCTCTCGGCCCCCTCCGATTACTTCCAGAAGGTAGGCGTTCCCTTCAAGCCCCAGGTGGTCACGGTGGAGCCCTCGGGCAAGCGCCGCTCGTGGGTGCCGGTCCACCTGGAGCTGATCAAGCGGAGCTGGCACACGGTGGTCGAGGCCTCCGGCGAGGACGAGACCCACTACGAGTCTCGCCCCGTCGACAAGGTGCTCGGGCGCTGCGACGCGACGTCCGGCCCCGGCGGGACGGCCACCTGCGATCTGCCGGTCACCGAGGCCGGCTACTTCATCGTCAGGGCGACGGGAGAGGACGGCCGCAAGAACGCCCTGGCCTCGAGCATCGGCTTCTATGCCACGGGCGACGCCTCGGACTTCGCGTGGGCCAGGAGCGACGCGTCCACCCTGGAGCTGGTCGCCGACAAGAAGAGCTACGAGATAGGCGACGTGGCGCGCATCCTGGTCAAGAGCCCCTTCCGGGACGCCGAGGCCTGGGTCACGGTGGAGCGCACGGGGATCTACCGCCAGGAGCGGATGCGCCTGTCCGGATCGATGCCCACCGTCGAGGTGAAGATCACGGACGACTACCGCCCCAATGTCTACGTGTCGGTCGCGCTGGTGAGAGGCCGCACCAGGCCGGCCCCGGACAAGGGCCAGGACGTGGGGGCCCCCGCGTACTCCATCGGCTACACGACCTTGGAGATCAACCGGGAGTCGAGGCGCCTCAAGGTGGCCGTGACGCCCAGCAAGAAGGATTTCAGGCCAGGCGAGGAGGTCGACGTCGATCTGGCGGTGACCGATCGCTCGGGCAAGCCTGCCAGGGCCGACGTGGCCTTCTACGCGGTCGACGAGGGCGTGCTCCTGCTCACGGGCTACAAGACCCCGGATCCCATCCCGACCTTCAGCGCTTCCCGCCCCCTGGCGGTCGTCAACATGGAGTCGCGCGAGGATCTGGCCAAGCTGATCAGGGTGGGCAAGGGGGTGGCCGGGGACAAGGGCGACGAGGGCGGAGGAGGAGGATCGGCCAGGCAGGATTTCCGCTCCACGGCCCATTTTGCTCCCTCGATCGTCACCGGGGCCGACGGCAAGGCCCACGCCAGGTTCAAGCTCCCTGACAGCCTCACCACCTACCGGCTGATGGCGGTGGCGGCCTCGGAGGACGATCGCTTCGGCTTCGGCGAGAGCCAGGTCACGACCAGCCGTCCCCTGATGGCCCGCCCTGCGCTGCCCCGCTTCTTCCGCTCGGGCGACAGGGCCGAGGCGGGCGTCATCGTCTCGACCAAGGGCCTCGCGGCGGGCTCCTTCGAGGTCGTCCTCGAGGCGACCGGGATCAAGGTGAGCGGGGATCCCAAGCGCGCGGTCGATGTCCCTGCGAGCGGCAGCGTGGAGGTCCGCTGGCCCCTGGAGGCCCCCACGGCAGGGGCCGCCAGGCTGGCGTTCCATGCGAGGGGGCTGGGCCAGAAGGACGACGTGATCGTCAGCCGCGACGTCCTTGTGCCGGCGGCGCCGGAGGCCGTGGCCCTCTACGGCGAGACCCAGCAGTCCGTGGCCGAGCGGCTGGGCGATCTCCAGAGCGCTCGCGCCGACGTGGGGGGGCTCGATCTCCGCCTGGCCTCCACGGCCCTGGTCGGCCTGGACGACGGGGTGGAGGCTCTCCTCCAGTATCCCCACGGCTGCACCGAGCAGCTCACCAGCAGGATGGTGCCCCTGGTGGCGCTGTTCGACCTGGCGACCGACTACGGCATCGCCCTCCCCAAGAACCCCAACGGGATCATCGACGCGGCGATAGGCAAGATCCTCCAGAACCAGCGTGATGACGGGGGCTTCGGCTACTGGCCGGACTCGGGGCGCTCGGATCCCTGGGCCACCGCCTACGCTCTCTTCGGCCTCCACTCCGCCAAGGTGAGAGGGCGCTTCGTCCCGGCCGAGGCGCTTGCTTCGGCGACGCGCTACCTCCGGGCCGAGCTGGCCCGCAAGGACAAATCGGCCCAGCACCTGGCCACCTCGGCCTTCGTGCTGGACGTCCTGGCCACGGTGGGGAGCCCTGACGCGGGCTACATGACCAAGCTCTTCGAGCAGCGCAAGGCCCTCCCTCTCTTTGCCCGTGCCCTCCTCGCCCACGCCCTGGTCAAGACCAGCCCCAAGGACGCCCAGGAGCTGCTCCAGGACGTCGAGGGCTCCCTGCGGATCACGCCCGCCGGCGCCACCGTGGTCGAGAACCTGGGCGACGAGTACGCGCCCCTCCTGGACTCGGAGGCGCGCACCACGGCGATGGTGCTAAGAGCCCTGGTGGCGGTGGATCCCAAGCACCCGCTGGCGTCGCGCATCGCCAAGGGCCTCCTGGCCGCCCGCAAGGGGGGCGCCTGGCGCTCCACCCAGGAGAACGCCTGGGCGCTCCTCGGCCTGGACGCCTACCGCAAGGCCCAGGAGGCGGACGCCCCCTCCTTCGACGTCGACGTGTTCATGGGCGAGCAGCGCATCTTCGAAGCGGACTTCGAGGGGCGCTCGGTGAAGGCCAGGACCGCGAGCTTCGCGATGCCCAAGCTGGTGGCCAGCGGCGCTCTGGGCCAGAACCTGGCGTTCCAGGTCCAGGGCACGGGCAAGCTCTTCTACGAGGCCCGTATCCGCTATGCGCGCCGAGAGCTGCCCAGGGAGGGCCTCGACCGTGGCTTCTTCGTGCGCAAGTACGTGCGCGCCCTCCGCCCCGAGGGCCTGGCCGACGCCCTGCGCACCCTGCCTCAGACCAGCGCCGCACAGGCCCAGGGCGGTGATCTTGTGCTGGTGGATCTGCTGGTCGTGACCCCCGATCCCAGGGAGCAGGTCATCATCGACGATCCTCTCCCCGCGGGCCTGGAGGCCGTCCAGGCCAAGCTGGCCACCACGTCGTCGGATCTCTCGGTGAGTGACCCGGGGGACCGTGGTGGGGACGACGACAGCGACAGCGAGGACGAGCGAGCCAATGGCCGAGGCTACGGCTACGCCCCCTACCACCGCGAGATGCACGACGACAAGGTGCTCACCTTCGTGGAGCACATGGCGGCGGGCATCTACCACTACCGGTACCTGGCCAGGGCGACCACCTTCGGCACCTTCGTCGTGCCTCCGACCCGTGCAGAGTGCATGTACGAGCCGGAGACCTTCGGGCGCACCGGCTCTCAGGTCTTCGAGGTCCGCGGGAGGAAGTGATCATGGCCTGGCTGGCGAGGCGCCGTCCAGGGCTGGTGAGGGCCGCCAGGGCGCTCCTGGGCCTGGTCCTCGCTCCTCTGTTCGCCCTCCTGGTCTGCGCCTCGATGACGCCTTTGCCTCCTGGCCTTGGAGGAGCCCACCCTGTCCGAGGCTCGGTGCGCGTCCTGGATAGGGGAGGGGGCCTGCTCAGGGAGGTCCGCGGCGACGACGCGATGAGGGCCAGCCCTCTCCGGCTCGAGGAGGCAGGGGAGCTCCCTGTCGCCGCGCTCCTGGCCGCCGAGGACCGGCGCTTCTATACGCACCCCGGGGTCGACGCGCCCTCGGTGCTGCGGGCAGCGCTCCAGGATCTGCGCTCCCGGAGGATCATCTCTGGCGCCTCCACCCTGACGATGCAGCTGGCCCGCCTGGCGCAGCCTCACCCAAGGACGGCCCTGGGAAAATTCAGGGAGATGGCCATGGCGCTCCGCATCGAGTGGAGCCTGGACAAGAAGACGATCCTCGAGGAGTACATCAACCGCGCTCCCTTCGGGGATCAGGTGAGGGGCCTTGGAGCGGCCAGCCGCCACTACTTCGACAAGCCTCCCTCCTCGCTCTCGGCCGCCGAGGCCGCGACCCTGGCCGCCATTCCAAGGGGTCCCAGCCTCTACGCGCTCACCAAGCGCCCTGGCCTCGTGCTGCGCCGCCGCGATCGCATCCTTGGAAGGATGCATGATGCAGGTGTCCTCGACGACGAGGCCCATGCCCGCGCCCTCCGTGAGCCGCTCACCCTCTCGATCGAGAGGGGGGCCTTCGGGGCGCCTCACCTGGTCTCTGCGATCGTCTCGGGGCACCTGGACAGCACCCCGGCCTCCGGCGTCGCCACGCTGGTGACCACGGTGGACCGCGATCTCCAGAGGGAGGCCGAGAGCGCGACGAGGGCGGCGCTCAGGCCCCTCGTCGGGCGTCACGTCACGGCGGCCAGCGTGGTGGTACTGGACAATGTGAGCGGGGAGATCCTGGCCTATGTGGGCTCGCCCAACATGGAAGATGACGCTCATGGGGGCAAGAACGACGGAGCTCGCGCTCTCCGCCAGCCCGGCTCCACGCTAAAGCCCTTTGTCTATGGGCTGGCCATGGAGGAGCTGGGCCTCACAGGGGCCAGCGTCCTGCCCGATATCGAGCTGAAGATCGAGGTGGCCGGAGGGGTCTACACTCCCAAGAACTACGATGAGCGCTACCACGGCCCTGTGAGGCTCAGGGAGGCCCTGGCCGACTCGTACAACGTGCCCGCCGTCCACGTGGCCAACGAGCTCGGCGCGGCCAGGCTACTGGATCGGCTGCGCGCACTGGGTTTTACCACCCTCGACAAGGACGCGGACTACTACGGTCCTGCGCTGGCCCTGGGCGACGGGGAGGTGCGTCTCCTGGATCTGGCCAACGCCTACGCGACTTTGGCCAGGAGGGGCGAGCACCGCCCTGTGCGAGCGACGCTACGTACTGTGCAGGTGGGAGGCGAGGTGAAGATCCCGGAGGAGGCCTCACCCAGGAGGGTCTTCCCTGCGCCCGTCGCCGCGGAGATCACGGACATCCTCAGGGACAGGAGCGCCAGGGTCGCCTCCTTCGGGGAGCGCTCCGCGCTGGATCTTCCCTTCGACGCCGCGGTCAAGACCGGGACGTCCAAGGGGTTTCGCGACAACTGGACCGTGGGCTTCACGGACAGGGTCACCGTGGCTGTCTGGGTGGGAAACTTCGACGGCAGCCCCATGCACGGGGTGAGCGGGGTAACCGGGGCGGCCCCCCTCTTTCGGGCCGTGATGCTGGCTGCCATGAGGGGTCACGAGGACGAGCCGCTGAGGGCGGCCTCGGATCCAGGACTTACCGAGGTGGCCGTCTGCGCCCTCTCCGGAGGAGCGCCAGGACCCGGGTGCCACCATGTGGTGAGGGAGCGAATCCCGTCAGGACACCCGATCTCTCCATGCAATATACACACACGGGTGGTCCTGGATTCTCGCAATGGCCTCTTGGCAGGGCCTGGCTGCGTCGCAGGTTACAGGGAGGAGAGGCCGATGGAGCGCTTCGAGCCCCGGTTCCTGCCCTGGGCGAGGGCTGCGGGGCGCCCCGTGGTCCCCGAGGCCAGCTCGCCGCTATGCCCAGAGAGCGGTGGCGGGACGGCCCTGGCCAGGCCCCCTCATATCGCCTTTCCCCACGACGGAGCTCGTTATCTCCTGGATCCTGACAGGCCTCTCTCGGCCCAGACCCTGGCCGTGAGGATCGAGGCTGCGGGAGCGATCCGAGTGCGCCTCGTGGTGGACGGGGTGCCTGTTGGAAGCGCCCTGGCGGGCGAGCCCATCCCCTGGCCTCTCCGGGCGGGCGACCATGTCCTCTTGGCGGAGATCCCCGGCGGAGCCCGAGGAGAGCCGGTCAGGGTACGCGTGGACTGAGGGACCCCTGGACACACCAGCGCAGGGCTCCTGGCAAGGAAGCGGTGCATCAGGCAGGCGAGGGGCGTACGCTCTCCTCGATGGGGCAACGTGGGCGGGCAGGGGCTGGACGCAAGCAGGTGCCAGCCTTTCGGCGGAAGCCGCGTCCCGTCGCCGTGCTGGACACCAACATCATTCTCGACACGTACTCATGCCACGACCTAACGAGCAAGATAGACGAGCTTCACCCGACCCTCGGCGACGCGGCGCTTGACGACGAGGCCGTCACGTTTCGGCTTGAACGCGCACGCGAGTCGATGCTTCTGGCCATCCACTTACACCGAACCGGCGCGACGACCTTTGGGCTCCAAAGCGAGATGGTGCGGATCTTGGAACGCACACCCCTCAGAGCTTGCCAAGAAGTTCGAGGTGGCTTTCACAGGTGCTCGGGGCGGGATGGGACGGAGGAGCTACTGAAAGCCGTTTTCGGCCTTTATCGGCTCATCTTGAAGGGCGAAGCCGAAGGACGGAACGACGTCCGCGTAAGCCTGGCAGCTCTTCGTGCGGCGCCTTGAGAACGCGGTTGCCGAAGTAGGTTGGTCCGCGATTACCAAAGCCGCGTACGGATTCGGAGCCTCGGCTCGGCCTGCTGTCTTTGCCCACCAGCTCGCGGCGGGGAGCGACGTGGCCCACGGGATGTGCCCAACATGGTAGGGGTTGAAAACTGGGCGCGTCTTCGGGACGGCGAACTCTACGCGACTGGCCCGAGGTTTTCCTGAGCTGTGCTTCAGACGCCGCCACGCGCAGCGGCAAGGAGATGATCGGCCGGCTCACGCTGGTCCACAACCGCGCTCGTCAGGCCGCGATCACCAAGGAGCTCATGGAGATCATCGGCGGCGCCGAGGCCCTGAAGGAGTAGCCCTCCCTCTCGGCTCGGCAGGGCGAGGGCGAGCCCGGAGCGCGGCCCGGTAGTCGCGCACGGCCGCCGACTGCTTGTTCCCCACGCGAACGAAGGACGCGAGGTGAGCGAGATCGAGCCCGGGGAGGCAGTCGCTCGTGCTCTGGGCGAGGTACTCCCCCGAGATCAGCCGGTACACCTGGAGCGCCCCGTCCTTCAGCACCCAGACCTCGCCGATCCCCAGGCCTGCGTAGACGTCGAGCTTGTCCAGGAGCGCGCTCGAGACCACCACCTCGATGGCGAGATCCGGCAGGTCGCGCATCTCGCCGACGCAGTAGCACTCGTCCGGCTCGAGGCCCCTCGCGCGGGCCTCCTTGCGAAAGGTGGTGCTGCCGAGCCCTTCCAGGTCGACGCCCACCTCGTCGGCCCAGGCCTCCACGAGGCGGGCGAGGAGCGTCTTGAGCGACTCATGATCTCGCGAAGGGCTCATAATTTCCAGGGTCCCCTCGAGGTAGGTGAGCCGCACCCCTGAGCTCGCCTGGTCGAGGAGGTCGCGTATCGTGACATAGGTCGACCAGGGGACCTGATTCAGCAGCACGCGATCGTCGGGCTCGAGACGAACTCCGACGAACGGTGAAGCGCGGGCGACCACGAGGAGGAGGCTAGCACGGCGCCTCCTGGTCTACCCGGAAGGGTGCTGGCCTGCGGACTGTGCCCCGACGGAGGGGGCAAGAACCCGAGGGTCGAGGGCATGGTACCGTGCCTCCGCCATGACAGTGAGCGACCTGACCTTGGAGGACTTCACGGCGTTCCGGGAGGCGAAGCTGCCCCTCGCGGCGGGCATCAACGTGTTCCTGGGGGCCAACGCCACCGGGAAGACACACGCCATGAAGGCGATGTACGCGAGCCTCCGCGCTCTCGCCGAGCCAGAGCCGCCGAGCGGCCTCGATGTCCTCTTGAAGGAGAGCCTTCCGCAAGCGGCGGATCTGCTCAGGCGCTCCCCAAGATCTACCAAGACGGCGTCATGGTCTACCAAGACGGCGTCATGGTCTACCAAGACGGCGTCATGGTCTACCAAGACGGCGTCATGGTCTGCCAAGACGACGTCATGGTTCACCAAGACGGTGTATTGGTCCAATGATGGCTCTGTCAACGTCTACCAAGACGGTGTATTGGTAGACTAAAGCGTCACCAGGCAGCCACGTACCCCTGGTAGGAGGCAAGCTCGGCGAGGCCTGCGACAAGGTCGACCCCGCGCACCTCTGGGGAGGCTCGAGCCTCGGCTCGCCCGGCTTGCTTTGGCCAGGTAAGGGACAGAGACAGGTCTCTTTGGCGTGCTTTGGCCTGGTAAACCACAGAGAAGCGGTCTCTTTCTCCTGCTTTCACCCTATCAATTCAAGGGGCCTTGTAAGATACAGAGAAGGGGACTCCGCCCCTTGCTTTTACCCTGTAAAATCCAGGGGCCATGTTACAGAAGTCCAATGTAGCCCTGTAAAATCCAGGGGCCATGTTACAGAAGTCCAATGTAGCCCTGTAAAATCCAGGGGCCATGTTACAGAAGTCCAATGTAGCCCTGTAAAATCCAGGGGCGTGGGCAGCGCCCTGGCGGGGCCTACCCCATATCCCCTGCGTCGGGGAGGTCCACGACCGCGCTCGTCCGATCGATGGGCTGGTCCTGATCTCCTCGCTCGGCGGCGTCCTCGGCGCTCAGGAAGCCGAAGCACATGGCGGGGCCTATGGTGCCGCCCGCACCGGGGTACGTCCGCCCCATGATGGAGGCGCTCGTGTTGCCGGCGGCGTAGAGTCCGAGGATGGCGCGACCCTCGGCGTCTTGCACGCGACCTCGCGTGTCGGTCACGAGACCGCCCTTGGTGCCCAGATCGCCTGGAAAGAGCGGGATGGCGTAATAGGGCGCCGTGTCGAGCGGGGCGAGGCAGGGGTTGGGGCTCACGCGATCGTCGCCGTAGTAGCGATCCGAGGCGCTCTCGCCGCGGTGAAAATCCTCGTCCTTGCCCCTGCGGGCCATCCCGTTGAAGTGCTCCACAGTGGCCTTCAGGGTGCTGGCGGGCACGTCCAGCTTCCCGGCGAGCTCCTCGATCGAGCTGGCCTTCACGAGGAACTGGGTGCGGAGCTTGCGGCCCAGGGAGCTGTCGGGCATCACCTTGCCGGGGCCCACGGGCCCCGCGATGTACTTCTTGCGGTAGCGCCCGTCGAAGATCATCCAGCCAGGGATGGAACCCCCCGTCTTCTTCTGGTCACGGTACATCTCCACCACCACGTCCACGTAAGGGGCGGCCTCGTTGGTGAAGCGCTCTCCCCTCCGGCTCACGAAGATGCCGCCGGGCAAGCTCTTCTCCACCACGAGCACCCAGCCGCTCCTCGCTCCCGGGAGCTGCGTGGTGGGGGTCCACCACGCCTCGTCCATGAGCGCCGTGGCCGCGCCGAGGTCCATGCCGGCGAGGATGCCGTCGCCCGTGTTGTGCTCGTTGCCAGCCGTCCACTCGACGGACGCGGGCGCCGGGCCGTACCTCTGCCGCATGGACAGGTTGCGCTCGAAGCCCCCCGCCGCGAGCAGGACCCCCCGCCGCGCACGGACGCGCGTGGCCTTGCCGTCGCGCACCACCACGGCGCCAACCACGCGCCCTCCCTCGGACACCAGCTCACGCCTCGGGGCGCGCAGCCAGAGCGGCACGCCTCGATCCTTGAGCGAGAGGCGGAGGCGGGCCACGAGGGCGTTGCCGTTGGTGAGGTACGGATCGCGCCCGCCGCAGCGCCTCCGCTTGCCCGAGCGCAGGAAGAAGAGCAAGAGAAGCCAGGCCATCTGCATCATGGCGAGGAGATCGAGCATGATCATGCGCTTGGCCAGGCGCGCCGTGATCATGAATTTTCCCAGCACCAGCGCGCTGGCCGCGGGGCGCCGCAGCGCCTCGAAGTCCGCCCCGAGCAGCGCCCCGTCGAACGGCACAGGCTCCATCGAGCGGCCGCCCATCTTCCCGCCGGGGGCCTCCGGGTAGTAGTCGGTGTAGCGATCGAGCGCGTCGAACGCGAGGTGCGTCTTCCGGGCCATGTACTCGATCATGCGCCTGGACTCGTCGCGGTAGGTCACGAGGTACCGCTCCTCCACCTCGCCCTTGGTGATGGCCTTGAGGTAGGTGAGCACCTCGCCGTCCGAGTCGACGATGCCGTATTTCTTCATGTGCGGGTTGTTGCCCACCCAGCACACTCCGCCGCTCATCGCCGAGGAGCCGCCGTACGCTTCGCCCTTCTCGACGAGGAGCGTGCGCATCCCGAGATCGTGAGCCCGGATGCCGGCCGCCATCGCCGCGGCTCCCGAGCCCACGACGAGGAAATCTACCGTTTCGTCCCACTCGCTCATGTCGATGCCCTCGGCGCGGCGCCCGGATGGGCGCCGCCGCTAGTGGTTGTTGCTACCGGGACGCGGCGCGGGCGGTTGCGGTGTCCTTCAGCGGGAACTCGGGCCAGAGCAGTGCGATGAGCTGGCCCACGGTGATGGTGCGCTC
>SXGT01100309.1_pt1 | contig 14818 bp, 16 predicted proteins | sample 3176221 | NCBI WGS metagenome assembly SXGT01 (sample SAMN11356862, study PRJNA531348) | freshwater metagenome | isolation source: freshwater sample F1-120 | place: China: Fuxian Lake, Yuxi | collected 2017-12-25
GGCGCAGCGACCACCGGCGCGGGCTGCGCGGGTGCCGGCCCGGCTGCGCCGGCACCGGGCGCGCCATCGTCCCAGTAACCGAGCACGGTGCCCACGGCCAGGGTCGTGCCGAGTTCGGCGGTGATCTCCAGCAGGGTGCCGTCGGCTTCGGCGGGAATTTCGGTGGCGGCCTTTTCGGACTCGATGACGAAGATGCTCTGGTCGGCGCGGAAAGCGTCGCCCGGTTTCACCATCCACTCGACCAGCGTGCCTTCGGCCATGGTCAGGCCGAGCTTGGGCACCAGCAGTTCACGTCGCATGGCTTCAGCGTCCGGTGAATTGGGGCGCGCGCTTTTCGAGGAAGGCGCGGCAGCCCTCGTGCGCGTCGGCGCTGTCGAGCACGAGACCGATCATGGCCTGCTCGTGGGCCAGCGCGGTGGGCAATGGCATCTCCAGGCCGTCGCGCAGGCTGCGCTTGAGCAGCTTGAGCGTCAGCGGCGATTTCTCGGCGATCTTCGCGGCCACGGACAGCGCCTCGTCGAGCAGGCGCTCGCGCGGCACGGTGCGGTTGCACAGACCCAGCGACACCGCCTCGTCGGCCGTGATCTGCTCGCCGCAGAACATCATTTCCTTGGCGCGGCACAAGGGAATCTGGCGAATCAGGCGCTGCGAGCCCCCGGCCCCCGGGAACAGCCCCAGCGTGATTTCGGGCAGGCCCAGGCGCGCTTCCTGAGCGACCAAGCGGATGTCCAGGGCCAGCAGCAGCTCGGTGCCACCGCCCAGGGCCCAGCCGTTGATGGCGCCGACGGTGGGCTTGTCGCTCACCTCGAAGCGGCGGAACACCCGGTGGATCACCTCGGCGAACTCCTGGTAGTGCGCCAGCCCCTGGCGGCTGTCCAGGTCGGCGATGTCGCCGCCGGCCACGAAGGCGCGGTCGCCTGCGCCGGTCAGCACGATGGCCCGCACAGCCGTGTCCTGCTCCAGCTCGGTCAGCGCCGCCTCCAGGGCCAGCAAGGTGTCCACGTTGAGGGCATTGAGGGTCTTGGGGCGGTTGATGGTGAGCAGGCCGACGGCGCCTCGGCGCTCGCACACCACCACGGCTTGGGATTCGGACATGGCAACGGTCTCCAGAGTCAGTTGAGGGTCTTGCGCGCGGCCGCCAGCACGGCGTCCACGCTGACGGCGTAGCCCTTCTCCAGCGAGCTGGCGAAAGGCACGGGCATGAAAGGCGCTCCCACGCGCAGCACTGGCGCGTCGAGCTCGTCGAAGCCTTCATCGGACAGGGTGGCGGCGATCTCCGCACCGACCCCGAAGGCCGTGACGGCTTCGTGCACGACCACGGCGCGGTGCGTGCGGGTCAGTGAGGCCAGCACGGTGGCGCGGTCCCAGGGCTGGATCGAACGCAGGTCGATCACCTCCGCCTCCACCCCCTCGGGGGCCAGCGCCTGCGCGGCCTGCAGGCACAGGGCGACGGTGGCGCCGTAGCTCACCAGCGTGAGGTCGCGCCCGGGCCGCACGATGCGCGCTTCGCCGATGCGGCCCACCACGGGCTCCACCGGGCCTTTCTGCGCGTAGAGGCCTTTGTGCTCCACGACGATCACCGGGTCCGGGTCGTCGATCGCCGCGCGCAGCAGCGAGTACGCGTCCTGCGGCGTGGAGGGGCACACCACCTTGAGCCCAGGCACGTGGGCCAGCCAGGCCTCCAGGCACTGCGAGTGCTGCGGGCCGGCGCTCAAGCCACCGCCGTGCGGCGTGCGCAGCACCATGGGCACGCTGCCCTGGCCGCCGAACATGAAGCGCGCCTTGGCGGCCTGGTTGACCAGCGCGTCCATGGCCAGCGTGATGAAGTCCATGAACATGATCTCCACCACCGGCCGCATGCCCGTGAGCGCGGCACCCACGGCGGCGGAGACGATGGAGGCTTCGGAGATCGGCGTGTCCAGCACGCGCTGCGGGCCGAAGCTCTCCAGCAGCCCGCGCGTGGCCTTGAACGAGCCCCCGGCGGCGGCGATGTCCTCGCCCAGCACCATCACGCGTTCATCGGCCTCCAGACTGTCGCGCAAGGCCTGAGCGACCGCCTGGACGTATCTCATTTCCACTGCGCTCATGCGCGGTTCTCCTGGGTGGCTGGGGTGTAGACGTCGCCGGCGGCGTCCTCGAAGAGCGGCAAGGCATCGGCCCGCGCGGCGGTGATGGCGGCCTCGACCCGGGCCAGCACATCGCTGTCGATGCGCTCGACCTCGGCCTGCGGCACGCCGGCTTTCGCCAGCGCGGCCCGCGCGCGGACCAGTGGGTCCTTGGCGGAAAGGCCTTGCAGTTCGTCGGCGTCGCGGTATTTCTGCGGGTCGCCCTCGTAGTGGCCGCGCACGCGGTGGGTGACGCACTCCAGCACGCGCGGGCCCCGGCCTTCGCGCAGCGCGGCGGTGGCGGCACGGGCCGCCTCGGCGACCGCCGCCACGTCGTTGCCATCGACCTGCTCGTAGCCGATGCCGAAGGCCTTGGCCAGCGCTTCGAGCTTCGCGGCGAACTGTCGCGAGGTCGGTGAGAACTCCGACCAGCCGTTGTTCTCGCACACCAGCAACAGCGGTGTCTTCCACAGCGCGGCCATGTTCAGGGTCTCATGCAGCACCCCTTCGGCCATCGCCCCGTCGCCAAAGAAGGCCACGGCCACGCCGCCGGTGCGCCGCGCCGCGTGCGCGATCGCGCTGCCCAGGGCGATCGGAATGCCGGCGCCGACGATGCCGTTGGCGCCCAGGATGCCCAGACTCAGGTCGGCCACATGCATGGAGCCGCCCCGGCCCCGGCACAGCCCGCCGGCCCGGCCCATGATTTCCTTGAAGAAGCCGTCCACGTCGATGCCGCGCGCCAGCACATGGCCGTGGCCCCGGTGCGTGGTGGCCAGCGAGTCCTGCGGCAGCAGGGCGCTGGCGACCCCAGCGGAGATGGCTTCCTGCCCGAGGCTCAGGTGGATGAAGCCGGGCACCTCGCTGTTGGCGAACAACCGGCTCAGGGCCTGCTCCACCTCGCGCACCAGCACCATGGTCTGGTACAGCGCGAGCAGAGGTGCCGGCGGCACGGCCTGGCGGTTTTTGCGGGAAGACGTGCTCATGCCAGGGCCTCCTCGTGCAGCAGGCGGGCCGTTCCGGTCACGCGGTCCACGCCGTCGTCGCCACGCACCCAGACCGTGTAGCAACCGGTCTCGCCCTCGCGCAGCTCACCGCCCGCGTGGATAGTCTCTCCCACTCGCACGGGCTGGATGAAACGCACGTCCAGGTCCACCCGCTGCGAGGCCGTGTCGCCAAGGCTGCGGAAAAGGCACTGCCACAGCAGGCCGATCGACATCGTGCCGTGCGCAATGCAGCCGCCCATCGAGGTGCCGGCGGCGTACACCGGGTCGATGTGGATGGGGTTCATGTCGTCGGTCAGCTCGCCGTAGGCCAGGATGACCTCGGGGGCGGCGATGAGCGCGACGGTTTTCAATGCAGTGCTCATGGTCAGGCAGCCCAGATGAGGGAGAGGATTCCGCTGTAGATGGCGCGGCCGCCGGCGCCGGTGCCGCGCACTTCGAGGTCGAGGTAGCGGCGCTCGCGCTTGATTTCCTTGGACAGGCAGGTGACCACCGTGCGGATGGCTTCACCGGGTTGCGGCGGCGCGTCCAGCGTGAAGCGCTGGCGCGACTGCACATTGCCCGGCGGGCGTGGCGTGACCACGCCCAGGTAGCCGCGCATCATCATGGCCATCGCGATGCCGGCGCCTTCGGCCCGGCCGCCCGCGTGGTCGTGGCCAAAGATGTCGCGCCAGGCCGTGGCCAGCGCGGGTTCGAAGATTTCGGTGAGTTCACCCAGCGGCGCACCGGGCTGGAAATCGTCCCAGAGGATCGTCGGTTTCATGCGCAGACCTCCGCCTGCGGCAGGGCCACGCCCTCGACCTCGCGAAAGCCGATGCGCACACGGTCGCCGATGGCGATCGGTGCGGCAGCGCCGCCGTGTACGTTGACCATCAGGCGGAAGCCCTCGTCCATGTCGATGAGGGCGATGACGTAGGGCACGTCGCCCCGGAAGGCAGGCGTGGGCGCGCGGTGCACGGTGGTGTGGCTCAGCACGCGGCCGAAGCCGCCGGCATCGCGCCACGCGAGGGCGTCGCTCTGGCACGCGGCGCACAGCGCGCGTGGCACCCGTTGCACCGCACCGCATTGCTCGCAGCACTGGTAGCGCACGACACCGGCTGTGCAGCCGTCCCAGAACGGCTGGGTCTCGGCGGTCGGTCGAGGCAAAGGGCGGCTCATTCAGTGGACTCCCAGGACAAGTGAGCAATGGGCCGACAGGATTCCGCCGTCGCCATGGACGAACGCCAGCTTCGCGTCCTTCACCTGGCGCGCATCGGCGCGGCCACGCAGCTGGTGGACGGCTTCGACGGCGTGGAACATGCCACCGGCCGCACCGGAGTGGCCGTAAGACAGCAGGCCGCCATGGGTGTTGCAGGGCAAGCGCCCGCCCAGACCGAGGTCGCCGCGCGCGGCGGCGTGGCCAGCCTCGCCCGGCTCGAAGAAGCCGATCGATTCGAGCTCGACGGCGAGCGTGATCGTGAAGGAGTCGTAGATCTCCGCGACGTCGATGTCGCCGGGCGCCACGCCCGCGCGGCCGAAGGCGGTCTGCGACGACGCCTTGCAGCCGAACTGCGTGAGGCTCGGCGCCGCGACGATGTGTTCGTGCGTGTGGCCCTGCCCGGCCCCCAGCACCTCCACGGGCTGGCCCCGGGTGTCGCGCGCCGCTTCCCGGCTGCTCACCACCAGCGCCGCGCCGCCGTCGGAGATCAGGCAGCAGTCCAGCATGCGCAGGGGAGAGGCGATCTCCTTGGACGCCAGCACCTGAGCCACGGTGATGGGCTCGCGCTTGTGGGCCTTCGGATGACGGCCGGCATGGCGGCGGTGTTCCACCGCGATGGCGGCCAGCTGTTCGGAGGTGACGCCGGTCTCGTGCATGTAGCGGCGCGCGACCAGCGCGTAGGACGCGGGCACGCTGATGCCGAATGGCCGCTCGAACTGCGGATGCCCGACCTCGGCGAGCGCAGCCATCGCGCCGTCCCGGGACATGCCGGTGAGCCGGTTGTCGCCCGTGACCACCAGCACATGGCGGCACTGGCCGCTGGCCACCAACGCGGCCGCCTGCATGACCATGATGCAGGCGCTGGCGCCGCCGGCCTGGATGGCCGCGCAATAGCCGGGGTGGATGCCCAGCGACTCACAGAAAACCGAGGCCAGCATCAGGTGCGGCTCGGTGAACGAATAGGCGCACAGCACGCCATCGATGTCCGAGAGGCGCAGGCCGGCGTCGGCCACCGCGCCCATGGCGGCTTCAGCGTGCAGGCCCATGCAGCTGCTGCCGGGCAGCTCGCCGACGGCGGTGTCGAAGGCCCCCGTGATGAAGGCATTCATCGTCATTTCTTCACCCCGGGAAAGCGCAGGGGTTGCTTCTGCAGGAAGTTCGCCACGGCCTCGTCGTGGTAGGCGGTGTGGATGGCCAGGGCCTGCGCGCTGGACTCCAGCTCGGCCAGCGTGTCCTGGTCGAGGTTGAACGAGCGGTTGAGGATGTTCTTGGCAATGCCCAGGGCTTCGGTGGACGCGTCGTGGTACCGCGCGGCCAGGGCCAGCGCCTCGTCGAGCAGGCTTTCGACGGGCACCACCCGCATGACGATGCCCAGCTCGCGCGCCTCGTCCGCGTGCACTTCACGCGCGGAGAACACCAGGTCCTTGGCGCGCTGCAGGCCGACGATGCGCGGCAGCAGGAAGAAGCCACCGAGGTCAGGCACCAGGCCGATGCGGCCGAACACGGCGCAGAAGCGCGCGCGCGGCGTGGCCAGCACGAAGTCGCAAGCCAGCGCGAGATTGAACCCGGCGCCGAAGGCCGGCCCGTCGACCGCGGCGATCACCGGCTTTTCCAGGTTCACCAGCTCGCGGAACCAGGTGTGCAGGCGGCGGATGCGATCGCGGTCCTTGAAGACCGGGCGCTTGGCTTCCGACAGCGACTTGAGGTCGCCGCCGGCGCAGAAGACGCCCTCGGCGCCGGTAATGACGACGGCGCGCACGCTGTCGTCGTCGCGCGCCTCGAAGACCGCCTGCGCGATCCCTTCGCGCACCTCCAGGTCGAAGGCGTTGCGGCGCTCGGGGCGGTGGATGCGGATGATCAAGGTCGCGCCGTGGCGCTCGCGCAGCACGAAGTCGCTCATGGCTTGAACCCCAGGCTGCGAGCGATGATGTTGCGCTGGACTTCGCTGGTGCCTTCACCAATCACATAGACCAGGGCATCGCGGTGGATGCGGCCCACCGGGTACTCGCGCATGATGCCCGCGCCACCGTGGATGCGGATGGCCTGCTCGCTGACCGAGAGCGCCGTCTCCGACGCCACCAGCTTCACCCGCGCGGCCGTGGCCGCGTCGAGCGTGCCCTGGTCGACGCGCCAGGCGCCGTGGTACACCAGCCATTTCGCGGCCTCGATCTGCGCCGACATGTCCGCCAGCTTGTGGCCGATGGCCTGGTAGTCGCCCACGCGCCTGCCGGCCACAAGGCGGTCTTCGGCAAAGGCCCTGGCCGCGTCGAAGGCGGCGCGCGCCATGCCCAGGGCGTTGGCGGCCACGCCGACCCGGTTCTCGCTGAGCGACTCCAGGATCACCGGGTAGGTGCCGGTGCGCGCGCCCAGCAGGCAGTCGTCCGGCACGAAGGCGTCGGTGATGTGGATGAGCGCGGTCTCCGAGGCGCGAATGCCCTCCTTGCGCAGCTTGTGGATCTCGAAACCGGCGTTCGGCAGTTCGACGATGAACAAGCTGATCGCATCGGGCTTGAGCTCCGGCTCGGTGCGCGCGGCGACCAGCAGGAAGTCGGCGATCGGCGCGTTGGTGATGTAGAGCTTGCTGCCGTTGAGCTTCCAGCCGCCGGGCACGCGCTCGGCGCGCGTCTTCATCGCGCGCACGTTGGAGCCACCGTCCGGCTCGCTCAGGCCGAAGCCCGCCACCTTCTCGCCGGCCAGCGCCGGCTTGAAGAAGCGTTCGCGCTGGTCGGGCGTGCCGGTCTTCCAGATCGGCCAGATGCCCAGGTGGGTGTGGGCCGACCAGGCCGAGGCGAATCCCTGGCTCATGTAGCTCAGCTCTTCGCGCACGATGCAGTCGCTGATCTTGTCCATGCCGCTGCCGCCGTCTTCCTCGGGGTAGCGCACGCCCAGCAGGCCCAACTCGCCCCAGCGCTTGAACGCCTGGCGCGGAAAGCTCTCGTTCTCTTCGGCATCGACCACCAGAGGGGCCAGCTCGTCCTGGCACAGGCGCCGGACCGTGTCGCGGACAGATTCGTGTTCAGCAGAGAAGGAAAAATCAAGGCTCATGGTGTCAATTATTCTGTATAGAGATTAGTATTTTCTAAAGAGAATTTTAGACGCGGTGGTCGGTGCTGTCAACCGCGCCCGGCCGCGCCTTGTCGCGGCGCAGCCCGCCGAGGTAGCCGGCGATGCGCTCGCGCACCCCGTCCTGGGCGAAGTTCTCCGCCATCAGAGGGGCGACGGCCGCCACCCGGGCCACCAGGGCCTCGGGCGGGTGGGCCCGCCGGGCGCCGGCACGCGCCACCCGCAGCGCGCCGCTGCGCTCCAGATAGAACGCCAGCCGCTGCGCCGCCAGGGCCTCGAAATCCCCGACCGGCAGCACCTCGGTCACCAGACCAGCGCGGTGGGCCTCGGCGGCATCCAGCGCCTGCCCCAGGCACAGGCGCGAAGCGAGCGCCGGAGACACGCGGGACTGCAGCACCGCCTCGACGATGACGGGGTACATGCCGAAGCGGATCTCGGGGCAGCCGAACTCCAGGTCGTCCGCGGCGATCACCACGTCGGCCAGCGCCAGCAGCAGGGCACCCGCCCCTGACGCCTTGCCGCGAGCGATCGCCACCAGCGGCGCGGGACTGAGCGCGCGCTGCCGGATCAGCTCCAGCAGCGCCATCCCATGCCCGGCCAGCTGCCCGGCGCCGGCCACGAACTCCTCGATGTCGGCACCGGCACAGAACAGGCGGCTGGACGCACTGCGCAACACATGCACCTCGGCGCCCGGTCGCCCCAGCCCCGCCGCCAGGCTTTCCAGCATGGCGTGGGTCAGCGCATTGGCCTTCCCGGGCCGGTTCAGCGTCAGCGTGCGCGCCATCGCCCCTTCTTCGATCACCACCCAGGTCTCGCTCATGCCGTCTGCCTCCTGAAGCCAGGGGACCGCCGCGCACCCGATGTCCGCGCCAGCCCTCTTGCATCGTTCTTGATAACGAATTATATTCTCCATATTGAATAACCAGCAAGGACATTCATGAGCAAACGACAGCCCCGGCCCCAACCCCTGAACCAGGTGGATCGGGCGGCATTTCGGGACATGTGCCGGGTTTTCGCCGAGCGCGAGATCGGCCCGCGGTGGCAAGCCGCCGACGACGAGAAGCGCTTCCCGCGCGCGTTCTACGAAGCCGCCGCGCGGGCCGGCCTGATCGGCATCACGGCCGCCGAGGAGATCGGCGGCGCCGCCCTGGGCGCCTATGAAGAAGCGATCGCCATGGAGGAACTGGCCAAGGTCAACCCGAACCTGGCGGTCTCGGTGCTGGTGCAGAACGTGGCCGGCTCCATCCTGTATGAGCATGGTCATCCCCACCATCGCGACATCGCGCGGCGCAACATCGCGGGCGAATGCCTGGTGGCCATCACGATCACCGAGCCCGAAGCCGGCAACGACATCCAGAACGTGAGCACCCGCGCCACGCGCGACGGCGACCACTGGGTGCTCGACGGCATCAAGTCCTTCATCACGCTGGGCGGCGACGCCGACATCCTGGTCACCCTGGCCCAGACCGACCCCGCCGCCGGCCGCCACGGTATGCGCTTCTTCGCGGTGGACCGCCGCACACCGGGAATCGAGACCAGCCAGATCGACACCTACGTCAACCGGCCCGCCCCCACCTTCCGGGTGATGTTCAACCAGGCGCGGGTGCCGGCCGACGGCCTGCTGGAAGCGGGCTTCGCCGAGATCATGGCCGGCTTCAACCGCGAACGCATCATGGTGGCCGCGCGCTGGCTCGGCCACATGCAGACCGCACTGGCCTGGGGCCTGGAGTACGCCGCCACGCGGCAGCAGTTCGGCCGCCCCATCGGCGCCAACCAGTCCATCGCCTTCGCACTTGCGCAGGCCTACCTCGACGTGGAGGCCGCGCGCCGCCTCACCTACCATGCGGCCGAACGCTGGGACAGCGGCGTACCGCTCGAAGACGTCATCCTGGACGTCTCCACCGCCAAGCTGCACGCCACCCAGGCGGTGGTGCGCGTCACCCAGACCGTTCTGCACACCGCCGGCGGTTGGGGCCTGACAACCGAATTGCCCGCCATGCGCTGGGCACTCGACGCCCTGGTTGCACCGGTCACGGTGGGCAGCGTCGAGATCCAACAGCGCGCCATCGCGCGCCAACTGGGTCTGCCGGTGGACTGAGTACCGCAGACCATTCTTCCCACCGAGACATCACCAAGGACAATCATGAAAATGCAATGGAGACTCCCAACCGCCCGCGCCACGCTTCTCTCGGCAGCCTGCCTCATGGCCGCGCCGATGGCCGTCCACGCCAACGACTACCCCACCAAGCCCGTGACCTTCGTCGTCGCCTCGGCGGCCGGCGGCATTCTGGACACCATCGGTCGCATCGTGGCGCGCGGCATGGAGAAGATGGGGCAGCCGGTGGTGGTCCAGAACGTCCCTGGCGGTGGCAGTTCGCTGGGCACGGCGGCCGTGGCGCGCGCACCGGCCGACGGCTACACCGTGGGCATGGTGGCCACGAGCCACGCGATCAACCCGAGCGTGTACGCCAGCCTGCCCTACGACACGCAGCGCGACTTCATCACCATCTCGCACGCCGTGAGCCTGACCAATGCGCTGGTGGTGCACCCGTCCGTGCCGGCCGCCAACCTGCAGGACTTCATCGCCCTGGCCAAGCGCGAGCCGGGCAAGCTGAACTGCGGCTCGGCCGGCAACGGGCAGTCCAACCACCTCTCGCTGGAGATGTTCAACACCGAGGCCGGCATCAAGCTCAGCCACGTGCCCTACCGGGGCAGCGCGCCGGCGCTCAACGATGTGCTGGCCGGCGTGCTGACCTGCATGTTCGTGGACGTGCTGTCGGCCAAGCAGCACATCGCCGCCGGCAAGCTCAAGGCCCTGGCCGTCTCCAGCAGTGAGCGCGTGGCCGAACTGCCCGATGTGCCCACCTTCGCACAGGCCGGCATCAAAGACTTCGATGCCAACTCCTGGCTGGCGGTGGTGGTTCGCACCGGCACACCCAAGGACGCGGTCGAGCGGCTGGGCAAGTCGGTCGCGCAGACCATGAAAGAACCCGAGGTGCGCCAACGCCTGCTGTCCATGGGCATCGAGCCGGTGGGCGCGCTGCCGGCGGAATCGCAGAAGTTCATCGAGAAGGAGATTGCGCGATACACCAAGGCGGTGAAGAGCGCGGGAGTGAAAATTGACTGATTGCAACGGCAGTGCCGGCGCGGCTTCGCGCCTGGCCAGCCTCTTCAAGGCGCGCAGCGTCGCCATCGTCGGCGCGTCGTCCGAACCCGCCAAGATCACCGGTCGCCCGCTGGCCTACATGCTGGCGCGCGGCTACGCCGGCGAGCTGTTTCCGGTCAACCCGGCGCGCAGCGAGGTGCAGGGCCTCCCGGCCTACCCCTCGCTGTCGGCGATCGGCAAGCCGGTGGACCTGGCCATCGTGGGCACCTCGGCCGAACAGGTCGAACCGGTGATCCGGGAAGGCATCGCGGTCGGGGTCAGGGCTTTCGTGGTGTTCTCCTCCGGTTTCGCCGAGGTCGGCGATGAAGGACGCGGCCTGCAGGAGCGGCTGCGCTCGCTCTCGCGCGAGCACGGCGTGGCCATCCTCGGGCCGAACTGCCTGGGCCTGGCCAACAGCGCCACGGGCCTGATCGCCTCGTTCACCACCGCGCTGGAGTCGGCCCCGCTGCAGCGCGGACACTTTGCCTTCGTCAGCCAGAGTGGGGCACTCGGGGCCTACTGGCTCGACATCGTGCTGCGCTCGGGCCTGGGGTTCAGCCAGTGGATCTCCACCGGCAACGAATGCGACGTGGACGCCGCCGAGGCCATCGACTTTCTGGTCGACGATCCCGACACACGCGTGATCGGCCTGTACCTGGAGGACATCCGCGACACGCTGGCGTTTCGCCGCGCCCTGCAGCGCGCCGCGCGGGCCGGCAAGCCCGTGATCGCGATGAAGTCCGGCCGCTCCCAGGCGGGCGCCAAGGCCGCCGCTTCCCACACCGGCGCGCTGGCCGGCGACGACACGCTCTACGACGCCTGCCTGCGCCAGTGCGGCGCGCTGCGGGTGGACTCCCTGTCGTCCATGATCGATGCCGCGCGCCTGTACCTGTTCGACAGCGCCCCCCAGGGCTCGCGCCTGGCGGTGATGTCGGTCTCGGGCGGCGCGGGCGTGCTGATCGCCGACGAATCGGAGGCACTGGGCCTGGCGCTGCCGCCCTTCGCCGACGCCACCTGCAACGCCCTGCGCCCCCTGCTGCCCTCTTTCGCGCGCCCGGCCAATCCCCTGGACCTCACGGGCAACGTGGTGCAGAACACCGCCAGCATCTCCAAGGCCCTGACCGCCGTCGCGCAGGATCCCGAGGTCGATGCCATCGTGCTGTTCGTCGGTCTCATGCACAGCATCGCCCATGCCTTCACCGATGCACTGACCAGCGCGCGCCAGCACATCCGCCAACCCATCGTGGTGGTCTGGATGGGCGCCATGCCCGAATCCGTCGCGGTGGTCGAAGCCGCGCGCATCCCGGTCTTTGCCGACATCCCCCAGGCCATGCGCGCCCTCGCGGCAGCGCGCCAGCTGGCCGAGCTGCAGGCCGGCGCGCGCAACGCCCTGCAGGCCGACACCCTCGCCCTGCCCCGCGCCACCGAGACCCAGGCGCTGTCGGAATGGGAGGGCAAGCAGTTGCTGGCGGGCCAGTCGGCGGTCGGTGTGCCGCAAGGCGTGCTGATCGCCCCCGGCGCAGCCCCCGCAGACCTGCCGCAAGGGCCGCTGGCGGCCAAGCTCCAGTCGGCCGAGTTGCTGCACAAGAGCGATGCCGGCGGCGTGATCCTGCGCATCGAATCGCCCGCCGCGCTGGAGCAGGCGATCGAGCGCCTGCGGCAGGTCGGCGCGGGCCTGAAGCTGGACATGCAGGGCATCCTCGTCGAACAGATGGTGCCCTTCGACCACGAACTCGTGCTGGGTCTGCGCCGCGACCCCCGCTTCGGCGCCCTGCTGACCGTGGGACGGGGCGGCGTGGAAGTCGAGCTTGACCCGGATGCCGCCACCCGGCTGCTGCCGCTGGCCCCTGCCGAGATCGAAGCCCTGCTGCGCGGGCTGCGCTCGGCCCGGCTGCTGCAGGGCTTTCGAGGCCGCCCGCCGGTGGACCTGCCGGCGCTCGCGGCGCGCATCGCCGCCCTGTGCGACTGGTTCCTGGACCAGCCGGCGCTGACCGAGGTGGAGATCAATCCGCTGGCGGTCCGGGGCGGCGAGGCCTGGGCGCTCGATGCCCTGGTGACGCGCAGCGCGTGAGCCCCTCTGGCCAGGCGCGCGGGCCGCGGGCCCGGGCGCCTGGAGGTCACTAGAATGACCCGGATGGATGCAAAAGCAGATCGGATGAAGGACAGCGAGGCCCCCCCGGACAAGCTGGTGGGCGCCCTGGTGAGCGGCTTGAGCGTGCTGCGCTACCTGGCCGCCAGCGGCTCGCCGGTGGGCGTCACGCGCATCGCCCGCGAGCTCGAACTCAACGCCAGCACCTGCTTCAACCTGCTCAAGACCCTGGTCCACGAAGGCCTCGTGACCTTCGACGACGGCACCAAGACCTACGCCATCGGCATCGGCCTGGTGGAACTCGCGCGCGGCGCGCTGGAGCAGTCCTCGTTCGTTCGCATGCTGCGCCCGCACCTCGAAGCCATCGCCGGCGAGCACCGCGTCACCACCACGCTCTGGCAGCGCTCCAGCAAGGAGCGGGTGACGCTGGTGGACCTGGCCGACACCAGCGCCGCGATCCGCGTGCACATGAGCATCGGCCAGCGGCTGCCGGTGTACATCGCGGCCCTGGGCCGCTGCATGGCGGCGTACTCGGACCTCACGGAAGACCAGCTGCGCGAGAAGATCAGCAACCTGCGCTGGGAAAACGCACCGAGCTTCGAGGAGTACTACGCCGAGGTCCAGCAGGTGCGCGACCGTGGCTACTCGGTCGACAACGGCAACTACGTCAAAGGGGTCACCACCGTGTCGGCCCCGGTCGTCGATGCCAACAACCGCGCCATCATGGCCATCAGCGCCGTGGGCTTCAGCGCCCAGTTCAACAAGATTGCCATCCGGCAACTGGGCGAAGAACTGCACGAACGCACCAGGGCCATCTCGCGCGCACTCTCGGGCCGGGTCCGCACCTGAACCGGCGCGCGGGAGCTCGCCCCTTCCGCCCTTTCAGCACCCCCTCTCGTCAGGCCCTTGACGGCCGTCTCGCTCGTCTGTATTATTTTCCTGAAAGAATTTTTTTCTCATTAAAGAATGCTTGATCGGAAACCCACCATGAACGCGCCTGTTGCCGTGATCACCGGCGCCGCCAGCGGCATTGGCGCGGCCTGCGCCCGCGCCCTCGCGGCGGCGGGCCACCGGGTCGTGCTGGCCGACCGCCGCCTGGCAGACGCTGAACAGCTGGCCGCCGAACTCGGCGGTGTGGCGCTCGGTGTGGACGTGGCGGAAGAAGCCTCGGTGGCAACGGCGGCCCGGCAGGTCATGGACGCGTGGGGGCGGGTCGACGTCCTCGTCAACAGTGCGGGTGTGCTGCAGAGAACCCTGCCGCCCGGCCAGTTGACGATGAAGGAATGGGACTTCGTGTCGCGTGTGGACCTGCGCGGCACCTACCTCAGCTGCGCCGAGTTCGGGCAACGCATGGTCGCAGGCGGCGGTGGGGCCATCGTCAACATTGCCTCGGTGGCCGGCATGCGCTCCGGCCCCTTGCACGCCTACGGCCCGGCCAAGGCCGGCGTCATCAGCCTCAGCGAATGCCTGGCCGCCGAATGGGGGCCGGCGGGTGTGCGGGTGAACACCGTCTCTCCGGGCTTCACGGCCACGCCCGCACTCAGCAAGGGCTTCGACACCCACACGCTGGAAGAAGATCACCTCAAGGCCGCCACGGTGCTGAACCGGCTCGTGAAGGCGGAGGAGATCGCGGCCGCCGTGCTGTTCCTGGCGTCGCCCGCCGCTTCGGCGGTCACCGGAGTCAATCTGCCCGTGGACTGCGGCTACCTCGTCGCCACCCCCTGGGCGAGTTATGGCGGGCTGCGCCGCGCGCCGTGAAGTCAATCCGAGCTCCCTCCTATGCCATTCGCAAACGACACGTTGACGCTAGACGCGTTAAACCTTCTGGTGGAGATCGCTGTCCAACATCCCGATGCGCCAAACCCTCGCACGCGCGAAGCACTCCAGGCCCTGCTGATGCGCGCGGAACAAGGTTTCCCGGATCCTGTCTTCGCGCCCGAACAATTTGCCTACTTGCCGGTCACCTGCTTTGACGGCGACCACATCACGGGCGTCGACATCGCGTTCGCCGCCCTCTTCGCCGTGGCGCAAACCCGGCTGCCGCTCCATGCCCTGAGCGCCAGCACTCCAAAAGTCGCAGCATGGTGGCATTCCCTGACGCGCTGGCAGCGCAACGAAAGCGCGCACCTGCCAACGCCGACTTCAACCTCTGGAACAACATGAAGATTTTGGTACCTGTCAAACGCGTGGTGGATTACAACGTCAAGGTTCGCGTCA
>SXGT01680998.1_pt1 | contig 14818 bp, 9 predicted proteins | sample 3176221 | NCBI WGS metagenome assembly SXGT01 (sample SAMN11356862, study PRJNA531348) | freshwater metagenome | isolation source: freshwater sample F1-120 | place: China: Fuxian Lake, Yuxi | collected 2017-12-25
AGGGGGCTTTCTGGTGGACGCGACACTCCCTTGCCCCCGTCCTCGGGGGAAAGGGCCGGGGTTAGGGGGCCTCTCGACGAGCCGCGACACTCCCTTGCCCCCGTCCTCGGGGGAAAGGGCCGGGGTTAGGGGGCCTCTCTCGACGAGCCGCGACACTCCCTTGCCCCCGTCCTCGGGGGAAAGGGCCGGGGTTAGGGGGCCTCTCGACGAGCCGCGACCGTCGCAAGGGTGTCGCAGGTGGTCACGATGCGGTCGATGGTGAAGTCGGGACGGCTCAGCACATCCTCGTTGCGCAGGCGCAGGACGGTGACGCCCAGAAGGGAGAGGTGCGAGTCACGGAGTGCGTCGTTGACTTCGACGTGGCAGGGACCATCAACCTCGACGGCGAGACGAAGGGCCGTGCAGTAGAAGTCGACGATGTAACCAGCGATGACATGCTGACGACGGAAGTGGTGCTGACAGCCTCGCCTGCGGAGGATCTGCCATAGAGCCAGCTCTGCAGGCGTCGGATTGCGGCGCATCTTCGAGGCAAAGGCCCTCTTCCCCGACGTCGCGCTGCGCGGAGGACAGGATCGCGGTTCCATGAGGCGACGCTGACGCACGGGACACGAATCGGCGCATCCTGCCCTCCGGTTGCGTCCTATCTGTCGTCGGAGGAAAAAACCTTCGTAACCATTCCTTCTCTACTTCACTCCGCGCGTTGTGAAGCGAGCCTTTGCTCTGAACGTGCACCCTTGCCCCCGTCCTCGGGGGAAAGGGCCGGGGTTAGGGGGCTCGCGCCGCGCCGCGCCGCGCCTCACCCGTTGGTGATCCAAACCTCGGGGATACGCAGACGCTGCGACGCCTGGGACGTCAGCGGCACGGCGAGCGAGCCTGTAGGAGCGTGGATCACCGCCGTGGGCGAGGGATCGCCGAAGCCAGGGACCAGCAGGAAGACCCCGGGCCCGTCGTCCCTCTGCTCGGTCCGGAGCAGGGCGTGGAGAGGCGCCGAGAGCCCGTAGCGAGCCAGGATCCCGGGCTGGGTCAGGAGCAGCGTGCCGCGGCGTGAGACCAGCCCCGAGACCACCCGCTCCGCGCTCTCCTCGACCAGCCTGGAGAGCATGATCCAATCGTCCGAGCCGTCAGGACCACGGCGATCGGTCTCCTCGACGATGCTCCAGTCGATCTCGCGCTCGCTCAGGATGGCCTCGAGCTCTCGCAGGATCTCGCGCTCCAGGGAGATCTCGTCGGTCTCGAGCACCCGAGAGAGCTCGGAGGCCGCCCGCTCGGCGTGGTTGGCCGCCACCTCCAGGACCCGGAAGCGCCGGTTACGGGCCGCCACCCGGAGGCGCTCGTTGAGCTCCCGCTTCTCCTGCTGACCAGGATCCGTGGTGGGCCTGGGCCCCGCGGCCCCGGTGGTGCGCCGAGGAGGGAGGAGCTCGGTGTGCTGGGTGGTCACGGCGAAGGCGGCGGGCCGCTCGAAGAGGCCCTCGCGTAGCGTGAGGCCCAGGGGCTCGAGCAGCCTGGCCAGCGCCTCCTCGTCCGCAGGGAGCGCCAGGGCCTCGGGGTAGCGAACCGCCACAGCGCGGCGCACCTGCTCGGGCGCAATACGGGCGGCAGAGAGAGCGCCCACGGAGAGATCCAGGGCTCGCCTGGCCTCCATGCCTCGAGGGTAGAGCTCCAGGCGAGCGCTGACCGCAGCCCGCTCGCTGGCCTCGGCGGCCAGGGCGACCAGGCGCTCCGGCGACGCGTCCAGGACAGGCGCGGGGGCCGTCTCCCGGGCGTCGAGCGCCGGGACATCGCGACCCGAGAGGCGCTCGGCGAGCTCCTTCCTCGCCTGATCGAAGGACAGGAGCGGCACCCGGAGGCATAGCGCGTCGGCTGCCTGGCCGAGGAGTCGGGCCACCGAGACATGAGCGGCCGTCCGGGCAAGCCAGACCCTCGAGCCCACACGCCCCACCACCAGACCGGGCTGGACCTCCCCCACCGCCCGCACCAGGGCCGCCGCGCCACGACGAGCGGCAGCGTCCCCCTGGTTGGGGCACGCCTCGAGCAGGAGCTCGCCAAGACGCTCCAGCGAGGCCGCGCCCCCCAGAGGCACCAGGCCGTCGATCAGAAGAGGAGCGAGCTCCGACAGGGGCCCCAGGGCGGACCAGCCCTCCCTCGCCGAGACCAGCGCGGCGTGGAGGACAGGAGCCTTGATCTGGTGGCGCCGGGCCAGGTCGGAGGCGTCGGAAGCAAAGCCTCCGCCCGGGGCCTCGTCGATCCCGAAGAGCTCCCGGATGTACTTCCCTCGCTTCCCCGGCGGAAATACCCTGTCGACGAGCTCCTCCACGGTGGACGGCTCGGCTCCTGACGACGCGGCCTTCGCCCCGGCGAGCGCCCTGGCGACCTGCGCCATCCCCTCAGGGACACGGGACAGGATGCGCTCGAGCCTGGCTCGGGGCGTGGCCGCGACCTCTCGCGCCGAGCCTAGCCCTGCGCACGAGAGCGCCACGACCCCCGCAGGCGACAGCTCGGCCAGGTCGGCGACGGGCAGATCTTCGCCCTCGAAGGCGGCGAACGGCGCGTCGACCTCGGCCTGAGGACGAGCGGCCCGGACGCCCTGGATGAGGCGAAGGATCTCCCTGGCCGTGTCCCGGCCCACGCCCCGGATGGCCGAGAGCTGGTTCTCCGGGAGGGACAGGACGTCGCGCACCGAGATGACGCCCGATCGGTCGAGCGCGCTCTTGGCCCTCGCCGAGAGCCCCTCGATCGCCTGGATCGAAGCCGCGTCCGACAGGCGCGCGACATCGAGCTCTGGAACCGGCTCGGCGAGATCACGCTCGCTGGCCGAGGCGGGAGCGAAGAAGCACGCCAGCCACGCGGTGCGCATCGCCTCGGCGCTCTCGTGCCGGTCCTCCACCCTCCTGGCGAACGCCCTGCGAAAGAACGCGTGCAGCCCCTCGCGCACCGAGGGGTCGAAGCGCTCGGCGTCCACCCGCATCGGCTCGTCCGTGGCCGTGGCGGCCACGGCGTCGGCGCCCCATGTGGGTCGGGCCCCGGTCAGGATCTCGTGGAGCGTGATGGCGGCCGAGAAGCGGTCCGCGGCCTCGTCCCAGGCACCCCGGGCGATCACGAACGGATCGCGGTAGACGGGGGTACCCACGGTCGTCTCGCGCGGATCCAGGCCGGCCAGCGAGAAATCGAACAAGAACAGGTTCCTCGTGCGCTTGGCCTCGCCCGACGTCACGCCCAGGTTGGCCGGCTTGATGTCGCGGTGAAGGATCTGACGGCTCTCCAGCTCCCGGAGGGCGAGCAGCAGATCCTCGCCCCACCGGTGGGCATAGTCCAGGCTCACCGCGCCCTTCTGGGCCAGGATGTCGGCCAGGGTCTCGCCGGCGTCCTGGAGCAGGAGGCAGGCGCGCCCCGCGATCACCCGCGTCTCCTCGTGGCTGACGATCCGGTCGCCTCGCAGCTTCTTGAGCGCCTCGGCCTCCGCCAGCAGGCGAGCGTCGAGCTCGGCCCCCAGGCTCACCTTGAGCGCGAAATGCGCGCTGTCTCGCTTGACCCGGAACACCTTGGCGGTGGACCCGGAGCCGAGCACCTTCACGATCTCGTACTCCCCGAGCATCTGCCCGGGGCGCGCCTCGAGAGGATCCAGCTCGGCCGCCATGGAGGCCGGGGGAGGAGCCGTCACTCGATCGAGCAGGAGCTGCATCCACCCGTGCGCGTCGTCAGCGCGGTCGAAGGAGTTTCTCTCGGTCGCGTAGCCGACGACACCGTCCAGCCCGGAGCGCTCCCCCGTGTCCGGTCGCGCCGCGCTCCCGGTCCCCTGGGCGAGCCTGTCGTCCACGGCGGCGATCGACAGGCGCCCCTGCCCCGCCTCGAGCAGCCGGTGGCGCTCGGCCAGCGTGGCTCCGGGGTGCTTGCCCGTGAACAGGAAATAGGCGATCGCGCCCAGGGAGAACACGTCGCTCTCGACCGACGCCTTGGCCGGATTCTCGACGAGCTCAGGCGCCCGATAGACGAGCGAGGGCTCGGTGCCGAAGTGAGACAGGTGCACCGTGCCCTGGCTCCCATCCCCCTGGGAAGCCAGCTGGAAATTGTAGATCTTGGCCTCGAGCCCCTTCCCGCCCGGGCGAGGCCTCACGAGCACGGTGGCCGGAGCAAGCCCCCGGTGGAGCACCTTCTTGCGGTGACAGTAGGTGAGCGCATCGGCGATCTGCTCGAGCACCGCCAGCCTGGCCTCGAAGGAGAGCTCCGGGTTCTGGCGAAGGAAGGTGTCGAGAGGGAGCGCTTCCTCGAAGTGCTCGAAGAGGATGCAAGGTCCCCCGGAGGGCCCGTCCGCCTCGTAGTCGGTCATGCGAAGGATGCCTGGGTGGTCCCCGATCGCCGTGAGGATACGGGCCTCGCGCTCGGCGGCGCGCCGGAGCTGATCGCGGCGCTCCGCCGTGGGCGACTGGGGCACGAGGTAGCAGCGGACACGGCGGCGGATCTCGGGCATACGCTCGTTGTGAGCGAGGCTGTCCTGGTAGCCGGGTCCCTCCTCGACGAGGTCGCCCAGGGCGTAGGGGCCCACCCGCTGGGCGCCCTGGCTCTTCTTGATCCCGATCGCCTTGAGCGCCTCGGCGATGGCCCGGGCCGCCGGGCCGTCGATGGGGCGGCGGCGGCCCGGATTGGCGCCAGGGTACTGTCCGAACTGCACCGCCCGGAGGAAGGTCCCACGCGTGACCACGCCGGTCCTCGCTGCGCCCTGGAGATCCACCCGGACGTCGGCGTCCGAGAGAAAGACGAGGGTCTCCACGTAGGGACGGCTCGCCCCCAGCTCCTTCTCGAGGAGGCTGGCCAGGACGCGGGACTTGAGCCCGGCGAGGCGGAGCGGGTTCTCCTTGACGCTCCGACCTCCGTCGGGAAATTCGTACACCCAGTCGACCACGTCCCCAAAGACTCGCCCGGGGTGCCCCTTGAGCTCCACGTGGTAGAGCGCGTCGTAGCCCAGGACCAGCAGATCCACCTCGTAGCGGCGGCCCGTGAGATCCACCAGATCGAAGAGCGCCCAGATCCTGAAGGGGTGAGCGTCCGGGAGCGTCTTCTTGACCCACTCGAGCGCCTGCTGCTCGTGCAGGTGCGGGGTGGTACCCTGGAGCGCGACGCGCGACGAGGAGAGCATCTCAGGCCCCGAGCTCCCGCTGGAGCGTCGCGATCGCCCCTCGCGCCGAGGCGTCTGCGTCCTCCCCGACGAGCACCAGGTCGAGGTGGGAGAACCCGAGCGAGCGCGCCGCCTCGGCGCTCGCCGCCGAGGGCTCGAGGAGGCAAGCCCTGGCCCGTCCTCCCGACGCGAGGAGCGCGAGCCCGAAGAGCTGCCGCTCCGCCGCCGACGAGGAGACGAGCAGCACCTGATCGCCCAGATCGAGCTCGCGGCGCCCCGCCGCGACCATGGCCAGAGCGAGGATCCCTAGCGGCCCGGACAGGGCGACCCTGGAGGACGCCCCCACCTTGCGGGCGGCCTCCATGAGCGCCGCGGGCATGTCCGGCATCGCGAGCCTCCAGCGCGCCGCGGCCTCCACGAGCAGCGGCCCGATCTCGAGCTCCCCCCCCCTTGTGCCCTCGCGCAACAGCTCCTTGGCGAGCCCCTCTCCCGGCTGAGGGAACGAGGCCCCGAAGGGCTCATCCTCGGTGAGCGACTCCGCCCCGAACACCAACCGAGGCGAGAACGCGAGCGGGTGCGTGGCCGCCGCGTCACGCACCAGCAGCTCGAGCCGATCCCGGAGCTCGAACTCCCCGCCCAACGCCTTCCACGCCGCTCCTGCCACCTCGCCGAACCGCCGCCCTCGCCTCTCTCGCCCCTCGAGGAAGCGCAGCCCGAGGACAGCGGCCCGATAAAAGCTCTCGACCTCGGAGGCACCGGGGATCTGCATGGCCGCGATGTTCCAGGGCGCGGGCGCGGAGCGCAACCCCTCGTTGGTTTGTAACCGTTCACAGGAGCCCCTCATGCCCCCCGGCATTCATGCCGGGGGCTCTCCCTCAGGACACCGGCAAGGACGGGGTGGGGTCGTCCATGCTGGCCCTCACCTTGCCGAAGAGCGTCTCGGCGCGCTTGCGGAAGTCTTCTTCCTCCTGGCGGGTCGCGGGATCGGTCTGGTACTCGGGGGAGCCCTTGAGCAGCGCGGCGTAGACCCGGCAGCTGCGGCCAAGCTCGACGTCGTTGCCCACCTCCTCGAAGATCCAGATCGACTGGAGGAGGTGGCCCCTGGCCTGGATGAGCTCCTCTCCTCCCGCGGAGGCCGCCGCCATCACCTCACCCAGCGAGCGCAGCGCCACACCCAGCTGGACCCGGCTCTGGACGGCCCTGAAGAGATCCACGGCCCTGGCGATCGCCTCCCTGGCCTTGGTGTACTCGCGCTGGGCCAGGTAAGCCTTGCCCAGGCCTCGCACGGCCTCCGCCAGCCCCAGCTTGTCGCCGAGCTCGTCGGCGATCTCCTCGGCGTGCTTCAGGTGCTTGATGGCCTTGGCGGTGTTCCCGAGTCGGTTCTGGGTCTCGCCCATGTTGGTCAGGATCAGGGCGATCCTGTTGCGATCCCCGGTCTCCTTGGCGACCTCGTAGGCCTCCTGAAAAAGAGCAAGCGCCCTGGGATCGTCGCCCTGATCCTGGGCCACGGTGCCCAGGTTGTTCAGCGAGATGGAGACGCCCACCAGATCCCCGATGTCGCGGCGTATCCCGAGGGCCTGCTCGAAGGCCTCGAGCGCCTGCTGGAATTTCCCCGAGTCCTGGTAGACCAGCCCCAGGTTGTTCAGGCTGAGCGCGATGCTGCGGCGATCCCCCAGCTTGCGCCGCATCGCCAGGGCCCGCTTGGTGGCGTCCAGCGCCGCGGCGTAGTCCCCCCTCAGCCAGGAGAGCTTGCCGATGTCGTCCGTGGTGCTGGCGATGCCCCGCTCGTCCCTGGCCCCCTCGAAGAGGGCCAGCGCCGCGTCGAGGTGACGCCCCGCCTCGTCCAGGCGCCCGGTGTCCCGGTAGAGGCGCCCTATCCGGCTGTGGGCCGCCCCTCCCTTGCTGCGTAGATCGAGCCGGTAGGCCCTGGAGAGCATGCGGCGGAAGACCTCCAGCGCCTCGTCGTTGCGGCCCAGGATCTGGAGCACATCGCCGAAGTGATGGAGCGCCTGGATGTGTTGATCCAGGTCCACCTCCGCCCCCTCCTCCACGAGCTCCAGGCCCCGCTGGTAGAGCTCGGCGGCCTTGGTGTTGGCGTAGCGGCCCCTGGCGATGTCGGCGGCCTCGAGGTAGGTCGCCGCGGCCTTGACCGTGGCCTCGCCCAGCTCGCGGTGTCTGGCGAGCATGCCCATGTACTCCTCGTGGGAGCGCACGGTCTCCTTGAACGAGAGCCAGTCGGCGATGGCGCGGTGGTCGCGTCGGGCAGACAGGCGTGGAATGAGCCTGACCAGCCCCTCCCGCTCCAGGTTGTGCTTGAAGACGTACTCCTCGTCGTCGGGGAAGGTGCTGTCAGGGAGGCGGAGCACGTAGTCACGCTCGGTGAGCCCCGCCAGGATCTCCCGGATCCTCGCCAGATCGTCGCCATCGCCAGGGGGCCAGATCGCGGGGCAGGTCGACTCCAGTCGGGCGATGGCGTGCAGGCCGCCGACCCAGAAGACGCCGCCCATGATGGCCGCGTGCTCGAGCAGCGCCCGCTCCGGCAGCGACAGGGACGCGATGCGTGCCGAGATCGCGTCCTCCACGGTGAGCGGCAGCCTCACCTCCCCCAGCTTGTCGGCGTGGACGATCCAGGTCTCGGACTCGGCGAAGGCATCGGCCACCTCCAGGACGCCGATCTCGTGGAAGATCTTGACCATCTGCTCGAGGAGCGCCGGGTTGCCCCCCGCGAGGTTGCACGCCGCCTCCACGAGATCGGGGACGGCCTCGTGATCGCCGCAGGGCCCGAGGAGCTCCTCCATGACCGCGGCGGCGTGGCCTTCCGAGAGGGGGGGCAGCTCCAGGACCAAGTGCTTGACGCCGCCCAGGTGGCGCCACCCGTCGCACCGGGTCAGGAGCTCCGGGCGCCCGAGGCACAGCACGAAGATGGGCGCCTCGAGGTTGTCCATGAGGTAGGCCAGGAGCTCGAGGGAGCCCGCGTCGGCGACGTGCAGATCGTCGAAGACCAGGACCATCGGCCCCTGACCGAGCGCCTCGCCCCTGCTGGCGTCGACCTCGAAGAAGCGCCTGAGGACCGCCCGCCGGAGGAGCCCCAGCTGGGAGGCGTTCCCCTTGAAGGCGTCGAGCAGCGGGGAGCTCTCGAAGCCCAGCTCGAGGAGCTCGCCAAGGAAGGAGCAGAAATCGTTGACCTTGCGATCGCCGAGCACCTCGGACACCTGATCGCGCACGACGTCCCTGGCTGTGGCCGGCGCCATCCCCTCGACGATGCCGAAGCGCGAACGGAGGACCCGGGTGAAGACCCCGAAGGGAGGCCCCCCCTCGATGGTCGAGCCCCGGAAGACGCGGGGGAGCGCGCTGTCGACGCCGCGGGGCCTGGACAGGAAATCCCGCACGGTGCGGGTCTTCCCGACGCCGGGGGCGCCGAGCAAGGTGAAGACCCGCTTCTCTTTTCTTTCACGAACGGCCGAGAACGCGGTCTCGAGTTCACGCAGTTCGACCGAGCGCCCGACGAGGGGGGCCCGGCGCTCGGAGCTGAGGACACCGGAGAGGCTCATGAATCCGGGCAGCATAGCCGCAAGAGCGGACCATTGCGTTGGCCTTCGTCGGGCCCCATGCTGGCCCGATGAGATCGCGTCTTGCCGGCCTGCCTTCCCGCTCGCTCCGTGCCCTCGCCCTTCTCCTGGTGGCCGGCCTGGCCCTCTCGAGCGCCGCGGCGTCGGGCTGCAGCACCGGCGCGGTGAAGGGCTCGGGGGACGCCAAGCCCAGCTTCGACTGCACGGCCGCCCCGTCCATCTTCTGCTCGCCTCTCCCCGGGCCCGGCGGCTGCGTGGGTGACCCCGCGTCGGCCGACGAATTTTTGCGGCGCCTGCCCGCAAATCAAGCTTATCCCGAGGGCTGCACGGTGAACTTCGTCCGGCGCGATCCCAAGCTCGAGGACGTCTGCGGCCTGGAAGAGGTGTGCCGGTGCGAGCCGATCCCGGTCCTGAACGACGCCAGCCCGGCCGACACCAGCCGGCCCGACGCGGAGCCGGCCGACGCCAGCTCAGCCGACGCCAGCCCGGACACCGCAGGCCCGGTTGACAGCGGGCCCCCAGCGCCCACCCGCCTGGGCTGGGTATGTCGTTGACTGTCAGTCCTGTGGCCCGTCCACGTCGCCCATCGGCGAGGGGATGGTGACCGAGTCCAGCCCTGGCACGATGGGTCCCAGCCTCATGCTCCCCTGGTCCTCGGACGTCGGGGAGGCCTTCTTTGCCTCGGCGCCAGGCTCCTGCCTGGGCACATCGCCCGGAGAGGGGGCCTTGGGGGGCGAGTGAGGCTTGGCGGCGTGGGCCGGAGCCCCGTGATGAGCCGGAGCCCCGTGGGGGACAGCGTGGGGGCCAGGGGCGGCGTGGTGACCAGGGGCGGCGTGGTGACCAGGAGCGGCGTGGTGACCGGGGGCGGCGTGGCCACGTCCTCCGCGGCCATGGGACGCCGCTGTGCTGCCATGCTCGGAGCGAGCGATCTTTCTCCGGGGCTCCTCGACGCACTCCTGCATGTGCGAGGGGCAGGCGATGCGAACGTGGAAGTGATCGTCGTGAGGGAGCGCCCCGTGAGGCTGCGCCAGGAGCTCGGAGGCGCGGCGGCGTAGATCGGCGGGCGCCCCCACGCGGGCGGCGTGGGCGAGCAGCCTCTCGCGCAGCGGCAGGGCGACGAAGATATGGCTCGCCCTCGCCTCCCGATCCCTGAGGATCGCCTCCACGAGGGCCCAGTTCCGGGCATCGTCGAAGCGGGCTCCCGGCCACGCCTTGGCCTTGCCGTCCCCCGTGAAGGCCACGAAGTGAGGCGCGTAGAGCGGCTTGCCCGCGCTCGACGTCACGAAGAAGGCGATGTCCGCGTCGCGCCCGCTCTCGTGCGACGCGTGCCGCTCCAGCTCACCCCCGCCCGACTTCGAGAGGTGCCCCACCGAGAGCACCGCGTCGGGGAAGCGCTTCTTCACGTGCTTGGCCGCCCGCTCCACCATGCGCACCAGCGCCGGCGTGCCCCAGCGGACGTCGCCCGCGGCGTAGGCCGGGACGATCCGGATCTGCGGCCCCTCTTCGAGGTGCTCTCCACCCACGAGCCGTCCGTCGGTGGGTGAGCCCACGCTCCTCGACGAGGGAGGGCGAATGGAGGCGACGGGACGCCCGGCGGGGTGAGCCTTGGAGGGAGGCCTGGAGCCATGCCCTGGCGAGGCGGCGTGAGCCGAGGACGGCTGGAGCCAGAGGAGCGAGAGGAGCGAGGCGAGAGCGATGGCGAGGGGGCGCACGGTGATCCACAGGCACCACGCCGAGGTCATCAAGGCCAAGTTTCGAGCGCGCTGGTCCTGGCTCGACCGGGGGGGCCTGGCCGCGTGACGCGAGGTCCTTTCCGGGGCATGCTCCGGGGGAGTGCGCCTCGCCCCCCTACTCTTCTTGCTCCCGGCGCTGGCCGCCGCCTCTTGCCGGGACGAGGGGGTGACGCCCGATCCTCCGCGCGCTCCCTCCGGGGCGGGGCCTGACGCGAGCCGGTCCCCGGACTCGGGCCCTGACGCGCCCGCTCCTCGGGAGCCGGGCACCCGGATCGCCTCGCTCAACGTCCACCGGCTCTTCGACACCGTATGCCACAGCAACGACTGCGGGCCCGAGGCCTACGAGGAGGCGCCCGAGCAGGAGGTCTTCGACGCCAAGATCCGTCGCCTGTCGGCGGGCATACGACGCCTCGAGGCCGAGGTCGTGCTCCTCCAGGAGGTCGAGACCCAGGCCTGCCTGGACGCGCTGGTCGGCCAGCTACCCGAGCTCAAACACGCCGTGCTGGGGGAGACGGGCTGGGCGGCGTCGGTCGACGTGGCCGTGCTCTCGGCCATCCCCATCGCCTCCGTACGCTCCCACAAGGACAGGCGCCTGCCTCTGCCCGACGGGAGGACCACGACCTTCTCCCGCGATCTGCTGGAGGTCCACCTGGACTCGGGCGAGGGCGAGCTGGTGGTGTTCGTGGCGCATTTCCGTTCCAAGGTGAACGACGATCCGGAGCGCCGCCTGGCCGAGGCCAGGGCCGCCCGCGAGATCGTGGCCGACGCGGCCCTCGCCTCCCCCCGTGCCGTCGTCGTGCTCGGCGGTGACATCAACGACCTGCCGGGCTCGCCTCCCCTCGAGGCGCTCACCGAGGGGGGCGCCCTCGCCCGCGTCTCCGAGGGACTGCCCGCGGCCGAGATAGGCACCTACCGTTATGGCGGCGACTGGCTGGCGCTCGATCATCTCTTCCTCGCCAGGTCCAGCCCGGGCAAGGCCGTCCCCGGATCGTTTCGTGTCTTCCGGGAGGCCTATGGCTGGGCGGGCTCGGATCACGCCGCGATCAGGGCGTCGTTCTCGCGGTGACCCAGAAGTCGACTGAGCAAGAAGCGCGGGTCGCCTCGTTTGTTCAGGTGTCCCTGAGCTGGACGAGGAAATGCCAGACGCGAAGGGGAGCGTATCCCTCTCGCGTGTGCACGGTATAGAACGCGGGCTGGAGCATGCCTGGAGGCGGGTCGTGCGTGCTCTCGCGCGGCGCGTCGACGAAGCACTTCGCTTCGTACGCTGGCCGCAGGGGGCGCGTCCATCGGTCGACCGAGACAACAGCCGCGAATGTGTCGCCAGGCGCGGCGTACCCTATGACCTGGCTCACTACCTCGGCGTCGTTGCGGTCGAAGATCTTGAACTCCACGCACGCGCGCCGTGTCGGTTCATGCCGCGAGCGCACCTTGATGTCTGCGCGCCCTCGGCTCTTCATCGACAGCGGCTCAGGCTCAGCGGTGAGGTCGCGCTCGTGCTGGAGCAAGGCAACGATGGCGTGTATCTGAAAGAATGCCTCGGGTTGGAGGTCGGCGTTGCCCTTGTTCGTACCTGCTCTCACCGCCGCTGCGGGAAACTCCACCGTCGCCCGTGACCACGCGGCGAGCGAACGGACCACCAGCCTTTCGAACGCATCGACGCCGACGGCTTCGAGCCAGGCATCAAGGCCATCATGTTCCGGCGTGGTGTTCGAGCGTTCTGGTGCAGCAGGGTGATTCTGTTGCATCCAGCTCTGGAAGAGAGCGCCACGTGCAAGGACCCCGTCTCGGTCGAGCGCGACGAGGCCCGTCGACGCGAGCACCTCGAGCCACGGGCGCGGATCGTCCCCAAAGCGAGCCACCCACTGCGCGCGGGGCACCGAGGACGGATGGCGTGCGATCCGGCGGTACACGTCTCGACCTCGCTCGCGGATGTTGTCCCACCACATGGGAAACGCGATCGAATGCAGCTTCGACTCGGCCTCCTGGATGGCGGTGGGGAGCTGCGTGGCAACCTCGCCCGGCGCGCTGGCGCGCTGAACGGCCAGATCCACCTCGTCGAGCACGACAGCGACGCACGCGCGCTTGGTTGCGGCGACCAGTGCGTCCACCGGATCATCGACATCGAGGTTTAGGCCGAGCTCGTGGCCAAGCGTCGATGCCACTCTCTTGACGTTGCCCGACGTGATGATCGTGAGCACGTCGGAGTCGAGGCGCATTTTGAGCTGCTTCGCGAACGAGCTCTTTCCCATCCCGCGTCCGCCCATCACCGCGTGAATGGCGTTCCGTCGGCTCTTGATCGTCGCCATCAGCTCCGCGAGCAGCCCCTCGCGGCCGACGAAGAGGGTGTCGGCGATTCGATCCGCTCGGTAGGGATTCTCGAGCCCCTCAACCATGGGCGGCCTTGGGAGGGCACGCGTGGTTCTCGCGAAGCCAGACCGCCAAACGACCGATGCGGAATTTGTGGCTGTCGGGGTGCAAGATTCCGTAGCCGACCAGCGCGTCCTCGATGCGCCTCTCGGGCTCGCCTCCGATCCACGGGATCTCGTGCGCGCGGTGGACGAGGTAATCCCCAGCGCGCGGCTCGATGTCGTTCGACGCGTTCACCAACTCGCGCATGTCCTCGTCCGTGTCACGCGAGAATCGCGGCAAGACGCTCTTGACCACGGCCGCGTCGACGACCGAAGGGGCACGTTTCGATGTGGGGATCTGCGTGTCGACCAGGTTTCCAAGCGTTCGCGCCAGGGCGGGGTGACCTCCGCTTTCCGCCACGAGGACTTCGAGCGCGTCCGGCGTGAACCGGAGCGCCATGCGCGCGCCGATTTTTTTGACCATGGCACGGCACTCCTGTGGGGAGAGGCCCGCGAGCGGAACGCTCCGGAGGAACTGGTACATCGGGTTGTCGACCCCTACAATCCGAGCGGGAGCGATGAGCCTCCCGTTGCGGCCTGCCAGCACGAGGCTGAACCCCCCAGGGTGCTCCTGCACCACACCGCGAAGCCAGGTGAGCAACCTGACCCCCTCGCTCGCCGGGATCCTCCCGCCAAGGAGCACCTCGTACTCATCGAGGATGAGCAGCAACCGAGCCTCGAGCTCTCGGCTCAGGTGGTCGAGCACCTCGACGAGCCTGTCCTCCGGCGCAGCAGAACGAGAGAGAACCCGTATCTGTGCGCTCTCCAGCTCGCGGTCGAGTCGCCGAGCGATGAGTTCGAAGAGCCCTTCGAGGGTGCTCCGCTTGAAGGGTAGGCTCTGGAGATCGACCTCGACGGGGATGACCCGCTTCGCGCTCGGGCCTGCCGTTCGAAATTTGTTCGAGATGCGCCGGAGCATGGAGGTCTTTCCAACCTTGCGCAGCCCGAAGACGCCGAGACAATGCCCCGTCAGCACGTCCCGTTCGAGCGCCTCGAGTTCCTTCTCACGCCCGAAGAATTGCGGTCCTGCCGCCGGCAACCGCACGTCGAAGAGGCGCCTGCTCCCCAGACCTTCACGGAGCAGGTCGCGCAGGAACGCCTGCGGATCGAGCGTCTTCTGGAAGGTCTCGTCGGACACAAAGAGATACCGCCGGTCGTCGGGGACGACAGTGCCCAGGCGCCTCGCGGCCGTGGCGTCGTGCGCAAGCACGAGGACGAACCCGGGATCGATCCGGATCTCCCGACGGAAGAGCGCCTCCGTGAACTTGATGTCGTTCGCCTGCACCTCGTCCCACGGCGAGCACAGCACCATCACCTCGGGCGCGAGTTCGAAGTGCTTTACGAGCACGTCCGATGGCTTTGCCAGGAACACCCAGGAGCTTCGCCGGTCCGCCGTGCGTATCTCCCAAGGGGACCCGCAACCGCGTCGAGGATGTCCCAAGAAGCCCGATGTTTGGTCCAAAACAGGGCTCAACCACGCAAAAATGTATCCTCTCGACCGACGCACCAGACGCCCCCCTTCACGTCCGCGCCGTACGTCCACGCGAGCACTCGGGGCTGGCCAGGGGTTGTGCCGCGGCCCATCCCTCGACTACGCTCCGCCCGGCGAGCGAGGCCCTGGCGTGCTCGTCCAAGAAGGAGGAGGCCCCGTTGGACAAGGTCTACACATCGGCCATCGAAGCCTGCAAGGACATCCCGGACGGCGCGACGCTGCTGGCCGGCGGGTTCGGCCTCTGCGGCATTCCAGAGAACTGCATTCGCGCCCTGCGCGAGCTGGGCACCCGTGGGCTCACGGTCGTCTCCAACAACTGCGGCGTCGACGATTTCGGGCTGGGAGTCCTGCTCCGTAACCGGCAGATCATCAAGATGGTGTCGAGCTACGTGGGCGAGAACAAGGAGTTCGAGCGCCAGTATCTGTCGGGGGAGCTCGAGGTCGAGCTGGTGCCCCAGGGCACCCGGGCCGAGCGCCTCCGAGCGGGCGGCGCGGGCATCCCGGCC
>SXGT01666100.1_pt1 | contig 14817 bp, 10 predicted proteins | sample 3176221 | NCBI WGS metagenome assembly SXGT01 (sample SAMN11356862, study PRJNA531348) | freshwater metagenome | isolation source: freshwater sample F1-120 | place: China: Fuxian Lake, Yuxi | collected 2017-12-25
CGCGCTCTACCCACTGAGCTATTCCCGCGCTCTCGAACGCGCCAGCAGGCGCTGGCGAGGGCGAACCCTATTTCTGCAACCCAGGGTCTGTCAACACAAAATCGGACGTCCGCGGCGCCGTCCAGTGTCAGGCCCGACGCCTCCGCGTCCCGTAAGACCGACGCCGACGCGGCGCTGCTCTGCGCGCGCGGCACGAGCTCCCCGCCGTACTGCTGGACGAGCCGTCCCAGGTCCGGAATCGCGCTGTCCACGTGCGCCAGGGCCGATGCGCGCAGGCGGTGGTAGAGCTTCGCCGCCGTGCGGTGCTTGGTGGTCGCCGCGCGCGCGTCGGTCACGCTCACGAGCGCCTCGGCGACGTGAACGCGCTCGGCGATGAGGAACGCATCGAAGGTCCCGCCCGGATAGCCGCTCTGGACGAAGAGCTTCTCGAAGTCCTCGAGCTTGCCCATCCACTCGTCGAGCAGCGCATCGACCACGCCCTCGACGAAGCGCGACTTGATCGCCTTGACGGTCGTGTAGGCGCTCTTGACCGCGATACCGGCAAAGCCCTTGGTCGACTTCACGTGCTGATCGATCAGCACGCAGCAATCCTTGATGAGGGAGGGTCGCACGTCGGGCGACAGAAGGTGGTCCTTGAGGAGCGTCATCGGAGCCTCCCGAAAAGGGATTAACGTCCTCGCACAAAGTCCACGCTCGTTCCAAAAGAATTCTGGGCGACGTCAGTCCTCGTCCCGAAAACGGCGCGCCGTCGTGCGCGTCGACGGCAGCGCTGCAGCCGGGTCCTCGGGCCAGAAGTGCCTGGGGTAGCGCGTTCGCATCTCGGCCCGCACCGCCGGCCACGTCCGCGTCCAGAAGCTCGCGAGATCGCGCGTCACCTGCAGCGGCCGCCCGGCCGGACTCAGGAGGTGCAGGACCACCGGCACCCGCCCGCCCGCCAGGGTAGGCGACGTTCCAAGCCCGAACAGCTCCTGCACCTTCACCGCCAGCACCGGGTCGCCCGATAGTTGGTACACCAACGATGCGTGCCGCCCGCTCGGCACCGCCATCGCCTCGGGCAACGCCTCGCGCAGGCGCCGCTCGGTTTTCGGCTCGAGCCCCTCGAGCCACGCCCGCCTGAGCGGCACAGCGGGCCGCCGCCGCAACTCCTCGAAGCTCGTGAGCCCTTCGCAGATCGCCGGCAATGCCGCCTCCAGCCAGGCCTCGCGCGTCGTCGCCAGCCCCAGCTCGGGGAAGGCGCGCGCCAGCGTCGCGAGGCGCGCCAGCATCGCCTCGTCCTCGGGTGCGAGCTGCCCGAAGACATGCGCGAGCGCGCCCCGCGCGGCCTCGGCCAGGATGGCCCCGCTCTCGGCGCGGTTCACGTTCGGCGTCGGCTTGGTCTCGAGCGCAAGATCGAAGAAGCGCGCGACGCGACTCGAGACGACCCGCGCGGCCTGCGGATCCCACACCAGCGCGTCCTCCCAGCGAAACGCCGGATGCGCCTCGATCTCCCCGCGCGTCACGGCGGCCGCGAGCCGAATCGTCGAGAGCGCGCCCTCGGTCCGCCGTCCCGCCTCGAGCGTCAACGCGACGACATAGGGCGCCTGGATCCCCTCGGCCTTGCCACGCCGCCCGCCGACGAGCTGGTAGGTCCCATCGTCGCGCCGCACCCCCACCCGATCGGCATACCCTGCCAGCAAGGCGCCCTCGAGACTCGCGCGCGCCGCCGGCAACCCTCGCCCCGCCGCGGCCGCCTCCGAGGCTGTCACGCGCCCAAGCTGCTCGGCCGCACGCCGCACCGATTCCGGCATGCGCTGCGCCGCCCCATGAATGTCCCCGCCGTCGCGCCCCTCCTCGATGAGCGCCGACCAGCGCGCCGCTTCAGGGCGCTCGCGCGTCCCCGCGGCCAGCATGAACGCCGCCACGCGTGGATCGGCCGGCACCTTCGTCAGCGCGCGTCCCAAGGCGGTCACGCCGCGATCGTCCAGCGCGCCGAGGACCCGCAGGCGCCGCTCGGCGTCCTCGAGCTGCTTCGGATCGGGCGCCTCGAAGAATGGAAAAGTGCGTAGATCTGGCACGCCCCAGCTGCGCAGCTCGAGCACCAAGCGCGCAAGGTCCACGCGCCGGATCTCCGGCTCCGTGAAGCTCGCGAGCCGCTGCTGCTCGAACGCGCTCCATAGCCTCAGCGCGTGCCCAGGCGCCGTTCGCCCCGCGCGCCCGGCCCGCTGATCGGCCGACGCGAGCGAGATCCGCTCGGTCTCGAGCCGCTCGGACCCGACGCCCAGGTCGTAGCGCATGACCTTCGCGAGCCCCGCATCGACCACCGCGGTCACCCCCGGGATCGTCAGCGACGTCTCGGCGATGTTCGTCGCGAGCACCACGCGTGGCCGCGTCCCGGGTGTCAGCGCCAGGTCCTGCTCGCGCGCATCGAGGCTCCCGTGCAGGACGACCACGTCCCGCCCCCGCCTGCGAAGCGGCTCCGCGAGCCGATCGCGCGCCGCCTCGATCATCCGCACGCCCGGCAGGAACCCGAGCACGTCGCCCGTCACGCCCGCCTCGAGGACGTCGAGCACCCCGTCCGCCATCACGTCCTCGATGCGCCGCGGACGCCCGAAGGTGCCCGCGCGTCCGGCCGCGCCCGCGTCCGTGCTGCCCGCATCGCCGGCGGCATAGTCGAGCGTCACGGGGAACGCGCGCCCCGGCGCACTGACGATCGGACAGTCGCCCAGGAAGCGCGCGATCGGCCCCGCGTCGAGTGTCGCCGACATCACGATCAGCAAGAGGTCCTCGCGCAGGACGTCCTGGATTTCTTTCACCAGCGCGAGCGCAAGATCCGCGTGCAGGCTCCGCTCGTGGAACTCGTCGAGGATGACCGCCGTGACGCCCTCGAGCGACGGGTCGTTCTGAAGGCGCGCGGTCAGGATCCCCTCGGTCACGACCCGAATGCGCGTCCGCGACGAGACCTTCGACTCGAAGCGGACCTGGTACCCGACCGTCTCCCCGACCGCCTCGCCGCGCGCCGCCGCCATATGCCGCGCCACTGCGCGCGCCGCGACCCGCCGCGGCTGCAACAGCACGATCTCGCCGCCCCCAGCACCCGGCCGCGCGGCGACGAGCCCGCTGCCGAGCAACCACGGCGCGACAAGCGTCGTCTTACCCGAGCCCGGCGGCGCAACGAGCACCGCACGGCGCGCCCTCGCCAGCGCCTCCCCGAGCTCGGCGAGCGCCGCCCGAACCGGCAGTGCGTCGGCTACCGGCCCGGTGCCGTCGCCCTTGGCCAAACGCGTCAACGGCCCGCGTGGTGCGCGTGGTGCGCGCGAGCGAACCGTCCCATGAACGCGATGAGCCGCTCGACCCCCGATTCGGGCACGGCGTTGTAGAGCGAGACGCGGATCCCGCCCGCCTTGCGATGCCCCTTCATATGATGCAGGCCCGCCTCTTCACCCTCGGCGACAAAGCGCGTGTCGAGCTCGGGGGTCGGCAGCCGGAAGGTCACATTCATCTCGGAGCGATGCGCGCGCGTCTGGATATTCGCGCGGTAGAACCCGTCCGAACCGTCGATCGCCCCATAGAGCGCGCTCGCCTTGCGCCGGTTACGCGCCGCGATCGCCTCCACCCCACCCTCGCCTTCGAGCCACTGGCACACCAGATTCGTGCAGTAGATCGCAAACGTCGGGGGCGTGTTGTAGAGCGAGTCGTTCGCGGCCATCACGCGGTACTGCCAGATCGACGGGATGTCGCGGCGCGCCGCCTCCATGAACGCCTTATCGATGATGATGAGCGTCACGCCGGAGATCCCCGCGTTCTTCTGCGCACCCGCGTAGATCATGGCGAAGCGGCTCACGTCGAGCGGCCGCGAGAGGATGTCCGAGCTCATGTCGGAGAGGTGCGGCACGCGCTCGCCCCCTGCGCGAACGAAGTCGCCGGGGGCAAGCGCTGTGCGCTCTTCGCGAACGAAGTCGCCGGGGGCAAGCGCTGTGCGCTCTTCGCGAACGAAGTCCGGCATCGGGTGCCACTGCGTGCCGTAGATCGTGTTGTTCGAGGTCGTGTGAACGTAGGCCGTGTCGGCCGGCAGCGTGATGCCCGCGAGGCTCGGCAGCTCGGTATAGTTCGACGCGCGGCCGCTGGCGATGACGTTCACGCTGCCGCCGCCCACGGACGCGCGCGCCTCTTCGATCGCACCCTCGGACCAGACGCCCGTCTCGACGTACGCCGCCGACTTGCCGGGGACGAGCCAGTTGAGCGGGATCTGCGCGAACTGCGTGCGCGCGCCGCCCTGCAGGAAGAGGACGTCGTGCGTGTCCGGGATGGCGAGCAGCTTCGCGAGGCGCGCCTTGGTGTCGGCGACGATCTTCTCGAAGAACGGCAGCCGGTGGCTGATCTCGACGATCGAGAGACCGCGCAGCTCGGAAACCCCGAGGAGGGCCTGGGCGGCCTGCTCGATGACGGGGCGCGCGACGACACCGGGACCGGGACTGAAGTTGATGATGGGGTCGGCCATAGGGCGCCGACTACCATGGCTCTGGCCCCGGCCGATAGGCCCGTCATTGATCGCCCCCACCCGGCGTGCGATAAGGCGCGCGACCTCAGGAGGCCCCAGATGGCTCGCTCCGAAGCACTCGGCATCCTCGCGCTCGAAGACGTCGTCTTCTACGTTCACGACGTCGAGCGCAGCACGCGCTTCTACGTGGACACCCTCGACTTCGCGCTGACGGCGCGCTCGTCGGCCGCGCTCGAGGACCGCACGCGCGAGACCACGCGCGTCTTCGAAGCCGGCGACATCCGCGTGACGGTCGTCGCGCCGACAGCCGATGGCAGCGAGGCGGGGCGCTACTTGAAGCGGCACCCGGACGGCATCGGCACGCTCGTCTTCACGGTCGCCGACGTTGCGAAGACGTTCGCCGTGCTCGAAGCGCGCGGCGCGACGCTGTGTAACGACGTGACCTGGGACGTGGCGGCGACCGGCGGAGGCCGCCTCGGCTGGTTCGAGATCACGACCCCCTTTGGCGAGGGTCGCTTCCGCTTCGTCGAGCGCGCCGGCTGGACGGGCCCCAACCCCGGATTTGACGCCGTCCCCAGCACGCGCGCGACGAACCGCTTCGGCTTCGAGCGCTACGATCACGTCACCTCGAACTTCCTCACGCTGCGCCCGATGGTCCTCTGGTGTCAGGACGTGCTCGGCCTCGAGCAGTACTGGGACATCGAGTTCCACACCGACGACGTGGCCACCCAGGCAGGTGATCACGGCTCGGGCCTCAAATCGGTTGTCCTCTGGGACCCGCACTCGGGCGTGAAGTTCGCCAACAACGAGCCCAAGCGACCTCATTTCGCCGCCTCGCAGATCTACACCTTCGTCATGGACAACCACGGCCCGGGCTTCCAACACGCGGCCCTCACGACCCCCGACATCCAGGCCTGCGTGCGCGGCCTGCGCGATCACGGCGTCCGCTTCATGCCGACCCCGGCGAGCTACTACGAGATGCTCCCCGCGCGCATGGAGGCGCTCGGCGTCGGGACGATCGACGAGGACATCGCGACCCTGCGCGAACTCCAGATCCTCGTCGACGGCAAGGGGCCCGGCGCCTACCTCCTGCAGATCTTCCTACAGGAGGCGGCCGGCCTCTATGGCGAGCGCGAGGCCGGTCCGTTCTTCTTCGAGATCATCCAACGCAAGGGCGACCGCGGCTTCGGCGGCGGCAACTTCCGCGCGCTCTTCGAGTCGATCGAGCTCGAGCAGAAGACGCGCGGGGCCACGGGCACCCCGCGATGATCGATCGCATGACGGCGGGCACGATCCCCGCCAAGCCGCATACGGCCCTTCGGCGCGACGGGCGTCTCCTGCACGAGCACTGCCTGACGCGCCAGGGTTTCGACGGCCCGTTCACGATCGCCTATCGCCTTCACGCGCCGCATGTGCAGACCGCCTGGAGTCGCTACGACAGCGCGCTCGGGCCCCCGGTCGCCGACAACGATCGCACCGCGCCGCTCCTCCGGCGGCACTACCTGAGCCACGCCCTAGGGCGCGGCGGAGCCCCGCTCGCGGCACGTCAGCCGCTGCTCTTCTCGGACGATGTCATCCTCACGATCGTGCGTCCGACCGAGAGCGACACGCTCTACTTCGAGAACGGCGACAGCGATGACCTCTACTTCATCCACGAGGGCGAAGGCGTCCTGCGCACGCTCCTCGGCGACGTCGCATTCGGCCCGGGCGATTACGTCTTCGTGCCGCGCGGGATCCTCCACCGCTTCATCCTCCCGCCCGACGTCCTTCAGCATTGGTTTCTGGTCGAGGCCCTGCGCGACCTCCACATCCCGACCCAATTCCGTAACGAAATCGGACAGTTGCGGATGGACGCCCCGTACACCCATCGCGACTTCCGGCGTCCTGAGTTCAAGGGGCCGCTCGACGAAGGGCTGCGCTCGGTCGTCGCCAAGCGCGGCCACCACCTCACGCGTTTCGAGCTCCCCGAGTCCCCGCTCGACGTGGTCGGTTGGGACGGAACGGTCTGGCCGTGGGCCTTTCCGATCCTCGCCTTCCAACCGAAGACCTCGACCGTGCATTTGCCGCCGACCATCCACGGCACGTTCGCCATCGGCGGCGGCCTCGTCTGTTCATTCGTCCCGCGTCTGGTCGACTACCATCCGGGCGCGATCCCGTGCCCCTACCCGCACGCCTCGGTGCACTGCGACGAGGTCATCTTCTACGTGCGCGGCAACTTCACCTCGCGCAAGGGCGTCGGCCCCGGCTCGGTCTCGTGGCACCCGATGGGCACCTCGCACGGGCCTCATCCAGGCGCCTACGAAGCCAGCCTCGGTGCGACGCGCACGGACGAGCTGGCGGTCATGCTCGATGTCCTGAAGCCGCTCGTCGCGACGCCCTATGCGCTCGCGATCGAGGACGTCGCCTACCACGCCAGCTTCGTCCCCGAGGCCCTCCGATGAGCTCCGCCACGACCCAAGGCGTCCGCGTCGACGTCCAGAGCATCTGGGTGCCCGAGCGCAGCGACACCACGCGCAGCGTCTACTTTTTCGCGTACCAGGTGACGATCACGAACACGAGCATGGAGGTCGTGCAGCTCAAGACGCGGCATTGGATCATCGAGGACGGCAATGGCCACACCGAGCACGTGCGCGGCCCCGGCGTCGTCGGCGAAACACCGATCCTCATGCCCGGCCAGCGCTTCAGCTACACGAGCTTCTGCCCACTTCCGACCCCGATCGGCACGATGCGCGGCACCTATCAGATGATCTACCGCGAGCGCCCGGACGAGGGTTTCGACGCCGAGATCGCGCCGTTCACGCTCATCGTCCCCGCGATGCTCAACTAAGGTCGCCGCGGCGCCACGAGCCAGCGCAAACCCCGCGCGGCGGGGGCCCGCACGATCGGATCGAGGTCGGTGAGCCCGAGCGCGACGGTGCGCGCAATGTCCGATCGAAGGCGCGAGGGCGCCGCACGATGCACGCGCGCAAGCGCATAGATGGCGGCGCCGCGAACATGCGCATCGGGGTCGACGCTGAGCGCCAGCACCTCGGGAACGGCGTCCGAAAAGCGCAGCACGAGCTGCAGCGAGCGGATCCGAATCCACGGCGTCTGCGACCGATCGGCGGCCGCGCGCGCGAGCCGCACCCGCGCATCGGGCAACCAGGCCGTGAGCTCGGCCGCGTCGCGCGGCAGGGTGTCGATGGCGCCCATGAGCGCCTGAAAGGCGCGCTCGGATTCCCTTGCGACCCCCGCCGCCGCCTCACCCGGATCGTCCGGGGGCGGCTCTGCGTGCGCCTCGGAGGCCCCGAGGGCGAGCGCGACGGCGACGCCGAGAAGTGCCTCATGCCATGGCGGCCTCATGGTGCCTCCAACGGGTGACGCGTCCAAAAGCTCGTGCGCATGACGACGCCCTGCATCGGCGTGAGCGTCTCGCCGCCGCCCATGAAGTGCATGAGGTTCGTGCTCGGGCCGCTCGGCGTGTCGCTGAGCGCGTCGTCGATCTGCGGCTTGCCAACCGGGCGCGCCTCGGACGTGTGATAGAGGCCGAGAAAGTGCGCGAGCTCATGCGCGATGGTCGTATTGACCATGTCCGGGAAGCCCGGGATGGGCGCGAGCGCGATGGCGACGCCCGAGCGCCCGGTGCCATCGAGCGCGGTCGGGCCGGGGATCCCGCCGCTGAAACCGAAGAAGTTTCCCCCCTCGAAGATGCTGTCGACGAAGTAGAGATTGGCGGCCGCGGGGTCGTCGCGGCCAGTCGCGAAGAGCGCCGCGAGGTCGCTGTCTGCGCCATTGATGGACTCGATGTCGCGAAAGCGCGGATCGACATCGGCGTACGCGACCCGGCCGAACACGAGGCCGACCTCGGCGTAGATGGCGGCGACCGCGGCCAATCTCGCTTGGAAAGCCGGATCGCTCGGAGCCGTCGCGGCCGAGAGCCCCTGGGCGCCCGTGAAGTAGAGGTCGAGGTCGAGCGTGCCGGCGGCGGGAAGCGACGCGCCCGACGCGACCGGGCGCTTGAAGTGCACCCAGACGCGCACGGTCTCGGAGGTTGGTGGATCCGAGAGCAAGGTGACCGTGTGCGTACCCGGCGCGAGCAGCACGTCGGGCGCATTCGGGGCGACCGCACTGAAGACCCCGGGGATTGCCCAAATCCGGTTCGCGCAGCCTGCGCAAAGCTGGAGGAACGCGCCGGGATCGGTGTCGAGCCAACCGGCATCGACCAGCGTCGCGGCGGGGGTCGTCCAGCTATCGAGGGCGTAGAGGGTCGGCGCCACACCGACCACCACGATCGAGACGGCCAGCGCATCGGGCGGGACCTCGAACGTCAGCGCCGCCGAGCGCCCGCCCACGATGGCGACCTCCCGCGCATCCACGCGCAGCTCGATCCAGGTCGCCTCGCTCCCGACCGCTTCGGCCTCGTGCGCGCTATCGCTCGCGGTTTCGCCGCCCACATCCGTGTCGTCGGCGCTCCCGTCGTCGTCACCGCCGACGTCCCCGTTCGTCGCGTCCCCCACCGTTGCGTCGCGCGCGTCCTCGGCGCCGTGCCGCTCGTCGGCGCAGCCGCCGAACGCGACGGTCGCGACGACCGCGCCAAGCGCGCCAGGCGCGACGACCGCGCCAGGCACACCCGTCGCACCCGCCACCACCGCGGCCCAAAGCCCCGCCCGCGCCACGCCCCTCCGCATGCCGCCCACGGTACCTGCGACGCGTCCAAGTTGCACATTCCGCGTGGGTCCCAGACAATGGCGGCATGCAAGAGGGTCCGAGCATCGCCTGCGTCGTGGCACCTTACGATCCGGATACGGCGCTCGAGCGTTGCCATGCCGCGCTCCTGCGCGAGGGCTATGCGCCGCGCACGACCGCGCTGCCGCCGACCTATCGCGCCGCGCAGGGCGAGTGGCTGGGGCTCGCTGTCTACGCGCTGCCCGGACCGCGCCCGGGCGCGACCTCGGTCATCGTCCCGACCGACGTCTCGCAGGTCTTCCAGTTCGCGATGTGGCTCTCGCGCGCCTTCCCGGACGACATCCTGGCGGGCTTCCGGCGCCTCTCGGGCTTCGATCCGGTCGCCAAGATCGTCTTCGCCGGCAAGCCGCAGTGGAAGGACGGGCGCGACCCCGATCACGAGGTCTACTTCGACGTCCCGACCTCGCGCCCCGCGGAGGTCCGACTGCCAAGCCCGGCGCGCATCCCGCTGACGGCCTTCGAGCTCGGCGTCGTGTTGCTCGCTCACCTGCGACCGATCCGCGGCCCGGGCGACGCGCCGGTCGGCGCACGCTGGGGCGCCTGGCTGCATCGCACGAGCTACCTCGCCAAGATGTAGCGCGGCACACTTCGCTTGCAGCTCGGCGCAAGCGTCTGGGGCTCGCGAAGAGCGCGCGAAGAGCGCCTGCCCGCGACTACTTGCCCCCCGTCGCGTCGGCGCAGCAGCGGAACCCGATGTGGGGCGCTCCACCGGCACGGCGGCTCATCGTGTTGCACGTCGCGTCCTCGCCATTCTTGTGCGAGCCGCCGTTGATGTAGCCATCGCTGGTCCACTCGGCGACGTTCCCGACCATGTCCATGGCGCCCGAGGGGCTGCGGCAGCCGCTCTGGGAGCCGGCCGGCCCCACGCTCACCGCCGCACCGTCCGCGCCCATGACGCGGCACTTCTCGGGGTCGAACTCCTTGCCATACGGGTACGTGCCGCCACACGCGCGGCGCCACTCCGCGTGGGTACAGAGGCGCTTGCCCTTGCCCTGGCATGCCGCGCGCGCCCCGGCCACGTCGACGCCCGCGACCGGCACGGCCCCGGCGCCCGGGTATTCGTAGCGGTCGATGCACGCCACCTCCCAATCGGCGGCCTCGCTGCCGTCAGGCAGCTTCACCTTGATCTTCTTCTTGAGCTTCGACATGCCGCCCGGGCACGTCATCTTGTCGGGGTCCTTGGGCGCAAATGCGACCGCCGGTCCGGCGTCGGCGGTGACCTCCGGAGCCGCATCCGCCACGGATGCGAGGGCCGTCTCCGCGACCGTCTCCGCGACCGTCTCCGTCGCCGTCTCGGGCCCGCCCACCGCATCGACCGAAGCATCGGCAACGACCTCGGCGGCGACCTCGACCGACACGTCCAGCGAGAGCGCGCCCGCGTCTGCCGAAGCTGCACCATCGACGGCCGCGACGTGAACGTCGCCCTGGCCCTCGCCCGTCGGATGGTCCCACACGATCCCGGTCGCGGCGCTCGATCCGCTATCATTAGATAGGAACGCGAGCGACGCGGCGCCCGACTCGGCATCCGACGGCGCGTCGGTGTCGGACGACACGTCGGCGGCACCGGCCACCACGGGATTCGTCGTCGCGAGGCCCCGCGGATCGGACCCCGGATCCGAGAACACGATGAAGCAGAGCGCGACGACCGCAGCCCCTCCGAGGGCGTAGAGCGCGATGTGCAGCGCTCTCTGGCCGGTGCGCGCCCGACGCGCGGGGCGCGGCGCAACGCCGATGCGGCCCTCCTTGTGCGCGGGCAGCAGCCCCGAATCGGGCGCAATCGCGAGCCCCGGCCGCCGCAACATGCGCGAGAGCGGCCGCACGAACCGCCCCGTCAACCCGCGCCGCTTGACGACCGCCGCCGGACCCAGCGGATCGACCGTGTACAGCGCCGGAACCGTGATGACGAGGCTGCTCGGTCCCGTCGTCGGCGGCGGACCGAAGCCGGCTGACGCGGACCGCGGCGCAGGCGGCTCGGCGAGCTCCTGCCCAGGCTCCTCCCACAGGGCGCGCGGCGAGTGATCGACCAGCTGCGGCGGCACGACCTGGCCGGGCGCTTCGTCCGCGAGCCCGAAGACGTCGTGCGCCAAGAGCGAGGGCGCGATCGCCTCGGTGATCGTCGCCTCGCGCCCGTCGAGCGGCGCATCGCCGCCGAGGGAGAACTCGGAGGCAATCGAATCGAATTCGGGGATCGCCCGGAGATCACTCCCGCCCGGGCGCCCGGGAATCGGCGCCGTGGGAAGGGGCGGCAACGGCGCGACGCTCGACTCGCTGCTCGCCACCGGACGCGCGCGTTCCGCCGTCGGCACCCTCGCAGTTCCCGCGTCCGGGCGCACGCGTTCCCCGGTCGGGATCGGCGGCGGCACATCGGGCCGCGCCCGCTCGCCGGTCGGAATCACCGGCCTCGGGCGCTCGCTGGTCGGAATCGGCGGCGGCCCCTCCTCGACCGCCGGCGGCAGCGGCGGAAGACTCGGCGCCCCCGCCGGCAACCCCATGTCGAGTGCCTCGAGGCTGCTGCCGTAGGCGGGTGTCACCGGTTCGCGCGACCCGTCGAAAGGCAACTCGAACTCGCGCTCCGCGGCCGGCATTGCCCCGGCCGCGGCAGGCACCTTCGGGCCCAACGAGTCAATGGGCGTCGTCGGCCTCGCGGCTCGTACGCCGCCCCCCGCCGGCACCCCCACCGCCCCGGCCTCCGTCGGGATCGGTACAGGCCGGACGTCCGCCGGCGCGGACGCCCCCGGCCCCGCGGACGCGAGCTCGTCCTCCATCGTCGACGCGATATCATGGTCCGGCGGGAGCCACTCGTTGACGGTCGCCTCGTCCGGATACTCGGCCGCGACGGGGTCGATCAGGTCCAGATCGACGTCCGGAAGAACGTTGGCGAGATCCGCCGGATTGACCGGGTGATGCCACTGCGCCTCGCGCCACTCGAGCCCCAGCGCGTTCTCGAGCGCCTCCCGCAGCAGCGCCACCGTCGGATAGCGCGCGACCCGCTGACGCGCCGTCGCCCGCACGTAGATCTCGTCGAGCGACGGCGAGATGTCGAACCCCTGCACGAGCAGCGAGTGCCCCGGCTCCGTCAGGCCGCGCGCAATGCAGTACCCGAGGATGAGGCCGAGCCCATAGACGTCGGTGTCCGCGCCTTCCTCGCCGTCGCCGGCGAGCTGCTCGGGCGCGAGCCACGCCGTGCGCATCGGTGGAACGTCGCCCTCGGGCACGTCCGCGGCCCCTTCGAGCCACCAGGGGTTGACGACCCACGCGTGACCGTTCACGACCCTGACGGTGTCTGGCGACAGCGCGCCGTGAGCCCCGCCCTGCTCGTGGATGGTCTCCATCGCGCTCAGGATTTGCCCCAGCACGCGGTAGATATCGCGGCGGATGATCTGCGCGTCGCGCCGCCAGATCGTCAGCGGCTGCCCTGCGCTCGGGGCCGTGACGGCCCAGACGGCCCCGCCGCTCTCGCCGGTCGCCCAGGTCGGCGCGACGTGCGGGTGGACGTAGGTGACGGCCCGCTCGAGGCGCTCGTAATTCGCGTTCGCGCGGCGCTTGTCGGCAAAGATCGCCGGATGAAAGAGCAGGATCTCCACGGCCCGATGCGTCTGGTGGAGGTCGCGGCCGGCGTACGACGCGCCCAGCGGAGTCGTGCCGATCGAGGTCTCGAGAAGGTAGCGCCCGTCGATCGTGAACGGGACGGCGACCTGCCACACGCGCGCTGCCGTCGCCGGTGCTGCGAGCTTCTTGTCCACCTTCTTCGGAGTGCGCCGAGCCAGGACCGATCCCCCTTCTTGCGCTGAACTTAACTCGGACCCTGCACGGGAGCAACGCCGCCCGCGATGATCCACGGCGCGCGGCGATCGCGGATTCGTCCGAGTCGGAGCCCGTTTGGGCGACGGCCGGAGCCCCTCGGTCGCAGTTGGACGTATGGTCACTAGCGCCCGCAAAAAACCTAGTCGAAAGCGTTGACACTGATTTTGTCGGACCCCATCTTTCGACACGTCTCGAATCGTCGACTCGCGAGCAGGCGGTCAGCGCACATCGCGAACTCCACGCGTGACTCGGGAAGAGTCGCTCGCGGCGCCAGCACATCACCTTCTTCCAAGCCTGATCTGGAGGTCAGTACCCACGATGGACGCAGAAAAAGCCGCGGAGCCGGCCAAACAGGACCCTTTCCCAGCCAACGAGATCGACGACCCACCATCTCCGCTCCCCCAGCTGCTCGCCGTGTCGCAGACCTGGCGCGACGACGATCGCAGACCGATGGCGCGACACGCAGCGCCTCCCTCCGGCGGGTCCGCCGTGTCGGACACCGGCCTCGAGGCCGGCCTCTACGACCCACGCGCGACCCATCTCTCTCCCGCGACGCCGCTGACCATCGGCATCGCCTACGACCTTCGGACCGAGTACGAGCGCGCCGCGCAACAACTTGCTGGCGAGGCCGATCTGCCCGAGGACGCCTTCGAGGAGTACGACTCGGAAGCGACGGTGCTTGCGATCGAGCGCGCGCTCGAATCGTGGGGCTACGCGACGCGGCGGCTCGGCAGCGGGCGCGCGTTTCTCACGCGCATCCTGCAGGACGCGGGCGACCTCGTCTTCAACATCGCCGAAGGGTACGGCACGCGCTCGCGCGAGGCGCATGTCCCGTCGGCGCTCGAGATGCTGGGCGTCGCCTACACCCACTCGGATCCGCTGACCTTGGCCCTGTCGCTCGACAAGGCGATGGCCAAGCGCATCGCCGCCTCCGCCGGGGTGCCGACGCCGCGCTTCGCCGTCATCGAGCACTTGAGTGACGTCGGCGCTATCGACCTCGACTACCCGGTCATCGCCAAGCCCCTCTACGAGGGCTCGTCGATGGGTGTCCGCCGTCACTCGCGCTGCACGAACGAGGCGGAGTTGCAGGCGCTGCTCCAGCAGCTGCTCCGCGACTACCGCGAGCCGGTGCTGGTCGAGGAGTTCTGCTCCGGCCCCGAGTTCACGGTCGGCATCCTTGGCACGGGGGCGCGGGCGTACATCCTGGGCTCGATGGAGATCGTCCCGAAGAACGGCGAGATCGAGGACTTCGTGTACTCGCTCGAGGTCAAGCGCAACTTCGAGAACGAGGTCTCGTACGTCGTCCCGCCCGAGCGCCCGCGAGAGCAGATCCAATCGATCGAAGCCGTCGCGTTGGCCGCGTATCGCACGCTCGGCTGCCGGGACGTCGGCCGCGTCGATATTCGAATCGGGGCCGACGGCGAGCCGAAGTTCCTCGAGGTCAACCCGCTGCCCGGGCTCAACCCGGTCACGAGCGACATCGGCTTCATCGCGCGCGGCGTGGGCATGAGCTATCGCGAGCTGATCGGCCGCATCGCCGCGTCGGCGCGCGAGCGTCAGGGGCTGTGAGCGAGCAGCGCCGGCGTCGGCGCGAGGGTCTCTCGGTCGCGATCGCCTTCGACGCGATGGCGATCGAGCTGCCCGCCGAGTGCGAGGTGGGTGCCGACGAAGCTGACGCGGTCGCCGCCGTCGGGGCCGCTATCGACGATGTCGAGGGCGCGCTCCGGGCGGCCGGCCATCGGCCCCGGCGGCTCCCGCTCGCGGCGGACCCGGCGGCGCTCGCGCGCACGCTGGCGGCGCTCGAGTGCGAC
>SXGT01777024.1_pt1 | contig 14817 bp, 13 predicted proteins | sample 3176221 | NCBI WGS metagenome assembly SXGT01 (sample SAMN11356862, study PRJNA531348) | freshwater metagenome | isolation source: freshwater sample F1-120 | place: China: Fuxian Lake, Yuxi | collected 2017-12-25
CGGATCAACACCGACGCGGTGGACAACTCGGGCGGGGTGGACCTGTCCGACCACGAGGTCAACCTCAAGATCCTCCTCAACCCGATGGTGGCCGCCGGCCGCATCACCGAGGAGCAGCGCAACGAGATCATCCGCAGCATGACCGACGAGGTCGCGCAGATGGTGCTCGAGAACAACAACCAGAACGGCCGCCTCATCTCGCTGGACGAGGTGCGCTCCGCCCGCGACCCGTTCCCGTACGGCCGCGCCATCGACTGGATCTGCCAGAAGGGCAACGTGAGCCGCGCGTTCCTCGCGCTGCCCACCGACGAAGAGATCCGCCGTCGGGCCGCCAACCACAAGGGGCTGGTGCGCCCCGAGCTCGCGGTGGTGCAGGCGCACGTGAAGATGCACGTCTTCAAGATGCTCATGCAGGAGGACGCGGCCGCGATCCCGGCGTTCGACCGCCTGTTGCGCAACTACTTCCCCAAGCGCATCCAGACCGAGTTCGCGGGCGACGTGCCCAACCACATGCTGGCCAAGGCCATCGTGATGACCACGCTGCTCACCGAGGTCGCGACCGACGCGGGCGCCGCCTACTTCCCGATGATGCTCGAGCTCACGGGCGCCAGCGCGGGCCGCATCGCGTCGTCGTGGACCGAGGCGATGCGCCTCGCCGGGGGCCCCGAGATCCGCGCGGCGCTCATCGCCGCACAGGCGCACCCCGAGGCCGCCTACGCCGCGTGGACCAAGTTCACCGACAGCATCCTGCAGCTCGTGCTCACCTGGCTCACCCCGGGGAGCCCCGGCTACGCGGCCGAGGACCAGGCCCGGTTCGGTGAAGCACTCGACGCGATCACCGAGACCCGCTCCGGCACCGACGCCACCTACGCGCGCAACGCGATCGAGAAGATGGTCGGCGCGGGCATCCCCCGCACCGCCGCCGAGAAGATCGTGCGCGCCGGCAGCACCGCGCGCGCCAGCGAGATCTGCCGCATCAGCAAGGAGCGCGGCGAGAGCATCCGCGACACGGCGCTGTTGTACCAGGCGGTCGGCGTGGCCTCGGGCATGACGCCGACGCTGCGCAGCATCGCCAGCCGCCGCGGCGACGGTCGGTGGGACCCGGTGGCCCTGGGCATCCAGCGCACCCGCTACCGCGTGCTGTTGCGCGAGCTGGTCTGCGCGACCTCGGTGACCGGCGCGGCGCTGCGCTTCGGCGTCGAGCGCGGCGTCGAGGCGGTTTCGACCGACAAGGTCAAGGCCGTGGCCGCGGTCATCTCGCACGTCGTGGGCAAGGAGCCCGACGTCGCGGCACTCCTGGTCGGGGAGCAGCGCATCCGCGCGGTGATGTGAGCGCCGCGGGCACGGCCTGGTGGTTCGTCCGCCACGGAGAGTCGGTCGCCAACGCCGGCGGCTGGCTCTCCGGGTGGGACGACGTTCCGCTGACGCAGCGCGGCGAGGGCGAGGCCCGCGCGCGCGCCGACGCCGTGGCGGCGTTGCCCATCCGCCGTTGCCTCACCAGCGACCTCCAGCGCGCCCGCGCGACCGCGGTCGGCCTCCTGGCCCACCGGCCGGACGTGCCGATCCACGTCGACGCCGGCCTGCGTGAGCGCAACCTGGGGGTGTTCCAGGGGCGCCCGCTGGCCGAAGCCGGCGAACCCGAGGCGCGGCGACTGCTGCGCTCGTGGCGCGTCGCACCGCCGGGGGGCGAGAGCCACGAGGAGCTCGTCGCCCGCGCGCTCGCGACCCTGCGCCGCTGGGACGACGGGTCGCCGACGCTCGTGGTGGCGCACGGCGCGCTCATCCGCGATCTGCTCGGCGTCCTCGACGGCCGCGCGCCCGACGACTTCCTGCAGGACGCGGCCACGGCCAACGTCGCGCTCCACCCCCGGGTCGCCGAGCTCGCCACGCTCCGGCCGCGCGACTAGGTTGGCGGGGGGTGTCGGGGCGGCGCCAGCGGCCCGTCCCGAGGTCGCGGGGAGCCTGCCCGGCGCCGCGCGGCGCGGGGCAGGTTTGCCCGACGATCGGACGGTCGCGCCGCGCCGCCCAGAGGTTAGGACGCCGCCGCCGCGGAGTCCGCCATGTCGTCGTCAGAGCTCAGCCACCTCCCCGCCCGCCTCCGGAGCGCCCGTCCCACCGTGGTCGTCGTGGGGCTGGGGTACGTGGGTCTGCCGTTGTGTGTCGAGTTGGCGGAGTCGGGGGCGCGTGTGCTCGGCCTCGACGTGCACCCGGGGCTGTGTGCGCAGCTCAACGCGGGGCGCTCGCACGTGGGCGACATCAGCGACGCGCAGCTCGCGCGCGCGCGCGGGCACGGGTTCGAGGCGGGGATCGACCCGGCGGTGGTGGCCGAGGCCGACGCGGTCATCATCTGCGTGCCGACCCCGCTCCGGCGCACCAAGGACCCCGACATCTCCTACATCGTCGCCGCGGGGCAGGCGGTCGCCGCCCACGCCCGCCCGGGACAGCTCGTGGTGCTCGAGTCCACCACCTACCCCGGCACCACCGAGGAGGTCCTCGCGCCCATGCTCGAGGAGCGCGGCCTGCGGGTGGGCGTCGACGTGGCGCTCGCGTTCTCGCCGGAGCGGGTCGATCCGGGCAACCCGAAGTACGGAATCCGCAACACCCCCAAGGTGGTCGGCGGCGTGACGCCGGCCTGCTCCGAAGCGGCGGTGGCGCTCTACGGCCGCTGCTGCGACACCGTGCACCCGGTGTCGACGCCGGCGACCGCGGAGACGGTGAAGCTCCTCGAGAACACGTTCCGCATGGTCAACATCGGGCTGGTCAACGAGTTCGCGCTCATCTGCGATCAGCTCGGGCTCGACGTGTGGGAGGTCATCGAGGCCGCGGCCACCAAGCCGTTCGGGTTCATGCCGTTCAAGCCGGGGCCGGGCCTCGGCGGGCACTGCATCCCGATCGACCCGCACTACCTGGCCTGGAAGTTGCGGGCGCACAACTTCACGGCGCGCTTCGTCGAGCTGGCGGACGCCATCAACTCGAAGATGCCCGAGCACGTCATCGAGGTGCTGGCCGACGTCCTCAACGACGACGGGCGGCCGCTCAAGAACAGCCGCGTCCTCGTGCTCGGCGTGGCGTACAAGGCCGACATCTCCGACATGCGCGAGTCTCCGGCGCTCGAGGTGATGACCCACCTGCAGAAGAAGCACGCCCGGGTCGACTACCACGACCCCTACGTGCCCACGCTCACGATCGAAGAGCAGCGCTTCGCGAGCGTCGAGCTCACCGCCGAGACGCTCGTGGAGTACGACGCCGTCGTGGTCGTGACCGACCACAAGTGTTTCGACTGGGACTTCGTCCTGGCCTCGAGTCGCCGCATCGTCGACGCACGAAACGCCACGCGCGCCGCGCGCACACGGGCGCCGGAGCTCGCCCACCGGGTGCGGACGATCTGACCCGAACCGCGTACGCGGGGCCGGGCAAGACGCGACGACCCGGGTCGCGGGTCGGCGTCGGGGAGGGGGCCACCGAACCGGCCAACGGGGGCGGCCGTTGGCACAACGGCAGGACGCCGAACCGCGAGGGTCTGGCTGCACCGGCCCGAAGGAAGCGCTACTCGAAGACGATGGCCCCGCCGGGCAGGAAGTACAGGATCAGCATGCGGCCGCCGCTGACCGTGGGCACGTGCCGCGAACCCGGGCCGTAGACCACGAAACGATCACGCCGCCCATCGAAGCGCGGCTCACCGGAGAGCGGCACGCACAGCTCCACCTCGCCGGCGGGGTGCGTGTGAGCGCCGGACGCGGGGCCCGCCATGTCCACCGCGTCGATACTGCACGGCTGCGCGTCGCCGTCGGCGCGAGCGATGCGCCCGAAGCGCACCCCGCCGCCCTCCTTGGGCGTGAGCCAACCGTCGGCGAGCGCGGCGAGCGCCGCGGCCTCGAGCTGGGTGGTGTCGAGCGCGGACAGCGCGGCCTCGAGCGCGGCGGGCTCCGCCGTGCCCCGCGCGGCGATGCAGGCAACAACGGGCTGACAGAGGGTGACGAGGTCTTCGCGCGTGACCGGCATGGGCGCCTCCAGGACCCACGCCGCGTATCCAGCGTCGGGCCCGCGCGCCCAAAAGCACGGCGGCCGGACCCGAGGGCCCGGCCGCGCGGCGCGAGGTCGTCGCTCAGTGCGCGTGCGCGCCGTGGTTGGCGTGAACGTGCACGTCGTCCGGGTGCTCGTGCATGAACGGGTCGCTGACCGGGAGCGCCGGCACGCGGGCGAGCACGTTGAGCACCACGGTGAGGAACGCCGACACAAACCCGATGACCACCCCCACCTCGACCACGCCGAAGGGCAGGCTGTTCTTGAACCAGACCTGGGGCATGATGAGGAGGAACCGCTCGAGGAACACGCCCATCGCGATGACCATCGCCACGGCCACGAGGCTGTTCGGCGTCTTCTTGATCCCGCGGCTCAGGAGCACGGTGAACGGGATGAAGAAGCACATCGAGATGACCACCTTCGACAGCGGCGCCCACGGCTCCAGGTACATGCGGAGGATGAGGTACCAGGTCTCCTCGGGCATGTTTCCGTACCAGATCGGGAGGAGCTGCGCGAAGAAGTTGTACGTCCAGAAGATGCACAACGCGAACATCAGCTTGCCGAGGTCGTGGTAGTGCTTGGGCTGCAGGATCATGTCGATCTTGAGCCACGCCTTGAAGAAGACGCTGACGATGCACACCCAGTTCAGGGCCAACCACAGGCTGGACACGAAGATCCACGCCGGGAACATGTTCGCGTACCAGTGGGGCGCGAGGCTCATCACCGCGTCGATGGCGAAGAAGCTGAAGAAGATCGCGTAGAGCACGACGATCACCGGCGCGAGCCGGATGTTCTTCTGGTAGGTCTCTTCGGCCTCGGCCGCCTTGCCACGCCAGCCGCTGGTGAAGTTGGCCCAGAACGAGGGAGCGCGCGTTCCGAGCGCCTCGGCCGCGGTGCCCATGTCCGCGCGCAGGCTGTTCCGGATGAACACGAAGTCGAGCACCATCAGGAACCCGAGCATCGCGAGCTGCCGCGCGACGAAGAAGCCCGGCTGCAGCCAGATGGCCTTGTGCTCCGGCATCGTCTCGTGCGTCCACGGGTAGATGTCGAGCCCACCCGCGATGAGGAAGATCGCGTAGATCGCGTAGTTGACCGGCATGAAGAACCAGAACGACTCGGCGATGCGCTTGAAGGGGCGACCCCAGCGGCCGAGCGTGATGGTCTGGATGACGGCGAACATGAGCCCGCCCTGCGACACGCCCATGAAGTAGACGATGCAGGTGAGCAGCACGCCGAGCGTGCGGTGGGACTCGGTGCTCAACCCGTAGGCCAGCGCGGCGAGGCCGATGCCCACGCCCAACAGGCCCATCTGGAGCGTGCCCCCGGGGAGCGCGCGCGGCGTGCTCTCCAAGGTGGCCCGCATGTCCGGCGCCTTCCCCGTGGTGCGGCGCGTGGCGGCGAGGATGTCGACTTCGCTCATTGCGGCGTTCCCGAGGCGGGGGTGGCTTCCGCCGGCGGGGCCGGCGGCACGTAGGCGGTGTTGGGCAGCGTGCGCATGTAGGCCACGATCGACCAGCGCTCCTCGTCGGTGAGCAGCGCGCCGTACGCGGGCATGCCCGCGCCGATCGCCGCGACCACGGCCGGCCGCTCTTCGCTGGCGCCGAGGCTGCCGTTGCCGCCATTGCGGATGTAGCTGTACAAGAAGCCGTCGGTGAGGGTGCGCGTGCGCGACGCGTCGCCCGACAACATCGGCGCCGCCATCATGAAGCGGCGAATGCCCTTCTCCGCGTCGTTCTTGGTGACCGGACCGTCGCCCTTGCCCTGCAGGCCGTGACACGGCGCACAGTTGACCGCGAAGAGCTTGTCGCCCCGGAGCGCGTGGTTGGGCTCGGCGGCGTACGGGTCGGTCAGCGCGTCGACGCTGGCCATGTTGCGGCGGGTGACCGTCGTGACGTAGGCGTTCTGGTAGAAGCCCTCGGCGCGCGGACGGGGGGTGGAGCGCGCTTCGCGGGGGACCACCCCGGCGGGCTGCGGCTTCATCTGCCACTCGTAGGCCTTGAACATGTAGGCATCGATCATGTCGATGTCCCAGGGGGACGCCCACGCGGCCGCGGAGACGAGCAGGAGCCCGCCCACCAGCCAGCGCTTGCGCGACTTGGTATCAGCCATGCGTGACCTCGACGGCGCCGGAATGTTCGAGGATGTGGACGATCTTGGAGGTGTCGGCTCCCGTACCCGTGAACACGATCCCGAAGCAGTCGTTGGTGAACCGGGGGTCCTCCATCTGCTTGGGCGGGTTGGTGAACGGGAGGCCGCAGTTGAGCAGCAAACCCACCAGCGTCATCAGCGACGCCCAGAGGATGGTGCCCTCGAAGGTGATGACCAGGAATGGCGGGATCGACACCAGCGGCTTGCCGCCGGGGATGATCATCGGCCAGTTCGCGTGGGTGAGCGACGCCAGCGAGAACACCATGGTGCCCCCGAAGATGCCGCCGAGCAGCGTGAACCAGCGGACCGGACTGGGCTCGCCGCGGTACAGCGCCTCCTCGATCTCGTGGCGCGGGATGGGGCTGAGGACCGTGAAGTCCCGGTGGCCCGCCGCTTGCAGATCGTGAATGCCCTGCAGGAGGCTGTCGAGGTGCTTGTACACGGCCTTCACCGGCGCGCCGGTGGCCGAAGCGTGAGCGGAGCTCATTTGGCGGCAGCCTCCTCATCGTGGCGCAGCGGCGGGCGCAAGGTCTCCTTGACCTCGGCGATCGCCACGCTGGGCATGATCTTGACGAACAGCAGGAACCACAGGAAGAACCACGCGAACGAGAAGATCAGGATGCCGATCTCGATGTGGTTCGGCGTGTAGTAGACCCAGCTCCCCGGGTCGAAGCTGTGGGCCAGCGAGCTGGCGATGATGTTGAACCGCTCGAACCACATCCCGATGTTGATGATGATGCTGACCACGAAGAGCCCGACGAACGACGTGCGGACCTTCTTGAACCACCACAAGAGCGGAATGACGCAGTTGCAGGCGACCATCATCGCGAACACCCACCAGTACTTCCCGACCACGCGGTCGACGAAGATGCCCCACTCGTACATGTTGTCCGAGTACCAGGCCACGAAGTACTCGGTGCCGTAGGCGAAGGTGAGGATGCCGCCGGTGAACATGCACAACTTGGCGAGGTGTTCGAAGTGCCAGGTGTGGATGTACGCTTCGAGCTTGAACAGCTTGGTGAGCGGCAGCATCAGCGTGATGACCATCGCGCAGCCCGAGAAGATCGCGCCCGCGACGAAGTAGGGCGGGAACAGCGTGCTGTGCCAGCCGGGGGTGTCGGCCATGGCGAAGTCCCAGGACACGACGCTGTGCACCGACAGGACCAGCGGCGTCGCGAGGGCGGCGAAGAAGCCGTACGCCGCCATGTAGTGGCGCCACTGCCGATCGGTGCCGCGCCAGCCGAGCGACATCGCCCCGTAGAGCTTCTTGGTGAGCCCGCGGGTGTTGTCGCGGACCGCCGCGATGTCGGGAACGAGCCCGATCAGGAAGAAGACCGTCGACACCGTGAAGTAGGTGCTGACCGCGAAGACGTCCCACATCAGCGGCGACTTGAAGTTCTGCCAGAGCTGGCGCTGGTTGGGGTACGGGAAGAGCCAGTAGGCCTGCCACATGCGCCCGACGTGGATGCCCGGGAAGAGCGCCGCGGTCATGACCGCGAAGATCGTCATGGCCTCCGCCGCCCGGTAGATGCCGGTGCGCCAGCGGCTGCGGGTGAGGAACAGGATCGCGCTGATGAGCGTACCGGCGTGGCCGATGCCGACCCAGAACACGAACGTCGTGATGTAGACGCCCCAGAAGACCGGCGGGTGGTAGCCGGCCACGCCGAGCCCCCACACGAGCTGCATTCCAAGACAGTACAGGCCGATCACGAAGCCGATGCTGACCAGCCCGATCCCGCCCCACCACGCCGCGGTGGGGTTGAAAAGGGGGCGCATGACATCGCGGTTGACCTGCGCGTAGTTGAGCTTATCCGCAGACATCAGCCCTCCTTGTGCTCAGCGCCGTGAGCGGGCTCGGCCGCCGGGGCCGCGGGGTGGGTGCCGTGGTCGCCGGCCGGCGCGCCGTGGCCGCCGGCGTCGTGTCCGCCCGCCGGGGCCTCGTGGTGCCCGCCGCCGTGATGTCCGGCGTTGGCGGGCGCGTTGTGGTTGATGCGTGCGACGTACCGCACGCCGGGCTTGGTGTTGAGCTCGCCGAGGAGCGTGTACGCGCGCGGCGACTCGCCGATGGCGCGGACCGTCGACTTCTCGTCGTTCCAGTTGCCGAACGTGATGGCATCGGTCGGGCAGGCCGCCGCGCACGCGGTGAGCTTCCGCAGCGCCTCGTCGGGCACCGTGTTCTGGCTCATGTTCACCGGCCGGCCGGGCTCGCGCTCGCCGAACGCGACGTCGCGGTACAGGTCCTTGGCAGCGCGGGTGCGCTGCACGCAGAACGTGCACTTCTCCATCACGCCCATCTCCCGGGTGGAGAGGTCGGGGTTGAGCATCAGGTGGTAGCTCTCCGGCCACTGCCACGTGTGGTAGTTGAAGCGCCGGGCCGCATACGGGCAGTTGTTCGCGCAGTAGCGCGTGCCGACGCAGCGGTTGTAGATCATGGCGTTGAGGCCATCGAGGTTGTGGTAGGTGGCGAGCACCGGGCACACCCCCTCGCACGGCGCGTGCGAGCACTGCTGGCACAGCGCCGGCAGGTAGCGGATGTCGGGGTTCTCCCCCTCGCCCTCGAAGAACCGGTCCATCCGGATCCACACCATCGTGCGGCCCTTCTGGAGCTGGTCGGGACCGACGAACGGCGTGTTGTTCTCCATCGCGCACGCGATCTGGCAGGCACCGCAGCCGTTGCACGCGTTGTTGTCGATGGTGAGCGCGAAGCGGTAGGTCGGGTGCTGCGGCTCGGGGAACATGTCGACGCTGCCGGCCGCGGTGACCCGCTCGTCGATCGGGATGTGGTGGAGCGGGACGATGGAGGCCGCTTCGCCGTGAAGGTTCTTGACCGCGTCGTCGACGTTGACGGCGACCGCGATGGGGCGGCCGTCCTGGTCGAGGTTGCCGCACAGCGCGTGCACGCCGCTGTTGCCGCTCACCCGCGTCGCGACGACCTTGAGGCCGCCGGTCGCGAGGCTGCCCGACGCATCGGTGCTCGACGCCAGGAGCTTCATCGCGTTGGCGCCGCGACCCTTGGCGTACTTGCCGACCTGCTTGCCGTTCCCTGCCACCAGGGCGAAGGTGCCTTCGCGCACCGCCGGCGAGCCGAACCAGCCCACCTCGACGGTGCCGGTGTCCGTCGTGAGCTTGACGAGGTCCTTCTCGGCGAGGCCGAGGGACTCGGCCGTCTTGGGGTTCACCTCGACCCAGGTGTTCCAGAAGTAGGTGCTGATCGGGTCGGGGAGCTCCTGCGCCCAGGGCACGTTGGCCCAGCGACCGTCGTGCAGGTGCCCGGCGAAGAGCACCAGCGCCTTCTCGCCGGCGGCGAGCCCGGCGCCCACTTCGGGGAGCGTGGCGGCCTGCCAGACCACCGAGGCGACCGGGAGCGACACCGCGAAGACGCCCTTGGCCTGGACCTCGACCCACCACGTCGCGAGGTCGGCGTCGGCCGGCTTGTACACCGCCGCCCAGCGCGCCTTGACGAGGTCGCCGAAGGTGGCCGCCGCGGCGGCCAGGGAGGCCGTCGTGACCACGGGGGCGGCGTCGGGCACCGCGCCCTCGACCGCGGCGGGGGCCGGCGCCGGGTTGGACTTGACCAGGCCGAGCACGAAATCGCCCAGGCCACGGCTGTCCTTCAGGGGGATCATCGCCGGCTGGCCGAGGACGGCGACGCCGGCTTCGACCCGCGCGTCGCTCCAGTGCTCGAACCCGCTTCCGACCGGCAGGAGGAGCGTCTTGTCGCCCGAGCTGTCGTTGGGCTCGTTGGCGAGCTGCACCACGAGGTCGCACTTGCCCAGGGCATCGGCCACGGCGAGGTCGCCCGGCGCGAGGTGCACCAGGTCGAGCCCGTCGAGGATGAGCACGCCGACCTTGCCGGCGGCCGCATCGTCGACCAACGCCTTGACGTCGGCGTAGCTGTTGACCTGTCCGGGGCGGGCGCCCCGACCGAAGACGACCGAGTGCCCGACGTTGCCGAGCACCTCGTTGCAGAGGAGAGTGGCCACCGCGAGCGCGGTGGCGTCGGCGCCCTCGGTGGAGGGGCCCCCGGGGAGGACCACGCTGGGGCCGGCCGCGAGCCAGCCCGCGACCTGCTTGAGCCGCGCTTCGTCGAGCCCGGCGGCCGCCGCGGCCCCGGCCACATCGACCGCGCCCAGGAGCGCCGCCGCGGGACCGGTGTAGCCCTTGGCCTCGGCGCAGAGGCGCGCGAGCGCGAAGGCGACGCGCGCCTCGGAACCCGGGGCCGCCGCGAACCAGTGGTCGGCCTGGCTCGAGGACGAGCCCAGGCGCGCCTCGAACGACACCATCCGGGCGACGAACTCGCCGCGCGCCGGATCCTTCGCCTGCGCCCAGCCGCGGGCCATCGCCATCGCGCCGAACGCCGTGTTCAGGAAGTCGTGGCCGAAGGTCACGATGGTGTGGGCACCCCCGAGCTCGTACACCGGGAGTTCGTCGACCCCGTAGGCCTGACGCGCCGCCGCGAGCAGCGCGTCGACGCCCATCGGCTCCCAGTGGACGCGGCGGAGCCCGCCGGCGACGAGCTCGCCGAGCAGCGCGTCGACCGTGCCGGAGCGGTACGCCCCGAGCCAGGCCACGGCCTTGCCGGCGGCGCGCGCGGCGGCGACCGCGTCGGCCACCTTCTTGTCGGCGTCGGCCCAGCTCAGCGCGGTGCGGCCGTCGGTCGGGCCGGCGACGCGGTCCGGGCTGTAGGCGGCGTAGAGATCGAAGTGACCGCGGGCGCAGAGGCTGGCGGCGAGCGGGTGGTCGGGGTTGCCCTCGACGCCGACCACGCGGCCGTCCTTGTTGCGCGCCACCACGCCGCAGGCGCTGGCGCAGCCATGGCAGGCCGTGGCGTAGTACGACGCCAGGCCGGGCTGCACGTTTTCGGGGTTGACCACGTACGGGAGCACGTGTTCCTGCGGCACCTTGTAGTCGTAGGTGCACGCGGCGGCGGTGGCCGTCGTGGCGACGGCGCCGACCTTGAGGAAGTCGCGGCGGTTGAGTCCTTGCATTCTGGCTCCCGCTACTTGTGGCAGGTCCAGCAGTCCTTCAGCTCAGCGCGCCGAAGTTCTGCCTTGGTTCCGTAGTTGTCGTCGATGCTCGGGTGCTGCGCGTGGCAGTCCAGGCACCAGCCCATCTTGAGCGAGGCGACCCGCTCGTTCACGCCCATCGTCTGCACTTCGCCGTGGCATTCCTGGCAGGCGACGCCCGCGACGACGTGGCGCTTGTGCGAGAAGTACACGTAGTCGGGGAGGTCGTGCGTCTTGTTCCACGCGATGACCTCGCCCTTGTCCCACGCTTCCTTGAGCTTGACCAACTCCGGACGGTCCGTCGTGTCGATCAGCGCGTGGCAGCCCATGCACACGCTCGTGGCCGGCACCCCCGCGTGGAGGCCCTTTCGCGCGTTGCTGTGGCAGTAGGTACAGTCCATCCCCAGGGTGCCGGCGTGGCGCTCGTGGGTGAACTGGATCGGCTGCGCCACCGGCTCGGCGAGCGGCTCGCCGACGGTGACCACCAGGTTGGAGTCGAAGAGCTCCGGCGGGAGAGGGTTCTTCATCCCGAGGGTGAAGGTCTCTTCCGATTCGTGGGAAGCTTCGGCGTTCGCCGAGGGGGCGATACCCGCCACCGCCAAGCCCGCGCCCAGCGTGAGCGCGAATGCCAGGGTGACCCGGGTGAGCTGTCGCATCGTTCCTCCAGCCAGGGCCGGTAGGGGGGGGAGAAGGGGCGCCAGCCTAATGCGGTGGCGCGGCTCACACAAGGGCTGCCGCGCCCCCGTTTTGGGGCCCCGCGACCCGGTGCGCGGGGCCTCCGCCGAGGAGGCGGACTACTTCTTGCGAAGCTCGCCGTCGATGTACGCGAGGACTTCCCACGCCTGATCCTCGGAGAGGCCGAGCGGCGCCATGGAGGTGCCCGAGACACCGTTCATGATGATCCACTGCTTGGTGCCGACGCTCGTGGCGTCCCACCGCTCGTTCCAGGTGAACTGGGCGGGCTTCTGCGGGAGGGCCGCGCCGGCGATGCCGTCGCCCGCGCCGGACGCGCCGTGGCAGGTCGTGCACTTCTCGTACTGGGCCTTGCCGGCGGCGATCGCCGCGGCATCGCCCGCCTTGGGGTTGGGCTTGGTGTCGGCGCCCGCGGCCTTGGCGGCCTCGATGGCCTTGGCGGCGAACTCGTCGGGCGTGTACGGCCCGGTCGGGGCCGGGGCGGACGGGGGCGGCGTCGGCGCCGGGGGCGGCTCGACGGGCTTGACCTCCTCGACCTTGGGGGGCTCGACGGGCTTGGTCTCTTCCCCGCCGCAGGCGGCGAGGGTGGCGATGAACAGGAACGACATGACGTGCCTCGGTTGAAGGGGCGCGCGTCTACCTCGTTCTGGTGAGCCCGGCCACCACTCGACCTACACGTACCCGACCGGACGCAGGGCGTACATCGCAGCCATCAACGCGTTGAACGCCGACTCTTCGTCGTCGATCTGGTCGCGGTCTTCGATCGCGGCCAGCACCTGTTCGACCGGGTACTGGCGCAGCGTGGCAAGCGCCGCTTCGTCGGCGATGAGGGCCGCGGCGGTTGCCGCGTCGAGGCGGAACATGGGAACCCCGCGGTGTGGTGGTGGTGGGGGCGGTGGGAGTTGAACCCACAAGGGTGAAACCCGGGCGATTTTGAATCGCCTGCGTCTGCCATTCCGCCACGCCCCCGCGGCCGAAGCTGGACGAAGGCTTTACACCCCGCGCGCCGCCCGGCAAGCGGGCCGGCTACAATAGCGGCGGAGACTGACGTGATGAAGTACCTGCTCCCGCTCTGCGCCCTCGCCGCCGCCTGCGATCCCCAGAAGATCGCGCTCGGCCAGGGAGGAGACGACGACGCCCGGCTCTACGCCGACGTCTACACGTGGCAGTGCGAGGACCGGTACGACGGCGGGGTCGACTACTACGACGGCGTCTACAGCTACGAGGTCTCGCTCGAGTACGCGCCCGACAACCTCGTCACCCGCAAGCTCCCGACGACCGGGTGCACCGCCGGCCTCGATCTGTTCCCCGACTCCGCCGGCAGCAGCGGCACCGCCATCCAGGAGGTCACCGCGCCGACCTGGTCCAACGGCGACGCCAGCGGCACGCTCTACGAAGAGACCGACGGCTTCTACTACGACGACGTGTACGGCTCGGTCGAGAACTGCACCTACGCCGACGAGCTCATCGGCGAGGGCACCGCGCTGAGCGACGCGGGCGTCTTCTCCGGCGCGCGCACGCCGAAGGCCGGCAAGCTCGACGGGGTCGAGATCAGCAACGTCGACGAGACCACCGGCCTCACGTTCGGCTCCACGGTCGACGTGAGCTGGACCAGCAGCGGCTGGGACGAAGCCTGGGTGCAGATCCGGGCCGAGAGTGACGGCGAGCTGGCCGACTCCGTCACCTGCAACACCGAGGGTGCGAGCGCCTACACCGTCGACGACGACGTGTGGAGCCTCATGAGCACCGCCGTCGAGCCCGACGTCACCAACCTCTTCGTGACCGTGCAGAACTCGGACATTCTCACCACCGACGACGGCCAGAAGATCGAAGTGGTGACGCGCGTGATCCACGCCGCCGTCGTGCGGTGAGATAAGCCCGGGGGATGTCCGTCGTCCTGGTGGTCGATCCCGTCGCCCAGACGGCCGAGCGCGTGTCGCAAGCGCTCGCGGGCACCCGTCTGCGCGTCCGGGTCGCCCGCGATGTCCCCGAAGCGGAGCAGATCGCGCGCGAAGACGACGTGGTGGCCCTCGTCGCCGCCCTCAACCTGCCGCGCGGAAGCGCATACGAGCTCGGTCGCAACCTGCGGGTGCAGCACCCGGCCGCCGCCGTGCTCCTGGTCTGTGGCGGATTCGACGTGTACAACGCCGAGCGTGCCGCCGACCTCGACGCCCGTCGCCTCACCCGGCCGGTCACGGTCGAGGCGGTGCGCCGCCAGCTCGAGGCGGCGTTGGGCCCGTTCGCGGCCGAGGAGGAGGTGCTCGACGCCACCGCTTCGCTCGAGCCGTTGGAGCCGGTCGAGCCCGCCGCGCCGCTCACTCCCCTGCCGGCGCCGCCGCCGGTCGCGCCGTTTCCGACGCCGGCCACCGGCGACGAGCGGGTGGCCACGTTCCTCCCGCGAGACTGGCGGGGAGCGCCCCCGGTCCAGGTCGACCCCGAGGTGGTGGGTCCGGCGTTGGAGCGAGCGATCCTCGCGGTGCTGCCCGAGGTGGTCGAGGCGGTGCTCAACAAGGCCATCGTGACGTCGCCGGCGTTTCGTGAGCTGGTCGAGGTCGCGGTGGAGGACACCCTGCGCGAAGAGCTGCCGGCGATCGCCCGCCGCGTGATTCGTGAGCGGCTCGCCGAGGTCGAACGCAAAGACCCGACCGATTGAGGGCGGCACGCCGCGACCGGGCCTGACGCGGGCAGGGGCGTGCGCGTGCCGCACCGCCACCGTCGCCCTGGCCGCGCGGTGCCGTCGGGCCTCGGCTCGGCGAGCGGACGGGCCTGAGGCACCGCCCCTGGGCCCTCGGTGTGATAGACGCCCGACCTCCGCGAGGCCCCCGTGAGCACCCCCCTCCCCGAGCTTCCCCAGTACTACGACGCCCACGCCGCGTTCGCCCGCTACGCCGCGGAATGGGAGGCGTCGGGCGCCTACAGTCCGCGTCCGGACGCCCCCGGCGCGCCC